>Ga0335069_10007351_pt1 | contig 15917 bp, 15 predicted proteins | sample Lox_Sample_11_FD_206714 | JGI IMG/M metagenome (GOLD analysis project Ga0335069, IMG submission 206714) | Soil microbial communities from Loxahatchee National Wildlife Refuge, Florida, United States - Lox_Sample_1.1 | ecosystem: Environmental > Terrestrial > Soil > Wetlands | place: USA... | reverse complement strand
GGCGAGGGCCGCGAAGACCTCGCGCTTCGCGTCGAGGCGCTCCGTGACGCCTTCGAAGACGAGCTCTGCGTCGCCGAGCGCGGTCGGCGCCTCGGGCGCGGGGACGAAGGCGATGCGGTCCGCCACGGTGTCGACGAGCGCGGGAGCGAGCGCGCCGAGGTCGGCGAGCGCGCGAAGGCTCGCGCGGATCTCGGCCCGGGCGTCGTCGCGCAGGCGCACCCACGCGTCCTGGCCGCGCGCGCGCAGGTCGACCACCGCGATGCGATGGCCGGCCCACGCGAAGGCGATGGCGATGCCGCGGCCCATGCGGCCGGCGCCCACCGTCGCGACCCGAGGCGCGGTACTCACGCGGTCGCTGCGCCGCGCAGCGCCACGCCGTCGTGCAAACGCTCGGCGAGCGCCGCCCGGTCGAGCGATGCAAGGCCGAGTGCCTCGAACGTGCGCGGTCCGAGCCGCAGGTCGCGGCCGAGGAACGCACCCGTGATGGCGAGCAGGCCGAGCGCGACCGGCGCATCGACGCCTGCCGCGCGCGCCGCCGATGCGAGGAACGCGAGGCCGAGCTCCGTGTCCTCGCGCACGTACCGATGCGTGTGGAGCTCGATGTGCTCGCGCCAGTCGCCCGACTTCACGAGCTTGCGGTGCGCGTCGCCGTACATCCAGCGGTCGCTCGTGTAGTGGTCGGCGAGCGGGTAGTGCGGCGCACCGTAGCCGAACGCATCGCGCACCGCGATGCGCTCCCGGTCGAGCGCATCGGTCACCGAGCGCACCGCGGGCTGCGTCCCTTCGGCGTGGATGTCCCAGCGCTCGAAGTGCTGCAGCGGCGCGGCGTTCATCACGATGAGCGGCGGGTGGATCACCGGCCCTGCGTTCATGAGCGCGCCCGAGAGCGCGTCCCCGCAAGCGTGCACGCTCGGGTACGCGCGCGAGATGACCTCGAGGGCGCGCGCCGCGTCGCGCGCAGGATAGACGCCGGTCGGCAGGCGAACGGCCCGCGCGCTCACGTTCACCTCCCGGGGGCCGTGCTTGCGGGCGAGATAGGGCAGCGTGCCGGTCTCCGCCCACAGCACGTGCGCGCACGAACCCGCCGCGCGCACCGCCTCGGCCATCACAAAGCTGCCGAACGTGCCGGGCGGCAGGAACACGACCTGACCGTCCGCGAGATGCGGTGCCAGCTCGCGCGCGATGTCGAGCTGCGCGACCGCAGGCGTTGGAACGACGACGAGCTCGGCGTCGCGCACGGCCGCGCCGATGTCGCCTACCGCGGCGCCGATGCGGACCTCGCGCGCGCCACGTGCATCCTTCAGCACGATGGAGCCGCGCTCGGCGACCGGCGCAAGCGCGGCCGCGTCGCGCCGCCAGAGCCGCACGTCGTGACCGGCCTCCGCGAGGTCGGCGGCCGCCGCATAGGAGCCGTGGCCCCCGCCGAGGATCGCGATGTGCATGGAGGTTGGGTCAGGAGGCGCGAGCGGCAGCTACATTACTTTTCAGTTGTTTAGTTGTCAACATTTTCGCTCGCGTGCCGCGAGCGCGCCGACCCGCGTGCACCATCCCGCGCGCACAATCGGCCGAACTTCCGGGGCGCACGAGCGCCCTTCGACGACCCACGCGGAGATGCCATGAACGAACTGTTCTCGATCGACGGACGCGTCGCCCTCGTCACCGGCGGCTCGCGCGGCATCGGCCGCATGATCGCCGCCGGCTTCCTGAAGGCCGGCGCGCGCGCCGTCTACATCACCGCGCGCAAGGCCGAGGCCTGCGACCGCACCGCGGCCGAGCTGTCGTCGCTGGGCACCTGTGTCTCGATCCCTTGCGACATCTCCACGACCGAAGGCGTGCGTGCACTGGTCGATGCGTACGCGCAGCGCGAGAAGACGCTCGACATCCTCGTCAACAACGCGGGCGCCGCGTGGGGCGAGAGCTTCGACACGTTTCCGGAGAAGGGCTGGGACAAGGTCGTCGACCTGAACCTCAAGACGCCCTTCTTTCTCACGCAGGCGCTCGCCCCGTGGCTGCGCGCGGCGGCGAGCGCGGAGCGGCCCGCGAAGGTGATCAACATCGCGTCGATCGACGGGGTGTCCGTGAATCCGCAGGAGACCTACTCGTATGCGGCCAGCAAGGCCGGCCTGATCCACATGACGCGGCGCATGGCGCTGCGACTGGTGCGCGAGCACATCGTGGTGAGCGCCATCGCACCGGGTGCGTTCGCCTCCGACATGAACCGAGACGCCCGCGATCGTGCCGACCAGGTGAAGCAGCACATCCCGGCCGGCCGCATCGGCGTCGACGACGACATGGCCGGTGCCGCGATCTACCTCGCGTCGCGCGCGGGCGATTACGTGGTCGGCTCGACGCTCATCGTCGACGGCGGCGTCACGCACGCACGGTCCTAGCCTTCGCTTCGTGCGAGGGTGGCCGCCCGCTGAGCGAGTCAGCGCGGCTCGAGCGGGTATTGCGGGTCGTTGTAGCCGGGTGTTGAAGGATGCCCCGGCTTCACGAGCGCGTCGACGACCGCTGCATCGTCGGGCGTGATCGTGCACTCCAGCGCGCCGAAGTAGTCCTCCCACTGCGCGAACGTGCGCGGGCCGGCGATCACCGAGCTCACGCTGCGGCTCGCCAGCACCCATGCGGCGGCAAAGTGCGAGAGCGCCACGCCCTTCTGGTCGCAGTGCGCCTTCAGCAGCTCGGCGATGCGCAGCGATTCTTCGCGAAACTCGGTCTCGAGCATGCGCTTGTCGCCGCGGCCCGCGCGCGTGCCGGCGGGCGGCTTGGCGCCCGGCGCGTACTGGCCGGTCAGCAGGCCGCGGGCGATCGGGCTGTACGGCACCACGCCGATGCCGTGATGCGCGCACGCGGGGAGCACTTCGACCTCGGGCTGGCGGTTGAGCAAGTTGTAGTACGGCTGGCAGACGACCGGGGCCGGCATGCCGAGCGAGCGTGCGACGTGCACGGCCTCGGCGATGCGCCAGCCGCGGAAGTTGGAGATGCCCCAGTACCGGATCTTCCCCGCGCGCAGGAGCGTGTCCACGGCGCGCAGCGGCTCCTCGAGGTCGAGGCCGATGAAGTCGCGGTGCAGGTACCAGATGTCGATGTGCTCGGTGCCGAGCCGCGCGAGGCTCGCATCGCACTCGCGCAGCATCCACGCGCGGGAGTAGCCCACTTCGTTCGGGCGGTCCGACATCCGGTTCCCGACCTTGGTGGCGAGCACCCAATCGTGCCGGCGCTCGCGGATCAGGTCGCCCACGATCGTCTCGGAGCGGCCGGCCGTGTACACGTCGGCGGTGTCGATGAAATTCACGCCGTGCTCGCGCGCGTGGGCCACGATCCGGCCGGCCTCGGCGGCATCGGTCTGGTCGCCGAACATCATCGTGCCCAGGCACAGCGCGGACACGCGCAGCGGGCTCCTTCCGAGGGGACGATATTGCATGGGCAGTCCGGCAGCTGGGCGCTTGCGGCGAGACCGACGATGCTAGCGTCGTGCGTGGGGAGGTGGCCGCAACAGGCGAGACCCGGGCGCACGGCTGTCCGTAACTGAACAGAACGTTGCTTTATGTTCAAGTCCGGAATACCATGGCGGGGCCGCGATCCGCGGCCTTCGTTCTTTCCGCCATGAGCGCCGTCCCGCGCCCGCGCGTTGCTTCCGTCGACCTCGCCACGCCCGCCGCAGCGGCCGCCGCGCTGCGCACCTTCTGGCGCCTGGCCGAGGCGTGGCAGCTGAATGCGGGCGAGCAGGCCACCCTGCTCGGCGTCGGCCGGACGACGCTCTACCAGTGGAAGCAAGGCAAGACCGGAACGCTCGACCGTCATCAGCTGGAGCGTCTTTCGTATCTGTTCGGCATCTATGCGGCGCTGCAGATCCTCTTCCCGGTCGCGCATCGCGCCAACGAGTGGCTGCGCAAGCCGAATGCGGCGCCGCTGTTCGGGGGTCGCTCGGCGCTCGAGCGCATGCTCGGCGGCCAGGTCGCCGACCTGTTCGTGGTGCGCCAATACCTCGATGCGCAGCGCGGCGGCAAGGCCTGACGGCGCTTGGCGCCGTCCCGTATCGACGTGACCGATCCCGCGCAGATCCCGGTCGTGCACGTGGCCTGGCGGCCGTCATACCGGCTGATCCCGTCGCGCTTTCCGACCGTCGGCCTGTACGACGCGATCGCCGATCCGGCCGACCTCGAGGTGGTGTACGCCGTCGAGGCGCTGACCAATTCGCGCATCCGCGACGAGCTCGGCGCGTTGCCGCTCGTGCCGCCGCAGGAGCGCGTGAGCGGCGTTGGCAGCACGCCGATCATGGCGGCGTTCACGCATCTCAATCCGGAAGGCTCGCGGTTCTCCGACGGCAGCTACGGTGTTTACTACGCGGCCCACTCGCTCGACACGGCGATCGCGGAGGTCAGCCATCACCGCTCCGTGTTCCTGGAGCGAACGGCGGAGCCGCCGATCGACCTGGACCTGCGGGTGATCACGGCGCCGGTCGACGCCGACCTGCACGACCTGCGAGCGCTCGACGCGGCCGCCGCCGGCAAGATCCTGCATCCCGACCACTACGCCGCGTCGCAGGCGCTGGGGCGGCGCCTGCGCGCCGCGGGTAGCTGGGGCGTGCACTTTCCGAGCGTGCGCCACAAGAACGGGCTCTGCATCGGCATCTTCCGCCCCCGCGCGCTCGGCCGCGCGCGCACCGGCGCGCACATCGCGCTGCACTGGGACGGGAAGCGCATCACACACTGGTACGAGAAGCGGGCGCCGCAGACCGTCCTCTGACGACCCCGGCTGGGGCCGTGGGTCGCATGCGCACCGCGCGGGCGTGTTAGAAGTCGTTCCGAGAGCGCATGTCGATGCGTTCGCCGAACGACAGGAGACCAGCCGATGCCCAGCCTGAACGTCAACGGAGACCTCCGGACCTTCGAAGCCGAACCGGACACGCCCCTGCTGTGGGTCCTGCGCGAGCAGCTCGGGCTCACGGGCACGAAATACGGCTGCGGCATCGCCGCGTGCGGCGCGTGCACCGTGCACATCGATGGCGAGGCCACCCGCTCGTGCGTGCGTCCCGTGTCGACGGTCGAGCCGACGGCGAAGATCGTGACCATCGAAGGCCTCGCACCGAAGGCCTCGCATGCGCTCCAGCGCAGCTGGGTCGCGCTCGACGTGCCGCAATGCGGGTTCTGCCAGTCCGGGATGATCATGGCGGCGGCCGCGCTGCTGAAGGCCAAGCCGAAGCCGACCGACGCCGACATCGACGACGCGATCACGAACATCTGCCGCTGCGGCACTTACAACCGCGTTCGCGCGGCGATCAAACTCGCCGCCGCCGGCGGCCCGCGGCAGTCCTGAACGGAGGACGACATGAGCACCCACGCCACCTCGTCGCCGCGTCCCGAGCCCGCCGTCGCCGCACCGGCGCGCCGCCGATTCATCGTCTCCTCCACCGCCGCGGCCGGCGGCCTCGCCCTCGCGTTTCACGTCCCGTTCGCCGACCGAGCGCAGGCGCAGGGAGCCGGCGCGCCCGAGGAGGTCAACGCCTGGGTGGTCATCAGGCCCGACGAGACCGTCGTCATCCGCATCGCACGGTCCGAGATGGGCCAGGGCACCCTCACCGGACTCGCGCAGCTCGTGGCCGAGGAGCTCGAGTGCGACTGGTCGCGCGTCACGACCGAATATCCGACGCCGGGTCAGAACGTCGCGCGCCAGCGCGTGTGGGGCAACTACTCGACGGGCGGCAGCCGCGGCGTGCGCGAGTCGAACGACTACGTGCGCAAGGGCGGCGCGACCGCGCGCGTGATGCTCGTGCAGGCGGCCGCCGATGCGTGGAAGGTGCCGGCAACCGAATGCAGCGTGTCGCGCGGCGTCATCACGCACAAGGGCAGCGGCCGCACCACGACCTACGGCAAGGTGGCGGCTGCGGCATCGAAGCTCTCCGCGCCCACCGACGTGCCGCTGAAGGATCCGAAGGCCTGGACCATCGCCGGCCACCGCATCGCGCGCCTCGACACTGCGGGCAAGGTCGACGGCTCCCAGGTCTACGCGATGGACCTGAAGCTGCCGGGGATGCTGAACGCGGCGATCCGCGATTGTCCGGTGTTCGGCGGCAAGGTGAAGCGCTACGACGCCGCCGCGATCGCCGGCCGGCCCGGCGTGAAGAAGGTCGTGCCGGTGGGCGAGAGCGGCGTCGCCGTCATCGCCGACACGTGGTGGCATGCGAAGACCGCCGTCGAGGCGCTGCCCATCGAATGGGACGGCGGCGCGAACGCCCAGGTCTCGAGCGCGAGCATCGCCGCGATGCTGAAGGCGGGCCTCGATGCGCCCGAAGGCATCGTCGGCAACTCGACGGGGGACGCGCGGGGAGCTCTCGCGAAGGCCGCCCGCACCGTGACGGCGACGTACTCCTATCCGTACCAGAACCACGCGACGATGGAGGTGATGAACGCCACGGTGCGCTGGACGCCGGAGCGTTGCGAGGTGTGGGCGCCGACACAGAACGGAGAGGCTGCGCTCGCCGTCGCGGCGGAGGCGGCGGGTCTGCCGGTCTCGAAGTGCGACGTCTACAAGGTCAACCTCGGCGGCGGCTTCGGCCGGCGGGGCCAGCACGACTGGCTCGCGCAGGCCGTGACCATCGCGAAATCCATGCCCGGGACGCCGGTGAAGATGATCTGGTCGCGCGAAGAGGATATGACGCACGGCCGCTACCACCCGATCACGCAGTGCCGCATGACCGCCGGGCTCGATGCCGACGGTAACGTGACGGCGCTTCACATGCGCATCTCGGGCCAGTCCATCGTCGCGGGTCTGTTTCCTCAGAACCTGCAGAACGGCAAGGACCCGGTGGTGTTCCAGGGGCTCAACGCCGGCGGCGCCGAAGGCGCCTTCAGCTATGGGATCCCGAACGTCCTGATCGACCATGCGATGCGCAACCCGCACGTGCCGCCCGGGTTCTGGCGCGGCGTCAATCTGAACCACAACGCGATCTACGTGGAGTCGTTCATCGACGAGATCGCCGTCGCCACGAAGCAGGATCCGCTCGCCTTGCGTCGCAAGCTGCTCTTGAAGTCGCCCAGGAACCTGGCGGTGTTGAACAGCGTGGCGGCGAGGGCCGGGTGGGGTACGCCGCTGCCCGCCGGATCAGGCCGCGGGCTCGCGCAGATCATGGGCTTCGGCAGCTACGTGGCCGCGTGCGCCGAGGTGTCGGTCGGCGACGACGGACGCCTCAAGGTGCATCGCATCGTGGCGGCCACCGACCCGGGGCATGCGGTCAACCCGCAGCAGATCGAGGCCCAGGTCGAAGGTTCGTTCGCGTACGGACTGTCCGCCGCGCTGTTCGGCGAGTGCACGGTCAAGGACGGCCGCATCGAGCAGGACAACTTCAGCAGCTACCCGGTCGTGCTCATGGAGCAGATGCCGAAGGTGGAGACGGCCGTGCTGGCATCGGGCGGTTTCTGGGGCGGAGTGGGCGAACCGACGATCGCGGTCGCTGCCCCGGCCGTGCTGAATGCGATCCACGCGGCGACCGGCCAGCGGATCCGCGACCTGCCGCTGAAGCACCATACGCTGAAGCGTGCCTAGCGCTTGCTGCGTCGGCTTCGCAAGGCCTCGCGTGCAGCGACGCGCAGGCCTGCGACGCATCGGCGCCGCACATGCGCTGTTGGGCGCGGCCGTGCTCGCTGCGTCCGGTGCGAGCGCCCAAACGGCGCGGCCAGTCGTCGCACCGCTGCGGGTCGTCGGCGACGCCATCCCGCAGCCGCTGACGCGGGTACCGGGCGATGCGGCACGCGGTCGCGCCATCGTCGTCGATCGCAGCGTCGGCTTGTGCCTCCTCTGCCACCGCGGCCCGTTTCCGGAGGAGCGCTTCCAGGGCAACCTCGCTTCCGACCTCTCCGGCGCCGGCTTGCGCTGGAGCGCGGGACAACTGCGGTTGCGCATCGCCGACAGCCGGCGCATCGACCCGGACGGGCTCATGCCGTCCCTGCACCGGGTCGACGGCCACGAGCGCGTCGGCCGCGCATGGCAGGGCAGGCCGGTGCTCGACGCGCAACAGGTCGAGGACGTCGTGGCTTTCCTGCAGACGTTGCGCACGCCGCCGGTGGTGCGGCCATGATCGGGCCATGTCCAAGGATCGGCGGTCGATGAGCGCGTCCGCTTCCAGGCGGCCGTTGCGCGAAGCGCCGATGCGCATCGCGCGTCGCAGCGTGCTCGCGGCCGGTACCCTCTGCCTGCTCTCGGTGCGACCGTCGCGGGCCGACGCACCACCGGAGCTCGAGGCCGCGATCCGCGCGTTCGCGGAAGGCAAGCCGGTGCAGAGCGGGCGCGTGACGCTCGAGGTCGCGCCCCTCGTGGAGAACGGCAACGCCGTGCCGATCGCGGTCGCCGTGCAGAGCCCGATGAGCGATGGGGATCACGTCCGCCAGATCGCGGTCTACAACGAGAAGAACCCGCAGCGGGACGTCGTCGTCTTCAACCTCGGCCCCCGGGCGGGCCGGGCCCGCGTCGCGACGCGCATCCGGCTCGCGACCTCCCAGCGCCTCGTCGCGCTGGCGCGGCTGAGCGATGGCAGCGTGTGGCAGCACTCGGTCGACGTCATCGTCACGCTCGCCGCGTGCGTGGAGAGCTGAGCGATGGCGCGCGCGCTCATCACCATGCCCGCCACCGCGAAGCGCGGCGACGTGATCGAGATCCGCACGCTCATCGCGCATCCGATGGAGACCGGCTACCGCCGCGGCGACGACGGACATGTGCTGCCGCGCAACCTCATTCGGCGCTTCGCCTGCCGCTACGACAACGAGATCGTGTTCTCCGCTGACCTCTATCCCGCGGTCGCGGCGAATCCGCTCATCGTCTTCTCGACGCGTGCGACCGTGACCGGCGCGCTCACGTTCACGTGGGAAGGCGACAACGGCTTTGCGCAGACCGAGACCGCGTTGCTGACGGTGACGTGAGCGGCACGCGCCCGCATGGCGTCGGTCGGTCGATGCGCGTCGCCACGGTGGCTGCGCTGGTCGGCGCGTGCATCGTCCTGGCCGGTTGCGCGAACCGTGACGCGCCGTCACCGGCCGCCGGCCCCACATCCACAGCGCCCTCGACGTCGACGTCCGCATCGACCCCGGATGCGCGCCGCTCCGGCTACGACTTCATGACGCCCGAGCTGCGTGCGATGCAGGACGACGACGGAGCCAACCCCGCGCTGCTCTGGGTGCGCGACGGCGAGGCGGCCTGGAACCGACCCGCGGGAGCGAGCGGTGCGTCCTGCTCGCGTTGCCACGGCGAGGCGAGCACCAGCATGCGCGGCGTCGCGGCGCAGTACCCGGCATTCGACGCCGTGACCGGGCGGCCCCTCGATCTCGGCGCGCGCATCAACGCGTGCCGCGAACGCCACCAGGGCGAGCCGGCGTTCGCGCGCGAAAGCGACGCGCTGCTCGCGCTCGAGGCGTGGGTCGCCTTCCAGTCGCGCGGGCTTCCCATTGCGCCGCCGGCCGATCCGCGTCTCGAGGCGTGGCGTGCGCGGGGTGAGCGTCTCTATCGGACGCGCATGGGACAGCTCGATTTCGCCTGCGCGCAATGCCACGACGCGCACGCCGGGCAACGCCTGGGCGGCAGCACGATTCCCCAGGCGCATCCGACCGGCTATCCGATCTACCGGCTGGAGTGGCAGGGCGTGGGCTCGCTCGAACGGAGGCTCCGCGGGTGCCTGTCGGGCGTGCGGGCCGAGCCGTTCGCGCCCGGCAGCGAGGACATGGTGGCGCTCGAGCTCTACCTCGCGCAGCGTGCGGCCGGCATGCGCGTGGAGACGCCGGCCGTGCGGCCCTGAGCTACCAGCGCTCGTTCCACGGCCGCAGGTCGAGCTCGAAGGTCCATGCGTCGCGCGGCTGCGCGTGGAGGTGCCAGTAGTTCTCGGCGATGTGCTCGGGCCCGAGGATGCCGTCGTCGGCTTTCGACGCGTAGCGCTCGGGGAAGTTGGTGCGGATGAACTCGGTGTCGATGGCGCCGTCGACCACGACGTGTGCGACGTGGATGTTCTTCGGACCGAGTTCGCGGGCCATGCTCTGCGCGAGCGCGCGCAGCGCGGCCTTGGCGCCGGCGAACGCGGCGAAGTGCGCGGAGCCGCGCAGCGATGCGGTCGCACCGGTGAAGAGGATCGTGCCGCGCCCGCGCGCGACCATGCGGCGCGCGACCTCGCGTGCGTTCAGGAACCCCGAGAAGCACGCCATCTCCCAGATCTTGTGGTACTTGCGCGCGGTCTCCTCGAGGATGCTCGACGGCACGTTCGCGCCGATGTTGAAGACCAGCACCTCGATCGGCCCGACCTCGCGCTCGATGCGCTCGACGAGCGCCACCACTTCTTCCTCGCGGCGCGCATCCGAACCATAGCCGTGCGCCGTGCCGCCCGCCGCGCGGATCGACTCGACCAGCGCCTCGAGCTTCGCCGCGTCTCGCCGCGTGACGCACGCCGTGTAGCCGCCGGCTGCGAAACGCCTGGCGATGGCGCCTCCTGTCGCGTCGCCGGCGCCGATGACGAGGGCCACCTTCGCGCCGGTCGGTTCGGGTGTTGTCATCGGCGCGCTCCTCGCAGGCTTACGATCGCGCGAGCGTACACCGCACGAGGAGGGCCCGCATGGCCGCGCAGACCGTCGAATTCTTTCTCGACGTGGGCAGTCCCACGACCTATCTCGCCTGGACGCAGCTGCCGGCGATCTGCGACGCGTACGGCGCGGCGTTGAAGCTGCGCCCGATGCTGCTCGGCGCGGTGTTCCAGGCGACCGGCAACGCGTCGCCCGCGAACGTGCCCGCGAAGGGGCGCTACATGAACGACGACATGGCGCGGCATGCGCGGCGCTACGGAGTTCCCTTCGCGATGAACCCGCACTTCCCGATCAACACGCTCGTGCTGATGCGTGCGGCGACGGGCGTGCAGCTGCGCTCGCCGCAGCGCCTGCCGGCGTACCTCGACGGGGTGTTCCGCGCTCTCTGGGTGGAACCGCGCAACCTCAACGACCCGGCCGAAGTGGCATCCGCCTGGCGCTCCGCGGGCTTCGACCCGGAAGCGATGCTCGCTCTCGCGAACGAGGCGGACACGAAGGCCGCGCTGCGAGCGACGACGGACGAGGCGATCGCGCGCGGCGTGTTCGGCGCGCCGACGATGTTCGTCGGCGAGCAGATGTACTTCGGACAGGACCGGCTCGACTTTGTGCGCGAGGCGCTGTCGTGATCGCGCGCGGCGTCGGGTGGGCCGGGGGGCTCGTGCTCTTCCTGTCCGCCTGCACGTCCGTCGCTCCGCCACCCGTCACCGTCGCGCCCGCGGCCAATCCGCGGGCGGCGTGCGAGGCGCTGATCGCGCCGATCCTCGCGACGTCGATCGGCCTGCCGACCCGCGGGGCGGTCATCGACTCCGCCATGTTCGTCGCCGCGAGCGAATGGAAGCCCGCGCCCGAGCTGCTGCCGTCCGTGCCTCCGGCGCCGGACCGCGTGATCGTGCCGGCCATGCCGGCGCATTGCGAAGTGACCGGTGTGGTGAGCCCGGTCGACGCGAACGCGCCGCCGATCCGGTTCCAGGTCAACCTTCCGAACGAGTGGAACGGTCGCCTGCTGCAACTCGGCGGAGGCGGGTTCAACGGCGTGCTGGTCACGGGCCTCGCGCTCCCGCCCGATGCGCGCATCGATCGACCGAGCCCGCTGATGCGCGGCTTCGTGACGGCGGGCACCGACTCGGGCCATGCGAACGTGCCGGGCGCGCCGCCGCAGGCGTTCGCGCTCAACGCCGAGGCGCTCGAGAACTTCGCGCATGCGTCGTACAAGAAGGTGCGCGACGTGGCCGTCGAGCTCGTGAAGCGTCGCTACGGACGCCCGCCCGGTCGGCTCTATTACATGGGCAGCTCCGAAGGCGGTCGCGAAGGCCTGACCATGGCGCAGCGCTATCCGAACGACTACGACGGCATCTTCGCGCGCGTGCCCGTGATCGGCTTCGTGGGACTGCAGCTGGCGGGCACGCGCGTCGGCGAGACGCAGATGGGCGCCGGCTGGCTTTCGCCGGCGCAGGTGAAGGCCGTGGGCGATGCGGTGCTCGCGCAGTGCGACACCCTCGACGGGCTCGCCGACGGCATCGTGAGTGACGTCGAGTCGTGCCGCGCGCGCGTGGATCTCGCATCGCTGCGGTGCCCGAACGGCGGTCGCGGAGACGGTTGCCTCGTCGACGCCCAACTCGAGGCCGTGCGGACGATCCATGCGCGATACGAGCTTCCGTTTCCCGTCGCCAACGGCCTGACGAGCTATCCCGGCTGGGCGTGGGGCGGCGGTGAAGCCGCGCCAGGGACGGCTTCGGCCGGCGGGTGGACGAGCTGGCTCTCGGGGCGTGCACCGCAGACCGTGCCGCCCGGTCCGGGAAGCGCGAATGCCTGGGTGTTCGGCAGCGGCACCGTCCGCTACCTGTACATGGGGGATGCCACGGCCGACCCGCGCCGGTTCGATCCGCGTCGACATGAAGAGCGCGTGCGGCGCATGTCGGCGCTGCTCGACTCCACCGATCCGAACCTGCACGCCTTTCGCGCGCATGGCGGCAAGCTCGTCATCGCCGAGCACCTCGCGGACTACGCGCAGAGCCCGTACATGGGCATCGAGTACTGGCGATCGGTCGTCGCGCGGATGGGCGAGCCGAGCACCGAGGAATTCCTGCGTCTCTACACCACGCCCGGTGCGGACCACATCGGACTCGGTGCGCCGGTCGATGTCGACATGCTCGATGTGCTCGTCGACTGGGTGGAGCGCGGGCGGGCACCACAGGACCTCATGCAGGTGTCGCTCGCGCCGACGCCGCCGTTTCGCGAGACGCGCTCGCGACCCATGTGCCGCTACCCCGGATGGCCTCGCTATCGCGGCAGCGGCGATCCGGAGCGTTCGTCGAGTTTCGAATGCGTGCGCTGAATCTCAGCGCGTGGGCTTCGGAGCAGCGGCCGCGATCCAGGCGTCGCGCAGCTCGCGCTTGAGCACCTTGCCGATCGCGCTGCGCGGCAGCTCGGCGATCGCGCGTGCGCCGGCGAGACGCTGCGTCTTGCCGAGCCGCGCGTTGGCCCAGACCCGCACCGCTTCGACATCGAGCGCCGCGCCCTCGCGGGCGACGAGGAACGCGACCGGCGTCTCTCCCCACTCGGGCGACGGCACCCCGACGACCGCGGCGTCGGCCACGTCCGGATGGTCGCGCAGCACCGCCTCGAGATCGCTCGGGTAGATGTTGAAGCCGCCGCTGATCACCATGTCCTTGCGGCGATCGAGCAGCACGAGAAAGCCGTCCTCGTCGAAGCGGCCAACGTCGCCGGTGCGGATGAAGCGCTTGCCGCTCGCGTCGAACCACTCCGCCTGCGCGGTGAGCTCCGGCCGGCCGTGGTACCCGTGCATCATGCCGCGCGAATGGCCGACGACCTCGCCGGTCGCGCCGCGAGGAAGCTCGCAGCCCTGCTCGTCGATCAGTCGGATGTCGTGGCCGGGTGCGGGCTGGCCGACGGTGTGCAGCTTGTCCGGGTGCTCGTGCGCCACGAGGATGCACGTGCCGCCGCCCTCCGTCATGCCGTAGAACTCGACCAGGCCTCCAGGCCACCGTCGCAGGATGTCCGCCTTGAGCGCCGCCGAGAACGGGGCGCTGGTGCAGAACTTGGCCTTGAAGGACGAGAGCTCGTAGGCCTCGAACTGCGGCAGCGACATGATGCGCTGGTACTGCACCGGCACGAGCATCGTGTGCGTGGCGCGGTGGTGCTCGGCGAGCGCGAGATAGCCGGCCGCGTCGAACTTGCGCATCAGCACGACGGTGCCGCCGAAATACAGGGTCGGGAAGAACACGACGAGCGTCGTGTTGGAGTAGAGCGGGGTCGCGAGCAGCGTGACGGTCTCCGGCCCGTAGCCGTAGCCCGCGCCGCGGTCGACGTGCGCGGCGCGCATCGCGTGCGGCTGCACGATGCCCTTCGGCGTGCCGGTCGTGCCTGACGAGTAGATGATGTTGAACGGCCAGTCGGGCTGGATCTCGACGGGCTGCGCCTGCGCGCCTTCCGGCGCGAGCCATGTGTCCCATCGGGCGCCCGGGGTGTGCGTGTCGAGCGCGATGACCGGCGGTGCGGCGGCAAGGCCGCGGGTCGCGGCTTCGGCTGCGAGGTCGAGGAACAGCAGTCGAGGGGCCGCATCGGCGAGCATGGACGCGAACGCGGCGGGCGTGACCGACGGCGCGAGGGGCGCGACGGCGACGCCGGCACGCAGCGCCCCGAGGAAGAGCGCTGCCTGCCGCACCGACGGATGCGCGCAGATCGCGATCCGGTCGCGGCCGGCCACGAGCCCGTCGCGTTGCAGCGAAGCGGCCACGCGGTCCATGAGCGCGTCGAGGGCGCCGTAGTCGAGGCGCTCATCTCCTTCCACGAGCGCCGCCTGCTGCGGCCGCGCCCGCGCGTGGCTCCGGATGCGATCGGGAATGGGCTCGAAGGGTGGCGCAGCGGAATCGAGATCGGTGCTCATGCGACGAGCGGCGCAGGTGGGCCAGCGGAACCGAGCCGATTGTGCGCCGCGCGGGCGGGCCGGGATACTCGCGCGCAGGCGGCCTTGAAAATGCCGGCACCGCCCTTAGGTGCGCGCTGGCCGCGCCGAGGCGCGCGCCCCGACCACTTCGAACGCCCATGGACAAACAGACGCTTTCCTTCCAGGCCGAGGTCCAGCAGATCCTGCACCTCGTCACGCACTCGCTCTACTCGAACAAGGAGATCTTCCTGCGGGAGTTGATCTCCAACGCGTCCGACGCCTGCGACAAGCTGCGCTTCGAGGCGCTCGACAAGCCGGCCCTGTGGGAAGACCAGCCGAACCTCGATGTGCGCGTCTCGTTCGATGCCGAGGCGAAGACCATCACCATCACCGACAACGGCATCGGCCTCTCGTCGGCCGAGGCGGTCGCGAACCTCGGCACGATCGCGAAGAGCGGCACGCGCGAGTTCGTGGCCGCGCTGCAGAACGACCAGAAGAAGGACGCGCAGCTGATCGGCCAGTTCGGCGTGGGCTTCTACTCTGCCTTCATCGTCGCCGACAAGGTCACCGTCGAGTCGCGGCGCGCCGGCGTGCCGGCCGAAGAGGGCGTGCGCTGGACGTCGGCCGGCGCCGGCGAGTTCGAGGTCGAGACGATCACGCGCGCGCCGCGCGGCACGAGCGTCACCCTGCACCTGCGCGAAGGCGAGGAGGAGTTCCTCAACGGCTGGAAGCTGCGCTCGATCATCTCGAAGTACTCGGACCACATCTCGCTGCCGATCCTCATGCAGAAGGAAGAGTGGGATGCGGACGCGAAGAAGCAGGTCACGAAGGACGAATGGGCGACGATCAACAAGGCGGCGGCCCTCTGGACGCGTCCCAAGTCCGACATCACGCCCGAGCAGTACGAGGAGTTCTACAAGCAGATCAGCTACGACTCGCAGGCGCCTCTCGCGTACACGCACAACCGCGTCGAGGGCCGCACCGAGTACACGCAGCTGCTCTACGTGCCGGCGAAGGCGCCGTTCGACCTCTGGAACCGCGAGAAGCGCGGCGGCGTGAAGCTCTACGTGAAGCGCGTCTTCATCATGGACGACGCCGAGGCGCTGATGCCGGTCTACCTGCGCTTCGTCAAGGGCGTGATCGACAGCGCTGACCTGCCGCTCAACGTGTCGCGCGAGCTGCTGCAGGAGAGCCGCGACGTGAAGGCGATCCGCGAAGGGTCGACCAAGCGCGTGCTCTCGATGCTCGAGTCGCTCGCGGACAGCGAGAGCGAGGAGGAGCGCGCGAAGTACGCGGGCTTCTGGAAGGAGTTCGGTGCGGTGCTGAAGGAAGGCACCGGCGAGGACTTCGCGAACCAGGAGCGCCTCGCCAAGCTGTTCCGGTTCGCGTCGACGCATGCGGACGAGGGCGTCTCGTTCGCCGACTACGTCAAGCGCATGAAGGATGGCCAGGAG
>Ga0335069_10007350_pt1 | contig 15918 bp, 9 predicted proteins | sample Lox_Sample_11_FD_206714 | JGI IMG/M metagenome (GOLD analysis project Ga0335069, IMG submission 206714) | Soil microbial communities from Loxahatchee National Wildlife Refuge, Florida, United States - Lox_Sample_1.1 | ecosystem: Environmental > Terrestrial > Soil > Wetlands | place: USA: Florida... | reverse complement strand
GGCCGCCACCATCCTTTTGTCGGCCGTGCTCGTGGTCTGGTTTCCGCACCTGTTGCTCAAGCATTACGGCGTACCCGAAGTGCTGGTCGTGCTGGCCTTCTGGATCGCCGTCACCGCGCTGCGCGTGGTGCGCACGCCCGAGACCGTGTTCCTGCAGGCGACGGGAAGTTATCCGGCGCTGGCGCGGATCAGCGCCTATGCGGGCGCGGTCACGCTCGCGCTGTGTCTCGTTCTGCTCCTGGCATTCGGGCCGGTTGCCTCGCTGGGCGGCGTGGTGGCCGGCGAGATCGTGATCACCGCCACGGTTTTCCCGATGACGGCCCGCTGGAGGCGAAGGTTTGCCTGAGATCGCCATTGCCATCCCGACGTTCAAACGCCCCGCCAGCCTCGGTCGCCTGTTGGGCGCTCTCGAAAAACTCGAAACCGATGCCCGCGTTCTGGTGCTGGTGGCCGACAACGACGCCGAAACCCACGCGGGCTACGATTTCTGCCGCGCGATCTGCGCCCGCTACCGCTGGCCGCTCGATCCTCTCGTGGCGGAGGAACGCGGCATTGCCCAGGCCCGCAACGCGCTGGTCAAGGCGGCGCTGCGCTACCCCGATGTCCGTCTGCTCGCGATGATCGACGACGACGAATGGCCGTCGCCCAACTGGCTTGCGGAGCTGGTGCGCGTGCAAGCCTCCACCGGCGCGGACGTGGTGGCGGGCTCCATTCTGTTCGAAGGCGCGCACGAGAAGAGCCGCTGGGCGGCCGGGTTCGACGGCAGTTGCGACATCCGCCGTCCGACCGGACCGGTCGCGATGCTGGAAGGCGCGGGCAATCTGCTGGTCACGCGCGCCTGCCTCGACAAGCTCGGCGAGCCCTGGTTCGATCCGGCGTTCGCGCTGTCGGGCGGGGAGGATCGCGACTTCTTCGAGCGCGTGAAGGCCGCGGGCGGGCGTTTTGCCTGGGCCGACGAGGCAGTCGCGCGCGGGGCGTTGCCCGAGCGCCGCATGACTCTCGACTGGGTACTGCGCCGAGCCTACGCCATCGGCAACGCCGACATGCGCATCTTCCTCAAATACCGGCACGAGGCGTCCGCCTGGCTCGCCGAAGGCGCCAAGATCGCCTCGGCGCTGCTGCTGACGCCGTTGCTGGCGGTGCTGTTGGCAGCCGTGCCCCATCGCGCCGCCGACGCGCTCCGGCGCTTCTTCCGCAACCTCGGCAAGCTCGCCGCTCTGATGGGCCGGCGCGCCGCTCCCTATGGCGCAAGCCATGGCGACTGACGCGCTCATCCTCAGGCAATCCCGCGCGCACGATTGGATCGCGCAAGGCTCGTTCCTTGCCTTCCTGCTGCTCGCCTTCGTGGGATTGTCGCCGTTCTCGCCGCCGCCACCGGCCGCGCTCGCCGGCACGGTGGAGGCGACAGGAGCGGGCGATGCGCTGCGCCAGGTCTGCTATCTCGCCGTATTCGCCACGATCATGCTCACCGCCTTGCGCCGCCAGGGCGTCGAGGCGTTCGCCGCGCTTCCGCCGCTCCTGTTAGTGTTACTGCTGTGGTGCGCGGCAAGCGCGTTGTGGTCGCCCGAACCGCTCGTCACCGTGCGCCGCGCGGGGCTTTCCTTCGTGTTGTTCGTCTCGGCGATTTTCAGCATCGAGATGGTGGGGACGGAAAAGGCTCTGGCGATCTGGCGTTGGGTGCTGCTGGCGATCCTCGCCGTCAACATCGCTTCGATCAGGTTCGTCGCCACCGCCGTGCATCTGCCGGGCGAAGCCGACGCCCAACTCGTGGGCGACTGGCGCGGACTCTATGCCCACAAGAACATCGCCGGATCGGTCGGCGCCATGACGGCATTGATTTTCCTGTTCTCGCCGTCGCCGTCGCTGCGCCGCAAGCTGTTCGAGATCATCGTGGCCGCCGCCGCGCTCGCCTTTACCGTGATGACGCGATCAAAGTCCTCGCTGGGCCTGCTCGCGGTCGCGATCGCCGCAGCGGGCGTCTATCGCCTCGCCTGGAAGCGGGAGATCGACCGCGCCATCGCCGTCGTCGCCGTTACGCTCGCCGCTACCGCCGCCGCCGCGTTCGTCATTGCCGATCAGAACACCATCCTGCGCCTGTTCGGCGATCCGCAGGAGTTCACCGGGCGCACCGAAATCTGGGGTGCCGAGGTGGCCTTCATCCGCGATCATCTGGCGCTCGGCGCGGGTTTCGGCACTTTTTCGAACACCGGCGGCGTCTCGCCGCTGCACAATTACGTCGGCAACTGGGTGAGCGAAGCCAGCCACGGCCACAACGGTTATCTGCAGATTCTCGTCACCGTCGGCGCGGTCGGATTTGTGCTGGCCTTCGCGGCGCTCATCGCGGCCCCGGCGATCGCCTTCTGGCGGCGCGGCGACACGGGCACGAAGGCGCTGCTGTTCGCGCTGTTCGTCTTCCTGGTGCTGCACAACCTGATGGAAACCGACTTCCTCGAAGGCGACGGCGTCGCCTGGGTCGCCTACCTCATGATGCTCGCCATGCTCTATCGGCTCGACCGGGTCCGGCCATGACGCCCTTCTTCTCCGTGGTGATTCCCGTCTACAACCGTGCCGATCCGCTGCGCGCCGCCTTGCAGTCGGTGCTGATGCAGACGGTGCAGGATTTCGAGATCATCGTGGTCGACGACGGCTCGAGCGACGATCCCGAGGCCGTCGTGCGCGAGATCGCCGATTCGCGCGTTGTCTTCGTGCGCCAGGAGAACCGCGGCGGCGGTGCGGCCCGCAACACCGGCATCGATCGCGCGCGCGGGCGCTACGTCGCTTTCCTCGATTCCGACGACCGCTTCCTGCCGCATCATCTGTCGGCGATGCGCAAACTGCTCGAGAATTCGCCGGGCACGGCTGGCTATGCCCGCATCGTCGTGGACCGGGGCGAGGGCTGCACGCTGCTGAAGCCGCCGCGCGCCATCCGCGAAGGCGAGGACATGGCGACCTACCTGCTCTGCGATCGCGGGTTCCTGCCGACCAGCACCATCGTCACCGAGACCGCGCTGGCGCGCAGCATCCGTTTCCATGAGAACCTCCCGGCGGCCGAGGACACCGATTTCGCCATCCGCGCCGCGCTCGCCGGCACCCGATTCCTCATGGCCGCACGGCCCGGCGTGATCTGGAAGGACTTGAGCGACCCCGACCGCCTGTCGGCGGGCCGCCGCTGCGCCGGCATGAAGGCGTGGATCGAGGAGCTTCGCCCGCGCATCCCGGCGCGTGCCTATTACGGCTGCCTCGGCTGGGCCTACGCCAAGTACGCGGCGATGAACGATCGCGGCAAAGCGCTGACGCTTTACCTCAACGCCGTGTTGCGCGGCTGCTACCGGCCCTCGCTCGCAGCCATCATCTTCCTGCAGATATTTCTGTCGGACCGGCAGTATCGCCGCATCGCCGACGCCGCCATCACGCGGCTGAATGCCGGCTGGCACAACGCGGAGGCCTAGCGGGCGTGGCGAAGATTCTCCTCGCGACCACTGTGAACTGGCCGTCCGCGGCGCGGCTGGCGGGCGCGTTTGTGGTGCTCGGCGCATGCGTGGAGGCGGTGGCCCCGCGCGAACACGTGCTGGCCGTCAGCCGTTATCCCAAGCACGTGCATCGCTACGCGCCGCTCGAACCGCACGCCTCGTTCGCACGCGCGATTTGCGCCGCCGAACCCGACCTTGTCGTGCCCTGCGACGACCGCGCGCTGGCGGTGCTGCTCGCGCTCGATGGGTTCGAACCGCTGCTGCGCCGTTCGCTGGGGCGCCTCGAAAGCTACGCGGTGCTCATGACCCGAAGCGCTTCCATCGCGGCGGCGCGCGAAGAAGGCATCGAAGCTCCGCTCACCATCGCCGTCGGCGACGAATCCGAGCTTGCGGAAAGCCTCGATCGCGCAGGTCTTCCGTGCGTGATGAAAACCGACGCGAGTTGGGGCGGCGGTGGGGTCAGGATCGAGCGGACGCGAGACGAAGCCGAGCGCGCCTGTGGCGAACTGAAAGGGCCGCCGCCGCGCCTCGTCAGCCTGGCACGCGCGTTCCGCCGCCGCGACCTGCACTTCCTGCGCGAGGCGATGTCGCCGCGCCCGGCGCTCGTCAACGTGCAGGCGTTCGTTCCCGGCAAGCCGGCGACCAGCGTGTTCGCGGCCCGCGACGGCGAGGTGCTCGCCAGCCTCCACATGGGCGTGGTCGACTGGAACGGCGCTACCGGTCCCGCCAGCCACATGAAGCGCGTCGACTGCCCTTACATGGAACGGGCTGCCCGCAAGATCGCGGCGCGATTCGGGTTGAGTGGCCTGCACGGCCTCGATTTTGTGCGCGATGCGGCGGGCGTGGCCCATCTCATCGAGATCAACCCGCGCGCCACCCAGATCTGCCACCTGGCCCTGACCGCCGATCTGCCCGCGGCCCTGCTGGGCGTGCGCCCGCGCCCTGCCGTCACCGCAGCCCCGGAGGTCGCGCTGTTTCCGCAGCTCCTGTCCGGTCCGCGCTACGCCTGCGGCGTTTACGAGGACCTTCCCTGGGACGATCCCGCCGTTCTCCGGGCGGCTGCCAGGGCTGCCGGCGCGACGGCAGAAGGCATTGATACTGTTCTCGAATTCCTGCCGGTCGTACAGGGTGCGCCCGATTCGGAAGGGCCGGTGTACGGGCGGGCGCAGCGTTAACCCTTCTTCAGCCCTCGCAAGGTTAAACCAAGGCGCAGGCTGACGATTCGATGTCCACCCACGCGCCGACTCTTGCGTCGCCCGAGGCCCGTTTCGGTCTCGCCGACTTACTGCGCGTCGTGGGCCGGCGCCGGCTGCTGATCCGCAACATCACGCTTGCGACGATCGCGCTGACCGCGCTCGTGGTCATGGCGATGCCGACGCTCTATTCGACCTCGGCGATCGTCATGCTCGATCAGCGCAAGAACAACGTCGCCGACGTTTCGTCGGTGCTCTCGGCGCTGCCGACCGATCCGTCGTCGGTGCAGAACCAGATTCAGGTGCTGTCGTCGCGCGACCTCGCGCTGAAGGTGATCGGCAAGCTGAGGCTCTATGCCGATCCGGAGTTCAACGCGGCTCTCGACAGGTCGTCGGTCGATCTCAACCCGCTGCACTGGCTGGGCGGACCCGGCGGCCGGATGGGCGACGCGCGCGATGCGATCGTCAACGCGTTCCTGAGCCGTCTCGACGTCAGCGCGCTGGGCCTTTCGACCTCCATCGACGTGAATTTCACGGCCAACGACCCGCGGAAGGCCGCGCTCATCGCCAACACGCTGGCCCAGAGCTACACCGAGGATCAGGTCGCCACCAAGATCGAGGCCTCGCGCCGGGCGGCTTCTTGGCTGTCGGAGCGCATGCGCCAGCTTGCCCAGCAGGTGCAGATCCAGGAAGCTGCGGTCGAGCTATACAAATCCGAGAACGATCTGGTCGATTCCGAGGAAGGCAAGTCGCTGGTCGACCAGCAGCTCGTCGCCATCAATGCGCAACTGGTGGCGGCGCAATCCGATCTCGCCGAGAAGAAGGCGGCCTACGACCGCGTCGCGGCGCTGGCCAGGACCGGCAACGCGGCCGATGTGACCCAGGTCGTCACCTCCAAGATGATCGGCGACCTCAGGACCCAGGAAGCCGAACTGGTGCGCCAGGAAGCCGATCTCGCCTCGCGCTACGGGCCCAACCATCCCAAGATGATCGCGATCCGCAACGAGAAGCGCGATCTCGAGGCCAAGATCGCGCGCGAAGTCGCCTCCGTGGCGGGCTCGATGCAGAGCGATCTCGAAGTCGCCCGCGCCCATGTCGGTTCGATCGAGGCGAGCCTGGAGCGCGTCGAACATCAGGCGCGCGCCGACAATATCGCCCGCATCAAGCTCAACTCGCTGCTGGCCAACCTCGCCTCGACGCGGACCATGTACGAGTCCTTCGTCACGCGCCTGCGCGCCGTGCAGGACCAGGACGACATCCAGGTTCCCGAGGCCCGCGTGATCTCGACCGCGCCGGTGCCCTCGGCGCCGTCCTCGCCGCATCGCATGCTGTTCGTCGCCGCCTCCCTTCCCGCCGGTCTGCTGCTCGGCATTCTCGCGGCGCTCCTCGCCGAGCGCTTTCAGGGCTCCCTGCCGGAGAGCGATCTGCGCCAACCGCCGGTCCGCACGGCGCCGGTGGCGCCCGCCGCGATGCCCGAGCCGGCGCCGCTGCCGCAGCCGGTGGCTTTGCCGCCCGTGCTCGCGACGCTCTCCGCCACCAGCGACATGCGGGTCGCCGACTGGCTCGCCGACAACCCCGGCTCGGCCTACGGCCTGGCCCTCGCGGCGCTGGCGCGCAGCCTTCGCCCGATGCCGGGCGGTCCGGCGCGCGTAGTGATGCTCACTTCGGCCGCAACGGATGTTGGCAAGTCCGTCATCGCTCTCAGCCTGGCGCGCATCGCGGCGCTTGGCGGTCTGAACGTGCTGCTGGTGGACGGCGACCAGGGCCGCTCGGTGCCCGGTGCGGCCGGGACCGGGCTCGCGGCTTTCCTGGGCGGCGCGCCGATAGCCGGCGTTGTCCTCAAGGACCGCCGCACAAATGCCCATCTGTTGCCTGCCGGAGGGGCCGTCTGGGGTGCACCGCGCCTGCCGGAAGCGGTCGCCTATTTGAGGCGGTGCTGCGATCTGGTCCTCATCGACGGGGCGGCTGTCTTGGCCGGGGATGTCTGTGCTTCGCAGGCGCGTCTCAGCGACGGCGTCCTCGTCCTGACTGCGGCGAATGCGCCCCAGGCCGGTTTTGAAGCTGCGCTGCGCTCGCTCGTCGCAATGGGCGCGAAGCCAGCCGGGCTCGTCGTCACGCGATAGAGTCTTGTCAGGCTTGACTTTTCGGTTCGAACGCCGTTCCTTCGCGCGGCCTTGCGGGTAACCAACCTGACGAAAAATTTCGTTGAGGATTCGGCAAGAAATGGGATACGCGAGGCCGCGACAAACCGGTTTGTCTTCCAACAAAGCGAACTTCAAATGAGCGAAATGCCTCCTCCGTCGACGCGATTGGCTGGCGGAATCCCTCCCATCGCGACCAAAGCCGCGATCGGCGTGGGCGTGTTCGTCGTCGGTGCCCTGTTAGGCTGGATCGGCCGGGGCGTTCTGGCCGGACCGCCCGATGTGACAACCATCTCCGCCTTCGACGATTGGCGCCTGATCTGCCCGGCCATGAAGGAGAAGGACGCGTCCTGCCGCATGACGCAGGACGTCATCGATTCCAAGTCCGGACAGTCGATCGCCAGCCTGGTCGTGCTGAAAGAGGTCGACAAGGACAAGAAGGAATCCACCGTCCTTGCCGTCAACGTGCCGCTGAACGTCCTGCTCGAACCCGGGCTCGGACTGAAGTTCGGCAACGAGATCAAGACGTATCAGTACAAGACCTGCACCGAAGGCGGTTGCGTCGCCGTCGTTCCCTACGACGATTCGATCCAGGCGTCGTTGAGCGCCGCGGGCGATTCGTCGATCAGCGTCGCCCGCCTGGACGGCAAGACGATCGAACTTCCGTTCTCGACGAAGGGCTTCGTTGACGCGCGCAAGGCCTTCGAACATTTCGATGCGAAGCGCTCATCCTGGTGGTGGAGACTGTGGTCATGACCTCGTTCCGTATTCCGGCAATTCTCGCCGCCGCGCTTCTGGCAAGCCCGCTTGCGCTCGCCGCCAAGCCGGCCCCGCAGCCGGCGCAGCAGGACGCCCAGCAGCAGGCGGCCCAGGCCAACAAAGCGGCGCAGCCGACCGACGTGAAAGACTACGGCGACTGGACGGTCAGGTGCTTCCCGGCCAACAAAATGGCGCCGTGCCAGATGGTGCAGCTCAGGATCGTGGAGAAGACCAAGCAGCGCATTCTCGGCGTGCTGGTCGCCTACCTTCCCGCGCGCGACGCCAACTTGATGGAAATTTCCGTTCCGCTCGGCGTCGCGCTGCAGAACGGGCTCGTCCTCAGCAGCGACACCTACAAGTCGGGCGTCTTGAAGTTCACGCGCTGCGATCAGCAGGGCTGCTACGTGGAGGGCGCCGTCGGCAACGACGTAATGGGTTCGCTAGGCCGCGCCACCAAGGCCCAGGTGCAGATCATCTCGATGAACGGCAAGCGCTATAACCTCGTCTTCTCGATGAAGGGCTTCAACGAGGCCCACCATGCGCTGGTGGACCTCGCCAAGCAGAAGGGCGGCGGAGCGGCTCCCGCTCCGGCTGGGCAGTAGCGACAGTTCCGGTTTCGTTCGATCCGGCGGGCGCGTGGACTTCCTTCACGCGCCCGTTTCGCTTCGCGACAATTTCGACATACTTCGCGAAAAGTGCTCTGTTATTCCGACCGCTGACGGGCTTCGGCACGTTAGAGCCATCGTGGGCCGGCGAGGGGCGGACGCCGGGATCGGACAATCGTGATGAGCAGTGAGCAGACCAGCCGGCGCAGCTTCGAGGAACCGGGGCGCGGTTCCGGCGGCGGAGCCAACCACTATTACGAGCAGGCGAAAGGCGCGGTGGGCCGCGTGCGCGGGTGGTCCTCGCGCCATCTGCCCGGCGGCGAAAAGACCCTGTGGATCGTCATCGGGCTCATCCTGCTCGTCCTTTTCGTCTGGTGGCTGCTGCCGGGCAGCCAATCGAGCATGAACGGCTTCGGCGGCAGGGGCGGACCCCAGCCGGTCGGCGTCGCCAAGGCGGAGCGCGGGCCCATCAACGTCACGCTCAATGGGTTGGGCACGGTCACGCCGCTCGCAACCGTGACGGTGCGCCCGCAGGTTTCCGGCCAGATCATCCGCTTCGATTTCCGGGAAGGCCAGATGGTCAAGGCGGGCGACCTGCTCGCCGAGATCGATCCGCGGCCCTTCCAGGCTGCGCTCGACCAGGCGAAGGGCCAGCTTGCCCGCGATTCCGCCTCGCTCCAGAACGCGCGGCTCGACTTGAAGCGCCAGCAGGGGCTGTGGGCGACCAACGCGACGTCACAGCAGGCTCTGGCCACGCAACAGGCTCTGGTCAAGCAGGACGAAGGCATCGTCGAATCCGACAAGGCCAATGTCGATGCCGCGGCGATCAACCTCGGCTATACGCGCGTTACCTCCCCGGTCGCCGGCCGGGCGGGAATCCGCCAGGTCGATGTCGGCAACTTCGTCTCGGCGGGCCAGACCAACGGCATCGTGGTCGTCACGCAGTTGCAGCCGATTTCGGTGATCTTCACCATTCGCGAAGACGACATCATGCCGGTCCTGTCGCGCTTCAACGCGGGCGAATCGCTGCGCGTCGATGCCTACGACCATCCCAATATCAACAAGATCGCCACCGGCCGCCTCTCCGCCATCGATTCGCAGATCGACACCACCACCGGCACGGTGAAGCTGCGCGCGATGTTCGACAACGCGGACGGGCATCTGTTCCCCAACCAGTTCGTCAACGCGCGCCTTCTGGTGCAGACGTTGCAAAACCAGGTCGTCATTCCGGCGGCCGCGCTCCAGCGCGGCGCCCAGGGCAACTTTGTCTTCGTGGTCGGGGCCGACAAAACCGTTTCGATGCGCGCCGTGACGCAGGGCCAGCAGGAAGACGAGCGCATCGACATCCTGAAGGGGCTCAATCCCGGCGAAACGGTGGTGACCGACGGCGCCGACCGCCTGCATGACGGCTCGCAGGTGACCATCCCGAGCGGCCAGAAGGTAGAGAAGGTGGCTCCTCCCGCGAATGCGGCCGCGCCGCCCGGTGCGGCTACGCCCTCGCGCGAACAACGCCGCGCCATGCTTGAGAAAGCCTGCAGCGAGGACATCAAGAAGTACTGCGGCAGCTCGCAGGGCTTCGAGGTGTTCATGTGCCTGAGGCAGAACCGCGACAGCCTCTCGACCGGTTGCCAGACCTTCATGAAGAACATGCGCGGGCGCCGCGGCGGCGGAGGCGGCGGGTTCGGTGGCGGACCCCCGCCGGGGCCGTAAGGCGATGAATCCCTCCGCCCCGTTCATCCTGCGTCCGGTGGCGACGTCGCTGCTGATGGCGGCGATCATGCTGCTCGGGCTGTTGGGCTACAAATTCCTGCCGCTGTCGGCGCTGCCCCAAGTCGACTATCCGACCATCCAGGTGCAGACCTTTCTGCCCGGCGCCAGCCCGGACGTGATGACGACGTCGGTCACCGCGCCGCTGGAGCGCCAGTTCGGCCAGATGCCGGGCCTGAAACAGATGTCGAGCGTCTCCTCGGGCGGCGCCTCGGTCATCACCCTGCAGTTCGACTTGAGCCTGTCGCTCGACATCGCCGAGCAGGAAGTCCAGGCGGCGATCAACGCCGGCGGCAATCTGCTGCCGCAGAGCCTTCCGGCGCCGCCGATCTACAACAAGGTCAATCCGGCGGACGCCCCCATCCTGACGCTGGCGATCCACTCCAACACGATGCCGATCACCCAGGTCGAGAACCTGGCAGAGACCCGCATCGCCCAGAAGATTTCGCAGCTTGCCGGCGTCGGCCTCGTCAGCATCAACGGCGGCCAGCGTCCCGCCGTGCGCGTGCGCGCCAACATCCAGGCGCTGGCATCCTACGGCCTCAACATCGACGATCTCAGGACCACGATCTCGAATGCGAATTCGAACGCGCCCAAGGGCAGCTTCGACGGTCCTACGCGCTCCTACACAATCAACGCCAACGACCAGATCCAGTCGCCGGAGGACTACAAGAACATCGTTGTTGCCTACAAGAACGGCGCGCCGGTGTTCCTCAAGGACGTGGCCTCGGTCGACGACAGCGCCGAGAACACCAAGCTGGCCAGCTGGATGAACACCACGCCGGCGATCATCCTCAACATCCAGCGCCAGCCGGGCGCCAACGTCATCGCCGTGGCCGATTCGGTGAAGGCGCTGCTGCCCCAGATCGAGGCGGGGCTGCCCGGCTCGGTTCAGGTTTCGGTCGTCACCGACCGCACCAACACCATCCGCGCCTCGGTGGCCGACGTTCAGTTTGAGCTGGCGCTGGCCGTGGTGCTGGTCGTTCTGGTGATCTTCCTGTTCCTGCGCAACCTTTCGGCGACCTTCATACCCTCGATGAGCGTGCCGCTCTCCATCGTGGGTACGTTCGCGGCGATGTACCTGCTCGGCTATTCGCTCAACAACCTGTCGCTGATGGCGATGACGATCGCGGCCGGCTTCGTGGTCGACGACGCCATCGTGATGATCGAGAACATCTCGCGCTATCTCGAAGCCGGCGATACGCCGTTCGAGGCGGCGATGAAGGGATCGAAGGAAATCGGCTTCACCATCGTTTCGCTGACGATTTCGCTGATCGCGGTCCTGATTCCGCTTCTGTTCATGCAGGAGGTGGTGGGTCGGCTGTTCCGCGAGTTCGCGGTGACGCTTTCCATCACCATCCTGATCTCGGCGGCGGTTTCGCTGACGCTGGTGCCGATGCTGTGCGCCAAGCTGCTGCGCCATCGCTCCGAGCAGCGCAAGCAGGGCGCCGTGGCGCGCAAGGCCGAGGAGTATTACGCCCGCCTCGTCGCCGCCTACGACCGCGGCCTCGTCTGGGTGCTGGATCATCAGCCGCTGACGCTCATGGTCGCCGTGGGCACGCTGGTCGTGACCGTGCTGCTCTACATCGCGATCCCCAAGGGCTTCTTCCCGGTGCAGGACACCGGCATCGTCCAGGGTATCAGCCAGGCCGGGCCCACGGTGTCGTTCGACGAGATGAGCAAGCGCCAGGCCGCGCTCGCCGCCGCCATCCTGCGCGACCCCGACGTCGACAGCCTGTCGAGCTTCATTGGCGTCGACGGCACCAACACGACGTTGAACAGCGGCCGCTTCCTCATCAACCTGAAGCCCAAGGACCAGCGCACGGCGGGCTTCACCGACGTGCTGGAGCGGCTCGCGGACACCACGCGCTCGGTGCCGGGCATCGCCCTCTACCTCCAGCCGGTGCAGGATCTGACGATCGAATCCACGATTGGCCGGGCGCAATACCAGCTCGTGCTCGAAGACGCGAGCACATCCGTGCTCAATCAGTGGGTGCCCACTTTCGTCAAGGCGTTGCAGGCCAGGCCGGAGCTGGCCGACGTCTCCACCAATTTCCTCGACAAGGGTCTTGCGGCCTACGTCAAGCTCGACCGCGACACCGCCGCGCGCTTCGGCATCACCGCGGCGACGGTCGACAACGCGCTCTACGACGCCTACGGCCAGCGCATCGTCACGACGATCTTCACCCAGTCGAACCAGTACCGGGTGATCCTGGAATCTGCGAGCGAAGATCAGAAGTCGCCGCGCTCGCTTTCCAACGTCTATCTCCCCTCGGCCGGCGGCGGCCAGGTGCCGCTCGCGGCCTTGGCGAATGTCGATGAAACGCCGACCCCGCTCGAAAACGACCATCTGGGGCAGTTTCCCGCCGCCACCGTCTCGTTCGACGTGGCGCCGGGCTACTCGCTCGGCTCCGCGGTCGACGCCGTCAAGTCCGCCGAGCAGGATGCCGGCCTTCCAGCCTCGATCAACACGACCTTCCAGGGCGCGGCGCTCGCCTTCCAGTCGACGCTCGGCAACGAGCTTCTCCTGATCCTGGCCGCGATCGTCACCGTCTATATCGTGCTGGGCGTGCTCTACGAGAGCTTCATCCACCCGGTCACGATCCTGTCAACGCTGCCCTCGGCGGGCATCGGCGCCCTGCTCATGCTGATCCTGACGGGCCACGACCTCAACATCGTCTCCATTATCGGCATCATCCTGCTGATCGGCATCGTCAAAAAGAACGCCATCATGATGATCGACTTCGCGCTCGAGGCCGAACGCCATCAGGGCCTGGGGCCGCGCGACGCCATCTACCGTGCGGCGCTCCTGCGCTTCCGTCCGATCATGATGACGACCGTGGCCGCGATCTTCGGCGCCCTGCCGCTGATGGTGGGCAGCGGCACGGGATCGGAGCTGCGCCATCCGCTGGGCCTGGCGATCGTAGGCGGGCTGCTGGTCAGCCAGATGCTCACGCTGTTCACCACGCCGGTCATCTACATCTATTTCGACGGGCTGGTGCAGCGGCTGCGGCGCGGGCAGGGCGAAGGCCCGGAACCGCAGGCGGGCGCGGTGCGGCCATGAACTTCAGCCGCGTCTTCATCGAACGTCCGGTGGCGACGACGCTTCTGACGATGGGGCTCGCCCTGGCGGGCCTGATCGCCTACGCGCTTCTGCCGGTCGCGCCGCTGCCGAACGTCGACATGCCGGTGATCTTCGTGCAGGCGCAGATGCCCGGCGCCAGCCCGGAGACGATGTCGACCAGCGTGGCAACCCCCTTGGAGCGTCACCTGGGCTCCATCGCCGGCGTCAACGAGATGACCTCGTCGAGCTCCGTCGGCTCGACGCGCATTGCGCTGCAGTTCGATCTGGGCCGCGACATCGACGGCGCGGCGCGCGACGTCCAGGCGGCGATCGTGGCGGCGCGCGTCGATCTTCCCGCCTCGCTGCGCTCCAATCCCACCTACCGCAAGATCAATCCCGCCGACCAGCCGGTGCTGATCCTGGCGCTGACCTCGGACACGCTGACACCCGGGCAGATCTACGATTCCGCCTCCACCATCCTGCAGCAGAAGCTCAGCCAGGTCGACGGCATCGGCCAGGTCCAGCTCAGCGGTTCGTCGCTGCCTGCGGTGCGCGTCGACCTCAATCCGCGGGCGCTGTTCAAGTACGGCATCGGGCTCGAAGACGTTCGCGCCGCGCTCACCGCCGCCAACGCCAATGCCCCCAAGGGCGCGGTGGAAGATGGGCCGAAGCGCTACCAGATCTACGTCAACGACCAGGCGCAGACCGCCGGCGACTTCAAGAACCTCATCGTCGCCTATCGCAATGGAGCGGCGGTGCGCCTGATGGACGTCGGCAGCGTCTACGACGGCGTCGAGGACGTGCGCAACCTCGGCATGGCGAACGGCAAGCCGGCCATCCTCGTCATCCTGTTCCGCCAGCCGGGCGCCAACATCATCCAGACGGTCGACAACGTGAAGGCCGCGCTGCCCCAGTTGCAGCGGGCGCTGCCGCCGTCGATCAACCTCGTCATCGCCAACGATCGCACCACTTCGATCCGCGCCTCGCTGCACGACGTCGAAATCACCATGCTGATGAGCGTTTTCCTGGTGATGCTCGTGGTCTATCTGTTCCTCAGGAACGCGCGCGCCACGGTGATCCCGTCAGTGGCGGTGCCGCTGTCGCTGATCGGTACCTTCGGCGTGATGTATCTTGCGGGGTTCACGCTGGATGTCCTGTCGCTGATGGCGCTCACCGTCGCGACCGGCTTCGTGGTCGACGACGCCATCGTGGTGCTGGAAAACGTGACGCGCCACATCGAGGCGGGCATGCCGCGATTCCAGGCGGCGCTGGTCGGCACCAAGGAGGTGGGCTTCACCGTCGTTTCCATGAGCGTGTCGCTGATCGCCGTGTTCATCCCGATCCTTCTGATGGGCGGCGTCGTCGGCCGCTTTTTCCAGGAATTCGCGGTCACCCTGGCAGCGGCCATCACGATTTCGCTGGTGGTGTCGCTGACCACTACGGCCATGCTCTGCGGCCACCTCGACCTGAGGCGCGGCGAGGGCGAGCAGGGCTGGCTGCTGAGGAATTCGGAACGGGTGTTCGAATGGGGCAAGCGCGCCTATGCCCGTTCCTTGCGGGCGGTGCTGGCCAATCCGCTCACCACCGTCATCCTGCTTTTCTTCCTGCCGATCGGGCTCAACATCTTTCTCTACATGCATGTGCCCGCCGGTTTCATGCCGGCCGAGGACACCGGCCAGATCATGGCGCGCATCCGCGCCGACCAGGCGATCTCGTTCCAGTCGATGCAATCGAAATTCACGCAGGTTGTGCAGGCGCTCGCCAAGGATCCGGCAGTCGACAGCGTCGTGGGCTTCACCGGCGGCGGGGGCGGCGGCCCGCGCGGCGGCAGCGTGAACGAGGCCAGCGCGTTCGTGCAGCTCAAGTCGGTGCCCGACCGCGGCGGCATGTCCACCGACGATGTCATCGAGCGGTTGCGCGGCAAGATGCAGAAGGTGGAGGGCGCCACCGTGATGATGTTCGGCGCGGGCAACATGCGGTTCGGCGCCCGCCAAGGCAACGCCAGCTACCAGTATTCGATTCTCGGCGACACGCTCGACGACATCAACAAGTGGGTGCCGAAGATCACCGACGCCTTGCAGAACGTGCCGGAACTGGAGGACGTCAGCTCCGACCGCCAGGATGCCGGGTTGGAGGTGGAGCTCGACATCGACCGCGCCACCGCGGCGCGGCTCGGCGTCAACACCACCCAGATCGACAACACCCTCTACGACGCCTTCGGCCAGCGCCAGGTTTCGACCATCTACAACGACCTCAACCAGTACCACGTCGTCATGGGCGTGGCGCCCGAGTTCTGGCAGAGCCCGGAGACGCTGAAGGACATCTATGTCTCGACCGCCGGCGGCTCGGTGTCGGGCACGCAAGCCACCGCCGCCGTCGCCGGCACGACCGTGCTTTCGAGCACCACGGCTCAAACGGCCCTCGACGTCGCCAACGACGCCGTGCGCAACCAGCAGCTCAACGCGCTCACCGCCACGACGCGCGGCAACGTCTCGACCGGGGCGGCGGTTTCGACGCGCGTCGAAACGATGGTGCCGCTGGCCGCGTTCGCGAGCTACGGGCCCGGCACCATGCCGCTCTCGATCAATCATCAGGGACCGTTCGTCGCCACCACGTTCTCGTTCAACCTCGCGCCGGGCAAGACCCTGAGCGACGCAGTCAACGCCATCAACCGGACGATGGACCAGCTTCATGTGCCGGTGACCGTCCACGGCGAGTTCGCGGGCAACGCGCGGGTGTTCACCGATTCGTTCTCGAACGAGCCCATCCTCATCCTGGCGGCGATCGTCACCATCTACATCGTGCTCGGCGTGCTCTACGAGAGCCTGGTGCACCCGATCACGATCCTGTCGACGCTGCCGTCGGCGGGCGTCGGCGCGGTGATGGCGCTGCTCATCACCGGGACGGATTTCAGCCTGC
>Ga0335069_10007349_pt1 | contig 15918 bp, 12 predicted proteins | sample Lox_Sample_11_FD_206714 | JGI IMG/M metagenome (GOLD analysis project Ga0335069, IMG submission 206714) | Soil microbial communities from Loxahatchee National Wildlife Refuge, Florida, United States - Lox_Sample_1.1 | ecosystem: Environmental > Terrestrial > Soil > Wetlands | place: USA... | reverse complement strand
ACGCATCGTGGGCCTCCTTGCCGGTTCGTGACGTTATCCATTCACGTCATCGGAGGGGAGGCCCGCTTTTCTTTATCCCGCCATTCCGCCTTTATTTACGAGTTATGGAAGTGCCATTCATGACAGAAGCCAATACTTCACGTCTGTCCTCCGACCACCCCATTGGGTCATTAGCGGAAGATATGCTCGGGCGTGGAAGTTTCGCATTGGCCTTGGCCAATGCTATTTCGGCTTGGCGCGACGAAGAGAGTTTGGTCCTTGCGGTGTATGGCAAGTGGGGGATCGGGAAGTCGTCAACAAAGAACATGGTATTGGAGTTTTTGCAGAAGGCCGAAAAGCCCGTTTCTGTAATTGAGTTCAATCCGTGGGCATGGACGGGGTCGGATCGCTTGATGGGTGCATTTTTTGAGGAGGTCGGCAAGGCGGTAAGCGTGAATGTAAGGGATGGTGAGAGGCTGGCGGAGAAATGGCATCGGTATGCGAGTTTGTTGTTTTTAGGCGCTACGAGCTTTAAGTACATTGGTCAGGCAAGCAAGATTGTTGGGGTTCCGATTCTACCTCTTTTTTCAGATGCAGTTGAGAAAGGCGCGAGGGGGTCTGCGGACGTTTTGAAAGAAGCGGCGGGGGCTGCGCAGCATAACTCACCAAGTTTGCAAAAACTAAAAGGCGAAATTGCCATTGCGCTTCGCTCCATGAGTCAGCCCCTCCTCGTAATTATGGACGACGTAGATCGTTTGACGAGAGAGGAAATTCGATTGCTCTTTCGACTTGTTAAGGCGAACGCTGATTTTCCCAATATTATATTTCTCCTCATGTTTGACAGGGCTGTTGTTGAGACGGCGCTCGATGGGTTTTCAGGGGCCACCGGGCGAGAGTTCATGGAGAAAATTGTCCAAGTTGGCCTAGATTTGCCGGACGTAGAGCAAACAAAGTTGAACAAATTATTCTTTAATGGATTGGACGAGATTCTTGGGAAGATACAGGACGCAACGCGTAATTTCGACGGGGACCGCTGGGAGCGGATATTTCACCACGGGATCCAGCCGTTCTTGGGAACGATGCGGGATGTCCACAGGGTACTTGCGAGCTTTTCATTCACGGTCGGCTTGTTTGTCCAGCAACACAAGTTGGAAGTAAATGTGATCGATCTAATTGCAATAGAGGTCCTCCGCGTGTTCGTTCCGGAGGTATATTCGGCGATTGCGAAATGTCGTGATATTTTTGTTGAGACCGCAATGGATGCGGCGTTCAGGAAAGATAGGACGGATGAACGAAAGAAGAAGATGGATCAGATGTTGGAATCCGTCAATGCAGATGATCGTGAGGCAGTCAGCAGCCTATTGCCACAATTGTTCCCGCGGCTTGGAGGGTATGGACGGGACTGGGATGACGAATGGGAGCGCACCCTCCGCGTATGCAGCGAAAAGATGTTCCCGCGATATTTCGTTATGACATTGCCAGAGGGAGAAATTCCGCTTGCTCTCATCGATAACGTAGTTGCCGCGTCGGTTGATGAACAGTCGATTAGGAAAGTGATGACCCTCATTAAGAGGAACGGTCAGCTCGTTCCGCTCATGGATAGATTGGACGCATACAAGACCGAGTTGGATGTCTCTCTCGCAAGAAATTTTGCGACCGCTCTCTTTGACGTGGGGGACGATCTTCCCGCGGGTGACGGAGGCTTATTCGGCCTTTCGCCGTCTGTGACGGCGCATCGAATTGTCCTGTTCTGGCTCAGGCGAGAAAAGAATGCAACTGTTCGCAGCAAGGCACTTCTAGGAGCGATTGCTGCCACAACAGGCATGTTTTTACCGATTGACACCGTGGCGTATGAACAGCGCCGCAGGGAGCGTGATGACAAAAGCGATAAGGATAACCTACTAGATGAGCACGATTTGGTCGAGGCGAAGAAAATTTGCTTAGCGAGACTGGAATCCGCCGCCAAGGACGGGCGGCTGGAAAAATCTGACGAACGGCTTGGATTCTACTTGTGGAATTGGAAAAGGCTTGGCGGTGACACCGAGGCCAGGGCGTTTGCGAAGGAGATGATTGCATCACCGCGAGGAACTTTACTTTTCCTGCGCGGTCTTCTCAGTGCAGTGCATTCAACAGGTCGGCCCAGAACAAGATGGAGGGTTGAGCTGGGAAGTGTTGAATCGTTTTCAAATGTTGCCGATGTTGAGTCGGTTCTAGGCGAACTTGCGAATAGGGACGATGCGGGAGCAAATTCGCTGAAGAACGAGTTCGCTCGAGAAATAAACGCCTTTCGGGAGGCGATCGGTCGGCGCGACAGAGGTTGGGCAGATGGTTCGCTCGACAATCCATTTGACGAGGATAAGTGACCACTCGCTTAAAGGCGTTGCGTTGCAACGCCGCTAAACTTTTGATCCGCGCGGTAGTCATTTTGCGAGAGCGCCCAGCATTTCGGTGAGGTTGGGGAGGCCTGGGATGTCGAGGGAAGAGTTGGGTTCTCTGGTGTCGTTGGGGAGGTGCCAGTACCAGTTGCCGAGGAAGGTGCGGCGGGTGGATTGGATGTTGAGGGTGGCTTTGGCGCGGACGAGGGTGTTGGTCTTCGGGTTGCCAATGTCTTGCGAGAGAGGTTCGATCGCCCCGTTGGGGCTCAATACATTTTTTTGCGATTGTTACCAGGGGTTCCCGTTGGTCACCCCTGGCTATTTTCGTGGGCCCCTTTGGGGCGTTTTTAGGACATTGATTGCGCGACGGGCAAACGGATAGGGCCGACGATTCGCTCGATGATCTTTTTGATGTGGACGAGTAGCAGGGAATGGAGCGAGGAGGGGATGCGCCGCGGCGGCGGTAGCCGCCGGGCTTTGGGGGGGGCGCAGATCAGGCGAGAAGGATGAGGGCCTTCTGGGTGAGGAGGTTGTTGAGGGTGTTGGTTTCGGCGAGGTGCGGGGTGGTGACGATACGGACTTCGATCTGATAGGTGCCGGCGTGGAGGGGTTTGGTGTAGTTGATGGGGAGGTTGAAGTTGATGGGGGATTGCGGGGCGAGGTTGGCGAGTTTGACGGTAGTGGTGGTGAGGATGATGTCGGAGGCGGTGTTCAGGGCGGTGGTGGGGTGGGCGATGATTTGGAGCTGGGCCTGCTGGTTGGCGGCGAGGTTGACGTTGCCGAGGGAGCGGAGGGTGAGGGCGAGGTTGCCGGCGACGCCTTTGGGGGAGGATTTGAGGGTGGAGGAGAGGAGGGTGCCGGTGAGGTCGTAGGTGGGGGGATAGACGGTGAGGGTGAAGGTGCTGGCGATGGAGTTGTCGGTGGTGCTGGATTCGGCGAGTTTGGGGGTGGGCGCGATGCGGGCGACGAAGGAGTAGGTGGCGGCGGGGAGTCCGGCGGGGAGTTTGATGGGGGTGGTGATCTTGATGTTGGCGCCGGGTTTGAGGAGGGAGAGGGATTGGGGCGGGAGGGTGAGGAGCGGGGTTTCGACGTTGGTGGCGGTGTTGTGTGCGAGGAGGGTGACGGTGGCCTGCTGGGTTTTGGAGAGGGGGAGCGTGCCGGCGTTGACGATGTTGAAGGTGATGTTGCCGGCGATGGGGGTTTTGGCGAGGAGGGATTTGGGGAGGGTGGAGGAGAGGATGTGGGCGGTGAGGTTGTTGTAGACGGCGAGGACGGAGAATGTTTGGGAGGTGGTGGCGGAGTTGTTGGTGGGGTTGGGATCGGCGATGGCGTTGGACTGGTTGATGGTGGCGAGGAGGGAGTAGGTGCCGGTGGGGAGCGTGAGGGGGATCAGCGGGGAGAAGGTGTAGGAGACGGAGCCGTTGAGGGTGAGGGAGACGGGAACGGAGGTGGAGAGGAGGAGTGTGCTGGCGCCGGTGATGGTGTTGTGGGCGAAGATTTGGATGTCGGAGGTTGGGGAAGCGGCAGCAGCGGCGGCGCCGATGTTGGTGATGGTGATGGGGAGGGAGACGGATTTGTTGGTGTTGGTGGGGACCTGTCCGGCGGGGAGGGTGGGGGTGCCGAGGGTGAGTTGGAGGTCGGGGGAGGCGTTGTTGGCACCCTGGATGGTGAAGGTGTAGTCGGGATTCAGGGGGTCGTTGCTGGGGAAGTGGACGGTGGCGGTGGAAAGGGAGGCGTTGCCGGTGGGCTGGTAGGTGATGGTATAGAGGCCGGGTTGATCGGGGACGGCGGCGGCGGAGAAGTCGGCGGCGTTGGGGCCGGTGAACGTGATGGCGGAAGCGCCGGCGAAGGAGAGGTTGTGGAGGATGTTGCCGGAGGCGTCGTCGGCGGCGCTGTTGTCGAGGAGGTCGAAGGTGTGGGAGACGCTTTGCTGGGTGCCGGTGAGGGTGCCGAAGTCGGTTCCGTCGGCGGTGTTGGGGTTGGCGGCGCCGTTGGGGATGGAGATGCTGTTGCCGGTGATGCTGATCTGTGGGGAGTAGGAGAGGCCGGTGCAGGTGACGAGGTAGAGGAGGGGTTCGGCGGGGAGGAGTGAGCCGTTGGCGGTGGCGCCGGTGGTTTGGGAGGCGGGGAGGAAGAGGAGGCGGGATTCGCCGGGTTTGATGCCCTGGAGGCCGTTTTCGAAGCCGTCGATCTGGACGGAGTCGTAGGCGTTTTTGGTGCTGGCGTCGGACTGGTCGTTGGCGACGTAGGGATGGCCGGTGGCGTTGTCGAGGCGGAAGGCGGTGGTGCCGGTGAAGGAGCCGCCGGTGAGGAATCGGCCGGTATAGGCGATCTGGAGGATGTCTCCGTTGACGGCGGTAACGTTTGCGTTGCCGGACTGGATTGTGGCGACCTGGATGCCGCCGGTGGTGGAGGTGGTGGCGACGCCGGTGCCGTCGATGGCGAAGGAGTAGGGCCCGGTGGGGTCATCGGTGGCGATGGAGACGATGGCGGCGCGGGTGCCGGTGGTGGTGGGGTTGAACTGGACGGAGAAGGAGGTGGATTCGTTGGGGGCGAGGGAGGATTTTGCGGGCGGGGAGGAGATGGTGAAGTCGGAAGGGTTGGCGCCGGCGAAGGAGATGTTGCCGAGGGTGAGGTTTCCGGTGCCGGTGTTGGTGATGGTGAAGGTGCGGGTATCGGGGTCGGAGAAGGAGGTGGATTGGTAGCTGAAATCGGTGAAGTTGTCGGAGGAGGGGTTGGTGGAGCCGGAGGGGATGGTGAGGGAATTGGCGGAGATGGAGAAGGCGCGGGGGTTGGTGCCCTGGATGGCGAAGGAGTAGTCGGGGAAGGAGAGGTCGTTGGAGTGGACGTGGACGGTGGCGGAGCGGAGGCCGAGGCCGGTGGGGTTGAAGGTGATGGCGTAGACGCCGTTCTGTCCCTGGACCTGGGAGATGGAGAAGTCGGAGGCGTTGGTGCCGGAGAAGGAGAAGCCGGAGAGGCCGGAGAAGGTGAGGCCGTCGATTGGGGTGCCGTTGGCGTTGTCGGCGGAGGAGTAGTCGTTGAGGGTGAAGTTGCGGGTGATGGAGGTTTGGCCCTGGGGGAGTGAGCCGAAGTCGGTGCCGTCGGTGGTGTTGGGGGAGGTGGAGTTGGGGGCGATGTAGGTGCTGTTGCCGGTGACGCCGATCTGGGGGGAGTAGTAGAGCTGGTTGAGGGTGGTTTCGAAGAGGAGTGGGGCGTCGGCGGGGATGGTGGGCGGGGAGCCGGTGTGGCCGTAGCCGAGGGAGGAGGGGATGATGAGGACGCGGGATTCGCCGAGTTTCATGCCCTGGAGGCCTTCTTCCCAGCCGTCGATGACGGGGAAGTCGTAGCTGGAGCTGTAATACTGGTCGTTGTAGAGGTAGGGGTGGTTGGTGGCGTTGTCGAGGCGGACGGTGAGGGGTGTGTTGTTGTGGAGGGAGGTGGCGTCGAAGAGAGAGCCGTTGAAGAGGTATCCGGAGTAGGACATTTGGAGGATGTCGCCGTTAACGGCGGAGGCGTTGCCGGTGCCGGATTGGGTGGTACCGATTTCGAGGCCATCGGGGAGATTGGTGGTGGCGAGTCCGGTGCCCTGGATGTCGAAGAGGAAGGGTTGGTCGTTCTCGGTGGTGCCGGGGATGGTGAGGGTGGCGGTGCGGGTGCCGGTGGCGGAGGGGGTGAAGGCGATGGTGAGGTTGGCTGGGGAGTTGGCGGCGAGGGAGGCGGGGAGTGTGGAGGTGATGGAGAAGTCTGCGGCGTTGGAGCCGGAGAGGGTGACGTTGCCGAAGTTGAGGGTGGCGTTGGAGGTATTGGTGATGGTGAAGGTGCGGGTGATGGCGGCGATGGCGTTGGGGGCGGTGGTGCTGGCGTAGCGGAAGTCGGTGCCGGTGGAGAAGGAGGGGGCGGTCTGGCCGGGGGTGGTTTCGCTGGAGATGGTGGTGTTGCTGAAGGAGACAGTGATGGGGAGCGGGGTTTGGGAGAGGAGGAGACGGGATTCGAGGGAGTCGAGGAGGATGCGGTGGGGGAAGGTGGTGCGGGTGCGGGCCATCGGTGTTCCTCTGGCGGGGGACAAATTGGACGCGACAATCGCCAGCCCGGAGCGCGTCCGGGAGAGCGTGGAGCATCAGCTCAGCAGTACGGTGGATTGCTTATAAATGATTGATGGGGCGGGATCAATATGGAACTGATAAAGGTTTTGCGACGCGTGGGACGGGTAGGAAGAGTCGGGGATTATCGGGCTATCCGGGCGTTCATTGGGGTCCAATGAGGGCCTCAGATCTGGGGAGGTGTTGCCCGGCCCGTTGAACTTTTCGCACGTTTTTGTGCTGGAAAGGGAGTTGAGCAATTCTCAATCGCTTCTCTTCCTGCTATATTCAGCAGGCATATGGGACGCCAATGGCTACTTGCAAAACGATTGGTCTCCGGGCTTAAGAAGTCCAAGACCAACACCAAGCTGGTTCGCGAAATCACCATCGCGGCCAAGATGGGTGATCCGGATCCGGCTCTGAACGCGCGGCTTTTTGCTGCTGTTGAAAAGGCGAAGAAGGAGAGCGTTCCCAAGGACGCCATTCAGCGCGCCATCAACAAAGGGGCCGGCATCGGTGGCGAGAAGGTGGTGATGGAGCATGTTGTCTACGAGGGCCGCGCACCGCACAACGTGCCTGTCATCGTCGAGGTGTACACGGACAACGTGCAGCGCACGGCCCCGGAAATTCGCGTGCTGTTTCGTGAAGGCCAACTCGCCTCGTCGGGCGCCAACAAGTTCGTCTTCGAAAACGTCGGCCTGGTCGAAGCACATCACCCGGATACAACCATTGATCTCGAAACAGCCGCCATCGAAGCCGGAGCCAACGAAGTCGAACCGCTGACGCACGAACAGGAAGACGCCATTCCCAAGGATGTCGCCGGCGCGAAATTCATCTGCGGACGCACCGACGTGGGAACGGTCACCAAATGGCTTTCGGCCAACGGATGGACGGTGATCACCAGCGAAATCGGCTTCATTCCAAAAGTGCATCCCGAACTGACGGACGCCCAGCGCCAGGAAGTCGGCGAGTTCCTGCAGGCCCTCGAAGAAAACGACGACGTGCACCGCGTCTGGGCCGCTGTGAAGTAGGGGCCATCCAATCATCGGGGCGACCCGCCGCGGGGGCGACTTGTTGCCAAGGTGATCGCTCGATGTACAACGTTTCGACCTTCGGCGCAGCCAGCCAGTTCGAAATCGTCTCGATAATCAACTCCGGTCCGTTGTCGCAGCGGATGTGCTCCGGCAATCCGCGGATCGTGGCGTTGTAAGCGTGGGCGCGTCGTTGAGTTATTGGGGTGCGGGTCCATTTTTGGGTGAGCCAGGGAGCGCCGGCGCAGGTGAAGAGGAAGTGGCAGGTGGTGCGACCGAGCGGTTACTTCGGTTCTTTGAGGGCGTCGGATTTGGGGAGGTCGCGGATGTTGGCGAGGCCGAAGACTTCGAGGAAGTAGCGGGTGGTGCCGTAGAGCATGGGGCGGCCGATTTCTTCGGCGCGGCCGACGATTTTGACGAGGTTGTGTTCCATGAGGGTGCGGAGAGTTTCGCCGCAGGCGACGCCGCGGATGACTTCGACGCCGGCGCGGGTGATGGGTTGTTTGTAGGCGACGATGGCGAGGGTTTCGAGGGAAGCGGGGGTGAGGCGGCCATCGTCTTTTTTGCGGACGAGGCGTTCGATGTACTGGGCGTACTGGGGGAGGGTGAGGAGCTGGTATCCGCCGGCGCGTTCTTCGATGCGGTAGGCGGCCTGGCGTTGTTCGTAGGTGTGGTTGAGTTGTTCGATGGTTTGCTTGATGGGCTTGGTGGAGTCGACGCCGACGATTTCGGCGAGTTTTCCTGCGGAGAGTGGGACGTCGGTGGAGAAGAGGAGGGCTTCGAGGACCTGGAAGAGGGGCATGGAGTCGGGGGTGAGGTCGGGGGTGGAGCCTTCCGGGGCGGGGGTTTCGGCCGTTGCTTCGGCGGGGGATTCGGCGGAGGATTCGGTCGCGGATTCCGGCGCGGAGGGGGCCAGCTCTTCAAGGGGAGCGGGAGTGGATTCGACGGGGGATTCGTGTGATTCGGTCATGGGAGCAATGTAGTCTTTTGATTTGGGGGCGTCAAAAGCGGAAGAGCGAGATGGGGAGATGCTGTGCATATTGTGGAAAATCGGGATCAGTCGTGAAAATGGGGGTGCCGTGAAGATCCGCCGCTGCGCATATCGTCATGTCGACTGTTTCCGGGGTGATGCCGTGGGATTTGCAGATGTTGTAAAACTCGGCGGCTCGGATAAAGGCATCGCGTGGGAGATGGAGGTCGTCGATCAGAGCGAGCCGTGACGCAAGAGCATCGAATTTGGGACGTGAGGAAATTCCGGAGAGAACCTCCTGTCGCACAGGGCCGATGATGGAGGCTTCCCCCCGGTTCAGGAGGGTTTCCCAAGCGTAATAGGCGCGGACTTCGACGGGATTTAAGTCACGCCGACGGCGTCTCAGGCCAAGGGACCAAACGGAGGTGTCGATCAGGATCATCGCTTGAAGCTCTTGCGGGTGCGAAGTTTTTTGTAGTCGTAGTCTTCGTCGTAATCGATTGTGCCGGCCAATTCGAGGATGGCGGCCTGGCTGTGGCGGCGGACGTATTCGTCCAATGCGGCGTTGACGGCTGCCTTTTTGGACTTGAATTTTCCGATTTTGACGACTTTGGTAACGAGTTTGTCGTCGAGGTCGAGGTTGGTGGCGATGGGACACCTCCTTTTGTGTAAGATTCTACACAATGGGAGCGATTGGGAGCAAGACAAAAGCGTCGCGTTGCGGCGGCGCTAAAAGTGTTGGATACTGCGGGGCATGGAGATTTTGAGCGATTTACGGTTGTTTCCGGCGGCGCTTCGTGGGGGCGTTTTGTCGGTGGGGAATTTTGATGGGGTGCATGTGGGGCATGCGAAAATGTTGTCGACGGGGCGGGCGGAGGCTTCGCGGCGCGGGGTGGCGTTTACGGTGATGACGTTTGATCCGCATCCGGCGGTGATTTTGCGGCCTGGGGAAGTGCGGCAGCCGTTGACGGTGGGGTCGCAGCGGGAGGAGTTGCTGGCGGGGTTTTCGCCGGACGTGGTGATTGTGGTGCCGACGACGCGGGAGTTTTTGTCGATCACGGCGGAGGGGTTTCTGGGCGGCGTGGTGCGCGATGCGATCGGGGCGCGGGTGATGGTGGAGGGGCCGACGTTTACGTTTGGGCGCGGGGCGAAGGGGAATACGGAGATGCTGAAGGAGCGCGGGGCGGAGTTCGGGATTGAGGGGATTGAGGTGGGGACGGAGCAGGTGGCGTTGTCGGATCTGACGCTGGTGAACGTATCGAGCAGTTTGATTCGGTGGCTGGTGTCGCAGGGGCGGGTGGCGGATGCGATGAAGTGTTTGGGGCGGGCGTATACGCTGCGCGGGGAGGTGGTGCATGGGGCGAAGCGGGGGAAGGGAATCGGGTTTCCGACGGCGAATGTGGCGACGCCGCAATTGTTGCCGGGGGCGGGGATTTATGCGGGGCGGGCGCGGGTGGAGGGGGTGGTGTATCGGGCGGCGATCAGTGTGGGGACGAATCCGACGTTTCGCCCCCCCCCTGGAACGCTGCCGACGGTTGAGGCGTTTTTGCTGGACTTCACGGGGGACCTATACGGTAAGAGGGTGGACGTGGAATTTCATCGGTGGATACGGGAGATGTTGCCGTTTGGCGGAGTTGAGCCGCTGGTACGGCAGATGAAAGTGGATGTAGAGACAACGCGAGAGTTGATTGCTTTGAAGGAGCGGGCATGAGTGGAGCGTTGGCGACGATGGAGGAATTGGTGGCGCGGCTGAAGCGTGCGAAGCGTGTGGCGATATTCACGCATCAGCGGCCGGATCCGGATGCGCTGGGGTCGCAGACGGCGGCGGCGTGGATATTGAAGGCGCTGGGGGCGACGGAGATACAGACGGTGCATTTTGCGAAGCCGCCGGCGCCGTATGCGTTCCTGGCGGATTCAGCGCCTGGCGAGCAGTGGGAGTTTGATTCGGAGTGGGCGGGGAGCGCGAGCGGGGCGGTGGACACGATTCTGGTGGTGGATACGTGCACATATTCGCAGATGGAGCCAGCGACGACGGTGCTGAAGGGGGAGCGGGGGAAGGTGGTGGCGATCGACCATCATTTAAGCCGGGATGATGTGGGGCCGGTGATTTATGCGGATACGAAGGCGGCGGCGTGCGTGGAGATTCTGTGGGAGGTGGCGAAGAGGTCGGGGGTGGAGATGCACGAGCCACTCGCGCTGGCGTTGATGGCGGGGCTGGTGTCGGACACGGGATGGTTTCGGTTTGATTCGGTGACGCCGCGGACGCATGAGATGGCGGCGGATCTGACGCCGCACGTGAACAATGCGCAGTTGTACGAGCGGCTGATGCAGACGGAGACGAAGCCGAAGATGTTGCTGATGCAGCACGCGCTGGACAGTTTGAAGTGGGCGTTTGACGATCGGTTTGCATGCATGAGCTTGAAGCAGAGCGATTTTGCGGAGACGGGGGCGGTTGCGAGCCAGACGGAGTACCTGGTGGATATGCCGTTGACGGTGCAGACGGTGGAGGTGGTGGCGTTGTTGACGGAGATGCCGGACGGGCGGGTGCGGGGGTCGTTGCGGAGTAAAAGGGATGTGGATGTGAACCAGGTGTGCCGGAAGTTTGGCGGGGGTGGGCATGCGAAGGCGGCGGGGTTGCGGACGGATGGGCCGTTGGAGGAGGCGGTGGCGCGGGTGACGGCGGCGGTGGGGGAGGCCCTTGGGAAATGACGAATGACGAAGCACGAATGAGGAATCAAATTCGAATGACTCAATGACGAAACGGGGGTGGCGTTATGGGCCGGGTTGGGTGTCGGGGTCTGGGGGGAATTCGAAGTAGGGGGTGAGGTCGGTGGCGGTTTTTTTGCCGAGGCCGGGGATGCGGGCGAGGTCTTCGGGTGAGCGGAAGACGATGTTGTCGGGGGTGAGGGGTTTGCGGGCGTCGCGGTAGGCGAGGAGTTTGGCGGCGACTTTTTCTCCGATGTGGGGGATGCGGGTGAGTTCTTCGAGGGTGGCGGTGTTGGGGTCGATGCGGGAGGGGAGGGTGAGGGGTTGGCCGTGGAGGAGGGTGATGGGGTCGTCGAGGCGGAAGGGGCGGCGGAGGTATTGGATCAGGAGGAGAGCGAGGAGGAGGGAGAGGAGGATGGCGAGGGCGGTGCGCTGGGGGCGGGACCAGCCCCAGTCGTCGGGTTTGGTCGATTGTTGTTGGAATTTCTCGGGAGGGCCCATGTTGGGGAGTTTACTGGAAGTCGGGAATAGAGGGCGATGTTTTTGGAGGAATCGGGAGATTCGTGTGTGGTCGCGGCATCGCTGAATCGGCCATCGAGGCCGCTTCAGCGATCATCGGCGGGACGCCGATGCCACAACTTCAGGCCTTTGGGGTTTCGGGTGGTGCGGGTGGTGGGGTGGTGGTGGCTTTGATGGGTTGTTGTTGGCCGGGCTGACGGAAGCCGAGGACGGCGCGGCGGAGGGAGGACCAGGTTTTCATGGCTTGCTTGGGGGAGAGGTCGGGGTTGGCGAGTCCGCCGTGGGGGACGGAGTGACCGCCGCCGCCCTTTTGAGTGTTGTCGGCGAGGTCGTGCCAGCAGATGGCTTCGACGTAGGGTTTGGAGAGTGCGATGTCGGTGACGGCTTCCATCCACTTGGCCTGGAGGGGTTCGGACCAGGGCTTTCGCCAGGTGCCTGCGGCGGCGGATTCGACGGGAATGCTGGGGACCTGGAGGGAGGAAATCATGACGGGTTTGCCGAGGGCGGCGAAGCGGTCGAGGAGTGAGGAGATCTGGAAGAGGTCGCGTTGCCAGCAGCCGTCGCGGGGGATGCCGAAGCGGAGCTGGAGGCCGAAGACGTCAAACTGGATGCCGGACTGGACGATCATTTCGGCGTAAAGGAGCGGTGGGATGGAGCGTTGGTTGTTGGCGTAGTATTCGCCCCAGGGCTGGGTGAGTTCGATCATGGTGCGGGCGTTGGGGTTGGATTTCTTCACGAGGCCGACGGTCATGCGGGTGAGGTCCATGAGCTGGTCGAAGGTGAAGGAGAAGGAGGCGTTGACGTGGAGTCCGGAGAGGACGTTCCAGATGGCGACGTGGGGGCCGAAGCGTTGGACGACGCGGTCGATGTGCTCGTACATGAGGTCGCGGACGGTTTCGTAGTCGTGTTCCCAGATGTAGAGCCAGTCGGGGATGGCGACTTCGTTGAAGTGGACGAGAGGGCCGGCGACGACGGGGACGCGTGCGCGGCGGAGGAATTCCATCCATTCGTCGATGGCGCCCCAGGCGAACTGCTGTTCCTGCGGTTCGATCTGTTTCCACCACATGGGGAGGCGGACGAAATCGGCGTTGGGGAGCATGAGGCGGCGGTAGGCTTCGGTGGCGATGTTGGCATCGACGCGGACACCGAAGGCGCCGCGGGGGAAGTTCTTGGTGGCGATGCGGCGCTGGAGAAGGAGGTCGGCGTGGGTGAGGGCGGCCTGCTCGGAGATGGGGAGGACGATGGCGAGGCATTTCTCGGCGAGCTCACTGGCTTTGGCGGGGTTTTCCTGGTTGGTGATGGCTTCGAGGAGGAGGTCGCGGGCTTCGAGGGCTTTTTCGTTGACGGGAGCGGCTTCGGCGACGTCGAAGAGGCCCCACTCTTCGCGTTTCTGCATGAGTCGCATGACGCGGCCGCGGGCGAGTTCGAGGGAGAGGATGTAGGGTTCCTCGCGTTCGGGGAGGCGAGTGGTTTCGAGCATGATGTTGCCGAAGCCCTTGAGGTCCCAGAGGAGTGTGAGAGCGGCGGGACCGGCGGCGCGTTTGCGGCAGAAGATTTCGCCGTTGGAATAGGAGAATTCGCCGCGGATGGGGACGGCGTCTGAGCCGACGAGGTAGGCGGTGGAGAGGTCGATATCGGCCGGGACCTGACCATCTTTGTAGACACGGAATCGGAGCATTCAAAACTCGAGCAGCCAAGGGATGGCGGAATGTCGGTGGAAACGGTACGTCCGCTCGCCGCAACGGATTATACGGGGGGTAACGTGAGATGCCAGTATCGAGGGCTGACGGCCGCCAAAAGGCGGAACTCCGAACGGGCGTTCCGAACTAGGCTCTGTCTGAAGACATCAGCGGGATCGTCTGTCGGCCTGGAAAGGCCATCTGCGGCGTCCTCGACCTTCGGAATATTTGCGAATATGCCTCAGGTCTGCGTCCTTGCATCTGGCCGTTCCAGACCGCCATCCGACCGCACTGCTGTTTTCAGACAGAGCCTAATCGCGGTTTTCCATGTCGCTGAGGTAGGCGAGGGTGCGGTCGAGCTGGTTTTTGAGGTGGCGGACGCGGAGGAGGGATTTGACGCGGGTGAGGAGTTCGAGCTTGTTGATGGGCTTGGTGAGGAAGTCGTCGGTGCCGGACTCGACGCCGCGTTCGATGTCGCCGAGCTCATTGAGTGCGGTGACCATGAGGATGGGGATTTCGCGGGTGTTGGGTGCGGCTTTGAGGCGGCGGCAGACTTCGAAGCCGGACATGCGGGGCATCATGATGTCGAGGAGGATGAGGTCGGGGTTGACCTGGGGGACTTTTTCGAGGGCATCGACGCCATCGACGGCGACGTGAACGGTGCAGTTGAGAGATTCGAGGTAGGCCTGCATAAGCTCGACGTTCTGGGGGTTGTCGTCGACGACGAGGATGGTGGAGGTGGGGAGGTGTGTGTCTCCGCTGGAGGGGGTTGTGGAGGGAGAAGGGGTAGTGGCCATATGGGGCTCCTTGAAGATGGGGTCCCACTATAGCATGCGAGCGGGGGGTTCAGAAGCTAAGCGGTTAAATGGTGGAGCAGGTGGCAGGTGGCTGCAATGCGCCGGCGAGGTGCCCGGGGGCAATGATGGAACCACCACTGGGGCGTGCGGTTTTGGACGACGCCCTGGATCCACTGGACTACAGCACGACATCACCGCTTGACCGTCTCAAGCGGCTTCGTTGCCCAGACGGAAATAGGCATCGAGCATGCGGCGGTTTTGCAGGCGGGCTTGTTTGCCCTTTGCGTACCGCGAATTGCCGATGCCGATTTTGTGGGAACGAACTTTAGCGCCGGAAGTGCGACGGTGGGGCATGGGACGACTCCATTCCATCAGGGAACAATCAGAACGGTCCATTCCTCTTCCGATGGATCATTCGTACAATTCGCGCGGGGCGAATGCAACAAAATTTTTCAATTTGCGCGCGGTTTCAGAAAAGCGTCAGAAGTCGCACGGTGAGGCAAGGGGAGAGGTCGGGGGGAAGGGGATTAGGGGGAAGCCTGATGTGCGGGCGCGAGCGGGGGTTGCGGAAGCGGGAGGTGGAAGACGCGGTTCCTTGACGAGATTTGCCTGTCAGCCGGATACTAGATAGAGCGTGGCGACCGCCGCGTTCGCACAATTCAACTAAAGGACATCGACCATGATGCTGAGAAAAGCCAGCCTTACCCGGGCCGCGTGTGTGGCGCTGCTTACATTGGCGACCCTTCGAGCGGCCCGTGCGGAGGCGCCAGCGGTGTTGAACCAGGTGCCGGCGGATGCCAACGCGGTAATTGTGATCAACAACGTGAAGAATTTGAGCACGAAGATTTCGAACGCGGTGACGCGGTTGAGCATGCCGGTGCCGGTGCCGCCGGATCTAGCGGGTTTTGCGTTGCGGAACATCGGGATAACGGAGGGGTTTGACCAGGATTCGTCGGCGGCGCTGGTGATATTGAAGCCGGCGAATGCGGAAGCGAACGGGGATCAGAATTTATTTGCGGGGCCGCCGCCGGCGGTGATGCTGCTGCCGACGACGGATTCGAAGGCGATGCTGCAGAACCTGTCGCCGAGCGCGCCGGACAAGGATGGGATATCGGAAGTGACGCTGCCGGGGGATACGACGGACAAGGGGTACGTGGCGAACGTGGACAAGTGGGTGGCGTTGGCGCAGGACCGGGACGTGCTGAACAACTTTCTGTCGAAGAAGGTGGTGTTTGGCAAGGTGGCGTCGCCGGAGACGCTCAAGACGTTCGAGAGCAACGATCTTGTCGTGTGGGCGAATACGGCGGCGGCATCGCCGAGCATCATCAAACTGATAGAGGACAAGCAGCAGGAAGTCACGGGGATGATGGACCTGATGAACCTGAACAACAATCAGGGGCAGACGGCGGGGGCGTTTCAGAAGGAGATGGTGAACGCGTATTTTTCGGCGTTCAAGGAGTTCGTGAAGGACGCGAATCACACGATGCTGACGCTGCGGCTGTCGGACACGGGGTTGACGCTGGGGACGATCGGCGCGTTCAAGCCGGAGAGTCCGTTCGGGAAGTTTGTGGCGGCGCAGAAGCCGAAGGAGCCGCCGACGCTGGCGGGTTTGCCGGACGGGGAATTTCTGGTGGCGGGCGCGCTGACGTTCAACGGTGCGTCGATGGCGGATCTGCTGGGGACGGTGTCGAAGCAGGTGTTTGCGAACGAGGTGATCGCGCAGGACCCGAAGATTGAAGAATACAAGAAGACGATGGTGCTGTATGAGGAGATGGCGACATTG
>Ga0335069_10007346_pt1 | contig 15923 bp, 18 predicted proteins | sample Lox_Sample_11_FD_206714 | JGI IMG/M metagenome (GOLD analysis project Ga0335069, IMG submission 206714) | Soil microbial communities from Loxahatchee National Wildlife Refuge, Florida, United States - Lox_Sample_1.1 | ecosystem: Environmental > Terrestrial > Soil > Wetlands | place: USA... | reverse complement strand
CCGCGGAGACCCTCACCCGTTGTGGTTTGCCACCACCTGCATCACCTTACCGGCAGGATTCAGTTCCATGAACTCCGCCGTTCGCGTGCCCCTCTGATTCTCGAAGCAGAGCACAACGCTCGACACTCCCCAGAACACATCGACTAACGAAAACTTAAGCTGCGGAAACGCCTCCAGCCCTCGCCGGAAGTACGCGCGAACATTCTCTTTCCCGCTGACCTGTCCCGATGCATCGCCCAACAGCTTCGCCGCCGCCGGCGAAGTAAGCACAACATCATCTGCGTAGTGCGACATAATCGCGTCGAGGTCGTGGGAGTTCCAGGCCTGCATCCAGTCTGCGGCAAATTGGCGGGTGAAAGTTTCGGTGAGCATTTCTATTTAAGAGTACGCAAAGTAGTGGATATCAATCACGCCAGGCCAGTTGCTCTTTCTCTGTCTCGCCTGCCAGAAAGTCCTGATCAATACCTTTCTGAATTTTTGCCAGGTTCTCATCGCTGGCCGCGTAGATGCCACAAGCTGCAACATCCAGTGGTGCATTGCCGTCAGTCTGGGAACGGTCGTGCAATAGAAAGATCGCCTTCATTCCTTTCCGCAACTTCAGTCCGGGTTCTGGACACCAGACAGTATCCATGTCCAGTTGCTCTTCTGTACCGACCTTCCAGAACGCTGCGCCCTTCAGGGCTCGAACCAGCCGAGCTTGTATCCTCAAGCCATTCTGATTGTCTGGGTCCTTAGCAATCTCCAGAACTTCTGCTATCACCGCGTTCGGCAAGTCTCGACCAGCCAGTTCGGCATTGCAATTGAGTTCGTGTTTCTCGTACTGCGCGTCCACAAATGCCTGCTCCTCGAGTTTTTGTTTCCAGGCATTCGGTAATATGTCTGCCTGATCTTGGCAGGGATGCCAACGCGTTAAGCAGTCCAGGTTGATTTGCATAAGACGACGAATGTCAGCCGGGTTTGCATATGGAGTGAAATTGACGTAACCGAACAGGCATCCTTCGCAACCGCCGGGCCTCCCGATTTGATAGTTCTTGTGTAGTTCCAACTGTGCGTCAGCACGGTAAAAGGAGTCGAATCGCGAAACTGTGCGGGTCGATGCCATTAGCATGTAAGGCCACGCATCTGGATCGGACAGGTTCGAGACACCAACCACAAGATCAAAGGACTTCCCCCAGATCAGCCCGTCACGCACCCGTAGAGTTGCAACGACAATCGCCGGGCGGATTCCTATTCGGAGGCCGGCCTTCAGGAGAGGCTCCCAAAGCCACCAACGTGGATACATCTTCGTGAAGTTCTCGATCTCAAACGTGTAGTCGCATTTCTGGCGATTACACCCGTTCGAAACCGTGAGGTATCGCGTCCATTCATCTGCGAGTTTCTGGGCATCGTCAAAAGTAGCCCTGCGTAGCTCCAGGTTTGAGATTTCCGCCAGCAGACGCTCCGCTTGGCGCCGCTTGCTTCGTTGGTACACCTGTACTGTTGCGAGAAACACTACGATGAGAGAGAGCAGGACGACAGCAGTCCAGAGCGCAACCCGACGCCAGCGTGACTTGGCCACTCTTGAATAGACACCGCTGCTCATTCCCTTGTTCCCGCTGTTCACCCCCCATATACCTTTCCTGTCGAACTCGTGCCCTCTATGCGACAATTGGCAGGTTCGACACGCTTGGAGGCGAGCATGGGCATGGGCCTGATCATCCTCTTAGTAGTCATCGCGATCATCATCATCTTCCTCATCTCCATCTACAACAGCATGGTGCAGCTAAGGGTGCGCGCCGATTCGGCCTGGTCCGACATCGACATCCAGCTCAAGCGCCGCCACGACCTGATCCCCAACATCGTCGAAACCGTCAAGGGATACGCCGCCCACGAAAAGAGCACCTTCGAGAACATCTCCAAGTGGCGTTCGGCGGCGATGAGTGCCACCGGGCCCGCCGACCGCGCCGAAGCCGAGAACCAGTTAACCGGGGCGTTACGCCAGTTGTTCGCGGTGGCCGAGGCGTATCCGCAACTGAAGGCGTCAGAGCAGTTCACCGGATTGCAGAACTCGCTGCAGGAAGTGGAAGACGCGATCCAGAACGCGCGCCGCTACTACAACGCCGTGGTGCGCGATTACAACACGCGGATCCAGACGTTCCCGGGCGCGATGTTTGCCGGGCCGTTCGGATTCCAGCCGCGCCAGTTCTTCGAACTGTCGGCCCCGGCCGAGCGCGAAGCGCCCCAGGTGAAGTTCAGCTAGTTTTTGTTGTCACGACTTTGTTGTTTGTCATCACGAGCGGCCCTGAGCGAAGCCGAAGGGCCGCGAGGGACCTGCTTTTCAGCCGAGAAGCCATACATGCGCCTACGCACCCGCGTTTTTACCGCCTTCTTATTCGTTCTTCTCCTCACCCTTCCCGCTTTCGCCCGTAACTGGCGCATTGCCGACTTCCACTCCACCATCACTGTCGACCAGACCGGCGGAGCCTTCGTCATCGAGCGCATCACCGTCGTTTTTTCGGGACAATACAACGGTATCTATCGCACCATTCCTGTCGAGTACCCCGGCCCCAATGGCACCAACTACCACCTGATCCTTAACGTCGTCAGCGTGGCCGACGACGCCGGTCAGTCGCTCAAATACGAATCCACCCGCACCGGCGCTTATCGCAAGCTGAAGATCTACGTTCCCGGCGCGGAAGACACCACCAAGACCGTCGTCATCAGCTACTCCGTCCCCAACGCCACTCGCTTCTTCGACGATCACGACGAGTTCTACTGGAACGTCACCGGCAACGATTGGCCTGTCCCGATCGATCACGCCGCGGCGCTCGTTCAGTTTCCGGCCAACACTGCCGGCAGCCTTCGCGCGCAGGCCTTCACCGGGGTTTACGGATCGCAGGAAGGGGAAGCCACCTCTAACGTTGATGGTAATCGCGTCGAGTTCGAGACCACCAATCCGCTGCCCATGCGCGGCGGTCTGACCATCGACGTTTACATCCCTCCCGGCGGCATCACGCAGCCCAGTTCTCTCACTCGCGCGGGATGGTTCCTGCGCGGCAATCCCGGTATTCTCATTCCCGTCTGGGCGTTTATCGTCATGTTCGTCATGTGGTACACCCTCGGACGCGATCCCGACCCCGGCGTTTCCGTCGCGCCGATGTACGAGCCGCCCAAGGGCATGACTCCCGCCGAGTCGGGCGCGTTGATCGGCGACACCGTCCATCCGCGCGACATAACGGCAACGTTAGTCGATCTCGCCGTCAAGGGATACATCAAGATCCACGAAACGCAGGACCAGGGCATCCTCTTCCACCACAAGGATTACAACTTCGAGCGCCTCAAGAACGCCGACTCGAGCCTCGCTTCCCACGAGCAGGTCATGATGAACAACCTGTTCGACGGCGGCGACCAGACCACCCTCAGTCACCTGAAAAACCGCTTCTACACCGCCATTCCCGTGATGACGCAGGACATCAAGGCCGAGCTGAAAAACAAGAACATGTACCTGGTCGATCCCGACTCAGCCCACGCCTACACCTTCGTCGGCGCGCTCATCATCGCCGCACCGTTCGCGCTCATGCAGTGGCTCAGCGCGGTGAACCTGCTCGACTCGCCCGCTACTCTCTTCCTCGGCGCTGCCATCGGTGTCGCGATCATCTTCCTCTTCGGACGGGTGATGTCCGCGAAGTCCGTGCTCGGCGGACGCACTGCCGTCCAGGTGCTCGGCTTCCAGGAATTCATGAATCGCGTCGATGCCGACCGCCTCAAGCGCATGCCTCCCGACACCTTCGAGAAGTACCTGCCTTACGCCATGGCGCTCGGAGTCGAGCACCAGTGGGCGAAAGCCTTCGCCGGAATCATGCAGACGCCGCCAAGCTGGTACGTGCCCTACGGCGGATACGGCCCCGGCTACCCGATGTTCAATCCCATCTTGTTCACCAACAACATGGGCATGATGAGCAGCGCTGCGCACGACGTTTTCGTCTCCGCACCTCGCGCCAGCAGCACGGGATCGGGCTTCGGAGGCGGCGGATTCAGCTCTGGCGGCGGCTTCTCCGGCGGCGGCTTCGGCGGCGGGGGCGGCGGAGCGTTTTAATTCAGCGCCGCTCGCGGTGAGCCCTGCGCGATCAACCTGGATATCTGATCATCTGGTCATCTGATCGTCAGCTCGCGTGCGAAGCTGGATGCGCCTCTGACCTGATGTTCAGATGTTCAGATGTTCAGATCACCAGATCGCCTGATCACCAGATTCACTAACCACTCCCCCGCTACCCCCTGTCTCTTCCTTGCATCATAAAAATCAGGCTCCATATCCGAGAGGGAAGAAGACAAACATGGCAGAACCCGTTCGTAACAATGAGCCTTTGAGTGACATGCGCTGGCCGGAAACGGTGGATGGCGCAAACAATCCCGATGCACTTCCGAGGAGCAGACCTGCTCCCGCCGCCCTGCTGCCCGAAGACACTCCGAGCCGCCCACTTGGCGAGTGGCCGCACAGCGACATCACCGAAGCGGCAACTCCGGAGACTGACACTCGCCTGCAAAACGCGGGTGAAGCCGTCGGTAGCGCTATCGGCGTCGCGATCAATCAGGCCAAGGACATTCCCAATCGCCTGCAGGATGGCGTGCAGCACCTGAAGCGCCGCTTCCGCGTCATCACCGGAGGCGGATCTGCCAACCTGAAGCAGCGCGCGTCGGAACTCAGTGAGGAGGCCGCCGATCGTGCTTCCGAGGTTGCCGACGAGGCTCGCCGCCAGGCGCGCCAATGGGAGACTCGCGCGCGCCACTACGCTCATTACTATCCGTTCCAGTTCATCGCCGGCGCATCCGCCGCTGGCTTCGTTGTGGGATTTCTGCTGCGCCTTTGGAGGGATGAATGATCGACAACGTTTACAACATCGGAGATCGCCAGCGCCCGACCAACGATCGCCCGCTGGGCACCACCGTGCAAGAAGCACTCCGCGAATTCCGTGACTTCATCGAAACCCGCGTCGCCATGTTGCGTTCCGAGATGCGCGAGAACCTTGCCAATCTCAAGTTCGCCGCGCCGCTTCTGATCACCGGCATTCTATTTGGCGCCACCGCATGGTTGCTGTTCACCGGCGCCCTTGTCGCGGTGCTCGATGTCGTCTGGCAAGGTAGCCCGTTCGCGCCGTTTCTGGCCCTGATCGTAGTCGGTGCGTTCTACACCCTGGTCGCAGCATGCGCTCTGTTCATGGCACGCGGCCGCATGGGCAAGAAAGGCCTCATGCCCGAGCGCACCATCAACGTACTCAAGGAAGACAAAGTCTGGCTCGAAGACGAAGCGAGGACACAGCTATGAGACCGATGAACATTGGCCCCGATGTCCCGACCGCAAGCTTGGAGGAACTCGCCATCGAGCAGCGCCGGCGTATCCACAACACCGTCAGCACCCTGAGGCAGGAAGTGGAAGGCAAAGTTCGCGACAAGCTGAACGTGGATCGCTACGTCGCCGAATACGCCTTCCCCGCCGCCGGCGTAGCCGCCTTCTTCACCTTCGTCCTGGGCTACGGCGTCGCGGGCGTCTTCAAGCACATGGTGAAGTAGTGAACAGTGAAAGGTGGACGGCAAACCGGACAATCTGAATATCTGATTATCTGGACATCCGAGTAAATCCGGTTTCTTGTTCGGAAGGAATATTCAGATAGTCAGATGGCCAGATCGACAGATCACCAGAGAATTCCGGTCCACTGTTCCCCGTCTACCGTCCACTGTTTTTTAAGGTGTTTATTAGTAATATCCGCCTAAGTAGCTGGAAACCCTACCTTTGTCTCTGCTTCCGTGATATAAAGCCCTCTCAGAAGCTGGTGCGCACCCCCTCGCACGTCATTCGGCTCTTATATGCAATCCGGGTCCATTGGAGGAAGCGTGTCTGAGACACGAACTGGGAAGCGTTTCGACCTCAAGCTGCCGATATCCATCGAAGCCTCCGACTCGGCTAACAAACTGGAAGGATTGACCGATAACCTAAGTGCGGCCGGAGTGATGTTACATGCCAGCACACACTTGAAGGTCGGCTCCAAGGTTAGCTTTGAAATTGTGCTGCCCCGCGAAATGACCGGTGGAAAGTCCGACGTAAAACTGCAGTGCCGCGGCACCGTAGTTCGCACCGAACAGGGCGGGCCCAAGGGCCATTCTGACGGGGTAGCGTGCGTTATTGACGGGTACGAGTTCGTTCGGACGTAGGCACAAAAACGCCATGCTCAAACTTGTAGTAGCTGATAAACAACCTGTGTTCCGCGCTGGGATTGCCAAAGTCCTCGCCGTGGAAGACGAGATGCGCATTGTGGCGCAGGCCCAGACGCCAGACCAGATTCCCATGGCTCTCGAGCGCTTTCGACCGAACGTTGTGGTCTGCTCCGTGGGTTTCTATCCCAATCTGCACGAGCTCACGCAGGCCATCGCCAAGATCAAGGCGCGGCTGGTGCTGATTGCCGAGGCGGGCGAGAACGCAGCGCCCTACCTCAGCTCCGGCGCCCACGGCATCGTGTATCGTAACGTCACCGGACCGGCGCTGCTCGACTGCGTCCGCTCTGTCTCACGCGGCGAAACCTACGTGCAGGATAACGCCGTTCCCTCCGAAGTATCGGAGAACGATCTAGTCGGCGAGCGCGTCGTCAATCGCCTTACGAACAAGGAACTGCGCATCGTGGCGTTGATCGTCCAGGGCTACAAGAACAAGGAAATCGCCACCGAACTCGGCACCACCGAGCAGGTCATCAAGAACTACCTGCGTAACGTTTACGATAAGATCGGCGTCTCCGACCGCCTGGAACTGGCGCTGTTCACCATTCACCACCGCATCCTGGCCGAAGCCGCAGCCGCTACCACGGGAGGCACCAGTGCTGCTAACGGAGCCGTCGCAGCGTCGCCTGATCCCACCACCAAGGCAGCGAACGTCAGCTAGCAATCGGCTTTAATTCCTGACCCCGGACGCAAGTCCGGGGTTTGTGCTTTCCGGCATCTGCTTCCCAACAGCCAATATCGTCTTACGATATAGTTCCAATCTCCTTCCACAGAAAGTGCAACCTTCTGCATATTCCCGCCGGTGCAAAATTACCTGCTCCCCTGTTTTCATTTCTTTACGCCGGACCCAGAACGGTAGGCCGCTTGCTTACTTTCAAGTCACTAGGAACTCCGTTGATCCGGCGTGGAGCTGGGTTCGGCGGAGTTTGGGGCATCCTCCCGCTCCCAGCTCGACAGAACATTAGGGCCCAACCTCAATCACACTTAGGAGGCTCGATGGTAGTCCGTTTTACGCCTTTTGCCGCAATCGTTATTGCCGCCAGTCCCTTCGCGGTGGCTCACGCATCCCAGGTTCCACCCGCACCCATAACTCCATCGTTTAGCTGCGACGCCGCTTCCGGAGGCGGAAGCATCAATTGGGGCGATTCCAATTCGCCACTCAGCACCGGCACGCCAACCATCGGCTTTGGGGCGGATTCGAACAGCGTCAGCTTCACACCGATGTCCTGTATTCCCGGCAATCAAAACCAAAAGGCCACCATCTTCTCCGAGTCGCTGCTTAAGTACGATCAGAGTGGTCAACAACTGAAGTACTTCGAGGTAAACATCGAGGACGATGCCAGTCCATACCTGAAAATCAAAAGCGCCAACTCACAATTCCTCAAAATCAGCGACGCCAGTACCAACACCAAAGGCAACAACCTCGACGAGTACCTCTGGAACATCACCCTCGTCGTGGACCAGTACAGCCCCAGCAATCCCGACCAGGAAATCGGCACCTTCGATGAATTCCTCGGGCTTAAGCTCGACGCGCCTTCCGATTCGGTCATCTTCGACGCGGATCCGGGCGAGTCGGTCTCCTTTAACTTCGGGCACGTCGATCAGAAATATTCGGCCCAGGTCACGCTCGATCCCGGACTCTGCGATGCGTCCCAGCCGAATTGCGATCTCAGTGACGCTACCGTCAGTCTCTATTCGACGCCGATGACCACTCCGGAACCCGGAACCCTGGCCCTCCTCGGTACGGGACTGTTGGGTATCGGCGCTCTGGTTCGGCGCAGGCTGGACTGGTAACGAAGTCGTTACATCGTCAGGCTCTCTCTCGCGCGCCGGGTTCTTAGGCCGCCGCGTACCATTTCTTCTTGAGTTGCTATGGCTTCTGCGCCGATCTCATCGCTTACCACCCAATACGACCGAGTTCGCTATCCCGGACGTTTCTACCCGCAAGCTTCGCCCGATCGCCTGGCGACATTGGCGACTCTTTACGGATTGCAGCCGCCGCCGGTCGATCGCTGCCGCGTGTTGGAAATGGGCTGTGGCGAAGGCGGCAACATCGTTCCTCTCGCCTACTACTTTCCGCACAGCACGTTTCTGGGCGTCGACCTTGCGTCCTCGGCCACCGAGCGTGGAAACGACATGATTCAGCGCATGGGGTTGCGGAATGCCGAATTGCGCTCGCAGAACCTGCTGCAGTTCCCTCGCGACGCGGGCGTCTTCGACTACATCGTCGCTCACGGCGTGCTTTCCTGGGTGCCGCTGGAGGTCCGCGAGCAAATGCTCGAAATCTGTTCGCGCCACCTCGCGCCCAAGGGCGTTGCCTATTTCAGTTACAACACCCTTCCCGGCGGATACCTTCGCAGTTACGCACGCGACCTCATGCGTTTTCACACCCGGCACATCAGCGACTCTGCCAACAAAACTCAGCAGGCACGCTCGGTGGTGGACTTTGTGGTAGCGGCCATCGGCGGCCCCACCATGGAACGCGAACTGCTCAAGCGCGAATTGCGGCCTTATGAAGGAAATGACTCCTTCCTCTTCCACGATCTAATCGCGGAGATTAACGATCCTGTGTACTTCCTCGATTTCATGGACTCCGCCGGCCGCTGCGGCCTGCAATTCGTCTCCGAATCGGTGCTGGTGTTCAACCGCACGGCTCAATTTTCCGAGCCCGTTCGGCGGCAGCTTGACTCCGTTCCTGATCGCCTGCAGCGCGAACAGTATCTCGATTTCATTCATGGCCGAAAGTTCCGCCAGACCATTCTCTGCCGCGCTGGACACGACCTCGACCTCAACGTCACACCGGAGCGCATCGAGCGTCTGCTGATCGTGAGCCGGATGAAACCGTCTGATCCAAACGCGGACCTCCTCCAATGCGGTGAACTGAAGTTCCAGATCGGGGAAACCACCGTAGTCCGTTGCGGCGCACCCTTGCCCAAGGCCGCATTCACAGTCTTGGGGGACAGTTTTCCACGCGCGTTACGCTACTCTGAGTTACGCGATGAAGCCTGCCGCAGGCTTGGTGTGGATCCTGCGCATGTGACGCTCGCCGAAGACGCAAAACTCATCCAGACTCTCGTATCCTCGTTCGTGAATGGAGCAGTCGATTTCCATACTCATCGGTTCGATGGGTGCACCACCGTGAGCCAGCGGCCGCAAGCTTCTGAACTCGCTCGCTTGCAGGCAGGGTCCCAATCGTCTGTCGTTTCGCGGAATCTGACCAACGTCACCCTCGACGACAGCACCCTGCTGCGCGGGCTCATTCCCTTGCTCGATGGCTCCAGAGACCTGCAGGCGCTCATGCTCGACCTCTCGCAAACGCAAGGCGCCCCGATCCCGGCCAGCAACCTTCGCAAGGCCCTTGAAACGCTCGCGGCTCACGCGATCTTGGTGGCTTGACTGATTGTTCCCCGCGATCTGCTCCTTGACATCCCCACTTTTGTACGTACGATCAGGCGCCAGCATCATCTCTTCTTTATGATCCTCAACGTGGGGAACCGGGGCGCATGAATAAACCGGATAGTCACGACGCGGCAGGTCGCCTCTCGGCCATCGTGGCGAACTCGCTCGACGCTCCTGCCAAGACGGAGGATCTTGCGCGCCAGGCGTATCAAAGCCGCACGCATTTCCACCAGTTGTTCCGGACTGCAGTTGACGAAACTCCGGCAGCCATGCGTCGACGGCTTCTGTTGGAACGGGCGGCCTATCAATTAATGCATACGACAATGTCTGTCACCGACATCGCGCTCGACGCCAACTACGGCTCGCTCGAGGCGTTCACTCGCGCCTTCCGAAAGGCTTTTCGAATTTCTCCGAGCCTCTTTCGGCGCATGCGCGTCACGCACTTTCACCTGCCGTCGGCTAACCAGATTCACTTTCTTGCGCCCGCTTCCCCCACCAAACTAGGAGGAGACATGGATCTATTCGATCGCTTTGCAGGCAACGATTCCTGGCACACGCGCCGGTTGTTGCAATACGCCAGCACCCTGACCGACGAACAGCTCGATCGGCCGCTGCCCACTGTGGTCGAGCTGCTGCCCTGGCGGGAATCGAACAAGACGCTCAGACAGTTGCTCGAAAACATCATCTTCACCAAGGAAGTCTGGACCGCCGCGCTCGCTGGAACCGAAATGGACATGCACGGCACTCCCGAATCGCAGCGTTCCCCGCAAGCGATGCTGCAAAGACTTGAGAAGACCGACGTGGAACTACATCGCATTCTCGGCGACGTGCGCAATCGCTCCGCCTGGGACGACACCTTCGTCGACGCGCTTTGTGAACCCGCGGAGAGCTTCACCTTCGGCGGCGTCTTCGCACATATCATGACGTTCAACGCGCATCGCCGATTGATGGCCTTGGACGCTCTCCGCCAACTCGGCGTTCAAACCGAAGGTTTCGGCGATCCCATGGAGTACGAGGAGAGTGTGGCGCCGTGGAATCAGGAAGTGACTCTTAAATGAGGGCCGCATTCAAGTCGCGAACGCGAAGAAATCCGGCGAGCGTTCGCCTGGATTTCCTTCGCTTCAACGGCACGCTCCAGCGTGATCCCGCCGTCGATCACTGGCTGCAGCAACAGGTCGGCGAACTGGGAAGCCTGGCGCAGCGCTGGTTCGAGGTGATGCGCCAATGTGGAGACGAAGTCCGCGAAGTCTTTCATGACGGCTGCCCCGTTGCCTGTTTGGGAGATGCACCGTTCGGCTACGTCAACGTATTCACTTCCCACGTCAACGTCGGCTTCTTTCACGGCAACGCGCTCCCCGACCCCGCCCGCCTCCTGCAAGGCTCAGGCAAATCCATGCGCCACGTGAAGCTGAAACCGCCAGCGCCCACTAACGAGGCCGCGCTGCACCGGCTCATCGACGCCGCCTGGTGGGACATCAAGAACCGCGTCGAAAACGGCTAGCCGGTGTACCGCGGACACTCTTATCCGCGCTCCCAATCCAATGTTGATTTCGCCGGGATAATCGACTTTCACCAGTCCGTCGCGGGATCACTGACGTGCTCTCGGGTAACGTGTACGTTCTCGCCATTCGAGTGCGAACAGGAGGTGAGCCGATGCGCTTCAGATCGAGCGGCATTCGTTTCCTTTTAACAACCATCATCCTGTTGTTCTTGACTTCGGTGTCCCTCGCCGACGGCCTCGATTCGCCCGACACCGCAACCGCTTCGATCAACCCGCTCTGGCTGCAACATGAGCAGCACCCAGTCGAGTGTGGGGTTTTTCTTTACTTAGAAACTCCGTGACCTCCGTGAACTCGAATCTCCGTGTTTTCCTTTTGGGTTTTGAATTGCTACCGTTCCCGTTATGGAACTCGAAATTCCGCTCCTGACGCTGAATTCCCTTGACCTCACTCTTCGTCCCCACCACACTAAGGTCAGGGCCGCCCGACCTGAATCGGCGGCCCTTTGAATTCGATCTTTGACAATTTGGACGCGTACCGCCGGCTGGTTTGGCTTTAACCGACGACCGAGAACCGACAACCGAGCACCCGTTTTGCTAAGTGCTTTGTTTTCTTATATGAGTTCTGTAAGTTGTTGATTCCACTATACGGCGCCACAAAAAAATTGGCGCATCGGCAATTACTCAAGAGTAAACACCACGGCAAGCAGCTTCCGGCCGAAACCGCGCTTTTCGCCCGTAAGTCATTGACCCAGGCGTACTTGTAAGTAAGTGTTTTTGCTTGCAACAAAAGGTGAGGCATCTCCCGGCCCAACCTATTGATTCTGTTGAACCGCCGTAGGGTGAGTCCGAGGCCCCTGCCATTAACTGCGACGTTAACACTTCGTGCAGGCTCGTATGTTGCGGAACCCGCTTTGTCTTAAAACTCGGGACTCAAAACCCCGCAACTCGAAACTTTGTTTAACTCCGACGTGAACCCAACTCTTCACCCCGATTTTTTTCGCTTGGTGTGACACACATCACTTCGCCGTGTGAGGCTTTCGCCTTATAAACACAGCCATGGCAGCCAGTTTTCAGTTCGACGAGCCCCTCTCTTACCTCGTGGATCAACTGGTGGACTCCCTGCACCTGCTCTATGAGTGCCGCCGTCGCGGGGTCACCGATGTCGATCGACTCATCGAGTACATCGAGTACACCATGGACGAGATTGAGCGCCGCCACCTCGGCATGTCCGGCGAGTCCTTCCTGGCCATGTCGGAAGCGCAGGAAACGGCAGCGCACGATAGGGCATAACGATCTAGTTACAGCTGATCGCGCCCATGCATGCTTACTTCTCGGCCATGCAGTAGTTGCCAAGCTGCTGGTCCGGATTAGGCTCGGTAGTCTTCTCGGGATATACCTCGGCGTTCTTGCAGTCGTACATCCCGTGATTCGGGGGCAATTCCACCATCGCGTACTTGCCCGCCTGCAGCGAAGTACAGCCCGAAGCCCCCTTGTTGCAGGTCAGCAGATACGTCTTACCGTCCTTCACGATCGTTAGCACCACCACGCCGTTCGTCACCGCAGAACTCTTAACTGTGACGACGGACGTCTCCTGACTCATGACTCGACTGGTCCCCAACAGAAGAAAGAGACCGAGCACTAAAAGCACTACTCCCTTTCTCATGGTCATCGCCTCTGGGCCGAATGTCCCTTCAGCCCGCACCGATTCGCTTGCCTACAGCATGCTCAGCGGCAGGACAGTTGTCAGTGACGGTGATCCGATAGGGATGTGAGTTCCCGGGATAAGGAGAAATGGGCTATCTATGCGGCTGGGCGTCCGCTTTCGGCAGGTACACGTCGAACTGCGTTCCCTTACCCGCCTCGCTGGAGAACGAGATGTTGCCCCCCAGCCCGAGCAGGATCTTCTGCGCGCCTGACAGTCCCAGTCCAGTTCCACCCGGCTTCGTCGTGAAGTAAGGGTTGAAGATCTTCCGCGACAGTTCCGGCGCGATGCCGGAGCCGTTGTCGCGCACCCAGGCGTGGACGTTCCGGTCCTTCTCTTCGCAGCCCACCATCAGCTTGCCGCCGCTGGGCATCGCCTGCAGGCTGTTGATGATGAGGTTGGTGAAGACGCGCCGCAGATCAGCTTCGTTGCCGCGCACTGCCGGAGTCGCGCCAATCTCCGTCTCCACTTCCACGCCCTTCGCCGACTGCCACATCGGACGCGTCAACTCGACAGCATCCTGCAGCAGTGCCTGGACGTTCACTTCCTGCGTGGCATTCGATCCGCTGCGCAGGTAGTCGCGGATGCGCGAGATCACTTCCGCCCCGCGTCGCACCGCATTGTCGATCATGTTCAGGAAGACTTTGCGCTCTTCCGCCGGACGGTCGGGCGTCATCTGCAGCACGGCAACCGCCTGCGCGATAGTCTGCAGCGTGTTGTTGAAGTCGTGCGCGATACCGGCGGCAACGTGCCCGATCGCCTGGTGCCGATCAATGTCCGCGAGGCGCTGTTGCAGGTTGGCCAGTTCTGTAACGTCGCGCGCCACCACCAGCGCGCCCAGGATTTCGCCCTTCTCGTTCCGGATGGGATTCGCCGAAACCAGCAGCTGCACCGGAATCCCGGTCGGTGGATGCTTCACCGTCCGGCGCTCTTCATGGATGATCTGTCCTGCCAAGGCCCGCTGCACGATCGGCTTTTGGAACGGCACCACATTGCTGTCGGACTGTGGATCGCCGAGCAGCCGCGCGAAGTCGCTCATGCTCATGCCGATCAGCTTGTCGCGCGAAAGCCCCGAAAGCCCGACCGTAACGCGATTGGCATCGACAATGCACCCCTCTTTGTCCACGATCACCACCGACTCCGGCATGCTCTCCAGCACGGTCCGGATCTCGATCTGCCGCCGCGGATCGAGCGGCTCGTTCCGACCGCGACGCTCCACCAGCATCACATTCCCCAGGGCAATCAGTCCCAGGAAGTCCGTGGCGTGAAGAGCGCGTGAAATGGGGCCCAGATCCAACATGATCTCAACTCAGGAACGGAGAACCGGCGCGCCCTTGCGCACACGTACAACTCCGTTTTCGCCCTGAATTAAGTAGGATGCGTGGATACAAAGAATTGGATTGACGGGAAACCGTAACTTAGTGCGTGACCGACTTGCTTTGCGTCTTCAGCAGCTCGTTGACGATGGTAACCAGCTCCTCTGGATTGACCGGTTTTTCCAGGTAAAGATCGGCCAGCGGCTCGGCTGCCTGGAAAGCTTCGGCTACATAGCCGGAAACCACGACCACCGGAGTCGTTGAGTGGTTCTTCGCGGCCTGCACCACGGCACGGCCAATGTCGTCGCCCAAGCGCCAGTCGGTGACAACGGCGTCGTAGGCCGCGGCTTCGAGCTTGTCGATGGCTTCGTGGGCAGAGGTAGCCGCGGTCACGGTGTGACCAGCCGCTTCGAGGATTTTGCATTTCAGGTTGACGACTGTGGGCTCATCGTCAACGCAAAGTATGCGCGCCATAGGAGTCCTTTGGCCGGTCCATCCATAAAACCGGCGCTCCCATCGGGGTTTCCGGCGATTTTCCGCCGGACGTTCATTAGGCAGTATTGTCAAGCCAGTTAGCACAAGTGTCAAACTAACCGGTGGCCAGAGACAATCCCGCTACTCTGCGTTAGATGCAAGAAAAGCGTACCCGTGTACAGAAGGTCGTAAATTCTTCGGCCTCAATTACCTCTTGGCACCTGAGCCAGTCAGTCCGTCAGGACTGACGGGCTGCTTAGAGCTTTTTGCCGATCGACTTGGCCTGGCTAAACAGGTAAAGGTAGTCCGGTCCGCCAGCCTTCGAGTCTGTTCCCGACATATTGAAGCCGCCGAACGGATGCGCTCCCACGATCGCTCCGGTGCACTTGCGGTTCAGGTACAGGTTGCCGACGTGGAACTCCTCGGTCGCGCGTTCGAGCTTCTTCTCGTCGCGGCTGTAGACCGCGCCGGTCAGGCCGAACTCGGTGTCGTTGGCAATCTGGAGTGCGTGGTCGTAGTCTCGTGCCTTGATGATCGCCAGCACGGGCCCGAAGATCTCCTCCTGCTCGAGCTTTGAGCCTTCCTTGATGTCAGCGATCACGGTCGGCTCGATGTAGTAGCCGTCTTTTCCCTCGACACGCTTTCCGCCGGTGATGAGGCGTCCATCTTTCTTGCCGTGTTCGATGTAGCCGAGGATCGACTTCATCGACCCTTCGTTCACCACCGGACCCATCGCGAAGTTCTCGGTAGGATCACCGAGCTGAATCTTCTCGACGCGAGCTTTCAGCTTGTCGATGAACTGGTCGTAAATCTTCTCGTGCAGGATCAGCCGTGAACAGGCTGAGCACTTCTGGCCCTGGAAGCCGAACGCCGCCTGAGCGGTGCCTTCGACGGCCGAGTCGATGTCGGCGTCATCGCAGACGATCATCGCGTCTTTGCCGCCCATTTCAAGCACGGTGCGCTTGATCCAGATCTGTCCGGAAGCCTGCGTTGCCGCGGACTTGTTGATGTGCAGACCAACTTCGCGCGATCCGGTGAAGGCGATGTAACGCGTCTTCGGATGCGCCACTAACGCGTCGCCAAAGGTACCACCGCCGCCAGGGCAGAAGTTCACCACGCCCGCAGGCAAGCCGCATTCTTCGAGGATAGAGAAGAAGAAGCGGGCAATCGCGGGTGAGTCGCTTGATGGCTTGAGAATGACCGTGTTCCCCATGACGACCGATGCCAGCGTCATACCGGCCATGATGGCTCCCGGGAAGTTCCACGGCGGAATCACGATTCCCAC
>Ga0335069_10007344_pt1 | contig 15930 bp, 14 predicted proteins | sample Lox_Sample_11_FD_206714 | JGI IMG/M metagenome (GOLD analysis project Ga0335069, IMG submission 206714) | Soil microbial communities from Loxahatchee National Wildlife Refuge, Florida, United States - Lox_Sample_1.1 | ecosystem: Environmental > Terrestrial > Soil > Wetlands | place: USA... | reverse complement strand
CGTCACCGGCAACGACCTCTATATCCCGATTCTGACCTTCGTCTTTGGCGAAGCTCAGATGGGCGGCCCGAACGCCATCGTCTCCTATTACCGGCTACGCCAGCAATTTTATGGACTGCCGCACGACCCCGACCTCCTTCGCCAGCGCCTGCTCAAGGAAGCCGTCCACGAACTGGGACACACCCTCGAACTCACCCACTGCGACGACTACCGCTGTGCCATGTCTGCCTCGCACTCGGTGGAACTGATCGACCTGAAGGAAAACGCCTTCTGCGAAAATTGCGCCAACCAGGTGCTGTCGCTGACCCGGACCGAGCGCTAGATGGCATACGCGACCGTTCTGACCCTGATCCACCCCGAAACCCAAACTCCTGTCAAGGCTCCCCATCACGCTGCTATAGGGAGCAGCAAATTGACCCGCTTTCGCGGCGAATGGTATAAATCAGCGTTTTGCCCGGTGTATCTTCATCTCGGCTGGGACAGCGTGCAGCGTTTTAGGGGCGTAGCACGCATCCAAGTGGCAGACGGGTGGCTGGCACCCGCCGGGCCATATCCCTTTCCCAGTGGAGTTTTTGCCGAATCAGCTCTTGCAATTCTTCGGAGGAATCATGTTTCGACTCTCAGATGGGCGCGGCCTGCGCGGCGGGCTGCTCCGCTGGCTTTGTAGTCTTTCGGTCCTTGTGACCACATTCGCTTCCGGCGCCTGGGCGCAGGACGGCACCCAGGAAGTCGGTGGCGAGGCGAGCCTTAAGCTCCCCGACCTGTCGCAAGTTCAGTTCTTCCATGGCGCGATCAACGGCCACAGCCTGCTGCTGATCGGCCTGATCTTCTGCGCCCTCGGATTGCTCTTCGGACTGGCCATGTATCTCAATCTGAAAAATCTGGCCGTCCATCGCTCCATGAAGGAAATTTCGGAGCTGATTTACGAGACCTGCAAGACCTACCTGTTTACACAGGGCAAATTCTTGATGTTCCTGTGGGTGTTCATCGCGGTCATCATCCTCGCCTACTTCGGATGGCTCGCGCCGGTTCATCCGCGGCATATCACGCTGCCGATCATTCTTCTCTTCTCGATCGTCGGCATCGCGGGCAGCTACGGCGTGGCGTGGTTCGGCATCCGCGTGAACACGTTCGCGAACTCGCGCACGGCGTTCGCTTCGCTCGCCGGCAAGCCCTACCCCTGCTACAACATTCCGCTCAAAGCCGGAATGAGCATTGGTATGGCGCTGATCAGCGTCGAGCTGCTGATCATGCTCTTCATCCTCTTATTTGTACCCGGCGATTACGCCGGTCCGTGCTTCATCGGATTCGCCATCGGCGAGTCGCTCGGTGCGGCTGCGCTGCGTATCGCCGGCGGCATCTTCACCAAGATCGCCGACATCGGCTCCGACCTGATGAAGATCGTCTTCAAGATCAAGGAAGACGACGCGCGTAACCCCGGCGTGATCGCCGACTGCACTGGCGACAACGCCGGCGACTCGGTTGGGCCCTCCGCCGATGGATTCGAAACCTACGGCGTCACCGGCGTCGCGCTCATCACCTTCATCCTGCTCGCCGTGAAAGATCCGGCGATTCAGGTTCAGCTGCTGGTCTGGATTTTCGTCATGCGCGTCATGATGCTCGTTTCCAGCTCCGGCGCCTACTTCATCAACAGCCTGGTCGCGCACTCAAAATACGCCACCTCCGACGACTTCAACTATGAAACTCCGTTGACCTCGCTGGTCTGGCTGACCTCGATCGTTTCCATCGGCCTCACCTATTTGGTTTCTTACTTCATCATTCCCGACCTGGGCGGCGACAGCACACTATGGTGGAAGCTGTCCTCCATCATCTCCTGCGGCACACTCGCCGGAGCTGTTATCCCCGAACTGGTGAAGGTGTTTACCTCCACCGAATCGGGCCACGTAAAAGAAGTCGTTGCGTCCTCGGAAGAGGGCGGCGCGTCGCTCAACATTCTTTCCGGACTGGTAGCGGGCAATTTCTCCGCCTATTATCTCGGCTTGGTAATGGTTGCGCTCATGGGCATCGCCTACTACGTCAGCACCATGGGGCTCGGGCAAACGGCTTCCGGTGGCGTATTGATGCTCGCTCCCGCCGTGTTCGCCTTCGGCCTTGTTGCCTTCGGCTTCCTCGGCATGGGACCGGTCACCATCGCCGTCGATTCCTACGGTCCGGTTACCGATAACGCTCAGTCGGTCTTCGAGCTTTCGCTGATCGAGACTATCCCCGGAATCGAGCAGGAAATCAAGCGCGACTACAACATGACCGCAAACTTCGACCGCGCCAAGCACTTGCTCGAAGCCAACGATGGTGCGGGTAACACCTTCAAGGCCACCGCCAAGCCGGTGCTGATCGGCACCGCCGTCGTCGGCGCTACCACCATGATTTTCTCCATCATCATGGCCCTCACCAACGGACTCACCGAACACAAGGAGAACCTCTCGCTGCTGCACGCGCCCTTCGTACTCGGGCTCATCACCGGCGGAGCGATGATCTACTGGTTCACCGGCGCGTCCATGCAGGCGGTCACTACGGGTGCCTACCGCGCGGTGGAGTTCATCAAGGCCAACATTCGCTTAGAAGGCGTCGAGAAGGCCTCGGTCAGCGACTCGAAGAAAGTCGTTGCCATCTGCACCCAGTACGCGCAGAAGGGCATGCTCAACATCTTCATCGCGGTGTTTTTCGCCACGCTGGCGTTCTCGTTCGTGGAGCCGTTCTTCTTCATCGGCTACCTGATCTCGATCGCCATCTTCGGCCTCTACCAGGCGATTTTCATGGCTAACGCCGGTGGTGCCTGGGACAACGCCAAGAAGGTTGTCGAGGTCGAAATGAAAGCCAAAGGTACGCCGTTGCATGACGCGAGCGTCGTCGGCGACACCGTTGGCGATCCGTTCAAAGACACCTCATCGGTCGCCCTCAATCCGATCATCAAGTTCACCACTCTGTTCGGACTGCTGGCAGTCGAGTTGGCCGTCTCGCTCACCGCTAGTGCCGGGAACACCGTCACCAACATTCTCGCGCTGGTGTTCTTCCTGATTTCGCTGTTCTTCGTTCGCCAGTCGTTCTATGGCATGCGGATCGGCACCATCCGTTCCGCCAAGGCCGTTGCCGGCGACTAAACCAACCAGCAACGACCTTCACGGCCGCTCGCTTGGGCGGCCGTTTTCCTTTTCTGCGATCTGCCGAAAGACCGCTTGCACCACACGGTCGCACCTTGTCCCCATGAATGGGAATGCGCTCGACGCTCTGGCGCCCGCTCGTACAAACAACTCCTTGCGCAGCATCGCCCGTGCCCGATGCAGCCTCACCTTCACGTTTTCTTCGGTGATCTCGAGCGCCGCTGCCGCTTCTTCTGTGCTCATCTCTTCCACATCGCGCAGCATCAAAACCGTCCGGTGAATTTCAGGTAGCGAAAGAATCGCGTCCTCCAGCAGCCGGCCAATTTCGGCCTGAGCTGCCTGCGATTCCGGATCGGGACCTTTCGCTTGCAGCATGAAGCCTCCCTTTTCGCCTTCTGTGGACTCGATCTGCTCCAGCCGGTCACGCCGCCTTACCCGCGCCAGCGCTTCGTGGACCGCGATCCGTGTTAGCCATGTCGAAAACTGCGCCCGTCCCGCGAATTGCCCCAGGTGCTGATAGGCTCGCACATAAGTGTCCTGCAGCACATCTTCCGCCTCGCCGTCATCGCGCAAGATCGCTCTCGCAGCCCGATACAGCCGCTGGTTGTAGCGCCGCATGATGATCTCGTAGAGCGCGGTTTCGCCGTCGAGCACACGGCGGATGATCTCCTCGTCCGACCAGCATTCCAATTTCGCGCGTTCCACCAGGCCGACCGAGTCCATACAGTCTCCCAGCACAACAGAGTGCCCAACCTCATCGGTGGTTACAGAAAGTTGACGCATCTCTGCGGCCCACTTTTCGCCTATTCGCGATACAATCCTTCGATTCGTGTGGGGCTGTAACCATTCCGCCGTCTAGCACTCCTTTGCGTAGGAGATCGATTTGGCTGCCCCCGATCGTCGTCTGAACATCGCGTGGTGGGCCCTGCGCATCGGACTGGCCATCGAGCAACTCGTTGCCGGTTCCGACAAGTTCTTCAACAAATTGGCGGACTGGGGCATGTACCTGAGCCCGCTGGCCACGCACATGATTCCAGTCGAGCCCAGCCACTTCATGCGAGCGATTGGCATAGTCGAGATTCTGCTCGGAACGTGCTTATTGACGCGCTGGACGAAGTTCGCGTCGTACGCGGTGATGCTCTGGCTGATCGGCATCGCTATCAACCTTGTTACAACTGGAATGTTCTACGACCTTGCCTTGCGGGACTGCGAAGTGGCGATCGCTGCCTTCGCGCTTGCCCAACTTTCGACTTTCCGCGAGCGCTCCTCTGCCCTGGAGCGCCGCGCACAAACTCAAGGAGAGACACGATGAAAAAGCTGTTTGCCCTGCTTCTGCTGGCTATGTTTTCCCTGCCCGTCTTCGCGGCGGAATGGAAAGACGTACCTGTAGTCGACGTCCAATGCTCCGCTCGCGCCAAGGCCAATCCTGATGCGCATACGAAAGATTGCGCCCTCAAGTGTGCCAAGAGCGGCTTCGGCATTTACACTTCGGACGGAAAATTCCTGAAGTTCGACGCCGCCGGCAATCAGAAGATGACCGACGCGCTCGACAAGAGCAGCAAAACCGACCACCTTCGCGTTAATGTGACGGGCGAGCAGTCAGGCGACACGATTAAAGTGGAATCGGTAAGCCTCACGTAGTGGGATAGCTTAGAAGCGCCCGTTGTCTTTCCACGCGCGAACCTCGGCCTCAACTTCGAAGGAGAGCTTGGGGTTCGCGCTGAATCGCGCATCCAGTTCGTACGCGTTCTTCTCGAGAGGAATGCCTTCGTAGCCCCCACCATTTAGAAATCCCTCTACGTACAAGGACACAAACTGCCCGACACCGAGCAATTCGTACTGAACCACATGTACCAATTCATGAAACAACACTGGCAGGGTCACTTCCTCCCGAAATGCGACGGCGTCCACGAATGTGATCGCAGCCATGTGCGCGAAGTCTGGCAGGTCCTTGAACCCCATCTGCTGTAATTGAGGGTAGAAATCTGGGTTGCGGAGTTCCTCGCTCTTGAGTTGCTGTATGCGAACACATCTGAGTCGTTCCTCACCAAAGAACGGTGCGAGAGCGGCAGTCTCCGCATTGCTGAGCCGACGACCGGACGGAAACAACCGGTCTCTTTGTTGGCTGATGTACGAGGCCACTAGTGCAGCAACTGCATCGATTTGATCCGCAGAAATTCTCAACTCGAAACCTGTAACTTGAAACTCGAAACTCTTATTGCGGCCCCGGGTCATAGCCGCCTGCCTTCATCTTGTCATGCACCGACTTTGCCAGCTTTTCGATCTCGTCGGTCTTCTTCAGCACATCCATCGACAGGATGTTCTCGTTGGTCTTATCCACGTATTCCTTTAGTTCCGTGGCCAATTTCAGCAGTTTGTCCGTGTCACGTTGCAGTTCCTTCTGGCGCTGCTTGTTGCGTTGGCGCGCCATGTCGCGTTCGATCTTCATCTGGTCAGGAGTCTGCTGGCGCTGCGGTCCGAATTGCGGGTCGGATGGCTGCGACGCGTTCGCGCCGGGGATGTCCTGGGTGGTGCTCTGCGCGACACCGCCCCATGGCATGAGAAGGCAACTCAAAAAAAGAAGTGCAAGCAGTACACGCACGTCGGACCTCGGAAAACGCGGATGATACGCGATTATACGTCTGTACCAGCGCTGATATAATCGCGCTCAAGCGTGTCCTGTCGTGTTTCGCGGAAGGCAGACGGTCCGCGGAGGGTTCTGTTGCCAAGCGCATTCCTGCAAGCATTCACCCCTACTCATCAGTGGCACGCGGGGGAACTGTTAGACCAGTGGCGCATCGATGCGCTTGAGTTTGTCCGTCGCGATGTCCCGCGAATCATTTTCATCATCATCGTTTATGCGATTTTGATTGCGCTCATGCGCATCGTCACCCGGCGCATCCGCCGACTGAGCCGCCACCAGGCCTTGCCGTCCTCCATCCGCAGCCGCCAACTAGAAACGCTGGCCACGGTCATCAACGGCGCGGGACTCTTCGTCCTCATCTTTCTTTGCCTCGTCCAGATCCTCGCGGTGATTCAAATCAACGTTGGTCCGCTGCTCGCCTCAGCTGGAATCGCCGGACTGGCTATCGGTTTCGGCGCGCAGACACTCGTTCACGACGTCATCAACGGTTTCCTTATCCTTGTCGAGAACCACTACGACGTGGGCGACGTGGTGAAACTCGCCGGCGTGCAGGGCACAGTGGAATACATGACGTTGCGCCGCACCGTTCTTCGCGACGCTGACGGCACGGTCCACAACGTGCCCAACAGCGAAATCCACATCGACTCCAACACCACCCGCGACTGGACGCAGATATCCCTCCAGGTCTCTGCCGCGTACAACGAGCCCAGTGACAAGGTTATTTCCGTTTTGAAGGAAGTGGCGCTCGACATCTGGAACGATCCCTCGTTCCACGACTCACTGGTTGCGACACCGGAAGTCCCCGGTATCGATCGGGTTAGCGGCCAGGAAGTGGATTACCTGCTTCTGGCGAAGACTCGCCCCGGCAAGCAGTTGGCTGTCACCCGTGAGTTACGTCGGCGGATAAAAGAGTGTTTTCAGAAGAACAACATCAAGCCCGGTGAACCCGGCCGCATGTACGTCGTGGGCGTTTCCGGCGTGCCCGGCCAACCGTCGTAGCAGGACAGCTAATTCTTCAGGTGCGCCAGCACGGCGTCCGGCGCATCCGGATCGCTTAGGTAGGCCCCGAACACCCTCAGGGGCAGGTGCTTCAATTCCTCCACATCACGAAACAACAGCATCGGCACTTCCGGGCAGGTGTGCTGAATGCGACCGCGCAGCGTGCGCCCGTCCGGCGCGGGCGTGTCGCAATCGAGCACAACGCCGTCCACCGGCTCCGAAGAAAGCAGCGCCAATGCCTCTTTGCCATCCGACGCCAACACCTCGTACCCGTTTACTTCCAGCAAGTTACGGATTTCCTCCAACCCCGGTCCGTCGTGTACGCACAGAATGCGACGAGGATTCATTTCGTCTCACTTTCGTTTGGTAGTGACGCCCACGGGTACCCCACCCGCGCCATCCGAGGCCATCATGGCCGACATTCGCGGGCTTATCGGTGACATAAATCACAGACAGTAGTGAGGCCCTCACCGACAATAAGGTCAGCTAGAAGTGGGGTTTTATGAAATTCGCAAGTTATAGAAGAGATTTGACTTGGCGTGATATTCTGGAGTTGCGCATCCCCATGTCAATAATCCAAGGTTCAAGTCCGGAGTACGTAACCTCTGGGTCCGCGCTTCCTGTGAGAAAGGAGGGAGCCAGTGGGTTCTCCGTACGGCCTCCAACTCGTTGAAAATTGCCTCATCTGTAAACTGCGCAGCGATAACTTTTTCTGCGCGCTACCGCACAGCGCTCTCGAAGCGTTTGAAAAGATCAAGTTCCCCACCGCGTACCCGCGTAGCGCAGTCCTGTTTGTCGAAGGACAGCCGCCGCGCGGCATCTACATGCTTTGCAAAGGCCGCGTGAAGCTGTCGGTCAATTCTGCCGAAGGCAAAACGCTGATCCTGAAGATCGCCGAACCCGGCGAGGTGCTCGGCCTGCACGCCTGCGTCTCCGGCATTAATTACGAACTCACGGCCGAGACCATCCAGCCCTGCCAGGTCAACTTCGTAAAACGCGAGGACTTCCTCAAGTTCCTACAGGACCACGGTGCCGCCTGCCTGCAGGCCGCGCAGCATCTCAGCGACAACTGCCACAGCGCTTACGACCTGATCCGTTCGCTCGGACTGTCGCACTCCGCCGGCGAGAAACTCGCGCGCTTCCTGCTCGAGCTTTCGCAGGATGGAGAGAGCACCAAAGACGGGGTCCGCGCCAAGATGGGGCTGACCCACGAAGAGATCGCGCAGATTATCGGCACCTCGCGGGAAACTGTCACGCGACTCCTGGCCGAATTCCGCAAGAAGAAATTGGCGACCCTCAAGGGATCAACGCTCATGGTGCACAACAAGCCTGCACTTGAACGTCTGGTGGGATCGTAATATCTGCTGATCAGGTGATCTGAAGATCTGGTGTGGGAACGGGCGCCCTCGCCCGTTCAAGCGGAGCGCAGCTCCGCTATTTTCCTACTCCCCGCTAGCTGCTGAAGTCGCCACCGCCCTCGTCTTCGCCGCACTTGGCTTTCCGCTCAGCAGATCCGCTACCGTCTTCTCCGCCGCTCCCCGCACTACTCCGACCGCAATCCAATAGCGCCCAGCCGAAAACGCCGGAGTCGTCGCATAGCACGCGCCGATTACCACCTGCTGATCCGGTCGCCAAGCACGCGTCGCCATCGACTTGATCGTCTCGCTATCTTCTGGATGCGTCGTCGAATATGTGGTCGCCGCGTAATCGGCGTTCTCGACCCACACTTTTTCAGGATTACCGCGGCTGGCAGCCTCGCACGCAGCTTGTGAAAACGCACTGCCCTCCACGCGCTTGATCGGTGGCAGTCCAGCCTCGCGCCGCAACCTCAGGAAGTTGGCGGCCACTGTTTCTTCTGCGTTGACGTCGCGCTGCGGGTTCACCACCTGCTTTACCGGGAACAGCAGCGTGATCAGCAGAAAAATACTCAGCCTGCCGGGATACATTGCGCCGATTGTAGCGCGGAACCGCCGCCGCCTTCGCAACAATCAATCGCGATGTGTGTACAAGATAACGTCCATCGAAATTTCCGCGCCTGTCAAAATCGTCCATCCTCGTCAACCACCGCCTATTTCTTGTATCCTCAATAATTCAACTTCTTACGAAGGAAACGTCCGTGCTCGACTTCCTTGGAGATCTCAAACGTACTCATATGTGTGGTGCCCTGCGCCTCACCGACGCCGGGCAGAAGGCCACCATCATGGGATGGGTCAACAAACGCCGCGACCTCGGCTCCATCATCTTCATCGACGTGCGCGACCGCACTGGTGTCACTCAGGTTGTGTTCGACGCGTCCTCATCCGCCGCGGTCCACGAAAAAGCCGAAGCGCTGCGTAACGAGTACGTCGTCGCCATCACCGGACACGTCGCCAAGCGCGATGCCGACACTATCAACCCGAACATCCCCACCGGCGAAATCGAACTCGTCGCCGAAGAGCTGAAGATCCTCAACGTCTCGGCGCAGCTTCCGTTCCTGCCCAGTGACACGGTTCTGCCCAACGAAGAGATGCGGCTGAAGTATCGCTATATCGATCTCCGCCGCGACAAGATGCAGTTCCAGATTCAGATGCGCCACGAGATCGCGCTCGCCGTCCGCGAGTATCTCTCCGGCCAGGGCTTCCTCGAAATCGAGACGCCGTTCATGACGCGCTCCACTCCCGAAGGCGCGCGTGACTATCTCGTTCCCAGCCGCGTGCATGGCGGCCAGTTCTACGCGTTGCCGCAATCGCCGCAATTGTTCAAGCAAATCTTGATGATCTCGGGATTCGACAAGTATTTCCAGATCGTGCGCTGCTTCCGCGACGAGGACCTGCGCGCCGATCGCCAGCCCGAATTCACGCAGATCGACTTGGAGATGAGCTTCCCTTCCCAGGAGCGTGTCTTTGAAGTGGTCGAAGGCTTTTTGAAAGCCGCATTCAAAGTCGCGGGAGTTGAACTGCAAACGCCGTTCCCGCAGATGACCTACGACCAGGCCATGCGCCTCTACGGCTCCGATAAGCCCGACCGGCGCCTGCCCGCGATGGCAGATGTTCGCGAAGCGTTTTCGGAAGCCGACCGTGAGACGCTCAAAGTGGGCTCACAGCCGGTAGTCGCGATTCGCATCCCCAAGGTCGGCGAACTCTCGCGCAAGGAGCGCGACGACATCAAGCCGCTCTTCGGCGAGCGCAAAGACGCGCGTGTCTTCGAGGACTTCAAACGCATCGAGAAGTCGTATCCCGATGCAACCGAGAAGATCAGGAAAGCCATTGACGCGCAGTCCGACGACCTGATCGTTCTCGTCGTGGGCAACGGCTCGCCAGCGGGACACAAGTCCGAAGGCGGCATCACACCCGAAGTGAAGCAGCACGACCGCGCCGTTTACACCGCTGCCGGACAGCTTCGCATCGACCTGGCCAAGAAGTACGCCGACCGCCACAAGCTCTTCGCGGGCGATCGCAAGCTCGCCAGTTCGTATCACTTCCTCTGGGTGACCGACTTCCCCATGTTCGAGTACGACGACGAGAACAAGCGCTGGGCTGCTGCACACCATCCGTTCACGTCGCCGCACGACAGCGACATGGACAAACTCGAATCCGATCCCGCGTCCGTGCGCGCGAACGCCTATGACGTCGTGCTGAATGGCACCGAGCTTGGCTCGGGCTCGATTCGTATTCACCGGCAAGACATCCAGAGCAAAATCTTCCACGCGCTAGGCATGTCGGCGGAAGAGGCGCAACAGCGCTTCGGATTCTTCCTCGAAGCGCTGACATTCGGCACGCCTCCACATGGAGGCATTGCCCTCGGACTCGATCGCATCGTCATGATCCTCACCGGCGGCGACTCGCTCCGCGACGTCATCCCGTTCCCGAAGACAGCGCAGGCGAAAGACCTCATGGTCGACGCGCCAACCCCGGTCAGCGAATCGCAGTTGCGCGACCTATCGATCAAGATTAGGGAGTAGCTGCCTACTGCTACTGATCGGCGTTCTGCTTCTCGCATCCGTGTTCTTTCGGCGGTGCTCGGAACGCCCGTTTGGCGTCGATCTGAATCGTGACCGCAACTGTCATGTTGTCGCAATCGGGAATGGCGAACACATCGTTGCGCGGACTGAAGTCTGCGGGCAGCAAGTTCTTGTTGTCCGCCAGGAACTGCTCCGTGTAGCTCGGATCGTAAGGCTGACCTGGTTGCCGCTTCCACCGCTGCTGTAATTCGTCGGCTTGCTCGGGCTTGTCTGCGATCACTTGCAGCGCTCCCATCTTGTACTGCGGGCCTTCCGCGATCTCGAACGTTAGCGTTATCCTCTCTTCGCTGCCCTTTGCTATATCGGGCTTTGGAAGGCAGTCGAGATAACCCTTAGTCAGGTACTGCTTACGCAGATCGGTCAGGCCAGCGCGAACTTTTTCCGTGTCGAGCCAATCACCCGTCCGAATCGGTAACGAGTGACGCAGTTCGGCGTCACTAGTGGCCTGGTTCCCGGTGAACTTGATCGCGCCAATCTTGAACCGCGGGCCTTCCGTTACATCCGCCTCGATCCTCACCGGCATCGGCCTCGCCAGCGGGTCCAGCGGACGAACCTTCAAGTTCGTTACATCCGCATCGAGATAACCGCGCTGCTGAAACGCGTCCTTAATGCGTTCGCGAATCTCTTTGTCCTGGTTCCCAATTCTTCGCGAGGTCAGATAATTCTCGATGTCCTGGAGTTGGGTGTTGTCGAGCGTAGTGGTCCCCGAGATGACGACCTCTTGAGTGAGAATCGGGCCGTCGTACTTGGTTGGAAAAGCTGTCTGGCTAAACGCCGGTGAAGCCGCGACCAGCAGCGTTGCTAAAACCCCAACCCGAAACATAAGCAATCTCCGACGAGCCGACCAATCATAATCCAGTCCGGTTTGCTCGCGTTCTCAGCTCCTTCGCGATCTTGTGAAAATCAATCCCTCGAATCCTCCCGCGTACTCTTTGAGCTCGAATCTCCGTGTTTCCCTCTCTTTCCCATTTCGGGAAAATTTTTGTCAAGAGCCAAAAAGTGTCATTTTCCTCCTAACCCATTCGTTATAAAGGAAATAGAGTTGTGCTCGATTTGGCACTGAATTAGCTCGAATTTGCTACTCTGGAAGTAGAAGATGAAATTGCGGAAGACTCCTCAAGGCTCTCTTCCCCAACCGATTCTTCGACCGGCGCAACCGAGCTTACGATCGACTGCGCCACACCGGGATGATCATCCCAACAATTTAGTTTTTTGCGTTTGTCATCACGAGCCGCTTGAGCGGCGAGGGATCTGCTTTGGGGCCCTACAAAAAGATCGCCGACAACCGAAACAAAGAAAGGAAACGTTGCTCAACCTAAGTTCTTGCCGGTCAATATTTTCCACGCATCCCGCTGATTCCACTCGACTTACAGATCTATCTATAGGCTAAGTCGTTGATTCTAAATGACCACCCCCCGGGTAGGGGGCATCAGAGAATCAACCACGGTTGCGCTGGAACCGCCCACAAGCCCGACACCCAACGTGTGCCCAAACTCCGCGAACAACTTTTTCCTTCCCACTCTGAAACGATCCCATCTCTCCCGTCACTATTTCGACAAAGGGCGAAGAAACATCAGTGATTCGCTTTCGGGTGCAAAAAATCCATGCCGTTACAGTTTCTGGTTGCTTCGCAGCAGTACATGCAGTTTCTCGATCTGGACGTGGAAGTGCAGGCCCCGGTGGGCGCGCGCGAGCTCGAGTCGAACCATAAGCACGCCGTCTACCTCTTCCTGCAAAACACCGACGAGGTGGAGTACGAAGACGTGCTGGTCGCTACGTGGCACGATACTTTCCAAGCCGGGGTACGCGGACTCTCGTCGCTGATTGTCCAGCCGCGTCCGGTGACAGTGCCGGCGCAAGTCAATGGAGTTCCTGGAATCGCGGTGGTCCGCTTCCTGTTCATGACGCCTTCGGGCGGCCGCGGCCGGTTGGCCGCCAAGGTTCTTCCTTCTGGTCCCGCTGTAACGCAACCGGTACGCATTCGCGGTGCCGCGTCTCGCCGGCAAGCTCCTGCCTCGTCGCCGTACCTGGAAGCGCAAGATTAACCAGTACGGTGCCGCGCGCGACCCCACTGCGTACGGCGTACAGCGAACCAACGGCTGCGGGAAATCTTACTGGTGTTGGCGGGCGCTCCTGACGCACGCGAGGGTACGACGCTAGTGGGAGTTTCCCGCGCCGATTTTTGTGGCCACGATTTTCGCTTCGGGAACACTCGCCTTCCTCTGTCCCGGACCAACATAGATCTGAAACGGCGCCCAGTAAAACGGGCGGCGATAGACGGAGTCGGAGTGCAGCATGGTGAGCTTGGCGGCGTGCAGCGCCGCGGCGGGATCGTCGCCGTGTGAGATCGCCGTGTACATGCTGTCCATCAACTTGGGCGTAGAGACGTCGTTCGCTTCCCACAACGAGGCAATCACGTTGCGCGCACCTGCGCGCAGGAAAGCCCAGGAGAGCCCGACCAGTCCTTCGCCGGAATAGGAGCGGCTGCCCGATCCGTAACAGGCGGAGATGGTGACCAGGTCGGCGCGGAGCGGCTTCTCGACGATGTCGCGCGCGTAGAGCTTGTAGCTGTCTCCCTGAGGCGACAGGATGACGGCCGAATCGAGCGGGCTGAGACGGCTAGCCGTGCCGTGGGCAACGAAGTGAATGTAGGAGAAGTTCGACGGGTCGCTGGCGAGATACGCGGCGGGCGTGGCTTTCGGACCATCGATGACGGTTTCGCCGGTGCTGGAAAAATGCGCGGCGACTTCGCGGATCTCCTGCTGTGCCTGCGGCAGTGGCGGGAAGTCCTGGGAAGCAGACACGGGATTGCCGATCAGGAGCAGGCTGGGTTTAGCTTCGTGCTCACCAGCATTCGCTGATGTGCGGAGCATGGCCAGCGAGTTGGCGTTGGAGATAGTGACGTCGTCGATCCAGTAGTGAAGCTTGGGCGAGGGAGCCAGAAGGGTTTCGAAGTTAAGTCCGTAAAGCGAGCCGTCGGCGATGATGACCACGCGGGAGTTCCCCGGGATGAGCTTGGCGGCAGGCGCCACCAGCATTTGATAGAGCTGCTGGCCCGAGTCGGAGGCGGTTTCGAGCGGATCACGCGGCCCGGTAAGCGCTTTGCGATACGCCTGCACAGCAGCGTTGATTTCGGTGTCGTCGGGGAGCTTAAGGAGCGAGACCTTCGTCGGCGTGATTGCCCAGAGATAGGAATGCTCGGGCTTAAGCCAGTAAGCGAGAATGACTGCGTGCTGTCGGCGCGCGATCTCCGTCGGTCGCATGGACCTGTCTTCCAGCGATGCAGGCTTGATTCCGAGCCCTTCGGCCAGAGTGCGTGCACGACTGTGCTCGGCCACCGCGAGCGCGTCTTCGATGCGGTTCTGGGATACGAGAAAGTCGATGTAGTCGTTGTAGAAGTCGGTGGCAGTGTTGAGGAAGGAGAGACGGTATTCGGTTCTGCCGAGAGATGATCGCGCTTCGTCTATCGTTTCGACTGCCTTCCTAAAGTGGATATCGGCTGCATCAAGTTGACTCATTTTTGCATACGTCTCTGCGAGGATTGCTTGTGCCTCCCACCTCATTGGAAAATCTGAGGCAGCATTCGTGATTACGTAGCGCAAATGGTCCTGAGCGTCTGAGTATCTCTTCTGAAACAGCGCAATTCGCCCTTCATTGATACGTGCGTATAGTTCGGACCCTCCCAGCTGATTTTCGCGGCTGAGATTGAGTGCCTCGCCACTGTAGCGTTGAGCTTGGGTAACGTTTTTTCGTGCGAGTTCAAGTTTGGCCAAGTTGTTCAGGGTGATCGCAATCAGGGCTTTGTTTTGCAGGGTTCTAGCGATGGCCAGTGCGGTCTCGTAATCCTGCTCTCCTTCGTCGAAGTTTCCTAAGGTGGAATAGACCAACCCCGAGTTGCTCAACCAAACCTGCTGATCCTGTGAAAGACCGAGCTGTTGGCAGGTATCGGCAGCCTTCTTGAAGAGGCCTAGGGCTTTCTCTAGATCTCCGAGTTTGTAATAACTCCAACCTAAGTTTCCCGACGTTTTTTCGATCTGTGTCCTGTTGCCCAGAGATTCAGAGACTTGGAGTGATTTTGCGTACCACTCGACTGCCGCATCGAATTGACGGCGTCTCATGCAGGTAAGGCCTAAGCTCCCTAGAGCGTTGGCCTGTTGGAAGAGATTTCCCTGTGCTCTAGCGAGAGCTAGCGCGTGCTGAAAATAGTTCTCAGCTGCGGAATAATCATCCTGAAAAGCGGCAACCGTTCCCTCGCTAAGCGCTACGTATCCGATGAGCGATGGTTGATGTTCCCGCGCAATTTCCTCTGCTTCAGTCAGTCTCTGCTTGGATTCGCCGTATCGCTGAAGATAAAAGTCCGCCAATCCCTGGGCGACTTTGCGTCTTACAGCTATCTCATCAGTCGAAAGAGAGGCGGGTAGATCATTTTGTAGGACGGAGAGTGCGTCCTTATTTAGACCGCGCCAAGTGAGGATCTCGCCTCGAAGGACCCGGAAGTGTGCAGTCCAGTATTCGTCTCTCTCATTCGAAATCGAGTAACCCCGTTCGGCTTCGGTTTGAGCCTTGGCGAGTTCACCATGTTCAAAATCCGAACGCGCGTTCTGATACAACTTTGCCAAAGATGCGCCACTTGCGGTTCGGCAAGAGAACAATGCAAGCACAACGGGCATAAGCCCGAGTGCAACTATGGGTAGCCAACACCATTTCCATCGCCGCCCGCTACGGTCAGCGACCCTGCTACCGGTGACCCTAGTTCGAAACGCATCATCGCAAAGCGACGCGCATTCTTCTCGATCAGCAGTTCGCCCAGGTACAGCTTGCCGAAGTCCGGGATCACCACCACGTGGTTGAATGCCTGGAACCCGTTGCCGCCCTTCACGCCTTTTACTACCGAACACGGAACTATGCCCTTGGACTCCGGAATCGATTTCTGTGCGTCTGTAAATTTATAACGGTCGGCGAGAAAATCCGGAATTTCTTTGGCTTGGCAATCTCCCCAGAGGAACTGGCGGCGCATCTGGCGACGGAAGGCCTGGTCCTGATCGAACTTGTTCTTGAACTTCGAGTGGGTGTTGAGATCGGAAAACGTCTCGTGCATGAACTCGACCGCGACCGGCTTGCCGTCGATCTTGAGTCCCACAATGCGGCCTTCCACAGTGATGCGCGGC
>Ga0335069_10007343_pt1 | contig 15931 bp, 26 predicted proteins | sample Lox_Sample_11_FD_206714 | JGI IMG/M metagenome (GOLD analysis project Ga0335069, IMG submission 206714) | Soil microbial communities from Loxahatchee National Wildlife Refuge, Florida, United States - Lox_Sample_1.1 | ecosystem: Environmental > Terrestrial > Soil > Wetlands | place: USA... | reverse complement strand
CCCATACGGCGGCGAACTAACGAAAGCATCAGGCGAACCTTCTGCGGAGTCAGAGCCGTCGAGTTGAAGTTGACGTTCGGAGTCGTCAGTTTGCCGGGGTACGCGGTGCGGTCCAACTGCAACCAAGTTCCCGTGGTAGCCGAAGACTGGTGATAGAGAATCCCAAGAAGCGACGTTGCCGCCGAACCCGGTGCGCCATTTACCACCAGAGAGTAACCAGTTGTAGTTCCAGCCGGATACGCCCCAGTAAGGGTCAAAGTCTTCGCCAGAACGTCAACGCTCAGGATGGTGACAGTTCCGACATAAGTGCCGGAATTGAAAATCTGGATGTCCTGATTGTCGTAGAACTGGGCAGCGTTGTTGACCGTGATGATGTTCGGAGAGGTAACGGAAACTACAGTATCGAGGGTTCCGGAACCGTCCGTGTTCAGGAGGGCTTCAATGCCCTTCCGCATCTGGTCAATAGCGGCAGAAAGGTTCCTCTTGGCCGCTGGTTCAACCGCTTTTTCCTTGGAGTCGGTTGCCGCTTCGAGCAGTTTGGTGAACTCGGTAGCGAAGCTGAAAGCTACGCCGGAGAGTTGACCGAAGTTGGCAACGATAGCAGAGCCGCGTCCGGCATCGCCGCCGTCCGGATTGGTCTGAGTGAATTTTCCACCAGCCAACAGGTCGAGCGGGATACGCATTGCGCGGGAAGAGATGACTTCCACATCCTCGCGGCGTTCCATCTTGTCGAACAAGGTATGGTCCCTGTGAAACATGACGGAAATGCGCGGGAGGACTTTTTCATATTGATAAGCAAGGGTTTGTGAATTTACGCCTTGTGCCATACGAAGTCCTTTGCACTTCTTTCAGGGCTTCGCACCGCCAATTCGCCTTACGGCCAGCTATGGCTCTGCTGAGATTTGGTAGCGAGCATGATGCGTTACTACTTCCCCGCATCGGGGTGTCACGCTGTCACGGTGACTGGCGTCCCTTTTTCAGCCTTCTGTTTGGTAACGCAGGACAGTTCTGCGAAGCTGAATAAGGGAAAACTTTCCTGATGTCGGCTAATGTCTTTCTGCCGCAACAGCTAATCCTGTAGATTTCTTCGTCGGTAGCTTTTTCTACCTGCTCGGCGGTAAGTAGATTCCCACGAGCGAGACATAAAATAGCCCTTGTCGGCAATTCCCCCGAGCGGAAGTGCCTGAAAACTTCATCGCTAAGATTGCGCCACTCGGCCATCAGAATGAATACAACTCCTTGCGACCTTTAAGATAAACCTCACCCGATGAACCATCAAGCCCTTTCGCTCTCATCATGTCCCAATCAATCTCGCCTTCCTTCGGAGTTCTGCCTAAGGGAATGGCATGACCGTTGCCGCGTTGAGGTTCTGTCTGAGGAGTAGTTACTCTCTTGGTCGCTACGTTCCGGTTGAATACACGGAAAATCTTGTTCACCGCTTCAGGCGCGAGCTTCTGAATCCTCGCCTGAGCAAACTTCGTCGCCTTGTCCATGTCTCCGGAGGCGAGAAGCGCCTGATACTGCTTCAGCATGGTCTGGTCTTTGGCGACAATCTGACGGATAGCGTTGAAGCAGTTATCCACCATAATGGAGAAGGCTTCAGGATTGGCCTTCTTCTCCGCTGCCAGATTCTTCCCGTTGCGGTTAAACTCTTTCGTGAGAAGGCTTTCCACAAGATTGGCGTTGTAATCGCGCATCTTGTTCTCGGCCTGCGTGTGAAATTCCTGTGCTTTCTGCTTCTCAAAGGCCTCACGGTCTTTCTGGAGTTTCTCAGCCTCGGCGTTTACCTTCTTTTCCGGCTGCTTGTTCGCTAAATCCTCGATTCCTCTGTACCATTTAGCCAGCTTATCGGCAGCAGGCCGGGTCTTCTCATCGGCTGCCAGAAGCTCATAGACCTCGGCCAAAGGCTGCTGGATTGTGTTGATTACAACCCGCGCCATCAAGTGATTGTAGGAATCTCCATCCATGTTAGCCAGAGTCTCAAGGGCCGCTGGCATCAGCTTGGAAAAGGCTTCAGGATTGGTTTCTGCGATATTCTTGATGAAATCAGGGTTCCCAGTAGCGTACTGCTCGTCGAGCGCTGCCCATTCTCCCCGTTCCTGCTCTATTGCAGTGAACACTTCTGGAAGCGTTTCGACCCCGAATTGAGAAGTGAGAGATTCCACTTCTGCAATAAGCGCCTGCGCCTGTTTTGGGCCTTCAGGAAACGTTTCCAGCAGCGCACCGCCCTTAAACCATCTGTCACGGGCGCGAGGGTCGGCCTTGAACGCCTCCCGCAGAGCAGGCGGAATCTTCCGGCCATCTTCTACAGGAGGCGTTTCCTTGTCTGGTTCTTGTACTTCCGGCTCTGCCGTCTCGGGCTGAGTCTCAGGACTCTCGGGAGCATCAGGAACCAAACTCGATATTACTTCCGGAGCTACTGCTGTCATTTCTTCAGACATTTTTCCTCATTATCATCAGTGGGCCTAGCGTTAGGCACCAAAATTTGTTCACTCTCAACAAGTCGATGCGCCACGGTCTTTTCTGCCAATAGAAAATCATCACATTACCGGCTGTTGTTTTGGAGGCGACGGCTCTCCGGCATGGCGTGGTTCGGAACCCTTCGGAGGAGTCATTTGAGCCTGCATCGCCATTTGTGCAGCGGCATTGGCATCCATCCTCGCCTTATGTTCATCAGCGTGGCATTCCACATTGGCGTATCCATCCGGATTCTCGACCTTTGCGGTTTGCCCTTCGGGGGAGTTTATCCAACGTACACACTCTTGGAACTCGATTGCATCATCGTCATACTTACCAATCGGAACCGTTGACTTCATCGGCATCGTCTTCGGGTCAAGCGGAGGAGGTTGCCCTGTAGTTGCTACCGATTGCTGAACTTCCGCGCCTATAGCCTGAATGTCTGGAGCCGGAGGAGACTGAAGCAGTTCGGCAATCTCCTGCAATTGCTTGTTTCTTGAGTCCCTTCCGTTGATAACCACGTCTTCAAGTCCGTAGACCTCGTACAGAAGTTCAAGATTGTCGGGATTATCAAGATGCTGACCGATAATCGGGTCTGCTGCTCCTAACTGAAGCAACTGCATGACAACATTGCGCTTCTGCGTCGGACTCTCAGGGAAATTCTCGTCCGTAATCGGAGTACAGATGACATTTCCCTTCATCGAGGCGACGTTGATTTCGACAAGCTCTTGGTCTTTGGCCTGCCCAACTACGGTAGAGAGAACGGAACCTTCTTCCCGATTTTCCGCTGCCGCTCTGACTGCCTGTTCCATGACCCGGCAATACCACTTCTTGAACGTATACCAGTTGAGGGAAAGCAGTCCTAGAGCGGCTTCTCTGGCTAAACTGTAAGCCTTTGCCGTCTTCTGGTCTTCCATGTTTCCACCAAAGACTGACGGCATCTGGCCGCTGACGAACTGCGCCAATGGGCCTTGTAAGTTCTCCATGAAAGTGACGAATACAGGAGAGATTTCCACGGCCTGTTCACGGTAAAAGCACTCAGCTAGTGGGGCTTGATTCGACCTCTCAGCCGGATAATACGCACCGTACTCGGAATACTGTTCCTGAACGGCGTCTATATCAATAACGTTCTGGTCAACGAAAGTAGCCGGAATAGCGTACTTTCCGGCTTCGGAGGTCATGTTCATCCAATCGTTGAACTCCATTTGCACTTCCACCATCGGCCTTCCCAGCGATATACCGCGCTGAGAGTCGGCGGGAAGTGCTTTAAGAATGGAAATGTGGTCATCAAGTTTGTCATTCCGTGACTCACATAACGTCTGGCCGGTGAACACAACACGGCATCCGTCCGGGAAATACTCCTCAAGTTTCTCTCTGTCCTTCTGCTGGAACTCGTAGTAGGTCGATGGCCGGAAGAAGTACATATCTTCCGTGCAGATGTAGGCAAGTTCCGCCTCAGCCAGCCAGCGGAGGTCTTCGGCAATGCCGATGCGAGCGTTTCTCGCAACTTCTTCCACATCGGAGTATCCTTTAGCGCCATGCGAAAGCTGCTTCTCCTTATCAGGATATTTCGCCTTTTGACGAGATAAGGGCTTTTCTCGGGAGATTTTGATGTAGTCCATGTCGTGCTGTTCATGGGCTACAAGGGGAATCTGAGTCTCTAATACCCCGCCAAGCCAGATTGTCTCTCTCCCGTTAGGCTGGCCGTTCTCATCGACCCCGAATCTCTCTTCATCACGCACGAAATCAGTGAAGGCTACCACTCTGCCGTCAGTCCAGAGAAGGCGGGCGGTTTCTACCTGAAGAACTTTCGGGTCGTTGAACTTCTCGATAACTCGCCTCATGCGGTCACACTCGGGAGCAGCCTTTATATCAACCGGGTCTTTGGGATCGTCTGGCTGAAAGCGAGTACCGGGCGATGATTGACTGAATACAGCCATAAACGACTTAGCGTAACCCAAGTAGATGTTGTAGGTTCTTCGGATTCTTGCTTTGTGCGCCGCGTCTTGGCCCCACGCGACGGTTGACGCCCCGGACGGCCCGATTTGGAAGGCATTGTTCGACCTCGACCAATAAATGTGTTGATAGCCCTGATAGAAGTATCTTTGCTCTGCCGCATGTTTGATTTCGTTCAAACGAGGCCACATATCCCGTAGGGATACTTTCTTCGCCAGAGAGCGCAACAGGGTAGCTACGTCCTCGGGAAGATTGCCGTTAGGAACTTCGGCTGGGCCTTGATAATCGCCCTGCAAGGCTTCTGCTGGCTGGTCAGGCATTACTTATGCAGGTCTCCGTGCATAAATCTTTTGCCTAAAATACCCGCTCCGCGCTTGCTGGGGTCTTTTGAGTGCGACCATTTCTCCGCTTCTTCCTGCTTGGAGACTCCGGCGCGACGTGCAGCTTCTGTCAGTCTTCCGGGCCGCTTCACTGCTGAACCTATCCACTTAGCCATTCTTGGCCCTCCGTGCCGCCGCTCTTAGTCCGGACGGCTGATATTCTTTCTTGCCCTTTTCCGCTTCTCGCTTTTCACTCAGCATGATTGCAACAGCCTGCTTCTGCGACTTTACAGGTCTGCCGGAACCCCCACTTCTGAGGATTCCGGCTTTCCATTTACCCATTACTTCGTCGTAGGGCATTAGCTGGCTGCGTTAATCAGCGTGAAGCCGTACACCGTAATGCGGATTTTGCCCGCGCTCGGAGTACCCGTAGTCGTGACCCTGACCTTCGCCGCTGCCGCCTGATAGACACCCGTAGTAGCCGAAGCTACGCCAGTGCCAATCTGAACGGGCGGGAAAGAAGCCTTCGGAACAGATTCTGCCGCAGTCAGAGTCGAGTCAGCCGCCGAAAACCTTCCAGCGGTAGTCGCATCACCCAGCTTCCAGTCAGTAGCCGTGACGATGGTTGTCTGCACCGTGCCGGTAACTGCCAGAATCAGGGAATTGGCCGGGAGAAGGTTTCCGGTCGTATCCGTGGTCGTACCGGAGGTCGAGAGGGTCAGAAGCTCGGTATTCACGAACGGCACAAAAGACTGTCCGTTCGCTCCGGCAGGCCAGCCCGTAGGAGATGAAATCCACGCGGTTCCGTTCCACACGTACTGACCGAGGTTTGACCCGCGCTCGTCCAGAATGAAGACCTGATTCGAGCCGGACCCGTTCGCCGCAGAAGTGATAGTCGAAGTCGTGCCGCCAATCTGTGCCCAGCGACCGTCTACTACGACTGCGCCGCCCTTGACGTTCGATGCGGCGTTGATTGCTTCCTGAAGCCCGTAAGAGCCGGAAGCGATGATGGTTCCGTTACCGTGAGCATAGGTAAACGTGGCCGTAATCGTTGTCGGAGGCCCAGCAGTAACGGCTGAAGGCGTTACTGTCTCAGCTACGGCCCCAATGCCCACCGTAATCGGAGCATTGGTTGCCAGAGGAGAGTAGCTCGATTCCCCGTAACCGTCTTTATAAGGTGTAGCAGCACCTTGAGTCGGAGCGCCTACCGTACAGGACTGAGCACCTGTGCCGGTAAAGCCGTTGGTGATAATCAGTGGAGGCGACGCCGATGTGTTTCCGTAGGCGTAATCGGATGCGTAATACAGTTGTGCCATTGTTTTCTCCTATCTATGCGGGGAGACCGTCATATGACATTCAACCCGCAGGGACAGCTTGGTTTCAGTAAGCTCCTGATTCGGAGCGTTTTACGCTGCCCATCGAGACCTGACCCTCTTCGTCTTCTTGAGCCGGAGTCTCATCCGTGGCAACGCCGTCAACATGACTTTTGCCAGCTTCCGCCGCCATGTCGTAGTTCTCATGCTCGCCGCCGTGCTTCATTGACCCGTCATGATGATGAATCTCAACATGGTGAGGGTGTTCTGAAGACGGCCCGTGAGGATGAATTTCGATGTGATGAATATGGGGATGGCCTTCTTCAGGCATGTCCCCGTGAGCCTTCATCACCTTTGGATTGTAGTAGTTACGTCCAGATTTTCCCAGCATTACGGTTTCTCCTTCTCGATTTCCGCTACCAGCTTATCGTGCTGCTGCTTTTCCTTGTCGTCCTTCGCCTCAAGCTCGGCCTGCTCTTCTTTCCAACTGCGATGCGTGAAAAATGGCCGCTTCTTCTTGTTATCCAGCATGTCCTGTGCTGTAACTGGCTTTTGCTGCAATAACTTACCTAGATTTTGTGCAATAATCACTTGAGCATGTTCGATGCTGTCATTACGCCTTCGCTCGTAACGCACTTCTTCCCATAGCCCTACGGCTATGAGAGTCATGAAGACGAGAGCTAGTCCGAGTGCGATAGTCTCCATTGTTCCTGCCAGATTTCACGGAAATCATCGGCCAACTTCTGCTGAATGGCTCTGGACTCCATCTCGTTGATGAAGTTGATGAATTGCGTAATCTGCTCCGAAGTCACAGGATGGCCCCACCCGTAGTCAGTGGACATAGAAAGCCCTTGAGACCCCATGAGACTTCTTCGCTAACATAGCTCTGTGAGTCATCGACTTCTTGTGCATATCCGTAATAGAATCAAGGACTTCGGCCATTTCCACCGACATAGGTTTCTTGGTCGGCATCAACATCGACTTTAACCCGTAGCGAACGTCATCAGCTACGTCCTGCTCAATCCGCGCCTTCCCCTTATCGGTCTTGAGAACGTCATCGAGGTTCTTCGGGTCTCTCATCAGAAGAGGAATAGCGTCAATGAGTTCCGTACAGTTACCGGAAATCAACCAGACATCAGCCCCGCGAGGAACTTTACCATCCATAGGGATGTTCCCGTGTCTTTTGGCTCCTAAGAGCAATTCATATATCAGAGACCAACCGCCAATACGGTCATCATCAGCCGGAACTGGTGAAGGCAAACCTCCTGACCTCAACACCTTACCCATAATCTGGGCAATCGTATGCTGACTCGTTCTCTTGGCAAAAGCGTCCGGAGAGAGGAAAAACGACCGCATATCCTCCATCCCCGTACGTCTCACAATCTCATACGCAATATCCTGTTCGGCTAACTCTCTTTGCCCGCCTTCGTCTTTGTCGGCTGCGCCACCGGCGATATATTCCCGGTAGGTAATGACAGCGGAGAACGGTAAATCAACGTCCCAATTAAGAACTTCCTTCGCTTCTTTGGGTGAGATTTCGACTTTCCCATGCCAGTGATGAGAGCAATAGTGCCCTCGCCCCCAATCCTGTGACATCCACCGTTTCGTCCACGGCTTCAACAACAACTTCACCTGTTCTTCCGTCAAAACCGTGCTCTGGCGGTCAAAGACACGGGCAAAATAAGCCCCTTCTAGTGTCTCCCATGACCCCAACCAGTCTCTTTTCATCAACGGCTCGTCCTGCCCTACCAGATTCCTGCCGTAATCTCCTCTAGTAGCACAGTAAGCCATCCTCTGCTTCTCGGTGAACTTCCGGTAATAATCATCCTCCGTAAGCCCATCCGAAGCCAACGCAGGTCTTACCCATTCCACGTTATCCCACGGGAAAACATGGATAAAGGCGAAATCCTCCGCCCTTTCATTCCGGTTGTATTCATGTAAGTGAAAGATTCTACGGAGGAAATCGATATTACCGCCCATATTGAACGACAACACCAATTTACAAGTCCCCTGTGGAACCTTCGACCACCTGACACACTGCTTGATTTCCCTTAACTCGTCCTCTGAAAACTGCTCCGCTTGGTCCACAAACACGTCATAATACGAAGCCGACCTGAAACGTCGAATCACATCCTCCAGACTCTCGGCATAGGTAAAATGAATCTCACTGTTCCCGGCCTGCTTATTTCTCCCCGGAATAATCAACTTGCTCTCTGTTTTCATGTAGTTAGGAGCAAGTTCAGGGAAATCCCTCAACATCGGGTCTACGTGATACCGCTTCACTTGGTCATAGTTCCTCATCACTATCGCGCCCAAGGTCTTACTCGCGCTCTCGCGCCTGACTAACATACATCTCTGCAAAGCCGTACTCTTCGCCCCGCCACGGCCCCCGCCTATCCCTATCCACGATGCCTCTTGGTTCAGATACCTCAGAAGCAGGCTTTGCTTTGGCTGTAGGTCGAAGTTAATCATGCTGTAACCAGCCGGACAATGCTAAGCACGGCCTCTTTCCATTGCCATAGCGCACGCCTCCATCGGGCTCTTCGCCACTTCCTGTATCTCCGCCCAGAACTTCGACCCGTATGACTCAACGGGCTTCCGTGTCCTCTCGGCCCGCTTTTTCTCTACGAACGCATGAAATGTGTCCCTCTTCAGACACCCGCACGACTTATTCCGCTTCACGTTCGCTTTCCTCATAACCGCCTCGCTTCCACACCGCCCACACCGCACGTTTACCAGTCTGTGCTTACTTGAGTCAGTGCCAGCCTCTCCCAAGACCTCTAGTTGAGTCACTGACACGACTGAATACCTCTCTTCAGTTGAGTCAGTCATTTTTGTTCTCCGCTTCAGTGGACACATCGATTTTCGCGCCGTCACACAGCGACGCTACCCCCTCCCCTGTACCCCCGTCTATGCCTTTGCCTTCAATCACTTGCACGGTATCCTCGTAAGAGAGAGGCTCGCCGATAAGCACATCGTCCAGCTCGTCGATTGGGATGATGTGGTTCACTTCAAACGATACTGTGACAGAGGAGTTAACTCCTTGCTTCTCCGGGCCCCAGCCGCGATCCTTCCCCAGACGTGAGAGCGTGAGTTCCGCTGCGCCGAAGTGCGGGTCGCCATATTGACCGCATCCATCAAGTAGCGTATCTATAGCCTTTTCAGCCTTTTGCACACGCTTCTCTCTGGCCTGAAGACGCGCTGCAGCAAGAGCCTCGGCAACTGCTTTGTTCCGTTGCGCTCGCATAAAGACGGAATGAGGACTCATGCCTAACTTCTCAGCGGCAAAAGTTACGTATCCTCCAACTTCGAGAATCGCGCTAATCACTTGTTCATCAGAGACTTGCGGCATTTAACTCTAGTCGCTACTGAATGTAGGGATTGAACATATAGCCGACTTGGCGACGTGAATCAGTCATGGCTGGCTTAGATGGTTTGAGTTTATCGCCCGGAATGCGAGGAGAGAATGGGTCTACTAGCTTAGGAGCCTCTTGCGCTCGGCGGAGATTCCAGACAATACCGCGTTTGTAGTCAGACGCTCGTTTAGTCACGTGTGCTCCGCTGGTCTGGAAGAGGATAAGTCAGAAGCAAGATGAAGCTGGGCATTGCTTGGCCGGGGATGATAGGCAGAAGAGTTCCCCTCGAATGGTCAAACTCTCTCTTGCGAGCTAGTCTTTTCAGCCGGTTACGATGTTTTGCTGAGTTTGGACGTGACAATCCTGTGCTCTTCGCCGTCTATCGTGCAGCAAGCCACAGACTTAGTGGCACGTCGGGGAGTTGACTTTCTCTGGCCGTTAATGGAGGATGGAAGCGCCGTCAACTCCCCATCTTCTGCGAACATTGTACCGTATAAGTCAAGTATCGTCGCCCAAATCGCCTGTAATCGCGTTCTAGGCCTATTCTGGCGTATATTCACTTCGAGATTCGAGCCGATTCGCCAATCCCGCTCCTGCATTATTGCAGTGGAATTGGTTTACCATCTCAAGTAGTTGCAAACACTAAACTTAGTTGAAATGGGAAAACTTATTCCCACGAATATAACCAGAAGTTCCCAAATGCTCAAACAATCGTCTTTAGAATCAGCACATTCGATTGGCAAAGCGATTGCTATTAGAGACAGTAGCACAAAGCAAGATGGAGGCGACATGGCTTGGTTCACAGAGAAAGACGCGCAGCGGGAAGCAAACAAGGCCAATAAGACTGTTTGGTACCCAACGGGCGACGGCGGTGGTTATTGGGTTCACCCCGACCCTAAAGCAGTGAAGCGCAATGCCGCGAGGCGTGCTCGCAATCAGGCCTACCGGAGTTCAGGCGCTATGCGAGCTTTTCAGAAGCCCAGCAAGCATTAAACCAGCAACTGGAGCGCAACACAGAGAATGGCGAATATGGAACGGCCATCATCGTGCGCCAAGTCTCCAGCGGCTTTGCGCTCGTTACTGCCTGAGTCTCACTTTAGCCGCTCCCGCATAGTGAGCGGCTATGGAAAGACTCACAAAGGAGGATGTATGGCATCACGCAAGCTGGAGTTCGAGCTAGAGAAACGCATCGTTAACGCAGCAGTGCATGGTTTGCTGAAAGCTGGCTACTCAGTCGAGCCAATATCACAAAATGAGCCACTTTTGATTCCCACACGCAACCAGCAAGCGATTGCTACGAAGTTCCAAGATGAGCCGGAATGGTTGCGGGTCTATCGAGGGCCGGAGCAAGTCGGATGGGTTCGCCTCGTATGGGGAAACGTGCAAGACATTATCAGTGATTACACAGTGAACCTTGAGGGTGCGCTATCTGACGCCAACAAGCTCGCTGCCACTTACTCAGACTGAGAATCCAGCCTTAGCCGCTTGGTGACAGAGCGGCTATGGAAAGACTCTCAGAGATTGGAGGATGACATGGCAGATACAGTGACCCGCATTGCAGCGTTGAAGCAGTTTTTCAACAGGGATGCCGCTCGGCCCTGCGAAAACACCGAGCTTATGGCCTTCTGGAAGGCTTGCACCGAGGAAGAGAAGCAGGAGTTTGCCGAGTCGGCTGCTTCCCAGCTTGGCCTTACCCTTGCCGCGACTGCCTGACGAGCACGGCACGAAAGCGCCTCAGCGCAGATGGAGCTTGGGGCGCTCGCAGTCGAATAACTGAGGAGGATGCACAGAATGTCAGCTTTTATGGTGAGCAAGTCGCACATCAACGCGCTGGTAGCCGTTGCATATTACGGCCCCGCAGGAGCGCATAGCCGTTACTGGTACGCACCCTACTTTCACGACCATAAGCTACAACGCGAGGACTTGGATGAATTGGGCGACATGCTAGTGAAGGAGAATCTTTCCAGTATCCACGCCCGGTATCCCGATACTATCTCAAATCCAGATGCAACTCCCGGCCCTTGCAACAACTATTGGTTAGAGCCTTTCCAGTTTGCAGATGGCTCGAAACGCCCGAATGTAGTACAGGCGTTGAAGCTCATCGCTTGCTACGAGTATCAAAGCTGCGAACATGACGAGTGGGAGCGGTCAGCCGCACGGCGCTATTGTGAGGGGCTGCGTCACGCGCTCATTAATTGCTTGCCCGGTTATGAAGAGGCACCTTGGGAATGGGAAGATGCGAGGCAAGCCGCCTAGACCTTACCCCGTTCTCCGTGGTGAGCGTTAACAGGGAGCCGCGTTAGTGCTCCCACTTTGGAGACAATCATGCAACTCGATGTGGAAGCGAATCGAAAGAGGGACTAATCAGAACTGGCGTTGCAATGAGTGAACGCTTAACCGAAATGGTCACTGAGTCAATGCTCGCACATCTCAAGGGGAAACTTGAGTCTGAGTGGAGCCGTCGCCAAGTGTTTGAGGCGTTGTTCAAGTGAGCGTTAACAAGGCCTCGCGTGAGTAGGCCCATGATGGGAGGTTGATATGGGAAGAGAAGTAAGACGAGTTCCCGCTACATGGGAACACCCGAAAGAGGATGGTCGTTACAAGCCACTATTAGAGGGGTATGCAGCGGCCAAAGCTGAGTTTGAGGCCAAGTACAAGTCGGAAGGTTTGCAGGCGGCACTTGATTACTTTGGGCAAGCGCCAAACCAAGACGATTACATGCCTGATTGGACTGAGGACGAAAAGACTCATTTCCAGATGTATGAGACATGCAGCGAAGGAACTCCTATCAGTCCGGTGATGGCGACTCCCGAAGAATTAGCACATTGGCTAGCTGACAATGGTGCGTCAGCGTTTGGAAGCATGACCGCAAACTATGAATCTTGGCTTCGCGTGTGTAATGGCGGCTATGCTCCTTCAGCAGTCGTGACCGATGGAGTTCTCAAGTCAGGCGTGGAGTTGTAACCGTTAAGGGCTACCGCGTGAGTGTAGCCCACTGACTAGACCGCTGAGGGTGTACCAAGCTCCTTGAGGTCATACTCTCGCACTGCTTGCACTTTTCAGCGGCCTAGTGAGTCCTTGGAGGAAACCAAATGACCATAGTCGAATCTCTGAAGTCGAAACTGGAATCTCAAGGTCTTTTCCCCGACCAAGCAGATGCAGTGCTGGAGATTCTCAAGTCTGAAAACCCCATCATGGGCAATCGTTGGAATGATGACGAAGGCGATTACCCGAACAGTCTAATTTCGGTTCTCTGGGTAGCTGCTCAGTCCTGCGCTGTCCGATGGATAGACAAGAACGTTCCAAAGCATTGGGCGCGTGTCGTGTTTGCCCAAAATAGCTATGAGGCACCAGCGGACACACCGCAACAAGGCTGACCGCGAGTTCAACGGCTGTAATCGAGGCCTGCAAGGTTGCAGGAGAGAGGAAACATGCCAAACAACCCATATTCACTAGGCAAGCGGTGCGTTCTGTGCGGCGATCCCGTGGATAATCGCACCAAAGTTCTGACTTGCCAATCATGCCGGCACAGCACCGAAAGGTGTAGGGAGGAAACAATGAAGCATGAGGAAATTCTGGAGAAGGCTACACCGAGGGCGTGGCGCAGAGAGGGCGGAGATTTTTGCCCACATTACATTACTAGCACAGTTGGGGAGTTGTTTGGTGTGGCCATGATGGATGGCCCAGTTGAGTCTAGGCTCGATAATTCGCAGCTTATTGTGCTTGCTGTCAACGCCTATGAGCCAATGATGCAGGCGCTGGCGACTGTCGTGTATGCGCCGTTCGCACCGTACCCAGAAGGCAGAGTGCAAATCCTGCTTAGCGATGAAGCGTTGGCAAAGATTAAGGCCGCTTATGCTCTGGCGCGGGGTGAGAAATGATCGGCATCTGCCTGCTTTGCCCTAAGTGCAATTGCTTCGTAGAGGCCAGCGCACATAACTGGCAGCGCGTAACCGTAACCGATTCTAGGCTTTGGGCAATGGAACACACTGGCCCGAAGTCCGAAATCACCCACGCCTGTGGCACGGAAATGGAACCTGTAGGCTGTGAAGTCTGCGACGAACCCGCCGTGACATGGTGCGAACAGAAAGAGGGCGTAGCGGCCTTCTGTGGGAGTCACTAAGGTGCCGATTACCGACACGACGCTCTACGAGATAGACACCATCTTGGCTGCCATCATGCAGATTAAACGCGAGCAGGCGAACTTGCGCTGTATGATGACGGCCATCCTAGCTGCCTTATGCCCTGAAGCTGAGACGCCACAAGAACGCGATCACTTGGATGCTTAATGGATTACCTGCGCTATTCTGGCGTCTGCTGCCGCCCATCCACTCCCATCAGGGTCTATATACGGTATCAACTGCGGCCATGCCCAGCCGTTCGGCATTGTGAGCGGCGTCCAAATATCCACAGTCGCCACCTGCGACGGGAAGACTTGATAGCTCTCATATTGGTTGTAGACCATGACCCGTTGGGCGATGCCTTGGTCGTAGCTCGCCGGAGGTAACAGCACAGCATGATTGAATCCGGGAACATTAGGCAGTATCACCGTGCTCAAAGGACAGGCGGCAAGCACGACACCGATGTACTGCTGTAGTTCCTGAATGAAGACTGTGGGGGAAGTGTAGTTCCGATTCCCCGGAAGTCCCTGCAATTCCACATCTGTCGTGCCTACAAGAATCTCGAAGTAATCAGGACATCCGCCTAACTCCTTCTGAATGAACATGATGTCGAACTGCTCCCATGCGAGAAGCTGGTTAAGTCTTGCCGAATCATGGCCGTTTGCAACCCATGTCAGGCCGGGAAAGTCGCGGGCTACGTATTGGTATTGGACGCGGCAGTCTGAATGTCCCATGCAGGCGACGGTCTGGCAGTGAGCCACAGCGACGAAGATGAGAACGATTGCTACAAGGATTAGAACTGCTTGAACTATCGGTCTGATTTCCATTATTGCCCTCCAAAGTACAGACAATGCCACTTCCCATCGGCACTTGGCAGTGGGCCGATGCGCCGTGAATCTTCGCAACTTCTGTGCTTGACCTTCGCCCGCTTGTACAGGCCCATAACACCTGAGCCATCACCTACTGGGCGCTGAAAGCAAATCTCGCTCGCGTAGGTAGCGCATGGCACCCACTCCTCTACTTCGGTCCCGATGGCGGGAACGTCTACCGCTTCTGGCTGGGAAATCTGTCCGCTTTTCACGGAGCCTGCTCCCCCTCCATCTGTATGAAGGAGCGCCGCCAGAATAGGCATGTCTTGCTCGCATATCTTGTCGCCAGTTCCAGAGAAAAGCAGGCAGTGGGGCAAATCGGTTGTGGTGATTTGAGCGGCTGAGAAAGTCTGCTGACCGCTCCAAGGGACTTGTCCGCTGCTTGATTGCTGCCCAAGCGCGAGCAGCAGAATGAGAGATAGAGGGTTCATGGAAAGCGCTCCTGCAGCGGCGAGTTCGGTGCGGAGGCGGCGAATCTCAGCACATGCCTCAACCAAACTGCGATTGTGATGGCTAGAATGTCCAGACTCTAAGTATTGGAGTCTTTCTTCCGTCATTGGCTCACTCATTTTCCCTCCTTGGGAGCGGGAAGTAAGCGGACATACTTATAGTACCTCGCAATCCGCTCGACAATAGCGCGATTTCTGCGATCTTCGTAGATAGCTCCAATGGCTGCTCCCCACGTGGTTGTATCGAGCAGGATTTCATAGACTGTGAGTTGTGCCTGTGCTTCGGCCAGCTTGCGTTCGGCCTCACACAACTCATGGTAGCGTTCTTGGCTTACCACTACGCCGTCAGTGTTCGGACTAGTCATTTGGTGGCTCCCCTGATGATGAGAATCAATGGGCAGATTATGGGCAACACCATGCACAGCAAGAGTGGCAACCCTTGTTTGTGGTGATCCAATACAAGTATGCCAGCGGTGCAGTCTAAGAAACCTAAACTAGCTATGCTGAGAATGAACAAAATTGCCATGCGGTTTTTCATCACTCCTCCCAATTACCTAGCTGGTCGTAGAAATCATCGTCTACATCTGACTCGTCGGGTTCATCATCTTCCGCGCTTTCCATAGGCGGCGGTTCGGTTAACCAACTGTCGTAGCTCATCACTCCTCCTCGTCGGCATCCTCGATCAGTTTCTTGATGCGCTCCTGAGTGTATGGTTCCACGTGGCCCTTAGTGGAGGCTCCGCCAAGCGTCACTACGTCCTTGACAACCTCAACTGGCAACGCTGCGATATTCACAGCGGTTTTAACCAACTTGCCGAATATGCTAATATCCTCTCCTTCCGACCCTCAATCCCCCTCCGTGCCGCGGAGACGATTTTCTTCTTTGAGCGCATCAATCGCGCCATCCATGTCGGCAGATAATTCTTCGCAGAACTCCATGTAGTGCTCTCGACTCATCTTGGCGCATTGTTGGTGGATAACGCTGCGGACAAATTCAAGAGCTTTGCTTACTTCTCGTGTTGACATCTGTAGGTACACCCCCTTCCCTTCGCAGTTGCGATCAACGCTTTTGTGGTTGTTCTATGTTGTCA
>Ga0335069_10007342_pt1 | contig 15932 bp, 10 predicted proteins | sample Lox_Sample_11_FD_206714 | JGI IMG/M metagenome (GOLD analysis project Ga0335069, IMG submission 206714) | Soil microbial communities from Loxahatchee National Wildlife Refuge, Florida, United States - Lox_Sample_1.1 | ecosystem: Environmental > Terrestrial > Soil > Wetlands | place: USA... | reverse complement strand
CAGTTGTGAAAGCAACTGGGATCAATCCCGCGACAGACCCCATAGTCCATCTCGCCGAGGTTATCGTTGATGGGCCCCCCGGGATTACCAGTCTGGGCGGAGGCTGAAAGGGCAAAGCCAGCGGCCAATACGACCGCCGCGGTCCATTTTGCTAGAACAATCACTTTCCCCACCAAACAATGATTATTGGACAATTATTTTCCCGGTTGACTGCGGGTTAGCACAGTCATTGTAGAAATACTCACCCTTTTTATTGAAGATATACGATCCAGATTCGCCGGGCTTGAGCGGGCCAATGTTAAAAATCCCTTCGAAGAACTGGCTTGCGCAGTGCGATTGCTTGTTGTCTGCCGGATTTTGGAATGTCACGGTCGAACCAACAGGCACGCTCATCACCGTGGGCGCCATAGCGCTCTGGGAGTTGGATTCCGTCGCGCGGGGCGCCCCCTTTGCCGGATCCCACGTCCGCCCCAAGGTCACAGTGAAGTTCGCCGCTGCGCCGGCGACGGGGGCGCCCACGACCGGCTGCTTCATCGGCGGCGGCGGCGGCGTTGCCGCTTGAGGCGTCGTGCCGCCAAGCCTGAACGCCCAAAGGAAATCCCCCTTGGGCGAGCTATAGGGCAGGCCGTTTCCGCCGGCGAAGACCGCGAGATATTGAACGCCGTCGATGCTGTACGTGATCGGGCTGGTGTGGGCCCCCGCTCCGGTCTGGAAGCGCCACAGCTCATGTCCGTCGGTGATGTCCAGGCCCAGGAGATAGCCATCCGGTTGGCCAACGAACATCACGCCCCCGGCCGTAGTCAGGATGCCATTGCCGTGAGCCAGGGCCCACGGCATCGTGCGCTGCCAGACGATGCGATTGGTCGCAAGATTCTTGGCGACGATCACGCCGCTCCGCTCTTCTCCCGGGGGCCGGAAACCGACGCCGCCGGTGGGTACGGAATGCGCGGAATTGACTATGCCTGCCGGGATATACAGCAGGCGCGTCTTCGGATCATACGACTGCAGGCTCCAATCCGCCGCCCCGCCGGTGCCCGGCGACTGGATCAGCGCCCTGTCCGTGTGCGGAGTGAACAGGCACCCCACCTCGTAGTTGGGCGGCGGCCGCCCGGCGCTCGTTCCGGACGTGTCGGGACAAAGCGGAACAACCGGATCCCCATCCGGATAGGGCTGCGTGGGCCAGGTCTTCTGGCTGGGTTCCTGCGGAACCGGCTTCTCGGTCACGCCAACGATCGGGGCGCCGGTTTTGCGGTCCAAGATATAGGTCAGACCGGTTTTGCTGCCGTAGACCACCGCCTTGCGCTGGCGCCCCTTGAAGGTGATGTCGGCCAGCACCGGCACCATGACGTTGTCCATATCCCAGATGTCGTGGTGGACCGACTGGAAGTACCAACGCAGCTTGCCGGTCTTCAAATCCAAGGCCACAAGGGAATTGCCGAACAGGTTCTGGCCGCCACGATTGGCGCCGTTCACGGCTCCGTCACCCCCGCCGCTGGTGCCCTGCCGAGCGTTGCCAAAAGTCCAGTAGAGCAGGCCGAGCTGGGGATCGATCGCTGGGCTCATCCAAGGCGTTGCGCCGCCCTGACGCCAGCTGTCGCCTTCCCAGGTGTCGTTGCCGAATTGACCCGGGCCCGGCGTGCCATAGAATTTCCACGCCAGATCGCCGGTCTCTGCTTTTAGAGCGGTGGCGACGCCGCGCGGCCCGTCGTTCGAGCCGATGTAGAGCAAGCCGTCAAAATAGGTCAAAGGCGGTTTGATCTGACTGCTTATGCCCGGCTCATCCAGCACCTTGTCCCACACGACCTTGCCGGTCTGCTGGTCCAGCGCGATCACATGGCGTCCAGCCGCCGCGGTGAAGACTTTTCCCTCGCCGACGGCCACACCACGTCGATCCGACAGACCGTATCCGGATGCGTATTTCCACTTTATCGCGCCGGTCTTGCCATCGACGGCGAACACGTCGCCCTGGGTCGCTTCGACGAAGACGACGCCGTCAACTGCGACCGCCGTGCTTTGCTGGAATTGGGGCGCCGCCCCTGGCTCGAGACTGACGCGCCAAGCCGCGCCGAGTTGCGCGATGTTCGACGTATTAATCTGCGCGAGGCGTGAATAATTATCGTTCCCTAGGTTGCCACCGACCTTGGGAAAGTCTTTTCCGGAAGCTTCGCAGCACTCCGTAACTTTGCCTTTCGCGTGAGCGCCCCACGACCAGGCGGCGGTAAGCGCCAAAGCTAGCGCGAGGGAGGACTTTCTAGTCAATATTCAATTCCCCATGGGTTGAACAATGCGGAGGACATGCGGCTCACGTCATTTGATCGCTACGCCAGCCCGCTTCGCGAGCCTGATGTTTGTAGAACTCCAGGTCGTTCAGAACCTGGCGGTCGAGGAAATCCGCCGTGAGATTTCCGCCCGACAGTTGAGGGTGGTCGGCCCAAAAGGTCGTGTTGAGCGACACGGTCTGACCCTTAAGGCCGGTGACGCTGAACTCGTATTGGGCTTGCGCCGGACCCTGGAAGCCGCCCTCCAGCAACAGCTGGAAGAACGCAGGCCATTGCACGAGGCCCGAGCCGGCGGGAACGAATTGGCTGCCAGCGCCTCCGTCCGGTTTGCGCGACACCAAGCCGTCCTTGAGCCCGACGCCCAACACGCGCGGCATGGCGTAACGCAAGTTGGTGCTCCAGGCGCTCAGCGCGCCTTCACAGGTCATGTGTCCTATGTCGAAGTTTATCGCCAGCTGCGAAGGCGGATATGGGGCGAGCGCCGCCATCAAATCCCACACTGATCTTGGGTTATTTCCGCCCGAATAGGTGTGGTAGATAGCCGTCAATCCCAGAACGCCATTTAGCTTAGCCAGGGGATCGCTCCTGGCGGCGAACGCGTCCAGCTGGGCCAAGACCTGGCGCCCGAACGGCTGAGGCGTCCCGCGGGCGTCAGGGCCTATGTCGTAGGTGAATCCGCCCCATCGGTAGAGTCTGACGCCGTGAGCGGCGGCCACGCGCAGCACGTCCTCGGCAAAAATCTGCCGCCCCCCGAACTGCGCCAGCGGCTTGTCCGCGAATTCAATGTTCGTGGTTATCTGATCGCACGCGGCGCCTGTACTGCGCACGCCCCGCAACATGGCGGGAAGATTGAACGCAAGGTCATCGCGCCCTGGATCGACCAGACCGTCCGGACGCACGGTAAGGTCCACAGCGCTGAAGCCGAGCGCCCGCGCTTTTTCCCCGACCAACACGCCTGCATCAAAGGGATTGGCGTGGGCCTGCTCCGCGGTCACAACCCATTGCAGATTTCGTGAGAACGCGGTCCAGACGATCTTCGGCTGCAGGCGGTCGCCCGACCAAAGGGCTGCGCGGCCGGGCGCGGGTCCAGGCTCGGCGCGGGCGGGCTCCGGAAGCGCCAATCCTCCGATAATGCTGCCTAAAAGTTCCCTGCGTTCCAGCATCTGGCGGCATACTCGGTCTACTGAAAGGGCGCCGCCGCTTCAAGTGGTGAGGCGGCGGCAAAGGGTCGGGAGCGATGAAAGGTCTCGCCCCGGCGGGAGTTGGAAGCTGGGCATTGATCGTCCGGGAATTCGACGACAGCGATCAACGACCGTCGCATTCGTGCGCATCAGTAAATGTTCGTTCGGTTCCTCGCCGCAGTCGCGATGCTTTCGCGACTTTTTGTTTTCCAGTTTTTCTGACGCTATCTCAAACGACTGAGAACGAGCCATTAGACCAAAGTTGAATAGGGCGACCGCCGGACCCATAAAGACGATCTGCTTCGAAGAAGGTCGGAAGGCCATGACAGTCGCCAGGCCCGCGCGCGACCCATAGACGAAAGTATAAACCGGCGGGACTTCCCCCCTGCCGAACTTCGTGTTTGCGATCATGTCAAACCGCTCCAGCCGCGAAAAACCATGGGAGTGACATGGGGATATTTATCGCCGCCCTGCTCAGTCTTTACGTTCTGAGCCTGTTCGCTACAGCGTGGCGCGCGGATCGAGCGGCAAGCGGCGTCCGCAGCGCCAAGATCCGCCGTGTGAGCTACGCGCTTTCCATCGCCGTGCTCTGCTCGGCTTGGACCTATTTCGCCGCGATCGGGACGGCGACGCGCCACGGCTTCTACTATCTGCCGCATTTTGCCGGACCGATTTTGATGATCGTGCTGTTCTTTGGCGTCTGGCGACGCATCGCTACGGCGGCGAAGCGCGAAAACGTAGGATCCATCGCCGACTTCATTTCGTCCCGTTACGGGAAGAGTCGGTTGGTGGGGACGCTGGTGACCGTCGTCTCGACGGTGGGCGCCCTGCCTTATATCGTCCTTCAACTCAAAATCTTGGCGATCGCCTGGGCCATCGTGGCGGGCCAAGCTGAGCCGCCAACCTTCGCGATTCCTCTGATCGCCGCCATTCTGGCCGGGTTCGCTATTCTATTCGGCGCACGGCGCCCGACGCTCACCTATCACAGTCCAGGATTGGTCCAGGCTGTCGCCATACAATCGGTTGTCAAACTGGTCGCGTTGTTGGCAGTCGCCGCCCTTGGATTTTCACTGGTCGTCCATACGCCCAGCCACGGATACGATTTCAGCCAAGTGCGGCGGCTGGTGCTGCCGATAGACGTCAACGCCTCGCTCTTCACGGCGCTTCTGCTGTGCATGAGCACGACCATTTCCTTGCCGCGCCAGTTTCATATGGCTTTCGTAGAGTTGGAGGATTTGGACGACCTCAAGACAGCCAGATGGCTTTTTCCCCTCTACATGGGCTTAGCCGGACTTGCTGTGCCGCCGATCGTAGCGGCGTCGAGCCTATATTTGAAGGGGCTCTCGCACGGCCCCGACATGGACATCCTGGCCTTGCCCATGGCTTTCGGCGGCCCTTTCCTTACGGCGCTTGCTTTTCTGGGCGGCTTTTCGGCGACGTCCGCCATGGTCATCTCCGAAACCCTGGCGCTATCGGCAATGTGGTCGAATGAGTTGTTGGCCCGTTGGTTGACCCACGGCCGCTGGAGGTCGAAGCCTATAGAAAACATAGGGCGATCAATCGTGAACATTCGCCGGATAGGGATCGCGGTCATTCTCCTGCTGTCGGCCTCGTACTTTCTGGCTATGCGCAAGGACGATGATATCAACATTCTGGGTTTTACCGCTTTGGCGGCTTCAGCCCAGTTGCTGCCGTCGCTCGTCGGCGCTGTGGTCTGGCGCAGGGGGCATGCCTACGGCGCGCTCGCGGGCATCACCGCGGGCATGACGGTTTGGTTCTATAGCGCCATCTTCCCGCGGCTGGCCGTTCCCTTCGCGTGGCCTGACTGGCTTTCGCCTGCGCATGTTCTTGGCCCAAATCCGAAGGACGTCTTCAATCACGGCGTCTGGCTGAGCTTGGCGCTGAATCTTCTGGTCTATGTCCTTGTGTCGATCGCGGCGAAGCGCCGATTGATCGACCGGATTCAGTCGATGGCCTTCGTCGGCGCGGGTCAGAAGCCGTCCTCGCGCCTGCCTCATCTAGAGCCGCAGGGCAGGATTGGGGATCTGCGAGCGATCGTCGCTCAATTCATCGGGCAGGACGACGCGCGGCGGGCATTCCAGGAGCTTGATCGAGAGGAAGGCGCACACCGACGCGACAGCGACCCCATTGACCCGGCGGCGGCGAGCGCCGCGGAGCGGATGTTGACCGGCGCGATTGGCGCCTCCTCGGCGCAGAGGGTGATGCTGTGGACCCTGGCCAGCGCCGGCGGTGAAGGGGCTGACATCAGTCGGGTGTTGGACGATGCGGCCCAAGCGGTCCAGTTCGGTCGAGGATTGCTTCAGACGACCCTGGACAACCTCAGCCAGGGCGTGAGCGTCGTGGATGGCGAGTTGTCGCTTGTGGCCTGGAACCGCCGCTTTCTGGAGCTCTTCGGCATCAAGGGCGACCAAATCTATGTGGGCAAACCCCTCACCGAGATTCTCGGGTCGCCCTCGCTGGGGGCCATGCCCTCCTCCAGCGCGGCGGCGGTCACCACGGACGTGCTGGCCTCGGTGCGCGCGCGCGAGCAGGTGTGCCGCGAATGCGACTGGCCCGATGGACGCATCATTGAATTTACCGGCGCGCCGATGGCGCAGGGCGACTATGTCATCAGCTACGCGGACGTGACCGACCTTCGGGTCGCAGCCGAAGCCTTGCGCGAAGCCAACGAGCGACTTGAGGAACGTGTCCGGCGTCGGACACAGGAGTTGACGGAGACCAACAGGGCGCTCGAGGAGGCCAAGGCCGTCGCTGAAAACGCGACCAATGCTCAAGCGCGCTTTCTAGCGGCGGCCAGTCACGACCTGCTGCAACCCATGCACGCCGCCCGGCTGTTCATGGGCTCTGCCCTGGAGGATTTGTCGCCGCGCTCGGCCCTGGCTGAGATCATCAAGAAGGCGGATTTTTCGATCGAGGCCGCCGACCGGATGCTGAGCGCGTTGCTTAATCTATCCCGGTTGGAGGTGGGCGGCATAAAGCCTGCAATCGGACCCGTCTCGGTCTATGCGCTGCTGAACGCCTTGCGCCGAGAGTTCGAGCCGACCGCCGCGGCCAAGGGCGTTGCACTTCGTATCGTGCCGACCGAGCTTGCTGTGCTCTCCGACGCAGACCTCTTGCGCTCGATTTTGCAGAATCTCATTGGGAACGCCATCCGGTATACGGCAAGCGGCGGCGTGGTGGTGGGCTGCCGGCGCCAAGGCGATAAAATCGTCATCGAAGTCCACGACAGCGGTTCCGGGATCGCCAAATCCGATCTGCCGTTGATCTTCAAGGAGTTCACCCGCCTTCCCAGCCGCTTGGCGCCGTCGTCGGGCGCGGGCCTGGGTCTAGCGATCGTGGACCGAATCTGCCGATTGCTGGGACACGAGTTGGGCGTGCGGTCGGCGCTCGGCAAAGGCAGCGTGTTTTATGTTACAGCCCCCAGGGCAGCCCAAATGCGTGCGCCCGTTCCCGCGGCCAAGCCCAATGCCTTGCGCCAGTCCGTTCGGGTTTTGTGCGTCGAGAATGAAGCCCTCGTGTTGGCGAGCCTTGAGATGCTGCTTCAGCGGTGGGGGGTCGCGTTCGAGACCGCCGCCCGGGCCGAGGATGCGCTATCGCTACCTGGTCCTTGGGATGTGGTCCTCGCTGACTTTCACCTGGGCGGCGAACTGGATGGTCTGGACCTTCTGGAAAAGCTGATCCCACGATCGCGGGTTCGGGCGCTGATCACCGCCAGCCCGAGCGAGCAGACGTGCAGCCGCGCGGCGGAGATGGGCGTGGAGATTATTCGCAAGCCTGTGTCGCCGGCTTCGCTTCGTGCTTTTCTTTCGCGGCCCTCACAACTGTCGATCGGCGCCCAGCAGCCCGCTAGTCGACGGCCTCGGCGACGGGATCGAGCACTTGCGCCAGAATGAGGGCCTGGGTGCGGTTGCGGACATTAAGCTTTCGGAATAGGGCGCTCATGTGGGCCTTCACCGTGGCCTCGGTGACGTCCAGCTCAAACGCGATCTGCTTGTTCAACATGCCGCGTCTGAGATAGGTCAAAATGCGAATTTGCGCCGGGCTGAGCGCAGCGAGAGCGGCGATGTCTGGAGGCGGCGTGGACGCGGCGGCTGAGGACGGCGCCCATATATCGCCGGACAGGATCGCTTCGAGCGCTTGGGCCAATTCCGCCATGCCGACCGATTTTGGAATGAAGCCCGCCGCGCCCAGGTTCAGCGCGGTGACGAGAATTTTAGGATCTTCGTTGGCCGTCACGATGGCGATGGGCGCCTGAGGATATTTGGCCCTTATTTGGAGCATTCCAGCGAATCCTCCGCCCTCCGGCATCTTCAGGTCGAGCAGAACCAAGCCGTGGAAGGGGCCATCAGCGAGCAAAGCCAGCGCGGCTTCGATGGTTGACGCCTCCAAAACTTGGCAGTTTGGACGAATGCGTTCAATCGCCGTCCGTAGCGCATCTCGAAATAGCGGATGGTCGTCGACGATGATCACGCGGTCGAAGAAGGCGGCGCCTGCCTGACCCGTTGCCGTCATGGACGTCTTCGCTCCCTGTAACCGGATTAATCTTGTCGTCTCTTTAGCATATTAGGAGAGACCACCGCGCCGGCAGAAGTCTCAACTTTGAAGGCTAAGCCGGCGGACTTTTCCTAAAACTTCGGGGCGATGCGCCGCAGCCTCTAGCGAAAAATCGAGTGAAATAGGCTGGATCGTCGAAGCCAAGGTAATAGGCCGTCTCGGCCACCGTCATGTTGGAATACAACATTAGGCGCTTTGCCTCGACCAGCAGTCGATCCTGGATAATCCGCAGCGGCGTTGTGCCGGCCGCGCGCAGACAGGCGGCGCGAAGGCGCTTGGCGCTGACTCCTAGGCTCTGGGCGAAGCACTCCACCTGGGTGTTGGTCCGATAATTCGCTTCAACGGCTTCGCGAAATCGGGCCACCAGCGCCGCGGCCGCGCCGTGAGGTTGCTCGAGCACGACCGCTTCATGGATCAGGCGGACCGCGCTAACGAGCATCGAAATCAGGAGCGCCTCGACCGCCGAGGCATGGCCGGGCGCGGTCCAGGACAGTTCCCGAGACAGCTCTTGGAGTGAGCGATCGAACTGGTCGGGCTTGTGCGGCAACGCTCGTGGACAGGCGAACAGCGTTCTGAACTCAGCCTCTCGACGGAGCAGGTCCTGCAAGTAGAGATCAGAAATCGTGACGACCGATCCCTCCGCCCCGGCCCGGTATTGGAAGCCGTGAACAACATTGCTGGGCACGATCAAAAGACAGGGCGCTTCGAACGGCAGGATCGTCGCATCGGCGAACATGCGGCCGCCCCCGTCTCGAACGAAGAAGGCGTGAGTCAGATTGGTGTGCGCATGCGGCCGAATATTCCAGTTTGCCGGCCGCGTTCGATCGTCGATCGATTCCAAATGGAGAAAGCGATCCGCCACCTCACGAGGCGGCTCGCCATATAAAAAGAAACGTGGAATCCGCTCAGCAGTCATGCCGACGTGTTTCCTCACCTATTAGAGACGCTCTATCGGCTTTGGCCGAAAAATCCAACTTTTTTGATCTTATGTCCATCGACGGCGGCCCTTCCTGGCCGCAAACCTGCCGCTCAGCCTGGAAGGCCCGACGTAAAGCAGAGCGGTCCCAGGGTGGACAGGGCTGGCGCGTTTGGCCGGCGCTGCCGCGGCGTTCACCTAGGTTTCGGCAAATCGGACAGGAGTAATCGCATGAAAGTGGTGTTGGCCGGCGAGGGCGCCTTCGGCGTCAAGCACCTGGAAGGCTTGCGAAACATTCCGGACGTGGAGGTTGTCAGCATTGCTGGCGGCGTGGGCGAAACCACCCGCGCCACCGCGGAGAAATTCGGGATCCCTCACTGGACCCTCGACTTGGGCGAAGCCCTGGCTCAGCCTGGCGTGGAGGCCGCCATCCTCGCCACGCCCACGCCGATCCACGCCGCTCAGGCTATGCAATGCCTGAAGGCCGGCAAGCATGTGCAGGTCGAGATTCCCATGGCCGACAACCTGGCCGACGCCGAGGCCCTGGCGGTCCTGGCCAAAGCCAGCGGCAAGGTGGCGATGGTGGGCCACACTCGTCGCTTCAATCCCAGCCACCAGTGGGTTCACCAGCGCATCAAGTCCGGCGAATTGACGCTGCAGCAGATGGACGTGCAGACGTTTTTCTTTCGCCGGAAAAATCTCAATGCGCTCGGCCAGCCGCGGAGCTGGACCGATCACTTGCTGTGGCACCACGCGGCACACACGGTGGATTTGTTCGCGTATCAGGCGGGCGCGCCGATCACCGTCGCCCGGGGGGTTCAGGGACCGATCCACCCCGAGCTTGGCATCGCCATGGACATGTCGATCCAGATGAAGGTCGACTCGGGCGCTATCTGCACCCTCAGCCTGTCGTTCAACAATGATGGGCCGCTCGGAACCTTCTTCCGCTATATCTGCGACAACGGCACCTACATCGCTCGCTATGACGATCTGGTCGATGGCAAGGAAAATCCCATCGATGTGTCCAAGGTGGACGTTTCGATGAACGGCATCGAATTGCAGGACCGCGAGTTCTTTGCCGCGATCCGGGAGGGCCGCGAGCCCAACGCTTCGGTCGCTCAGGTTTTGCCTTGCTATCAGACCCTCGACGCCATCGAGAAGAGCCTGCTGTGAGTGATCGGCCCTTCACGATGGATTTCGGCTGGCGCGTATGGCACCCCTCGCCCGCAAAGCCTCGCTATGTGCCGCCGCCCGGCGCCGTGGACGCTCACTGCCACGTGTTCGGCCCCGGCGAGGTCTTCCCCTACGCAGCGGGGCGGAAATACACCCCGTGCGACGGATCCAAAGCCGACCTATTCAAGCTTCGCGATTTCCTAGGATTTGAGCGCAACGTTATCGTGCAGGCCACCTGCCACGGGGCCGACAACCGCGCCCTCCTGGACGCCATCGCTCATTCGGATGGACGGGCGCGTGGCGTGGCCACCGTCACGCGAGACGTATCGACCGATCAGCTCCAGCAGCTGCACGACGGCGGTGTGCGGGGGGTGCGCTTCAACTTCGTTAAGCGCCTGGTCGACCGCCTGCCCCATGACGAATTGCAAGAAATCGCCGCCAAGATCGCCCCACTCGGCTGGCACATCGTAATCTATTTCGAGGCCGCAGAACTGGAGGAATTGCAGGCGTTTTTTCTGGCCCTCCCGACCCCCCTGGTCGTGGACCACATGGGCACGCCGGTTGTCGCAGACGGCGCCGACGGTTCGTTGTTCGATCGCTTCATGACCTTCATGGCGGCGCGTGGGGACATCTGGTGCAAGGTCACCTGCCCCGAACGCCTCTCCCTCGAAGGTCCGCCCTATTATTCGGACGTGATCCCCTTCGGCCGGCGGGTGGTCGAAGCCTTTCCAGACAGGGTCCTATGGGGCACTGACTGGCCTCACCCCAATCTAAAGACCCACACGCCCGATGAGGGCCAACTGGTCGACTTCATCCCGCACATTGCCGTTACGGCGGAACTTCAGCGCAAGTTGCTGGTCGACAACCCGATGCGACTTTACTGGGCGAACTGAGACCATGCACGACAAGGCTTTCGATGACATTCCCGGAACCATCCTGTTCGATGCGGATAGGTCTCGCGAGGGCTTCCATCTCAACCAGTTCTGCATGTCGTTGATGAAGGCCGACAACCGCGCGGCCTTCAAGGCCGACGAACGCGCCTACCTCGACGCCTGGCCCATGACCGAGGCGCAGAAGCAAGCCGTGCTGAGGCGCGACTGGAACGGCATGCTCGAATTGGGCGGCAACATCTATTTCACGTCCAAGCTCGCGGCGACCGATGGGCTGTCCTTCCAGCAGATCGCCGCGATCATGAGCGGGGTAAGCCAGCAAGAATACGCCGAGATGATGCTCCACGGCGGGCGCCCTATCGCGGGCAACCGCTCCAAGTCGGAGGCGCGCTGACATGGCGCGGATCACCGCAGGGGTAGCCACGAGCCACGTGCCGGCCATCGGCGCGGCGATCGACCTGGGAAGGACGGAGCAAGACTATTGGCGGCCCATGTTCGCCGGCTATGAAGCATCAAAGGCCTGGATCGCCGAAGAAAAGCCCGACGTCATCATCCTGGTCTACAACGACCATGCGTCCGCATTCTCGCTCGAATGCATCCCAACGTTCGCGATCGGCTGCGCGGCAAGCTTCCAGCCCGCCGACGAAGGATGGGGCCCTCGGCCGGTCCCCGTGGTCGAGGGACACCCGCAGCTGGCTTGGCATATGGCCGAGAAGCTGATCCTCGACGAGTTCGACATGACCATCATCAACAAGATGGATGTCGATCACGGGCTGACGGTGCCGCTTTCGCTCATGTTTGGCGAGCCCCTCGCTTGGCCATGCAAGGTTATCCCGATCGCTGTAAACGTGGTGCAGTACCCGCCGCCGACGGGACACCGATGTTTCAAGCTCGGTCAGGCTATTCGCCGCGCGGTGGAGAGCTTTCCTCAAGACCTGAAGGTGGTGGTCTTCGGCACCGGCGGCATGAGTCATCAGCTGCAAGGTCCGCGCGCGGGGCTGATCAACGCCGAATTCGACAACGCCTTTCTGGACCGGCTTATCGCCGATCCCGCCGGACAAGCGGCCGTACCGCATATTGACTATGTGCGCGAAGCCGGCTCGGAGGGCATCGAACTGGTCATGTGGTTGATCATGCGCGGCGCTCTCGACCTGAAGGTGCGGGTCGCGCACAGGTTCTACCATGTGCCCGCCTCCAACACGGCGGTCGGCCACTTGATCTTGGAAAACGCCGGACGCTAGCTGGCGGCCCACATGCGCATCAAGTTCTCGCGCACGTAGGACAGTCGGACGCGGCTGGTCCAGTCCATTTTAAGCCCCTCGCGCGCGCGGACCTCCTCAAGCCAAAAGAGCACATCGCGCCGATCCGCGTCGGCCACCAGGCTCTGAATGAAGGTCAACATGACCAATCGCTCACCGGACAACACCGGGTTGACCTGGTGCAACGTGGTAGACGGGTAAAAAACGGCGGCGCCGGCGGCCCCCTTGATCGAAACCGCTTCACTGCCAAGATAGGTCACCAGTTCGCCGCCCGCGTAGCTTGCGGGATCGGAGATGAAAATGGTGCAAGAGACGTCAGACCGCATGGGTCGGCCAGCGATGTTCATGAACGCCGCGTCGGTATGGGCCCCGTACTGCCCCCCAGGCCCATATCGCACCGCGCTGGGATAGGCGACGCAAGTGGGCATGGCGTAGTTGCGCGCCATAAGGCTGCGCTGGATCGCGGCGGCCGCAATGTCAGACGCTTCCCGCATCAACGGATCGCTCATATCGGCGATGTGGCTGACTTTGGTGTTGTTATGCGGGTTTGTGGACCGCCCGTCGATGAATCGCCCTGCCCCCAACAACACCCTGATACGGCTCAGTTCTCCCGATGTCAGAAGTTCATCATCGATCATAAACATGTCTCAAATCCCTTGTGCCGGCGAGCGAGGGAGACAAGGTAGCGGTAACGTCGTCCCGTCAGGCGAACGAGAAAGGCCAGGAGAGCAAACCTGCCCTCCTGGCCCGTCACCATGCCTATCTACAAGGCGTGTTTAGAAGCGCAGACGCAAGCCGACGCGGTACACCCGGCCAAGGTAGTCATAAAGGCCTGTATTGGTGTCGGCGGTGTAATAGGTGTTCGTGTTAGCCAACGTCGGCGGGTTGGAGTCGAGCAGGTTTCTGACATTTACATAGGCCTGCCAGTTCTGAGCGCCTTCTTTCCTGAACGTATAGGTCAACGATCCGTCCAGATAGGCAGCGCCGGGTGCGCCGTCGATGCTGTAAGTCGGGTGATTGGTGCTGTTGGTCGGGCATGTCGTCGTGCACTGGATCGCGCCCGAAGCATAGACGCCCCCGGTGAAACCGCGCGCCGTGAGCGAAACGTCCCAGGCGTCGTTGACGCGATAGTCAGCCGTCGCGACCGCCCGCCATTGAGGCAGTTGGCCGATGACGCCCAGGTTTTCAGTCACGGTTCCGACGCCTGAATTGGTCCAGGCCTCAAGACCCAGCGTAGCATTGCCGTGCAGGCTCATTTGCCCCGGCAAACCGGCCCAGATGTCAGACATAGGGAAGTTGTAGCTGGCTTCGAAATCGACGCCCCTGGTGGCGCTGTTAGCCTCGTTCAAGGCGGCGGTTGTCACCGAAATAAGGGCGTTGGTGCCGGGCGTGCGTTGGATTTGGGAGCAGTCCTGGCCGTTAAAATAGCAAAGATCGATGATGTTTTGAGTGGAGAGTGACGCGATCACGTTCGTCATATAGATCGCCCAGTAGTCCACCGAGAATTGCAGCCTCGGGATGAACGAGGGCGAGTAAACGAAGCCCATTTCCTCGTTCATCGCCTGTTCGGGCTTCAGATTCGGATTGCCGCCGCTGATGGTTTGAATGTTCGGGTTTTGGCCGGTGACAGGATCGGTAAAGCCGAGGACAGACCCTGTGTGGCCGCCGACCGCGTACAGCTCGTTGATATCCGGCGCCCGGATGTCGCGAGAGACGGTGGCGCGCAACCTTAGGTCCGCAGACGTCTGGATTGTGGTGCCAAACTTCCACGTCGTGACCGTGCCCGAAGTGCTGTAGTCGGTAAGGCGGGCGGCGGCGCTCAGATCCCAGGAGCGGATAAAGCTGAAATTATTCAGCAGCGGGAACACGGTTTCCGCGGCGCCCTCGGTTACCGAATACTGACCGTTCTCCAAGCCCAGGTTGGCGAATTGCCATTGCGTGGTTGTTGTGCTGCCGGGAACGAATTCATTGGAGACAGCGGTGCCCTGCTCCGTCCGGTGTGCAAAATCGGCTGAGAAGGACACCGGCCCGGCCCAGTTATTGAACAAGGTCCCTTGGGTGTTCGCGTCGAACACCTGTTCGGACTGCGTCAGATTCTGCCAGGAAGTGCCGGTGACGTAAGCCACAGCAGCCGGGTCTGCGACGCCAGAGCCCAGGATGTTCAGAGGCACGCACCCGTCGGTCGATCCGGCCAGGGTGGATGCGCATTCGATCGCCCCGGTTGTGGGATTGCGGACGGCGTTGACCGCTTCGGCATACCGGGGCTTGTTCAGATCGTTGGGGGCCTCGGTCTTGGCAATGCTGTTATTGTAGAGATAGGTGGCGTTCCAGGTCCAATCATTGCCGAACAGCTTGTAGCGTCCGTCAGCGCCAAGGGTGATCCGATTCAATTGGCGGAAGGTGTTGGCGAGGATCGGTCCCAGTTCTGCGTTGTAAGTGCCGATTGAGAGCGAGGTCAAATTATGGGCCTGCATCGCGGTCACCACCGACGCGGGCAGATAGGGGTTGTTGATCGAGATCGAGGGGGCGTTGCCGCCCGTCAAGGTCGATAGGGTGTCGTTCGACCAAAGGTACGACGTGGCGTAGCTGCCTTGCGCGAACACGGTGATGTCCGGCGTGACTTCGAATTCCGCGCGCGTCAGAACGTTGAAGCGTCGCTCGCCGTTTTCGAGGGAGCTCAAGAACGGCCTGGGCTGGTTGGGGGTGCCCCCGACCATGTAGGTGGACGGCAGCGCCGTGGTCAGGGCCCCGAACTGGAACTGATACGGATTGCCCCCAGCACCGAAGGCGAGACCGGCCAGCGGCCCGCTCGCGACCAGACCATATCCGGTCTGATTGGCCAACTGCACGTTGGTCTCGGTCAGGTTCGCTGGCTGGCCGTTGCCAGGCGCATAGGCTGGGTTGCTGATGAGCATCTTGCTCACGTCGTCCCACTTGCGCCCCCCGTCGCCGTGGATGACCCCCGCCTGATAATCGTCCTCAACGGATAGGATGACATGACCGCGATCACCGGCGAACCCCGTGCCGGCCGAGGCTTGCACTTGGAACCCTGGGTTGTCGCCGTAGCTGGTGACGTTGCCGGACACATCCAGCTTCACCCCTGTGAACTTGTGGTCAAGAATGATGTTGACCACCCCGGCGACGGCGTCCGAGCCGTACACAGCCGAGGCGCCGCCGGTCACGATGTCGACCCGGCTAACCAACTGCTGTGGGATGGTGTTGAGGTCCGGCTCGCCGTTGAGCGTCGAAGGCACGATACGCTGCCCGTCAACCAGCACCAGCGTGCGGGTTTCGCCCAGATCGCGGAGGTTCAGGGCATTCACGCGCGTGGCGCCGGACTGGGTGGCGTTCAGGTTGCCTTGAGGCGTCGCGGAATTGGCGATAGCCGGCAATTCTTCCAAATAGCTGGCGATGTTCGACCCAGCCACGTTCTGCTGGATCGTCGCTGCGGTCACGACCGTAAGCGGCGTCGGCGCCTGATATCCGTTACGAACAATGCGCGATCCGGTCACCACCACTTGGGACGTATCGGACGCCGGCGCCGCCGCTGTTTGCGCCAGCGCCGGCATGGCGGTTGACGCCATCAAGGTGGTGAGCAGCGCGCCAGCGCAGCGCGCGCCTGCAGGCGAGACGAACGTCTTGTGGATAATCATGAATCT
>Ga0335069_10007341_pt1 | contig 15932 bp, 9 predicted proteins | sample Lox_Sample_11_FD_206714 | JGI IMG/M metagenome (GOLD analysis project Ga0335069, IMG submission 206714) | Soil microbial communities from Loxahatchee National Wildlife Refuge, Florida, United States - Lox_Sample_1.1 | ecosystem: Environmental > Terrestrial > Soil > Wetlands | place: USA: Florida... | reverse complement strand
AACAACTGGCATTCCGCGCACGGTCTGATGGGTTCCCGGGAGAGGGAGCGCCGGGCGGCGGTGAAGCAAGCCCGCCGCCGGCCAACGAACTCTAATTCACGTTGATAGTTGAAGTGGCGGTCTGGCCTCCAATGCTCAGCGAGACCGGCATGGCCCCCACGCCGATGCCCGTCGGCACCGTTGCGTCGATCTCGTAGAGTCCCGGGTAGCCCGGCGCCAGCCCGCAGTAGGAGACCGCAGCTTGCAGCCCGCCGATGGTCAGCGTGGCCGCGTTTTTCGTGCTGGCGGTCCGGGTGGATGGCCCCGGCGCCCCGGAAGCCGGCTGGTTGTTCACCGGCCCCAGGCCATTCGCGTAGATCTGCACCTTGGCGCCCCTGGGCGCGGGCGTGGACTGCGTGACCTCCATATACGTCCCGGCCACCAGAGCGGCCACCTCGCTGCCCTGCGTTGTCTCAAAGAAGGACGGAGATACGTCTGCCACCGTGGCCGAGACCACGTTGCCGTACTCGTATTCGTTGAGCGTCACCTTCATCTGCACGGTCGAGTTGAGACCCTGCAATTCCCAGGGAACCTGCACATTGATCTGCGTGGGGCTGGTGTAGAGAATCGTTCCCGGCACACTGATGTTCGCCGCCGGCGCGTCAAAGCTTACCGTCGCGTAATTCAGCATCATCGGCAAGGTGGCGCTGGGCGCCAGACCGATGTAATCGCACAGACCCGTGCCGTAGATGGAAATGTAGGAGCCGGGCGCAATGGTGGTCTTGGCCTGCGCCGCATCCCTCACGCCGCCCGCCGGAATAGTGGGCTGCGCCCGCACGTTGACCGACACATCGATCTCCGTCACCGACGAGTTCGCCGTAAATACGCGGATTGTCGGCGTGGCCACCGACGCCCCCAGCGTCAGATCCGTATAGGCGATCCCGTAATTGTCCGTGTTGCAAATCACGGAGGAGCTCGAACTGGCGGGCGAGCATGCCGGCTCTCCGGCCACGCTCTTCATTGTGAGACCGCCGTTCGAGTAGAAGCTCACCGGCGCGCCGCTAACCGGCAGCCCGCTGGCATCCACCACTTGAAACGCGATGGCGCCGATATCCTGCCCCTCGATTCCATCGAAGCTGGTGCCGAAAATAGGGATGACGTTCCCCGTGATGCTGGTACCGGTTCCCAAAACATTAGCGCCCACCTGGAACAAGTACGGGATGTGCAGAGTTGCGCCCGACCCAGTGACGTTCACGCTGCCGTAGTAAGCGCCGGCCGCCGGTACAGAGCCCGTAATGGACACCGTAATCGTGCCGGTCCCGCCCGCCTGCACCTGGAGCGTCGCCGGGCTAGCGGAAACCGTTGCGCCGTTGGCGGACAACTGCGCCGCCACGGCGACAGTGAGGTTCACGGCCGATGTGCCCGAGTTCGTAATCGTAACGACCTGCGCGGCCGGCAGCGCTCCGTTCGTCTTGATCGCGCCAAACGAGATGACGGAAGGCTTGGCCGTCACCGTGGCCTGCACTGCCGCGCCCGCATCCAGCAATCCAGCGCCGGTTTGGCGAACATCCACGGCGTTCCCGAAATCGTCCGAAGCCGCTGCCGTGGGGTTGCTCCAATTGACCAAAGCCGATTTGACCTGAGCGGCGGTATAGGTGGGGTGGAGCTGCTTTACCAGAGCGGCCGCGCCGGCCGTCATCGGCGACGCGAAGCTGGTGCCATTCACGGCCGCGAACCCGGTGGAACTGTACACTTCGCCGTTCGGATCGTAACTTTCTGCCGCCGTATAGAGCCCGGCGAAGCCGAAGAGGTTCGAGTCATTCGGATCAGGATAGAGTTGGTAGTCGCCGCCTCCAATCGCCACCATGTCGGGCTTGAGCAGCGTCGCCGCGCAGGTGGCGCAGGTCGGGTACTGGGCCACCGTGGGTCCAACCGAGGAATAGGTGGCCACGCTGTCAACCAGCCCGGGAGGATCGGGCGGCCGCACCGCGCCGGACATATCCATGGTCACGAGCGGCCACGGATCCACGGCTCCGTTAGCCATGTATGTTGCGATCGCCGTGGCATCGATATAGTTCTTCAGGTTGACCCCATCCGTATTCGAGATGCCCACAAGCGGTCCGACGAACTGATCCACGGTTTCGATGTAGTTATAGGTCGGATCGGGTGTATTCCATGAAGACGGCGAGTCCGGCGCCGCGTACAGAATCATGCCGATGGCTCCCGCCGCCTGCGCGTTGGCCGCCTTGGTCGCGAAAGCGCATGGGCTGGCCGTCGGTCCGCGTTCCACAAGTGCGAATGAATTGACCAGCGAATTGGCCGGCAGCGCGCTGCACGCGTAGGCATCGCCTACAAAACTGACGTCCACCAGCGGCGCTTGCAATCCGCCCAGGTTCAGCGCCTGGGAATCGCTGGGCACGGAAACAATATTCTGCAAATTGGCTGGAGCTCCCGGCCCCGCCACGCTCACGCTCGGCCCGAACGCATGTCCGTTGACCGTGGCGCCCACCGAAATCACCGAAGGCGCCGTGGCCGGCGAGCCCACCGAGCTATAGATCGGGTAAAACGAAAGCGCGCTATAGTTGACGCCGGAGTTGCCGGCCGCCGCCACGATGATTTCGCCGCTGGCAGCGGCCGCCTCAAATGCGTACGCCAGGGGGTCGCACGGCACGCCCGCCGCATTGCCGCAGGCGGCGCCGGTATCCGTCGCGCCCGTGGTCGCGGGAGCGCCGGAGGAGAAATTGACTACGTCCATGCCGTCATTGATGGCGTCGTCCAGAGCCTGAATGTAGACGTCTTCCGGCGGATAATCGTTCACTCCGGGGCTGCCGTAGACCTTATAGTTCCCCAGGTAGGCCTTCGGCGCCATGCCGTTGATGGGCACCGTGACGCCCGCCGTGGGATACATGGCGGCCACCGTGGAAGCAACCGCCGTACCATGGCCATCGCGGTCGCGTGGAGAAAAATCATCGGGAGCGGATGTAGCCGGAGGCGGCGCTGGCGTGGTGCTGGGCAGCGGATTCGCCGGGTCGCTCACCGAGTACGCCGAAATCTGCCGCACATAGCTGCGCGCCACAATCACCTTGTTGTTGGTGAAATTGCTGCAAGACCACGTCGGATCCGAATTGCACTTCGGGAATCCGGCCGGCATCGCCAGCGAGGAATCCTGGAACGCCGGGTTGTTCTGGTCAATCCCCGAATCGATGATCGCGACTTTGATGCCCGCGCCCGCTTGCGCGCTCCCGCCCGGCGCCAGGCTCCACGCTGGCGTATAAGTAGACAGGGTATTTCCCGGAGGAGCGGCGTTCATCAACTGCGTAGCCACGTTCAGGTATCTCCGCCCCGTGCGCATGGGCATGACTCCCGCCACTCCGGGGATCGCCTTGATTTCTGCGAGTCTGTCCGGGGAAGCCGACACGAAGACAGCGTTCAAGAGAGTGGATACCGATCCTACCACCCGAATGTTGCGGCTTGCCAGCTCGTTCTTCACGGCGGCCTGCGCCCGTTCCACCTGCGCCTTGTAGGACACCGCAGCCGCTGTCCGAAGGCTTTCCCGCGCGGTATAGCGGGCGATCACCGGTTCGGCGGTGAGAAATACGGCGTAACGGTTCGGAGTATAGGCCAGTTGCGGCGAGTGCGCGGCCCGTGGCGCGACCGTCCGGCGGGGGCCCATCTGTGCAAAACCAGCAGACGTTACAAGAAGAATTAGGGCAACGGAGCGGGGGGAAATTGTCGCGGTCTTCATGGCTCTGTTGACGATGCTAGCGCATTTTGGGTTTCGCGTCGGGTCTGGCGCTCACTCGCCGCCGCAACATTTCCCCCTTCCGCGTGTTTTACAAAGCGAGGCAGGTGCAATAAGACACATGAACCGAAATGTCATCAAGATCCTGGCCGCCGTGGCGCTGGCAGCCAGTCTGGCCGTGGCGCAAAGTTCGCCGGCGCAGACGGCGGGAGGCGCGAAGGCCCGGATTCGCCAGCGGATGATGGCCAAGCTGAACCTCACAGCCGATCAGAAGACCCAGATCAAGGCGATCCAGCAGCAAGCCAAGGCGGACGCCGCTCCGCTCCAGACGCAGGTCCAGCAGAACCGCGAGGCCCTTCAAGCGGCGGTGAAAAGCGACAACACCGGGCAGATCCAGAGCCTGGCCGCCACGCAAGGCTCTCTGCAAGGCCAGCTTACCTCCATCCGCCTGACGGCCCAAGCCAAGGTCTACGCCGTGCTGACGCCCGCTCAGCAGGCCCAGCTCGCCGCCATGCAAGCCAAACTCCAGGAAGCCCTCAAGAATCTCAAAGCGTTGGGCCAGTAGCTACCTGCATGGTCCGGCCGCCGGTGGAGCAAGCCCCCGGGTCTGCTCCACGCGGCGCGGTCGGGCGCCCCGCCACGGGCCTCAAGGCTTGCCCAGCGAACATAAGGGGTCGCCAATCACCACGCCCTGCCAACTCAGGAACGGAATCGCCTGGTAGTAGCTCTCCGCCAGGTTGCGCCCTTCATAGTACGCCGGCAGCAGGTAATCCGGGCGCGCACAGCCCGTCAGGAATGGCTCATACGTATTTCCGGAGACCCCGCTAGCCCCTTCCTGTATGTAATCCAGACTCATGCTCTGCGGCGACTCCGCGAAGAAATGAGCCCGATCCTCATACGAGGTGATGTTCCAGCTATCCGGAGGCCGCTTGAGGGTGCGCGCGTTGGTGGAAACGTATTCCGTGGCAATCGCGCCCGGCAGCCACTCGAATCCCGTCCAGCGCTGCTTGCGATTCCCGTCGTTTGACCCCCAGGACGCGTACCCGATTACATCCTTTTGGCCGTATAACACTTTGGGGGTGGAATCCTGTACCACTCTGTCCCGCGGCAGAAGCATGGCCGCCGTGGCCAGCCACTCGTTCCCCGGGCCGTTCGTCCCGTTCCAGTCGATCACGAACTTGCCGCGGTTGCGCGCCGCCAGCGACCGGTCGATCATGGCCTTCGCCCCCGCCAGGTCGTAAGCCGCCAGCCTCGTCACCAGATAGATTCGGAACCGCGGATGTTGAAATGGGGCGTCGCGCTGCATGAAGAACGGGTTCGGCACGGGCCCCGCCCTTCCGAACTTATCCCCCAGCATCTTTCCGTAAAGCAGCGCCAACTCGGAATCCACCGAGCCGTACTCGGCCGTCCACTTCTCTCCGGAGCCCTGTATCTTGAGCGGCACGCCCATGGTCAGCGCGATGTAAAGAATCTGGTCGCGCAAGCCGTTCTTCTGCAGGCACGCCTCAACCGGCCGTTCCACCTGCACCACGTAGGTCTGCCAATCGATTTCTTCGCCCGTGTGCGTCTGGAGCACGCAGACGTTGCTCGGCGGCACCGCCCGCCTCTGCCGGTAGTAGTCGCCCAATTGGCGCGAAACCGGGTCGCTTCCGTTTACCACCAGCAGAACCTGCCGCCCGGTTTGCGCCTGGAGCGCCACGGCGGAGGCCAGGAGGAAGAGCCAGCGCATTCGAATGCCCTAATCCTAGCAGAAACATGCAACTGGAACGGACCCTTTCCGCCGCTTCATCCGTCTGTATAGGTTAGTCTGGTAGCCGGAGCCCTGGAGTTGCGCCCGTACGCGTGCGCCGCTCTCGGCCCGGCCAATAGATCGGAGAGCCAACTTGCCACGTCGAATTCTGCTAGCCCTCACCCTTGTTCTCATCGCCACCCTGGCCGCGCAGCAAGGCGGCGCCCCGCGCGATTCCGTGGTCCGCGCCACGCTCGATAACGGCCTCCGCGTGGTGATTGTCCGCGACCCGCTCGCCCCCGTGGTCACCGTGGAGGACAACTACCTCGCCGGCGGCGACGAAACCCCCGCAGGCTTCCCCGGCACGGCCCACGCTCAGGAGCACATGGCCTTCCGCGGCTGCACCGGCCTCACCGCGGACCAGATCGCCGCCGTCTACGCCCAACTGGGCGGCAACAACAACGCTGATACGCAGCAGAACATCACCCAGTACTTCGTCACCGTTCCCGCCGCCGATCTCGGCGTCGCCCTCCGCATGGACGCCGCCTGCATGCAGGGCGTGGAGGATTCCCAGGACCAGTGGAACGAGGAGCGTGGCGCCATTGAACAGGAGGTCTCCCGAGACCTCTCCAACCCCACCTACAAGTTCATTACCCGCCTCAACGAGGATATGTTCGCCGGCACGCCCTACGCTCACGACGCCCTCGGCACGCGCGAGTCCTTTGAGGCCACCACCGGCCAAATGCTCCACAAGTTCTACCAGGATTGGTACGCCCCGAACAACGCGATCCTCGTCATAGCCGGCGACGTGGATCCCGCCGCCGCGCTGGCCCAGGTCAAGGAACTCTACGGCAAGATTCCGCGCCGCCAGGTGCCCGCGCATCCCGAGGTCAACCTTCCCGCCGTGAAGGCCGACAGCTTCACGCTGGACAGCAACCTGCCTTACGAACTGGTGTTCCTGGCGTTCCGCATGCCCGGCACGTCCAGCCCGGATTTCGCCGCGGCGCGCATTATGGCCGACGCCATCGGCAGCCAGCGCGCCGACCTCTACGGGCTGGTGCCGGCCGGCAAGGCACTGGGCTCCGAGTTCGGCCTGGATGAAACCTATCCCAAGGCGAGCGTCGGGTTCGCCGTGGCAGCCATTCCCTCCGCCGCCGACGCAGGTCCCATTACCGCGGAGATGAAGAACATCTTGGCGAGCTACGTGGAGAAAGGCGTGCCCGCGGAACTGGTGGAGGCCTCGAAGAAGTCCGAGGTCGCCAGCGTGGAGTTCGACAAGAACTCCATCTCCGACCTTGCCGCGGACTGGTCCCAGGCGCTCGCCGCCGAAGGCCGCGAATCGCCGCAGGAGATCGTGGACGCCATGAAGAAGGTGACGCCTGAGGACGTGAACCGCGTGGCCAAGACGTACCTCAAGCTGGACAGCGCCGTGGTGGCCGTCCTCAAACCTTCCGCCTCTGGCGAGCCGGTTTCCGCCAAGGGCTTTGGCGGCGCGGAAAGCACCACGGTGGCGCCCACCAAGCCGGTGCCGCTGCCGGATTGGGCCGAAGTCTCGGTGAAGAGCCTGAAAGTGCCCGCCGCGCCCCCGGCCCCGGCCGATATGAAGCTGCCCAACGGCCTGCGCCTGATCGTCCGCACGGTGACCGCCAGTCCTACGGTGAGCGTTGTGGGCGAGGTCAAGAATGAGCCGGACATGGAGACCGCCGCAGGCAAGGACGGCGCCGATTCCGTGCTCGGCGAGCTCTTCTCCTACGGTTCCCAAACACGCGACCGGCTGGCCTTCCAGAAAGCTCTGGACGACATCGCCGCCTCGGAAAGCGGCGGAACCAGCTTCAATCTGCGCGTTCTAAAGCAGTACTTCACCCAGGGCGTCGAGCTCCTGGCGGACAACGAACTACATCCCGCCATGCCCGAGGAGGCTTTCCAGATTGTGCGCAAGCAGACCGCGGACGTGGCGGCGGGTACGCTTGCCAGCCCCGAATACCGCGCCGGACGCGCGCTGAGCCTCGGACTGATGCCGAAGGATGACCCTTCGCTTCGCGAAACCACGCCCGCCACGGTGAACGCCCTCACCCTCGCCGACATCAAGGCTTACTACGCCAAGGTCTTCCGGCCCGATATGACCACCATCGCGGTGATTGGCGATATTACGCCCGAGGAAGCCCGCCCGGTGATCGAGAAGTACTTCGGCGCCTGGAAGGCCGAGGGCGACAAGCCGGCCGTTACCCTGCCCGCCGTTCCGGCCAACAAGGCTTCCGCCGCCAACGTGCCGGACCCCACCCAGGTGCAGGATTCAGTGAGCCTGGCTGAAGAGGTCGGGATCAATCGCTTCAGCCCGGATTATTACGCCTTGCAGCTTGGCAACCACGTGTTGGGCGGCGGCTTCTACGCCACCCGTCTCTACCGCGATTTGCGCCAAAAGCACGGCTACGTCTACAGCGTGAGCAACTCCCTGCGCGCCTCGGAAACGCGCGCGGCTTACTCGGTTTCGTACGGCTGCGACCCGGAAAATGTTTCCAAAGCGCGCGCGCTGGTGGATGAAGACCTCAACGCCATGCGCACCACCAACGTGACGGACGCGGAGTTGCAGCAGGCCAAGGCGCTGCTGCTTCGCCAGATCACCCTGAGCGAATCGAGCGAGGACGCCGTGGCCAGCGGCTACCTTGGCCGCGCCCTGATGGGCCTGCCGCTTGACGAGCCCATCCGCGCCGCGCGGCGCTACTACGAGATCTCCGCCGACGAGGTTCGCGCCGCCTTCGAGAAGTGGGTGCACCCAGAGAATTTCGTCCAGGTGGTGCGCGGACCCGCGCCTAAGTAGGGCGGCGCGATGAAGACCAACGCCGCGCGCCTGCTGGATACTCTCGGCATCTACTACGAACTGCGCCCATACGAGATCGATCCGGAGGACCTTGAGGCGGAAACCGTGGCGCGCAAGATCGGCCTTCCCGCCGAACAGGTGTTCAAGACTCTGGTGGCCCGCGGCGATCGTCGCGGCGTGTGCCTGGCCGTGGTCCCCGCCAATATGGAGCTTGATGAGAAAGCTCTCGCCCGCCTCACCGGCGACCGCAAAGTGGAGATGGTCTCCCTCAAAGAGGTGCAGCCGCTCACCGGCTACATCCGCGGGGGAGTCACCGCTCTGGCCTGCAAGGGCAATTACCCGGTGTACGTGGATGAGACGGCGGAGCTGTTCGACCTCATTTCTGTTTCCGCCGGAATACGCGGCACGCAGATTGTTCTGGCCCCCGGGGACTATATCCGCGCCGCGGAAGCCACCGTGGGCGAAATCGGGCGCGACAAGCGGTAACGCGGCAAGCGCGGGGCGTTGTTTCCGCGTCCGCTCCCGGTTCGGTGCGGGCGCCTCCGGCCGGCGGCCCTCCCCGCCATCCCGCGGCATTACGATAGGTTCATGGCAACCCCAACTCTATCCGAGTTCCGCAATGAGCCTTATGCGGACTTTTCCGTCCCGGCCAATCGGCGCGGCATGGAAACCGCCTTGGACGAAGTGCGCCAGGCGTGGGGACGCGAATATCCGCTCCGCATCGGCGGCGACCTCATCGAAACCGGCGACAAGCTGATTTCCGTGAACCCCTCCCATACAGCCGATGTAGTGGGCGTTCATCACCGCGCCACCGCCGAACTGGCCGGCCGCGCCGTGGAACACGCCTGGTCCGCTTTTCCCGAATGGAGCCGCACGCCCGCGGTGGAGCGCGTGCGCATGCTGCTGGAGGCCGCCCGCCTTCTGCGCGTTCGCAAAATGGAATTCGACGCCTGGCTGGTCTACGAAGCCGGCAAGAACTGGATGGAAGCCGAGGCCGACGTTTCCGAAGCCATAGACTTCTGCGAATACTACGCGCGTGAGATGCTGCGCCTGGCCGGACCGCATCCCATGGTTCAGCTCCCGGGCGAGTTGGATGAGCTGTACTACATCCCGCTCGGCGTTGGCGTGGTGATTCCGCCGTGGAACTTCCCGCTGGCCATCCTGGCGGGCATGACCGTCGCCGCGCTCGTCGCCGGCAATACCGTCGTGCTCAAGCCCTCCAGCGAAACTCCCACCATCGCCGCCAAATTCGCCCAAGTCCTCCTGGACGGCGGCTTCCCCAAGGACAGCTTCACGCTGCTCACCGGCAGCGGCGGCGCGGTGGGAGACACGCTGGTGGCGCATCGTAAGACCCGCTTCATCTGCTTCACCGGCTCGCGCGACGTTGGTCTGCGCATCAACGAGCTAGCCGCCAAGCCGCAACCCGGGCAGATCTGGATCAAGCGCGTGATCGCGGAGATGGGCGGCAAGGACGCGATCGTCGTGGACGCGGATGCCGATGTCGAAAAAGCCGTGGAAGGCGTGGCCGCCTCGGCCTTCGGCTACCAGGGCCAGAAATGCTCGGCCTGTTCGCGCGCCATCGTCGACGCCGCCGTGTACGACGAGTTCCTGGAGAAGCTCGTGGCGCGCGTGCGGCGCATCCCCGTGGGGCCCGCGCACCACCCGGATACCGGCATCGGACCCGTCATCAGCGAATCCGCGCGCCAAAGCATCCTCCAATACATCGAGGTTGGGAAGACGGAAGGTCGCATGGTTCTTGGCGGCGGCGAGGTTCCGGAGGGTGGGTACTTCGTGCCCCCAACCATCTTCGCCGACGTCGCCCCCAAGGCCCGCATCTTCCAGGAGGAGATCTTCGGGCCGGTCCTGGCCGTGGCCAAGGCGCGGCACTTTCAGGATGCCATCGCCAAGGCTAATGACTCCGAGTACGGACTCACCGGCGCCGTCTACTCCAACGACCCGGCGCATCTGGCCGAAGCCCGCGAACGCTTCCACGCGGGCAACCTCTACTTCAACCGCAAGTGCACCGGCGCCATGGTGGGCGCTCATCCCTTCGGCGGTTTCAACATGTCCGGAACAGACTCCAAGGCCGGGGGCCCGGATTACTTGCAGTTGTTCCTGCAGGCGAAGGCCGTAGCGGCGAAAGTAGGTTAGGAGAAGTCATCAGTCATCAGTCATCAGTTATCAGTCATCAGTTCTCAGCGAAAGGTTCTTACTGACAACTGATGACTGCCGGCTGACGAAGGATAACGGCCTTACTCATTCCACCCTGACGCTCTTCACATTCACAAACTCGCGGATGCCGATTTCTCCCAGTTCCCGGCCGTAGCCCGAACGCTTCACCCCTCCGAATGGCAGTCTCGGGTCCGACGCCACCAGGCTGTTCACAAACACCATCCCCGCCTCAAGCTCATTGAGAAAGCGTTCCTGCTCCTCCGGGTCGTTGGTCCATACGCTTGCCCCAAGCCCGAACTCGGTGGCGTTGGCAAGCTCGATCGCCTCCGCCGCGGCGTGCACGCGGAACAGCGCCGCCACCGGCCCGAAGAGTTCCTCGCGGGCCGCGGGCGCGCCGTCCGGGATATCCGCCAGCGCCGTGGGTGCGTAGTAGTTGCCGGGGCGCGCCAGGCGCTTGCCGCCGGTCAGCAGCCGCGCCCCCATTTCGAGGGAGCGCCGCACTTGCCGGTCGAGGTCATCGAGGATCCCCGGCGTGGCCAGCGGTCCCAGTTGCGTGGCTTCCTCCATGGGGTCGCCCACGCGTAGCGCCTCCAGCCCGGTCACGAAGCGCGCTTCGAACTCCGCGTAGACGCGCGCGTCGACAAGGAAGCGCTTGGCCGCGATGCAGGATTGGCCGTTATTCAGCACGCGAGCCTCCACCGCCACGCGCGCCGCCCGCTCCAGGTCCGCGCTGGGCATGACGATAAACGGATCGCTGCCGCCCAGTTCCAGAACAGTCTTCTTGATGCGCCGTCCGGACTGCGCCGCCACCTGCGCCCCCGCCGGTTCGCTTCCGGTGAGCGTAGCGGCCGCGATCCGCGCATCGTCCAGCACTCGCTCCACGCGCCCCGACCCGATCAACAGCGTCTGGAATACGTCAGGCGGAAAGCCCGCGCGCCGGATCACCTCTTCAATCTCCATGGCGCACTGAGGCACATTGGAAGCGTGCTTCAGCAGGCCCACGTTTCCCGCCGCCAACGCCGGAGCAGCGAAGCGAAACACCTGCCAGAACGGAAAATTCCACGGCATCACCGCCAGCACCGGGCCTATGGGCTGATAGCGGATGGCATTGCGCCCCGGGCTGGCCGCCACCGGTTCCTCCGCCAGAAGCCGCTCCCCATTCTCCGCATAGTATCGGCACGCCCAGGCGCACTTCGCCGCTTCAGCCCGCGCCGCCGCCACCGGCTTGCCCATTTCCAGCGTCATGATCCGCCCGAGCCGGTCCTTTTCGGATTCCAGAATCTCGGCCGCCGCCATAAGCCACCCGGCCCGCTCCCTGAACCCGGTGCGCCGGTAAGACTGGAACGCCCTCATCGCGGCGCCGATCTTCGCATCAAGCGCCGCCTCGCCAAGCTCGTCAAACCGCCGCAAAACCTCGCCGGAAGCCGGATTGATGGATGCAATCACGTCTTCATTGTAGGGCAGCGCCCGCGGCGCGCCGCGCGCGATCTTCCGTCTAGTGGCGTCGTTTGTCCTGGCCGCCGCGGGCCAACTTAGTTCGAATGCGCCTCTCAGTTCAGGCTGGAGCTTCTGGAAGGTTCAGCGGCAATCTGCCGCGAGAGCGCGTAATCGAAGGATCGACGGTGAACCATGGCCGGGCCGCAAGGCGGAGTTCTGAAATGACTGGTGATCGGCTCAACGCACGGATGCCCTCCGGCAAGCTTCCCTTTGACCGAGAAGGCCTCAACATTGCTCCAGACATCCCTGGCAACGCTTGGCCCGAGAGCTATTGGTTTTGCTTTACCCCGAAGTCGAAAATGTCAGCAGCGCCGGCGGCGCCATTCGGCGATGCGGAGATGAACGCGTATTCGCCCGGCTTCAAGTCCTCCACGGGAATTACGCGATACACGCCGGGCCGCACCCGTTCCGACTTGAATGGTATCGTTTCCTTGCTCTCACTACCGCTGGACGCCGACGCGAACCCTATCGTGCCGATAACGACCTCGCGGCTGTCTTTCTTCTCCTCGAATTTCACAATGCTGAACTGATCGGGGTTCGAGACGGTCTGCGCACCGAATGAGTGCGACTTCCCCAGCGCAGCGGACTTGTCTTCGAAGTAGAAGTAGAAGATCGGCTTGAGGTCTTCCGACCGCACACTGGCCTTCGGGCCTGGAATGACGGCTTTGGTCTTCCCTTTGACGATGCCATAGGTGAGAACGTGTCCTAAAACGCCGGTCTTCGTCCCCTCGGTCGCCGCCCGCTCAAGGGGAATCATCTGTTTGAGCTGTCCGGTTTGGTTCTCGGCGTAGAGATAAATTCCCGAGTCGTGGGGAGCGTCGGGGTTGTTGGCATTCGCGGCGAGGTCGGCATCCGACATCCCGGCGCTCGGCGTGGCCCCGGAAGGTTGGCTCATCCCGGCTATCCGAACCTCTTGCGCTCCCGCGGGCGCTGAACCGGCCGCCGGCAGTGGAGTCACCTGGGCCTTAGGGTCCAGCATCACCTTGATGATGTTGTCGCTGATCCCGCTCTTTCGCAACTGGATCATCTCAGTTGCGCTCAGATCAAAGGGACGGTTTTCCTTTCTGAGGGCGGCGATCACCAAGTCCTCTGACAACCCGCCCTTAACCATGTCCTGCACGTCCGAGATGGTCAGGCCTGGGCTTGGCTTGGGCGCCTGTTGGCCAGCGGCCGAAACAGCGACCCCCACAAGGATCGTCACTAGCGCAAATAACTTCATGCCACTCGTCTCCTTTAGGGACTCTCAGCCACTCTACAACGCAACCCTCTCACTGCGCAAGCTCACCACCAGAGGGTCACCTCCAAGACGTCTATCCACGCTCAGCCGTTTTGCGTGCGCCGCGCGGAATCGCGCTCCTGGGTCAAAGGGCTTGCCGAAACGGCCCTCGGCAATTCGCCTCGGTCCGGACCCGCGCTCCATCGTCGTCAGCAGCGCACTCCGCCTCACCCGCCGCCTGCTTCGTGGCTCGGCGCCGCAAGGTAAAATGAATCTTTCCAATTTCATGCTGGAACAATCCATAGAGGAACTGTCCTCCGGTTCCCTCGCGCGAATCGCCGCGGCCGCTTCGCTTGACGAGCTCGAAACCGTCCGCGTCCAGGTCCTCGGCCGCAAAGGCGCGCTTGACCAGTTCTTTAAGCAGATGGGCAAGCTGGCCCCGGAGGATCGCGCCCGCGCCGGCAAGCTGCTCAACAGCGCCAAGCAGACGCTCGAATCCGCCGTCGAAGGCGCCAGGCGAAGTTTTGAGGACGCCGCCCTCCGCGCGCGCCTCGATGCCGAGTGGGTGGACCCCACCATTCCCGCCCCCGGCCCGCGGCGCGGCCACCTGCACCCCATCACGCAGATCCAGCGCGAGCTGGAAGAGGTCTTCCGCTCGCTGAATTTCGCCGTGCTTGACGGCCCGGAAGTGGAAACCGAATATCGCAACTTCGACGCCCTGAACATCCCCGCCGATCATCCCGCCCGCGACGCGCAGGACACCTTCTGGCTCGCCGGCGGCAACCTCCTGCGCACCCACACCTCGCCCGTCCAGGTTCGCGGCATGGAGCGCCTGGGCCCGCCCCTGCGCATGATCGCCCCCGGCCGCGTGTTCCGCAACGAAAGCGTGGACGCCAGCCACGAGCACACCTTCTATCAGATTGAAGGCATGATGATCGATCGCGGCGTCTCCGTGGCGCACCTGCTCTACTTCATGAAAGTCATGCTCACCGAAGTCTTCCACCGCGAGGTGAAAGTGCGCCTGCGCCCCGGCTTCTTTCCCTTCGTCGAGCCCGGCTTCGAGCTGGATATCGCCTGCCTGCTGTGCGGCGGCGCCGGCTGCCCGGTCTGCAAGCAAAGCGGCTGGGTGGAGCAGCTCGGCTGCGGCATGGTCCATCCCAACGTGCTCCGCATGAGCGGCATCGATCCCGAGGAGTGGAGCGGCTTCGCTTTCGGCCTCGGCCTCACCCGCCTGGTGATGATGCGCTACGCCATCGACGACATCCGCCATTTGCAGGGCGGCGACTTGCGGTTCCTGGAGCAGTTCTAGTGAAGTTCTCCTACAACTGGATACGCGATTTGGTGGACGGCCTGGACTGCGCCCCGGAGCAGCTCGAAAAGCTCATCACCATGAAGACCGCCGAGTGCGAGGGCATCGAGCGCTCGGGCGAACTGCTGGAGAATGCCTGCGTGGCGCGCGTGGAATCCGTTGCGCCCATCGCCGGCAGCCATAACGTGCGCGCCCTGGTGGACGCCGGCCGCCGCGGAAAAGTGGAAGTCGTCTGCGGCGCGCCGAATTGCCGCGCCGGGCTCCTCACGGCGTACGTTCCGCTGGGCAGCAAGGTCATTGACGGCGTCGAGAGCCACGGCATGCTCGCTAGCGGCGCGGAGCTGGGCGTCAACCGCGATCACGCCGGCGTCATCGAGCTGGACGCGCCGGTGGGCGGCCCCATCCCCGGCTGCCGGCCGGATTCCGTTTTCGAGATCGACAACAAGTCCATCACGCACCGTCCGGATTTGTGGGGCCATCTCGGCATGGCGCGCGAAGTGGCCGCCATTCTCGGCCTCAAGCGCAAGGAACCGGTGAATCTGGGCCTCCTCCCTGGCGGCCCGGCCGCCGTCGAAATCCACATCGCCGAGTTCGCCCTCTGCCCGCGTTACAGCGCGCTGGTGTTTGAGAACATTGTGGTGCGGCCCTCGCCACCCTGGCTCCAGGCTCGCATGACGGCCATCGGCCTGAACCCCATCAACAACATCGTCGACGTGACGAACTTCATCATGGCGGAACTGGCCCAGCCGATGCACGCCTTCGATGCGGATTTGCTCCGCGGAGGCGCCATCTTCGTCCGCCCGGCCGTCGCCGGCGAGCCCTTCACCGCGCTCAACGAAGAGTCCTACACGCTGACGCCCGCCAACCTGGTGATTGCCGATGCCGGCGGCGCCATCGCGCTCGGCGGCGTCATTGGCGGAATGGGCAGCGCCATCGGTCCCCGTACGCGCCGCGTCGTGCTCGAAAGCGCCAACTTCCAGGCGTCTTCCATCCGCAAGACCTCCTCGGCCATCAAGCTGCGCACGGATGCCTCCATGCGCTTCGAAAAGGCCCAGGACCCCCAGAACACCGTGCGCGGCCTGGCGCGCGCCGTCGAACTGCTGCGCGAGGTCGCGCCCGAGGCGCGCCTGGTGGGCGGCCTCGCCGACGAGCGCCGGGAAGCGCCCGCGCCGGCCCCCATCGCCCTGCCGCTCGACTGGCTGGAGCGCAGGCTCGGCCGCGCCATCGCGCCGGCCGAGGTGCGCCGCATTCTGGAGGGGCTGGAATTCGGCGTCGCGGAAAGCCAACCGCGCGTCTTTTCCGTGGCCGTGCCCTCCTGGCGCGCCACCAAGGACGTCTCTATTAAGGAAGATCTCCTCGAAGAGGTCGGCCGCATGGTGGGCTACGATTCCATTAAGCCGGCCGCGCCCCTCGTGGCCGGCACCACGCCGCCCGCCAATCCCGAACGCGATTTCCAGCACGGCGTCCGCG
>Ga0335069_10007340_pt1 | contig 15932 bp, 15 predicted proteins | sample Lox_Sample_11_FD_206714 | JGI IMG/M metagenome (GOLD analysis project Ga0335069, IMG submission 206714) | Soil microbial communities from Loxahatchee National Wildlife Refuge, Florida, United States - Lox_Sample_1.1 | ecosystem: Environmental > Terrestrial > Soil > Wetlands | place: USA... | reverse complement strand
CGTAGCATCGGCGCATGGCGAACCCCTCGTACGTGCACGGGACGAGCAGCGTGACGCTGCTCGGTGAGACCATCGGCGAGAATTTCCGGCGAACCGTGGAGCGCTTCGGCGATCGCGACGCGCTCGTCGTTCGCTCGCAGGGCTACCGCGCCACGTACAGGGAGCTCTGGGACCAGGTGACCGAGGTTGCGCTGGGCCTCCTCGCGCACGGCGTGAAAAAGCGCGATCGCGTCGGTATCTGGTCGCCGAACCGCTTCGAGTGGGTCGTCACGCAGTACGCCGCCGCGCGCATCGGCGCCATCCTCGTGAACCTGAACCCCGCCTACAAGACCGCCGAGATCGCATACGCCCTCCGGCAATCGGGCACGAGCGTCCTCGTTCACGCGAAGAGCTTCCGGCAGAGCGACTACGTCGCAATGATCCGCGAGGTCGAGGCGAGCTGCCCCGATCTGCGTCTGGCGCTCGTCATCGACGACGACTGGGAGCGCCTCCGCGCCTCGGCGCGCGACGTGCCGGGCCACGTGCTCACCGATCGCGAGCGCGCCGTGGAGTTCGACGATCCGGTCAACATTCAATACACCTCGGGCACGACGGGCTTCCCGAAGGGCGCGACGCTGTCGCACCACAACGTCCTCAACAACGGCTACTTCGTCGGCGAGGGCATCGGGATGACGGAGAAGGACCGCCTCTGCATCCCCGTGCCCTTCTATCACTGCTTCGGCATGGTCCTCGGCAACCTCGCCTGCACGTCGCACGGCGCGGCGATGGTCGTCCCGAGCGAAGCGTTCGACCCGCGCCTCGTCCTCGAGACCGTGGCGGCCGAGCGCTGCACGGCGCTCTACGGCGTGCCGACCATGTTCATCGGCGAGCTCGATCACCCGGAGTTCGACGCGTTCGATCTGTCGTCGCTGCGGACGGGCATCATGGCGGGCTCGCCGTGCCCCGTGGAGGTGATGAAGAAGGTCATCTCGAGGATGCACATGAAGGAGGTCACCATCTGCTACGGCATGACCGAGACGTCGCCCGTCTCGACGCAGACCGGCCTCGACGATCCGATCGACAAGCGCGTCGGCACGGTGGGGCGCGTGCACCCGCACGTGGAGGTGAAGATCGTCGACCCCGCGACGGGCGCCGTCGTCGCGCGCGGTGCGCGGGGCGAGCTGTGCACGCGCGGCTACGGCGTGATGCTCGGTTACTGGAACGACGAGCGCGCGACGCGCACGGCCATCGACGCGGCGCGCTGGATGCACACGGGCGACCTCGCGACGATGGACGAGCAGGGCTACGTCAACATCGTCGGCCGCATCAAGGACATGATCATCCGCGGCGGCGAGAACATCTATCCGCGCGAGGTCGAGGAGTTCCTCCACACGCACCCGGCCGTGAGCGAGGCGCAGGTCATCGGCGTGCCGAGCGAGAAGTACGGCGAGGAGGTGATGGCCTGGGTGCGCCTCAAGCCGGGGGCCACGTTGAGCAGCGACGAGATGGTGACCTTCTGCACGGGGAAGATCGCGACGGTGAAGATCCCGAGGTTCTTCAAGTTCGTCGAGGCGTTCCCGATGACGGTCACGGGCAAGGTGCAGAAGTTCAGGATGCGGGAGACGGCCATCGCGGAGCTGGGGCTCGAAGGGGCGGCGGCGATCAAGACTGCTTGAGCGGCTACATGCGCGCCTCGGCACCGGGCTCGGCGGACGGGCTGTCCCTGGAGTCTCGGAGGCGAGCGCACCACGCCTCGTCGCCGTAGCGATACGGCGTGCCCGCGAAGTGGAACGTGACATAGCGCTGCGGCGAGTCGACCGTGACCCCGCCGATGGTCACGTCGATGGGCCCCCTGCCCGTCGTCTGCAGGACCGCGCCTGTCTGCACGTAAAGCGCAGTCTTGGTTTCTCCCAGCTCGACGACGCACTGCTGGCCGGGAGCCACGCCGCCGGACCCGCCCGACGCGACGCGGTACTTGCCAGCCGGCACGTACCGGGGATCCCAGGTCGCGTCGAGGGAGCAGCTCGGCCCCACCTTCAACGTGAGGACGCGCTGGTCGTCGCCATTGGTCCACCAGCAGGCTTGCGCATCGACCGGACCGGCACGCGCGGCGCCGTTGCCGCCGCCGTCCGTCGCGATGGTCATGTCCATCGAGCCGTGCAGGCCGGCATAGGTGGGACCGCAACCCGCGAGCAGCAGCAGCAGAAGGGAGATCCCAAGCAAGAGGCGCATGACGGGGAGCTAGCAAGGGGCAAGCCTGCAAGATCCGACGGCGGCCGAGAGCTCGACGGGGCATCGTGTCCCACGGGGAACGGCCAGCGCGGGGCCCAGCGAGACGTCGCAGACACGCATCGCGCGTCAAAACACCGGAGCCGGCCGAAGGTTCGCAGGCCGTCAATCGAGGGGGCCGTCGACGGCGGAGGATGAGTCCTCATCGCCGTCCGGCTGCGCCACCACGCCCGAGGGACCGCCGGATCCGGCTTCGGGCATCTCCGCTACGCCGTCGACGGCCTGCTCGACGGTGGTGTCCGCGTACATCAACTCGGGATTGGCGACGGATTCCGCGACGAGCCCGCTCGAGGTGGACTGCTGGCAATTGCTGCAAGCCGTGGCCGCGAGCAGGGTGCCGGAGCCGGCGACGGCGACGACACGGAGCAGGAGACGCGGGGGCTGGGCCGGGGCTTTTCTGTAGAGCATGGACACCTCAGTGGTCGTTTCCGCCGTCCTTCGCAATGTCGGGGCGCCCTCTCGTGTCGGCCGGGCCAGGCGCGGACGGCGTCACTCGCGCGGCGTGGTCTCCGGGCTCCGGCGCGGGACGGTCGGACTGCATCGTGGCGACTCCCGCGACGACGATGAGCGCGGCGAACGACGCAGCCGCCAGCAGCCATCGGCGCGACGTGGCCCCCGCCTCGGGCTTGGCGACGGGCGACGGCGCGGGAGTCGGAGGTCGGGCCGGAGCCGACACCGGCTCGTGGGTGTCGAGGGTCCTTCGCGACCGAGAGAGCAGCCGCGCGCTGCTGCCGTCGAGCGTGGTGCTCAGGGGCAACTTGTCGTCCGAGTCCGACGCGTCCGACTCCAGGACGGGGTCGGAGCTCTTCGCCGCGGGCGTCGCGGGGAGATCGATCTGCCAGCGCCGGCTCTCGAGCGACACTGCGAGCGCGCGCGCCGCGACGAGCGCGCTGCCGAAGCGCGCGGCCGGATCCTGCGCGAAGGCCATCGAGAACCACTCGTCCACCTCGGCGGGGAGCTCGCGCCTAAGGTCGCGAGCCTTCGCGGGCTTGCCGGCCTGGATGCGCGTGAAGACCTCGAGGAGCGTCTTGCCGTCGAAGGGCAGGCGACCCGTGAGGCACTCGAAGGCCACCACGCCGAACGCCCAGATGTCGGCGGGGGGACCGAGCATCTCCTCGCGCCTCACCTGCTCCGGAGCCATGTACAGAGGCGTCCCGACGACGGAGTTGGTCACGGTGAGCACGGTGTTCTGGGTGGCGTCCACGAGCGTGTCCCCGAGCCGCGAGACGGGCGCCGGCTCCGACATCGCCTCGAGGTCGCCCACCAGCTTGGCGATGCCGAAGTCGAGCACCTTGATGTGCTCGCGCCCCGTCTCGTCTCGGACGATGACGAGGTTGTCCGGCTTGAAGTCGCGGTGGACGATGCCCAGCGCGTGGGCCTGATCGAGCGCGCGCGCCGCCTGCTGCAGGAAGCGCACGGTCTCCCCGGGCGTCAGCCTCCCCAGCCGCTCGATGCGGTGTCCGACCGTCTCGCCGTCGAGGAGCTCCATGACGATGTAGGGGTGCCCCTCGTCCGAGAACCCGAAGTCGAAGACCCGCACCGCGTGCCGCGTGTGGAGTTGCGCGGTGACCTGGGCCTCCGTGAGGAAGCGCTTGCGAGCGCCCTCGTCTCCCGCCGAGGCGGCGTTGATCAACTTGATGGCGACCGGCGAGTTGAGCGTCAGGTGCCGCGCCCGCCACACCTCGCCCATGCCTCCGCGTCCCAGGAGCTCCTCGAGCTCGTAGCGATCGCTGAGCCTGTCCCCGCGCGTGAAGCCGTCGTTCCCCAAGACTCACAAAATACAACACCCGGCGGGGCGCGCGGGAAAGGGGATACTTTTCGACGCGACACGTCGACTCATCCGGTTGCGCGCAGGGTTTCGGCCACACAGGATGAATGTGAAGCGGGTCTCTAGGACGCTCTCGGCTCGCCGAGATGCGTCCGCACCTGGCGTGAGCGCGGACGATCTCTGACGAAGATCAATATTGGCGACCATACGCGAATTGGGCGCGTCCGGCCGGCCGGCGGATGCATCGTACGCGCATGGCTACCCATATGAACTTGGCAGGTGCGCGTGGCGCGGTCGTGTTGGCTGCCGCGCTCGTCGTGGCGGCGTGTAGCTCGAGCTCGTCGACGAGCTCCGGGAATGGCGGAGAATCGTCGGGCGACGGCGGTGGCGTCGCTGCGAACCCGGACGGCGGTGGCGGTGGCGGCGGCGGGAGCGGCTACGACGCGGCGGTCGACTACGACGCCGCCGTGGCCGCGTGCGCGCCTTATTCGTCTTCCGTGGACCGGGTGGCCTGCTGCGAGCAGCAGATCCCGCGCGGCTATCTCACGCTGCAGGTCGCCGAGCAGGGCTGCCTCTGCGGATCGAGCGGGCCGTGTACCAGCGCCTGCGATTACCAGGACTGCATCAGCCTGGAGGGGTCCACCCCTACCTGTCAGTCGTGCCTGGACACGAACCTCGCCGGAAGCTGCAAGTCGACGGTCGCCACGGCATGCGCGGGGGACCCGGGCTGCACCGCCTACGAGGCGTGCGTCATGGGATGACCGGCGCGTCGAGTGCGTCCAGGTCGCGGCCGATGCTCTCGGCGATGCGCATCCAGCGCGCGACCTGGGCGACGTCGAAGTGCTGCGCCCGGGCCGAGTAGAGCGAGAGCACCGCCGCGACCGCGCCCCCGCGCCGGATCGGCACCGTGCATCCGGAGCGGTAGCCGCGCGAGCGCGCCTCGCGCATCCAGGGCCGGTAGTCCGGATCGCGCGACATGTCGTAGGTCGTTGCGGGGCGCCCCTCGCGGGCCGCACGCCCGGTGGGGCCGCGACCGTGGGGCGTGTCCCTGAGAACGATGTGGAGGTTGTCGAGGTAGCCGTACTCGTGCCCCGCCGAGGTCACCGGCACGACGCGCGAGTGCTCGTGGTCGACGAGGCCGATCCACGCAAGGCGCATGCGTTCGTCCTTCACCGCGGCGCGGACGGCGCCGTAGAGTACCTGAAGCCCGAGTCGTTCGGCCAACGCATTGGTCTTCATGTCCCTGTACGTAGCGCCCTGCCGGTGCGGGGTGCGAGCAAAAGGTGCAGGCGCACGGAAGAGCTGGAGCCGGGATCAATACTCGCCCTTGATGACGAAGAACGATCCGCGGATCGTGCCGGCCAGCTTCGACTTCTGCGTGGCGAACTTGAATCGCGCGGCAAGCTCCTCGGGGACGTCCATCCCATCGGAGAGCTTGAAGCCGACAGCGCGCTTCTTGGGATCGTCGACGGTGTACATCACGTTGATCGAGAGGCCGCTCTCGTAGAAGACGTACGCGATCCGGATGTTCTCGACCTGGAACGCGGTGGCCTCGAGGGGGCGAGACGCGATGACGATGTCGCGTTCTTTCTCGAGGATGCGGTGCACCCAGTCGATCGCCTTCTTCGCCTTGTCGGCGGGCTCCACGGTGAAGTCGTGGTCGTACTTGTTCTTGAAGTAGCGGGCCTCGTTGGCTCGTAGGCCCGCGAGGGCAGCCGCTACCGGTGAAGACTCGAGGCCGGCGGTCGACACGGTCTTGAAATCCACGACAGGGGACATGAGCAGAGGACTAGCAGCTACCTCTGCGTGTGCCGGCCGAAGCTTTGCGTCAGCCGAGCAGCTCGGCGCGCTCCTCGTTCGAGATGGCGATGCCGATGGTCGCCAGCGGATCGAGGATGTCGCGCACGACGACCTCGCGCGCGACGGGGGCGAAGCGCGCGGGGCCGAGCCACCCGAGCTCCTGGAGATCGCCATCGGGTAGCTGCGCGCTCGTTCGCGTCGCGGACGGCTTCCAGAAGGGCTGAAGCGTCTGCAGTGCGCCGAGCAGCACTTGCCCGAGCCGTGCGAGCTCCGCCTCGTCGATGCGCGCCAGGGCCCACTCGAAGTACAAGCCGCCGAGCCGCCGGTGGTGGGCCTCGTCGCGGAGGATCGCCTCGTAGACCGCGCGCGCGAGCGGGTGCGAGGTCGAGTCGCGCGAGACCGTCGCGGTGCCACCGCTGAACGCCTCGGCGATGCAGCTGACCTTGAGCACCATCTCGTTCGCGCGCTGCAGGTGCGAAAGGCCGCGCGAGGGGCGCGTGGCGAACCGGTCCATGTCGACCAGGCGCGGCGCCGCGCCGCCGAGCTCCATCGCGAGGCGGCTCGCCATCTCGACGTGCGAGCACTCGTCGGCCAGGAAGTCGCTCGTCATCCCCAGCAGATCGAGCGGTGCTTTCACCTCGACGAGCGCGCGCAGCACCTCGGTGAACGAGGCGACCGCGCGATACTCGTTGATGGCCACCTCGGTCCACGCGCTGCGCGCGAAGTCGACGGCGGCGGGCGCGTACCGCGACGGATCGATCGTGCCCCAGGGCAGTTCCTCGGTGGTGGGGCGCGCCTTGCGGAAGTGGTGCTCCGCTGCGCCGCCCATCCACTCCAGCTCGAAGGGCTGCTTCACGTCCCGTCAATCCTGGCCGGAGTCTGGGGCCGGGACAACGCCGAGGGCATCGAAGGTGGAGGGTGAGTCCTCACCGCCGTCCACCAGGCCCATCACGGGACTGTCGGAGCCGGCGACGGCGACGACACGAAGCAAGGGACGCGGGGGCTGGGGCGGGGCCTTTCTGTAAAGCATGGAGACGCTGTGCTGAGCAAACCTCGGGCCGGTGCGGTACCCCAGCGAAATGCGGTGGATGCCATTGTGCCGGAGCGTGCCCCGCGATCTTCGCGTCACGGGTCCGTGAAGGCGCTCGGGCCTGCGTCCCGGTAGACGGCACGTGTCGCGCATGCGAGAGGGACTCATGGCTGACGCCGAGATTCGGGCTGCGCTCGAGCGGCACTGGGCCGCATCCAACGCCGGAGACGATGTGGCAGAGGTCGACATCTACCGCGACGATGTCGTGCTCGAGTATCCGCAATCGGGGGAACGCTTCAGGGGCCGTCGCAACGTGCTCGAGTCACGCGGGAACAACCCGGCCAAGCGTCGCTTCGAGATCCGCCGGACGCGCGGCTCGGGGGACCTGTGGGTCATCGAGTACGTGATCTTCTACGACGGCCGCCCGGTGCCCACGGTCAGCATCATGGAGTTCCGCGACGGAAAGGTCGCGCACGAGGCGCAGTACTACGCCGATCCGTTCGAGGCGCCGGCGTGGCGCGCGCCCTGGCGGGAAATGATGCGTTGATCTTGAGGTCACAATTTGTGACTTCAAATCAGTGCGTGCGGCCGCTCGCGCAGGCGGCCGTGCCGATGGAGGTGCTGCCCGTCAGGGTGGCTCCGGCGCTCGTGCCGGTGACGACGTCGGTTCCGTTGGTGCTCGCCGTGAGCGACACGCTCGTGGTGGGAGTCGCGTGGTCCCACACGTTGCCCGCGAAGTTGGCCGCGTTGCCCGCCGCGTAGGCGAGGACCAGGTCGTAGCCGTTGGTGGCCCCGCCCGGGAGCTTCGAGTTGCAGTAGATCGAGTTCGCGTTCGACGCCGTCCCGTCGGCGCTGAAGTCGAACGTCCCCGCGGGACCCACGCCCACGTAGACGCCGTTGTCGTTGTCGTGGATGACGTTCTGATGGGCCTGGAGCACCTGCGCCACGCTGATGGCGTACCCGGTCGTCCCGCCCACCGCGGTGTCGGCGCCGGCCGACTCGGCGATGTTGGTGAACGTGTTCCCGTTCAACTTGGCGATGTTCACCGTCGCGCTGGTCTGCAGGCCGATTCCCATCGGGAGCGTCGCGGCAGTTCCGTCGAAGGTGTTGCCCAGGATCTCGAAGTACTGCGCCGACTGCGAGACGATGACGATCCCGCGGTAGCCGCTCGTGAAGTGGTTGCCGTCGAACGACTGCGCCGATCCGCACCCCTCTCCGAAGAGGTCGATCGTGCAGGCCGAGAACGTGTTGGCGTCGGCCGCGACGCCGTCGCCGATCTGGGCGCTGGGCCACGACTGCACCGGGTTGGTGGTGCCGCACGCGCCCGTGATCAGGCCCGAGTTGTCGCCGGTGAAGGTGCTGCCGGTCACCGTCGCGTTGCACCCCGTCGTCTGGGTGGGGCTCGAGCCGATCACGAGCCCCGAGTCGTAGTTGGGGCCGACCGTGACGTCCTTCACGACGAGGTTCGGCGAGGGCAGCGGCGGAGTCGCACCCGAGTTGGGCGCGTTGCCCGCGATGCACGCGAGGCCGAAGTAGCCGGTCGTCGGCGTCGTCACCGTCGCCGCCGGGAGGAGCGTGAACCCCGAGAGGGTGGTCGCGCCGTAGTTGGTCCCTCCGTCCGTGGCCATGACGTCGCCCGCGACGAGCGTCCCGAAGTGCGTTCCCGTGTCGAGGAACGAGCCGGTAGCAGTGGTGTTGTACGCGGCCGACGAGCCCTGGATCGTGGTCGTCGACGCCCCGGCGCCGACCAGGGATCGCCCATGGCTCACGACGAGAGGGAAGGTCTCGCCGGCGGAGTACGTGCCGGCCGCGAGATGGATGGTCGCGTTGTCGTGCGAGGCGGCATCGGACGCAATGAGCGCCAGGGTGATGGTCTTCAGCGCACAGCTCGGGCCGGCGCCGCTGTTCGTGTCGAGGCCGTTCACGGCGTCCACGTAGAAGTCGGTGGTCGGCGCGAGTCCGCAGGGGTTTGCTTCGGGTGGCGCGTCTTGCGGAGCGTCGGCGGTGGCGACGTCCTTGGCGCCAGTGTCCTGGGTGCCGGTGACGTCCTGCGCGACGACGTCCTGGGAACCGGAGTCCTGGCCGCCGGTGTCCCCTGTGGCGACATCCTGGGTCGTGCCATCCAGGCCGTTGCCGTCTTCACCGCCATCAGGTCCGCCGGCCCCGTTATCCGGGCTGCTCGACGAGCATCCCAGCGGGAGGATCAAACCCAAGGACACGCCTAGCCAAAGGACCCGCGAAGTTTTCATTAAGCGTCCACCGTATCACTACGGCTGGGTCCGCCAATAGCCGACTCGTCGAGATTCGACGAGCACCGCAATGCCGGCCCGCTCGATCCCACGGGCTACGATGGGTTCCGTGCGCCGCCACGTGCCTCCGATAGTCGCAATCATGCTGGTTGCGGCGTGCAGTGCTTCAACATTGCCGTCGTCCCTCGCAGGAACGGCCTGCAGCAACGCCGGAGGGACCTGTTTCGTGGGCGGCGCAGTGTGTGCGCACGCGCCCGACTCCGCTCAGGACTGCAACCCGAACAGAAATCCCGGCGGAGGGATCTGCTGTCTCGGGTCAGCTACGCAGGACGCCGCACCGCAGGACGCTTCCGCATCGGACGCCAATGGCAACGCAGATGCCGCTGACGCTTCGAGTGATTCCCCCTGCGTCCCGCGAAGCTGCTCGGATCTCGGCTACGACTGCGGGTACAACGGCGACGGCTGCGGCAACATCATCACATGCGGAGCGTGCACGGCGCCGGACTACTGCGGCGGCGGCGGGCTCGGTAGGTGCGGTACAGGCTCGGGCTCGTCTGACGCGGGCCCCGATGGCTGCCAGCCGCTGACCTGCATGCAACTCGGCTACGACTGTGGACCGAGCCCCGACGGGTGTGGCGGCGTTGTCGATTGCGGGACCTGCACACCGCCCGAGTTTTGCGGGGGCGGTGGTTTCAGCAAGTGCGGCCCCACGGATTGATTGCTATGCGCGAGTCTCAAGGAGCCACGGGGGCGAGCCGATCGAGGTCGTCTGCGACGTGAGCGGCACGCGGGGGTGAGTTAGCCTCGGGCAATACGTGCGCCGTCCCGTTTCGCATGTCCCACGCCGGTTGGTGGTCGCTGCGATCGTCGCGGTAACGCTGCTCCTGTCGTTCTCGTGGTCTTCCCGCGCGCTCGCCGCTCCCCTCTTGCGGATCGACCCGTCGACGAAGCACGTCGAGCTCGCGCAATACCTGGACGTGTTCGATGACCCCACGGGGCGGCTCGACCTGGCCGACGTGACGACGCCCGAGATCGCCGCCCGCTTCCGGGCATTCGAGGGGCGCGTCGGCCCCAACGAGAACTACACGGCCAGCACCCTTTGGGCGCGCTTCGCGATCGAGAACACGAGTGACGTGCCGCTCGAGCGGTGGCTCGTCCTCGACGCGGCTTTCCTGGAGCACGTGGAGGTCTTCCGCGACGGCGAGCCGCCGGCCGTGCAGGGCATCCTGCACCCGCGCTCGCAGCGCGAGCTGCCCCGGCGAACCTTCAGCTTCCGCATCGCCCTCGCTCCTCACCAGGTACGCGTCGTGCACGCGCGAACGTGGGGACTCGCCGAAGTGATGCTGCCGATGCAGCTCTGGGAGGTCGGCGCCCTCTCCGAGGCAGACCGGGGCACCGCGACGTTCGCCGCGCTGGGTCTGGGCGTGATGCTCGCCATGGCGCTCTACAACGCCTTCCTCTCCTTCTTCGTCCGCGACGCGAGCCACCTCCTTTACGCGGGCTACATGGTGTTCATCGGCGCCTGGTGCATGTGCATCGACGGGAGCCTGCTCGACGCGCTGCCCGGCAGCGTGCAGACGCTTCCCCACTGGGTCAACGTCGTCAGTGTCTATGGGGGCTTCATCCTCGCAGGCCTCTTCGTGCGTTCGGTCCTCGGGCTGCGTGCGGCCAGGCCGCAGATGGACCGCCTCGTCCTGGCGGTCGTGGTCGCGCTCTTCGTGATCGCGACGTCCTACCTCGTGGGTGTCCTGGACTACAGGCAGGAGAACATCGTGGCTCGCCCTCTGGTCATCGGAGACGCGCTCCTCTTGATCGCCGCCGCCGCCGTGCGCTGGCGCGACGGATTGACGAGCGCCGCCTACGTCCTCTTCGCCTGGATCGCCCTGTTCGCGATCACCATGTACGTCCAGCTCGCTTACTCCGGCGTGATTCCCGTCCTGCCTCCGCCCGTGTCCTTCGGTTACGCGGTCGAGGCCATCCTGCTGTCCCTGGCCCTCGCCAACGCGATGCGCGAGCGCGCCGTGCAGGTCGAGGAGCGCGGGCGAGAGGTGACGCTGCTGAACGAGGAGCTTCGTCACCAGGTGGCCGAGCGATCGCGCGAGCTCACGGAGGCGCTCGCCCGATCGGAGGGGACGGTATCTCCGGCGGCACTCGAGGTCGGCGACCTCTTCGACGGGCGCTATCGCGTCAAGCGTCAGCTCGGGCGCGGCGGAATGGGAGCCGTCTACGAGGTCGAGCGCGCGCGCGACGATCGGCGGCTCGCGCTCAAAGTCATCACGGCGGCCCTGTCCTCCAAGAGCGCGGCGCGGTTCGCGCGCGAGGCGGAGATCGGCGCTCGCCTCACGCACACCAACCTCGTTTCGATCGTCGACGTCGGGATTGCGGCGGGAGTCACCCCGTTCCTCGTGATGGAGCTCGTGCGCGGCGGCTCGATGGAGGACCAGCGTTCGCGCTTCGGCGACGCTGCGTGGGCGTTGCCCATCCTCGCTCAGGTCGCGCGCGGGCTCGGCGAGCTGCACGCGAATCGCATCGTCCACCGAGACCTCAAGCCCGGCAACGTGCTGCTCGTCGAAGGCGGACCCGGGAACGCGCCGGTCGCGAAGATCGCGGACTTCGGCATCTCGCGCTTCGGCGGCGTCGACGACTGCTCGGAGGGCAAGCCGAACGTCAGCCCGCACGATCTGACCGAGACCGGGGCGCTCCTCGGGACTCCCATCTACATGCCGCCGGAAGCCTGGTTCGGTCCGGCGCAGCACGCCTCTGCGGATATCTTCTCCTTCGGGGTGCTCGCGTACGAAGCACTGACCGGCCGCTCGCCCTTCGACGTCCCAGCGGTGCTGCTGGTGCGTTCGCGCAAGCCCGTCCCCGTGCCGCCGCCCCCGGAAGGCGTGAGGGAGGAGATCGCGACGCTCGTCGTGGCGTGCCTTCAGCAGGACCCCGAGAAGCGTCCGACGGCGCGCCGGCTCGCCGAGAGCCTCTGACGCGAGACGCGCGCGACGAAGGTTCGTCGTCGACTGACGAACCTTCGTCACGACGCACGTGGCGACGAGCCGCTGGAAATGGGCCGAATCGCGGTGGCACCGTCGTTGCTCCTGGCCGAAGGAAGGAGGAACCATGAAGGCTCTGGTCACGGGGGCGAACGGTCACATCGGCAGTCAGGTGGTGAGAGCCGCGCAGCGCGCGGGGATGCATGCGGTGGCGTTCGTGCGGCCGAACGCGGATCGGCGCGCCCTCGCGGGCCTCGACGTCGAGGTGCGAACGGGCGACGTCCTGGACGTCGAGAGCCTGAAGAGCGCGTGCCGGGGCGTCGAAGTTCTCTTCCACGTCGCGTCGCCCCATCGCCAGTTCGCGGTGGATCCGGGCGACATCACCCGGCCCGCGGTCGAGGGCACCGCCAACGTGATAGCCGCCGCGCGCTCCGTTGGAGTGAAGCGCATCGTGCACACGAGCACGGGCGCCACCGTGGGCTTCACGCCGGATCCACGTCGGCCGCTCACGGAGGACGACTTCCTCGACACGGCGGCTGCACCGTACGCGCGCGGGAAGATCGAAGCGGAGCGGCTGGCCTTGCAAGCGGCCAAGCGCGGGGAGCCCGAGGTCGTCGTCGTCAACCCGAGCGCCGTCTTCGGCCCGCGCGACCACCGGCTGACGCCCGCATCGCGGGCCATCCTGGGCCTCTTGCACGGCGATCCGGCGTTCTTGCACCTGTGCGTCTCCGATGTCCGCGACGTGGGCGCGGCCCACGTCCTGGCGGCGACCAAGGGGCGATCGGGGCAGCGCTATCTCATCGTGGGCGAGCCGCGATCGCCTGCGGAGATCCGAGACATCCTCGGGCGGATCGCGGGCATTCGTCCCGCAACGTTCACCCCGCCGCGCTTCGTGCTGAACTTTCTGGCGGGCCGAATGGAGAAGCAGGCGGCTCGCTCGGGTGGCGACGCGCCGCTGACGCGCGCCGTCCTCGAGGACACCTTCGGCCGGCACCTCGTCTACGACGGTGCCCGCGCCCGAACGGACCTCGGCGCGACCTTCCGCCCGCCCGAGGAGACGCTCCGCGACGCGATCCGGTGGCTCCTCTTCGTGGGCGCCGTGAAACCGAAGGTCGCCGCGAGAGTGCGGAAGGCGATGGGGCCAGGGGCAGAGCCGGATACGGACTGGACGAACTAGGAGCCCGGCGTCGCTCAGGCTCAGCGGCGAGAGTTGCGACGCTCCACGACGTGAATCAGCCCGTCGAAGGCGTCCCGCATCGCCCAGGCCTGGCTGGAGCCGGACGCGTCGGCCAGCGACGCCGCGCGCTGCTGCCCGTTCTCGAGCGCCTGCACGGGGCCCGCGCACGCCGGCGGCAGCTTGCGCTCCAGGTCTCCCGCGGCTCCGTCATAGAGGTGGTAGCACCCGGCGAAGTTGCCGCCGTTGTAGAGGGGCGCGCCGATCTCGATGGCGTCTTCGATCCCGTTCATGAGCGTGTCCACGTCGGCATCGCTGCAGCCGTCGAGGATCGACAGCGGGTGATTCGGGACGTGGCGTGTGACCGGGGGAAGGCTCGCGGCGGTGCCCGTGGCTCCCGCGGGGACGCTGGACACCGGGAGGGCGCGGGCACGTTGCCCCTTGCGGGCCAGCCAGTAGAACGCGCCGCCCACCGTGATCATCGCGCCGACCCCCACGAGGACGAAGAGGAGGACGAGCCACGTCCCGCCCGTCTGCGGCGCTTGCCCAGGCGGCGTGGGGCCTTGCTGCGGGTAGGGATTCACCGCTCCAGGGGTCGCACTCGTCGTGCCGCGGCGTCAAGACGCGCGGGCATACCTCGGTGGCCTGCCCATCCTCTGCCATGGATCACCTCGTGGCCCCACCGCGCGTGTCGATGCGCGATCGAGACGCTTATCTGGGCTGGGTGCTCTCCGCCGCACCGGTCTGCTGTTGCGCCTCGAGCGGGTTCGAGTAGCTCCAGACGTGGACAAGCTTGCCGTCCGCGTTCGGCTGCCAGATCTGCAGAAAGTGCTGCCCTGTGACCGGCTTGCCCGTCACCTTCGTGAATCGTCCGTAAGGCAGCTTCTGCGTGCCGGTGAAGACGTGCTCGATGACGACGAAGCCGTCGGTCCCCCACACGTTGATCGGCGTCCACTTCTGATCCGGAAACGCCTTGAAGAAGCGTTGCAGGTCCTGGACGTTGTCCTTCTTGCCTTTGATCGGAGGAACGCCCCAGGTCTCGTACTGCACGTCGTCGGCGAGGAAGGGGGTGACCTGCGCGACGTCGTCGGTGTTGAATGCGTCCTCGATCTTCTTCGCCCACGCGACGAGCTTGTCCTCGTCCGCGGTGCCTTTGGCCACGTGCATCTCGGGGCTGGCGGTCGGCGGCTGCTCGAGCGGTGGTGCGTTCTTGGCGCCCTCCCGCTGCGCCTTCACGCCCATCCTGTTCAAGTAGATGCGCTGCTCCTTGGCCCGGCCGTCGTCGTCGAAGACATAGACGTCAGCGCGCTTCGCGCCGGCCGAGACCCCCTTGATGTTCGCCGTGTCGCCGGGCAATGGTCCCCTCCACGTACCAGTCCAGGTGAATTCGACCACGGCGACGTTGCCCTTCATCCAGATGCGGGTCGGCGCGAACTTCATGTCGGACCAGAGCTGTGTCGACTTCGTGGCGCCCTCGACGAACGCAGCCTTGCCGTGTGTCTCGAAGGTGCCGTAGAAGCTCACGACGAAATCGTCGCTCAGGTAGGTCGCCTCCTTGGCCGCGTCGTGCGCGTTGGACGCGTCGTAGATGCCCTTGATCGCCTCCGGCATCACCTCGCTGAGCGGCGGCTTGGGAGGTGGCGGGAGCGGCGTCGTCTCGGGCGGTGCGGCCGTGGCGCTCGTTGGCGCGGTTGGCGGCAGAGGAGGAGTAGGCTGGAACTGCGCCGGTGCCGGGCTCCTTCCTCCGCACGCTGCAGATATGAGCGTCGTCAAAGCGAGGGCGGGAAAGACGGTGGGCCGCATGGGGGAATCTACAACCCTACCCGAGCCTCGCGGCGAACGGGCCGCACGCGTCACGGGAGTTTGCGCGTATCATCGCGCGGGTAGGGGCGCGTGGGCAGCGAGGACGACAGGACCCTGGTCGGGGCGACGCTTGCGCACTACAGCATCGAGGCGAAGCTCGGGCAGGGGGGGATGGGCGTCGTGTACCGCGCCCGCGACTCGCGGCTCGCGCGTGACGTGGCGCTCAAGGTGCTTCCGGCTTCGGTTGCCGCCGACAGTGAACGGCGCGCGCGCCTGCTGCGTGAGGCGCGCTCCGCGGCGGCGGTGAACCATTCGAACATCGCCGCCGTGTACGACGTGGGCGAGAGCGAGGGGCGCGTGTACCTCGCGATGGAGCTCGTGGAAGGCGCGACGCTGCGTGAGCGGCTCGCGCGCGGCGCGCTGCCGGCGCCCGAGGCGACGCGCATCGCCAGGGCGATCGCGGCGGGCCTGGCGAGGGCGCATGAGAGAGGCATCGTCCACCGCGACCTGAAGCCGGAGAACGTGATGCTCGGGCGCGAAGGCGCCGTGAAGATCCTGGACTTCGGCCTCGCGAAGCTGCACGAGCCGGATTCGACCGACAGCGCACTCGAACGGCAGGAGACGCAGACGCTCGAGGGCCGCGTGATGGGCACGCCGGGCTACATGTCGCCCGAGCAAGCGAGCGGCCGTGCCGTGGACGCGCGCACCGACGTGTACGCGCTCGGGGTCGTCCTGCAAGAGATGCTCACGGGCGGCTTGCCGGGCCGCGACGCGATCACGGACCCGCGGCTCGCGGCCATCGTCGCAAAGTGCACCGCGGTTTACGCGGCTGACCGCTGGCCCGACGCGCGCC
>Ga0335069_10007339_pt1 | contig 15933 bp, 16 predicted proteins | sample Lox_Sample_11_FD_206714 | JGI IMG/M metagenome (GOLD analysis project Ga0335069, IMG submission 206714) | Soil microbial communities from Loxahatchee National Wildlife Refuge, Florida, United States - Lox_Sample_1.1 | ecosystem: Environmental > Terrestrial > Soil > Wetlands | place: USA... | reverse complement strand
TCCACCCACAGGGTGCACCACCAGCTCAGCGATCAGGAAGGCGATCCACACACTCCTCGGGAAGGCGGATGGTGGGCGCACACCGGCTGGATCTTCTTCGGCGAGGCGCTCCACGCGCAGACGGATGTTCTTGCAAGCCGCTACTCGCCCGATCTGGGGCGCGACAGATTCCACGTCTGGCTCAGCAAGTACCACTGGCTCCCAATCACCATCAGCGGAATCCTCCTGCTCGCTGGCGGCTGGTATTGGGGTGGATGGGTAAACGGAGTCGGCATGGTGCTTTGGGGCGTCCTGCTCCGCGTCACGCTCGGCCTCCATGCCACATGGCTCGTCAATTCAGCAACGCACCTCTGGGGCAGCCGCCGCTTTGAAACTCGCGACGATTCGCGAAACAGCTGGTGGGTGGCCCTGCTCACGGGTGGCGAGGGCTGGCACAACAACCACCATGCGCACCCGGTCTCCGCGCGCCACGGACTCAGGTGGTACGAGCTCGATCCCAACTTCTGGGGAATCTGGCTGCTCTCGAAGATCCGCCTCGCGAAGAAGATACGCGTTGCAAACTATGATCCGGCCAATCCCAAGCCGGCCGGGCTGTAGCATGACCCTGTGATTCATCCTGCTCAAGTCGTGAACGGTGTCTGGATGGGCACCGTTCTACTTTTGCTGGGACTTGTTCCATGACTTTACAGCGCATGCGGGCTGGCAATCTCAGAGGCTGCGGCTGTGCTGATTATCCGCTTTCCACTTCCTGCATTCTCGCAATCTGACCTCAGTCCGCCACGATGGTTTGCTGTAGCAGGAGCAGCCATTCTTGGTTTTACTCTGCTGGCCTGCATCGCGAGCTAGAGGTTTCTGCTCAACCTAAGTCAGGCGTACCCCCGCCAGTTTCTCGAGGATTGCGATTGGCGCCGAACTGGGAGTGACCATCGCGTCGGGATCCACCAGGAGGGTCTGCTCCAATGCAAACTGGCCCGCAAGCACCGCGTGCGGCACCGTCTCCGTGTAGACCATCCAGCTTGATCCCGGCGCAAACTCGATTACCTCCCGGTCGCAGGTGCGCTGGAACTCCGCATCCTCCTTCATCGCGTTGTGCAGCCGCATCATGAACTCGTCATACGGCGTGCGCTTCCACTGCGGAACGAGCTTGGTCAGTCCGGTCGCGCTCGCCATCTGCTTTGCGGCATGCGTTACGGCACTCTCAGAGTGCGGCAACGCAAGCTTGCCCGGTGCAAAGGCATGGACCACATCTCCAAATGGCTTACCCACCACCCATTCGCGCGTGCGGCTCGGGTGAATATTGTTGAAAAACCGCAGAATGCGCCATCCTCGCGTTGGCCGCGTCGGAAATGAATCCGTGTGCAGCAGGTCATTGCGCTGTCGCAGCGGCAGATCCCGTCCCTGCTCTTCGATGGGTCTGAAACTCGCATAGTCAAGCCGCCAGCCGCCCACATACGGCGCAAGAAAGCTCTTGAGAAACTCCTCCACGGCCTCGGAATACCGGTGCATCACGCCCCGCATCCGTTCGAGAGCTTCACCGGCTGTCGACTCGCGATCTACGCCGCTCAGCAGGTCGCGATCCGGCTTGTACGCAATGTTCTTGTGCAGTTGGCTGTTCGATTGATGTTGTTCCAGCAGGAATGCGAGGTCTGCAGGCGGAATGGCGATCGGAGTCTGTGGAAAGTACAGGATCTCTCCCGCCTCGAGCCTTGCACACCAGCCTCGGATATTCTCGATGGGAATGGACGCACCATCACGCACTGTCCCCGGCGGGATGGGATGAACAGGCATCGACAGGACCTCACTTCCTCAACTTGGCCCGGAACCACAACGTGCCAAAAACCGGAAGCGCCACTAGCAGCACCAGCACTCCCGCGGGAAATCCAACATAGCGGTAGCTGTATGCATAATTCACCGCATGACGGCCGGCCACGTTCCATGCAAGCAGCGCAAAAATCGCCAGCGTGGTGGTGGCGAAAAACGTGAGGAATGCAGACGCGAATGCGAGCAGCAGGCTCGTGAACAGCCCGAATCCCTCCAGCGGGAACCCGAGAAAGCTTCCGCTGTTCCGGGTATGACCTTGCACTGATTGCATCTGAAATGCCGCCTCCGTCATCTAGAATAGCTTTTTATGGCCAGCAGCGCACAGATCGAGCTTTGGCATGCGGAGAAGGTTGCCACACAGGTTTCTCTGGCTTTCGCGTCCAATGGGATTCGTTTTGCCATGTGGGGCGAAACTCTTGTCTCCGATGATGATGTCGAGCGTCTTGTCTGTGCTGTTCCGGCATCGCTCGCTCCCGCGTTGAGCACGCGCGCATATTACTTTGTTCCGCTCGCCATCGCGGATACGGGCGAAACTATGATTGCTCCTTCGTATTCCGTCGACCTGGGCGATCGTGCCGTCTGTCATCGCAACGCGGCCTTCGGCGCCACCGACGCGGTGTTTCTGTCAACGCGGCTCGTCGAAGACCGTTTCGGCCTTGCCTTCGAATTCTTCATCAACGTTTCCCACAACTTCGTCGAGATCGCTGGAGTGCCCGACAGTTTCTCCCGTCTCGCCTGGTCGCAGGCCGAGGCGCAGGTCCGCGGCGAAACAAGTCAGGATGCCTGGGAAGCTCGCCGCCGCGCGCAGGAGTCGCGCGCCGGTCAGAAGGGAATCGACGAACGCGCGCGCACCACCTTCTTTGAGGCTGCATTCTCTGACGCGCTCGCCATTTACATACTCTCGCTCGCCGTCGACTTCGACTACCACGACCTCCGCGAGCGCGAGTACCCGCTCCTCGCTGCACCGGCCCTTGCCGAACGCCTGCGCCACGTTGCGAGCCTCTTCCCAGCCAACCCCGGCTACGAGTTCCAGGTCTTTTATCGCCGCAAGGGATAAACACTTATCGCCGAGAGCCCCATCCAAAGCCCAACGCGAATAGACCTTGAGAGAACATAACTCGACTCTGAAATCTTCAGCTTGACCAGAGATTGGTTAGGGGCGAAGCGACGGACAAACGGACAATGCTGGCAATTACTTCGGCCTCCGCATGCTGCGGTCCGACCCCCGTCGACCCCTCCGCTTCTTGCATTTGATTTCTACCCCTCGGCGCACAATGGAGGCGGAGTCGAATCCCGCATCGCTGTCACAAACTGAGCTGGAGCCGAGCAGCCGGAAACTGGCAGCCGGCAGCCAACAGCTCGAAGCTGCCCTTCTAACTCCTTTACTGAGAAGACTCTGCGGCTAAGTATAATCATAAGAAGACTTTGGCGGCACATCTATTCTGTAAACAGCTGAAAACAAAGCTTTTCCTCGCAGAGCATGGGGGGAGGGTGCCCCATCCTTCCCGCGTATTTGCGAGAAGGATGAGGGATGCCATGATCCTCCACATCACGCAAGCCCGTCGAACAACACCTCACCCCGAGTACAGGTTTGTGCTGAGAAACTCGTTCCGGAACTTGCCGTCGGGATCGAATCGCCCAAGCAGCGACTTGAAGTCGCCCAGGCGGGCATACTGCGCCTGCAGCCGCACCGGCGGAATTGTGAACAGTTTGCCCCAGTGGGGCCGCGGGCCGAAAGGCTCAAGCTGCGCCTCGATGAGCGGCAGAATCTTGCTCACCTCGGGCCACTCCGGCTTCCACGTGAAATGCAGTGCAAGGGAAGGCCGCTGATAGGCCGTGCTCATCCATAACTCGTCCGCGGCAATGGTGCGAAGCTCGGTGACGAAAAGGTGAGGCGTGATGCGATCGCGAAGCTTTTCAACCGCGATGATCGCCTCGTAGCCCCGATCGCGCGGAACAAAGTACTCGGTCTGCAGTTCGCGCCCGCTCGAGGGCGTGAAGTTCATCTTGAAGTGCGGCAGCCGCTCGTACCATGGACCGGGGATGCCGAGTTGCTCCGTGCAGCTCTCAGCGGGATGTCCGTCGATCGGATGCAACTTTTCGGTTGCGCGTCTTGCGCCGAAGAATTCCGCCGGCCACTCGTTCTTATCGCCTGGTGTCAGGCGGCGTTTGATCCACACCTGCGTCGCGCGATGGTTCTGCCAGTCGGTGAAGAGGCTCACGCTGTAGCCACTGCCAAAGATCTCATCGAAGTTGTGCCGAAGCTGATCGAAGGAGAGGCTCCGGTAAACCGTCTGAGCCACTTGGTATGTGGGCTGCAGGTCCAGCGTCACCCGCGCGACCACGCCCAGTGCGCCCAGTCCAACCACAACGCCGTTGAACCGATCGTCCTTCTTCTTGCGCGAGAGTTCCATCACCGCGCCATCTGCCGTTACAACTTCCAGTCCCGAAACTGCGGTTGCCAGATTGCCGTTGTGAATTCCCGATCCATGTGTGGCCGTTGCAATCGCACCCGCAACAGAGATGTGTGGGAGCGAAGCAAGATTGTGCAGCGCATAACCACGCGCTTCAATCACTGGCGCCAATTGCCCGTACTTCACGCCGGCGCCGACGGTCACGGTCTTTGCTTTATCATCGATCGCAATTTCGTCAAGCCGCTGCAGCGAGATTTGATTATGCGTGCTGTCGGCGATGGTGTTGAAGGAGTGCCGCGTGCCGAGCGCACGAAGTTCGTGGCATTTCTTGACCATCTGCCGAACTTCATCGATACTTGCGGGGATGCCCAGGGCATCGGTGCTGTAGGTGATGTTGCCGGCCCAGTTCTCCCTCGGTGCGGGTTGCTGCTGGCCTGAGGAGTATCGAGACAGCATGCTCCCCGCCACAATTGCTCCTGAAGTCTTGAGAAACTCTCGCTTGTTCATCGTGCTTGACCATCCCCCGAACCTAGATTGGCATCAGCGCGTAGCGGCCTCCGCCGGTCGAGAGGATTGTCAGGTTCATTACAACGAAAAGCAAGTCATAGTGCCAGCCATACGTCTTCTCGCCCCAGAATCCGGTCTTCCACTTGAACACCTTCATCGAGATCGATCCGGCCATGATGAGAATCAGCCCCAGTGCAGCCCATTGCGTCAGCACGCCGAATGTCAGGCCCAGCGCGGCGGCAACCTCCGCCGCACCGAGGAACACCGTGAACGGTACGCTCAAGCCGAGGCTCTCCGCTCGCTCTCTCGGAAACTTCAGGTGATTGAATCCGCTCGTTCCAAACACGAGTGCCACCATCAGGCGAAGCAGGAGAAGACCGCAGTCCGCGTAATGGAGTGCACCGGGAATCGATATCATGCGACAACCTCCATGACCTTAACGCCATTGGATGCAGCAGAGTGGAACTGGGCCGCAATCTCACGTGGACATGCAGTAACGAGCCAGGGTCGCCTGGCGCCTTTGCGCTTCAACTGGGATTGACAGTTATGTACCCTGAACATGATGGCCTGATCGTTGGCCCTGGCTTGGAGGAGGGAAAATTCCGATGACAGAGACGGCGAAGAAAGCGACGACCCCGAAGAAACCACGCGCGACTGTGGCCAAATCAACTGCACCCAAGGCAGCGGCAACGAAAACGAAGACTGCCAGATCGAAAGTCACAATGATGCCGTCTCACGAAGAGATCGCTGCTCTGGCCCATCGGTTCTGGACCGAGCGCGGCCAGGAGCACGGACACCACGAAGAGGACTGGCACCGGGCGGAACAGCAGCTTTTCGGCAAAGCCTCCTAGGCATTTGCCTCGGAGTCGTACGCCACTCGCCCCTCGCTGATTGTCCAGCGCACTTTGCCCTGCATGGCCCAGCCATCAAAGGGAGTGTTGCGCGATTTCGACCTGGTCTCGGCGACGCGGTAGGACCATTCAGCTTTCGGATCGAACACCACGACGTCTCCGAAGCTGCCGGCTGTCAGTGTGCCGCGGCCTTTCAAACCAAGCAGCGCAGCGGGCTGGGCGCTCAGCAGGCTCAGCACACGCCCCATGGGCAACTTCCACTCCCGGTGCAGCCAGCGCAGGCAAAGTCCCAGCGCCGTCTCTAGGCCAGTGATTCCGTTGGGAGCGTTTTCAAATTCCACTTCCTTCTCATGCGTCGCGTGAGGCGCATGGTCGGTCGCAATCGCGTCCACAACGCCGTCGAGAATGGCCTCAATCATGGCGTCGCGATCCGCCCCGGAACGCAACGGAGGATTCATCTTGGCGTTGGTGTTGTAATGGGCCACGTGTTCGTCCGTGAGCAGAAAGTGGTGCGGCGCCACTTCGCAGGTCACGCGCAATCCATTACGTCGCGCCTGCCGCACGGCGGCGATTGCGGCCGCCGTCGAGGCGTGTGCGACATGCAGATGAACGCGTGCATCGCGGAGTTCGGTAACCAGCCGGATATCGCGTTCCACAAGGCTGCTCTCTGCCTCTGCAGGCATTCCGCGCAGCCCGAGCCGGAACGCCGCGGGCCCCGCATTCATGCTCGCGCCCTGCGTCATGCGCGTATCTTCCGCGTGCTGGATGACGCTCAGCCCTACGCGCGCAGCGGCGGCCAGCGTCTCCCGCATGACGCTGTCTTTCAGGATTGGATGACCGTCGTCGGTTACTGCCACTGCGCCTGCGGCTTTAAGCGCGGCAAAGTCGTTCAGCACCTCGCCCTTTGAGCCTCGCGTTGCCGCTCCGATTGGATAAACGCGAATGTGCGCTCCGCGTTCCGGAGCGAGCATCCAGCGAGTGATATCCGGCGAGTCATTCACGGGGTTCGTGTTGGGCATCGCGGCCACCGCCGTGAATCCGCCCGCCGCTGCCGCCGCCGTGCCAGTGGCAATCGTCTCTTTGTATCCCTGCCCCGGCTCGCGCAGGTGTACATGGATGTCAACCAGTCCGGGGGCAACCGTCAACCCAGTTGCATCCAGAACATCTGCACCGTTGGCCGACTTCAACTTTCCCGGCCCTGCGATCTCCACGACTCGGCCGTCCTTGATCAGGATGTCCTTGGCGGCGTCGATTCCCCCGCCCGGGTCAACAACGTGCCCTCCGCGAATCGCGAGTGCCGTCATGCGCAGCCTTCCCTTTCGCCTGCCTTCAATGCGCGCTCCACCACGGCCATCCGGATCGCAACCCCATGCCGCACCTGTTCGAGAATCACTGACTGCGGCCCATCCGCCACGCCTGCAGTCAATTCGAGGCCGCGAATGATTGGACCCGGGTGCATGACCAGAGCCAACGGCGCAAATGATGCAAGCCGCTGGCCAGTGAGCTGATAACTCGCCTTGTATTGCTCAAGATCGATCTGCATGCCTGCCAGTCGTTCAGCCTGAATTCGCAGCATCATGACGACCTTAGATCGGCGAAGAGCTGCATCGAGATCACGCTCAATGCTGATCCCAGGTCCAGTGAGAGCTGCGAGCTCCGGCAACAGTTCCTTGGGGCCACACAAGACAACCTGTACGCCAAGACGCGGCAGCAGGAGCATGTTTGATCGGGCCACGCGGCTATGAAGAATATCGCCAACGATCGTGACACAAACACCAGAAAGCGTGTTGCCTTCCAAGTGGTTGATGCCGGGCCTCAGATGCGAAATGATGGTCCTCAGATCGAGCAGGGCCTGTGTCGGATGTTCGTGCATCCCATCCCCGGCATTCAGCACCGGCAAACGTGTCGCCTCTTCCAGCAGCCACGGTGCTCCTGAAGAATTGTGGCGCAAAATGATTGCCTCGGCTCCCAGCGCTCGCAAGGTCAACCCCGTGTCCTTCAGAGTTTCACCCTTCTCGATGCTCGAGCTGAGGCTGGAGACGAGCGTAGTGTCCGCTCCCAGGCCCTTTGCGGCGAGTTCAAAGCTTGTCCGAGTGCGCGTCGACGACTCATAGAACAGCAGAGCAACGCGCCGCTTTGCGAGAATGCGGTCCCGCGTCAGTGGATCCTGGTGTTCCAGGGCCGTCGCGCGGATCAGGATCCTGCTTACTTCCTCAAGCGTAAGGTCCTGGACGGAAAGGAGCGAGCCTGGTTGATGAGGAAATGTCGATGCGGGAGGAGGGGGCAGGTGAAGTTGCCGACGTGCGGTCATTGCGGTCGAGTTCATACGATCCAGTTCCACGCTCAGGACTGCAGCCGTGAGTGAATTCATTCATCGAGAGCGGCGCGCGCAAAGCCCGCCAGCCTGAAGGTTGAGCCTAATCGACCCTCTCGACCAGTAGCACCTGCTCGTCGTTATCCACTTCATTGAACTTCACTTCGATGATCTCTCGGCTGCTGGTGGGCACGTGCTTGCCCACATATGTTGCTTCAATCGGCAACTCACGGTGACCGCGATCGATCAATACCGCAAGTTGAACGCGTCGCGGACGGCCATGATCGAAGAGAGCATCGAGCGCCGCACGAATCGTGCGTCCCGTATAGAGAACGTCGTCACACAGCACCACGTCCCGGCCTTCTACTTCGCACCCAAGTGAACCCGGAGTGACTACGGGACGAACGTCGGTGGTGGATAGATCGTCGCGATAGAACTGGATGTCCAGAACTCCGGTATCTACGTGTCGTTTCTCGATGCCCGAGATGAGCTTCCCAAGACGCTCTGCGAGCGGGACTCCACGGCGCTTGATGCCGATCAATGTCAAGTCCTCGCTTCCATTGCTCTTTTCGACGATCTCATGTGCCAGACGCACAAGCGTGCGCTCTATCTCTGATGCAGACATCAGCCTGCCCTTGGTGCGTAGAGCAGGCAAATTCGCTTTTTCACTCATGGGTTCTCTCGTGCCGCTTGTCTCTCGCCGGATGATACGAGGCAACGGGGTTGGTCAGCAAGCTGTGAAGATGTTGATTCTCACGATTGGCAAATCTGCATGCATGTTTCTGCTAAGCAATTCCTAAATCTCTGGTCTGCGGCTTCTGCCCACCAGTCGCGCACCGAGTGCGCCACCCGCCGTGGCGAAAAGCACAAGGAAGACACAACTGGTGGCCATCCCGAATGCCTGAAAGCCCGCATGACCCTCTGGTGAGAGCATCCAATTGCGCTGAGCGGTCGCCTGCACCGCGTCCGCAACTCCCATTTGTTCTGCCCACTGTTGGGTCAATCGTTCGCTTTTCTCCACCCGGTCTTTCCACTCTGAATCGATCTCGCCTGAGCGATGAAAGACAACCCGCTCCAAAAAGAGCGCGCCACCGCTGAGGCCAAAAGCGAGCCAGGCAGCAAGGATGCCGGTCACCAGACCGATGCGAGCACCCGCTCCAATCGTGATCCACGCCGGTCTCTGACTCCTTATATAAAGAACGACCGCCCAGATTGCCGCCAGACCCATCCATATCAAGCCAAGCGCGCTTAACGGTGAAACCCCGCTCGAAAGCAAGCCGGCAGGTATTGCCAGGGCAATTGCAGCGCGCATTCCGGACTTCCAATCAATGCAACTGGCATCCCTTACTCCTTCGGGCCAGTCCTCCGTCTGCGTCATCGCATTGGTACCCTCAGCCGTGTAGACGAGTTGCGGCAACCCGCAGCTCGGACAGAAGCAGCTTTCCGCCGGAACGGATTGGTGGCAGCGATTGCAGTTCGTTTCCATGCTCACTAGAAGCCTATAGCATCGGGCGTCCTTGTGTGCAGACGCAGCCTCGTCCATACGAGCGCCGTCCCGGCAGAGGGAGATAATTCTGTCTCTTAAGGAAATGGTCTCGAGCTTTCACCCGCTAGAGGGAGCGGCTTTGGTTGGAGGGAATATAGCTCGAGGCGTGCTAGGACTGACTTTGCGCTTTCTTTGCCCTTTTATGCCGATGATGGCTTCTCGGAAGCCTGATAGCCTTCTGAAGGGGGGCGTACCCCCTGGCTCTGCAGAACCGGCATCGTACCGGGTACTGAAGTCTGAACAACCTCGGAAGATCCGACAGGCGGAATTGCGCCCTTCGCAATTCCGATGAACCGCAATCGTGGCAATAAAGAGACATGAAGCCTCCAAATTCACGAATGGTCAGGAACGAAATCTGCTATTCCATCACGGCGTTCCGTGCTAGCCAGTCCTCAATTGTGGACTCGGCCGCCTGTACAGCCTCCTCCAGGGTCATATTCGTTGAATCCAACAGGACCGCGTCAGGGGCAGGCTTGAGTGGGGAGTCGGTTCTGTTGCGGTCACGCTCATCACGAGCCCGAAGATCGCGGATGACCTCTTCCGGCTGCTTTGGAGCATTTGCTCCCAGTTGCTCAAACCGGCGCATGCCTCGCACTTCCGGAGCCGCGTCCAGAAAGATCTTTACTGCGGCGTTCGGAAATACGACGGTTCCGATATCACGGCCTTCCATGACGACCCCGCCTTGCGATCCCAATTCCTGCTGGCGCAGGACCATTGCGGCTCGAACCACGGGAAACACGCTCACGCGCGACGCCGCATCCGTGACCGTTCGATTGCGAATCTGGCCGGTCACGTCTTCGCCGTCGAGCAGGACTCGATTCTCTTCGTCACCCGGCTCAAGATCGATGGATGTTTCCGACGCGAGACGCTCAAGCGCGAAAGGGTCATCCAGTGACACTTCCGATCGAAGAGCCTTGAGAGCAAAGGCACGATACATCGCGCCTGTCTCAAGATTCAGCAGACCAAAGCGGCGCGCCAAATGCCGTGCAACTGTACTTTTTCCGGCGCCAGCAGGGCCATCAATTGCAATGACGATGTTGGGTCGGGCCAATCTGGATCTGTTCGCAATCATCTGCGCTTTTTCGAGGCCTGCTTGGTTCGGGCGCTGAACTCAAAGCGCTTATCTCTCGCGGCGCTGGCCGTCGCCATCGGCTTGCGCCCTCCGTGCGTTAAGCGTGGAGAGTCCTTGCGGGCGATCCCCCCCTTGCGTGCAACACTCGCTGGCTTTGCGGCTGCCTTGGCAGGGCCGGCGTGGCCGCTTCGCTTGGCTGAAGCGAGCTTGCCCCATGCTGTCCCAGCGGACTTCGCCGGCTGTGACCGATGGTTTCCATTTGAAGAACGGCCGTTCAAACTGGTTTTGCCACCTGATCGAATCCCGGAGTGAGAACCAATAGACTTTCCGTTGCTGCTAGAAGCTTTCTGAGCGCTTGGGCTCCAGCGATTTGCTGAACCCGGCCTCGCGGCATCTCGCTTCCGAGGTCCCTGAGTTCTCGCTTCAACCGAGCGGCGAACAGGACGCAAATTCTGGGATTGTCCGAGTCTCGCTGCGGTCACCGTCTTTCGGTCTCGGTTCTTGTGCGCCGAATGCCCTAGATGCGGACGCGAAGCTTCTGTCCCCACCTCTGACGCACTTCTCTGCGGAGCGCGGAGTTTGTTCGCTTCGTGCACCTCATAAGTGCGACCATTATTCGAGACCGGTACCGAGATGGCCGGGCTGGGCTGATCGTCTTCCCTGCCAAACGAGCGCGTAAAGTACGCAGACGCCGGCATCGACGCACTCGCGTAGAGCGATGTCTGTGGAGCGAAGTCGGGCAGCGTCCCTGCAACGTAGAAATGCGGTGCATGACCAAGCGAAATTGTATGAACCTGGCGAGTGGCGACAAGACCGCGAAGAACTTCGCGGATCTTGCTGCGAGCTGTGAGTGGAGCAAGGAACAGCTCCACCTCTTCCATCGTGGCGGCGATGACCGCCTGCAGATAGATCGAAGCCAGAACTGAGATCGCAGTGACTTGAGAAGTCGAAGCGCCCTCTGCAATTGCTCGCTGAAAGCGAGTGCGCAATAGCTGCCATTTGGCCGCCTGGCCAGGAGCTGAAACCACCGGAATAATGCGGAGTTGCTGCCAGAGCTCTGTAATCGCGCGCAGCACCGCTGCTTCGCTCACTTCACGGCCCAAGAACTGCTTGAGTTGTGAGATGGAGGCATCTCCCGACTCAAGCTGTTTGTAGGCCAGGACAGCGAGCTGCGAAACCTGGCGGGATCCGGTGAGTTGTGGGCTGCGGCGCCAGTCGCGGTCGCCGCGCAGAGCATAAACGTAGGGCAAAACCCACCCTGCGACGACAAAGTCAGGCTGCTCACCAGGATTGCCAAGGAGATTCAGCCGGACCGCCACGCCTTCCGTCTCAAGGCGGACCAGCAGGTCCTCCGCCAGTGCGATCTGCCTGGAATCCGGATTGGACTCCTGACGGCCACCGACTGCCTCGACAAACGACGGTGCAACGGAAGATGTGAATTGTCGCTTGGGGAGGAAAAGGCACAGCCCCGTCTCTTCAATCCAGGTGCGAGCCTCTTCCAATGTGAGTGTTCCAAGGCCGTTTTGGCGCATCCGTTCGGTGCGCGCCGCTTCTAATTGCTCAGATGTCAAAGAAAAACCTCACTTCCAGGCTGGCTTTCATGCCCGGCATCTCTCTCCTGAGAGGAGGGGTGCCACCCTTTTCATCTTAAATGCGAATCAGATTCGATGGAAGGCCCGCTGGATGTCCTTCCATGAGTACAACAACGCAATCGGACGGCCGTGGGGGCAGCTCGTCGGATGCTCGGTCTTGGCAAGTTCTGACAGTAGCCATTCCATTTGGGCTTGGTCAAGAGGGGTGTTTACCTTGATCGCCGAGTGACAGGCAATGGAAGCCGCAATGCGCAGACGCAACGTCATAAGATCCTCATTTAATTTGGGTTCGTGCGATTCCCCGCTTGCCTGCTCGATGACTTCTGTCAACATTCGCTCCAGCGAGTCACCGCCGAGGCCGACCGGTGCTGCCTTAACCGCAAGTGTCTGAGGGCCAAACGGCTCCACCTCAAATCCGTTTCTTTCCAGTTCCTCGGAGATTTGCGCAAACACGACCATTTGCCAGGGCTTGAGTTCTACAAGCAGAGGCATCAGAAGTTGTTGGCGCTGAACATGTTCCACCTGGCGATTTCGAAGAACCTTCTCGAAAAGCACCCTTTCATGTGCGACGTGCTGATCGATAATCCAAAGGCCATCCGTCCCGGCGGCCAGAATGAAAGAATCGCGCAACTGCCCCATGGGGTGCAGCGTGCCGAGACGGTTGAGGGTAGTGTCAGCCTGTTCGGCTTCCACCTTCTCCGTTTCCAGGGCAGTACTCTCCGGTTGGGCTGCGAGAGCTGGCGAACAGCTCCCGACACCGGGTCGGACTGGAAACTCAACGGTTTGCTCAGCAGTACTGCCGAGATCAATTCTCAGAAGGTCGGTGGCGGCCGAGGCGCCTGCATATGGCAGCCGGCCCGGGTAGGCCGGGACTGGCATCGGTGTGAGCCACAAGCCTTCGTTCGTTCCGGTGGAGAGTGTCTCCGGCTCGGGCGGCGGGAGAGCCTCGGCGGCCCCCGGCAGCGGCGAGATTGCCGACGGCATAAGGGTCGGGCTTGCGACGGGCGCCTTCTCGAGCGCATTCAGAAAGCCCTCTGCCGGGCGAGACCTGATGAGGGCATTGCGCAGGCTGTCTCTCACAAAGTCGTGGATCAGCGACTGTTGGCGGAAGCGCACTTCGGTCTTGGCGGGATGCACGTTGACGTCAACTTCCTCGGGGGGCATCTCCAGAAAGAGAAGAGCCACCGGGTAGCTCGTCGGCGGAAGGATGTTCCGGTAGGCCTCAGAGATGGCATGAAGCATCAGGCGATCGCGGATGAGGCGCTTGTTGACGAAGATATAGATAGAGTTCCGGTTGAGCTTCTGCAGTTCGGGCTTGGAATAGAAGCCTGACAGGCGAATAATGCCTGGGGCACGGGCCGGTTCCGCTGGGTCGCGCTTCCAGGGCGGGGGCTCCGGAAGGCCGGGACGATCGAGTGGCATCTCTGCGGCGACGGGTAGAAGCTGGGAGAGCGTGTCCTTGCCGAAGATCTGGTAGATGCGCTCGGCGGGCCGCGCGACGGGAGGGGCGGCAACCAGCGTATGCGAGGCAGAAGTCAACTCAAAATGCTTCCCGGGGTGTGCGAGCGCATAGTGAGTTACGAGTGCGGTCACGTGGGCCAACTCGGTCGACTCGGCGCGGAGAAACTTCCTTCGAGCAGGGGTATTGAAAAACAGGTCGGCAACCGCGATGGTTGTGCCGCGGGAAACCGGCGCATCGTCGACATGGAGAATCTTTCCGCCTGCGATCTCCATCCGGGTTCCTGCGGCCCCTTCTCCGGTGGAGGTCTCCATGTTTACGCGAGCGACGGAGGCGATGGATGGAAGTGCTTCGCCGCGAAAGCCCAGGGTTGAGATCGCGAGCAGGTCATCGGCGGTGCGGAGTTTTGACGTGGCATGGCGCTCGAAGGCCAGCAAGGCATCGTCGCGGTTCATTCCGTGGCCATCATCGCTGATCCGGATCAGCTTGCGGCCGCCCGCTTCCACCTCGAGACGAATGCGGGTGGCGCCGGCATCAAGTGCGTTCTCAAGCAGTTCCTTGGCCACCGATGCAGGCCGGTCGATCACTTCGCCGGCGGCGATCTGGTTTGCCACTTGGTCAGAGAGAATGCGGATGCGGCCCATGCATGAAGGGTAGCAGGATGCGGAAACAGGGACCAGGCAGCAGGGAACAGCCACCGAAGGACACAACAGCAGTCTGTTGCTCAGCGTGCTCTTAATCAGTACGCACAGACCGGACTAGAACACTCTTCCCGGAGGCGCACCTTCCTTCTGCATTGCGCTCAGGCAATCGAGAGCGCGGTCACCATCGGACCCCTTGATGGGCGCGAGGTTGCAGATGGCCAGGCACATATTTGCCAGCGTGAACGTATTTGATGCGTGCCAGAAGATGATCAGAAGCGCGATGTTCGTGATCGGACCGGCGAGGGACACAATGAGGTTCTTGGACGGCGTTCCTGCTTCGCGAACGACATAGAACCCCTTCCTGCAGAGGCCAATGCTCTTCACTTTGAGTCCGACTGCCAGCGAAGAGATCAAGTGCCCGGCTTCGTGGAGCGCAACTGCGAGCAGGCCCAGGAAAACGAAGCCAAGGAGAGATATGGTCCAGTACGAAATTGAATAGGTCATATTGAGCCCGCGTCCGAACAATGTTTAGATGAGAACTCCGCGCTCTGGGACGCAACGAGTTGAAAAATTCCAAAGATATCGGCCAGGCGCACACTGCAATTGCGAAGGTAATGCAAGCGCAGTTACCCGACGGGAGTCGAGTTGCGGCCCGCTTCTCTCGAAGCCCGCTACACTCAGAGTATGGACGACATCGTCGCGTTCATACGCAGAATCCCCAAGGCCGAACTTCACCTTCACCTTGAAGGCACGATTCTTCCGGCTACGCTAGTCGAACTCAGCCAGCGACACGATGCCACGCCCCTCACGCTGCCGGAAGTCGAGGCTCTGTATCAATTCACTGACTTCACCGGTTTCATCGAGGCTTTCAAGGCGGTCACGCGGCAGCTTGTTCACCCCGAAGACTACGAGCTTGCCGCTTGGCGCATGATGCAGCATCTCTCCGAACAAGGAGTGGTTCATGCAGAGGTGTATATCTCGGTCGGCGTCATCTACATGTGGCGCAACCACGATCTCACCTGCTTCGAGCCGATTTTTGCCGGACTCGAACGCGCACGCGAGCGTGCCGAGCGCGAGCTTTCGCTCTCTGTTTACTGGATCTTCGACGCTGTTCGCCACTTCACCGTTCCAGAAGCGGAGCGCGTCTTCCGCAAGGCAGCCGAGCTACGCCCGGCGCATCCCTCAATCATCGGGATAGGCCTCGGCGGGGACGAGCGTCGTACCGGCTCCGAGCCCTTCCGCGATCTTTACCGTGAGGCTCGTGCCGCCGGGCTCCGCCTGACCAACCATGCCGGCGAAACCACCGGCCCCGAAGCCATCCGCGAGGCGCTTAGCATTGGCTCGGAGCGCCTTGGCCATGTTCTGTCTGCCATCCAGGATATCGCCCTGATAGAGGAACTCAAGGCAAGCGGGATCGGATTGGAGTTGAATCTCACGTCAAACGTCCGCACTGGCGTATGTGCCTCCTTTGCGGATCATCCGCTGCGACACTATTTCGACGCCGGCATGCTTATAACGTTGAACTCCGACGATCCGGCCTTGTTCGGCTCGGACCTCGCCCATGAATATCTGCTGGCCCATACCGAGCAAGGTTTTACGCGCGACGAATTGCGGCAGCTCGCCGCCAACTCTATCCGCGCCAGTTTTCTTCCGGAATCAATCAAAGATTCATGGCTCTCTCAAGCCCGAAAGACATATTGATCAGGAAGGCTC
>Ga0335069_10007338_pt1 | contig 15934 bp, 12 predicted proteins | sample Lox_Sample_11_FD_206714 | JGI IMG/M metagenome (GOLD analysis project Ga0335069, IMG submission 206714) | Soil microbial communities from Loxahatchee National Wildlife Refuge, Florida, United States - Lox_Sample_1.1 | ecosystem: Environmental > Terrestrial > Soil > Wetlands | place: USA... | reverse complement strand
TCGAGGGCAACGCCGGCCTCACATCGCTTTCCCGCTGCAGGTCGCCGCGCGCGAGCTGGCCAGGGTGCCGGCCCGGGACGCCCGGGCCGTGCTGCTGTCCGACTGCGCGCACAACGCCGGACCCGATCCGCGCCCGTTCGCCGCACGCCTGCCTCGGCTGGACGTTCTGCTCGACACGTCCGGCGAACAGGACGCCGGACTCGCCCGCGAACCCGCCCGCCTCGGCCACGGACGGCTGCGGCGCATCCGTGCCTGCACCGACGTCGCGCCCGCCCTGAGCGCGATCTTCGCCCGCTAACCGCAAGGAGTCGCCCAGTGTCCGTCGTCGTCGTCGCCACGATCGTCCCGCTGCCCGAGCACCGCGATGAGGTCATCGCCACCATCACCGAGACCGTGGCCAAGGTGCACGAGGAGGAGGGCTGCGAGCTGTACGCCCTGCACCAGGCGGACGACCGGCTGGTGATGGTCGAGAAATGGGCCAGCCCCGGGGCGCTGCGCGCGCACAGCAGGGGCGCGGCCCTGGCCGCGCAGAACCCGCGGCTCGCGGGCAAGCTCGCCGGACGGGCCGAGGTCATCGTGCTGCAGGCGGTGCCGGCCGGCGACCCGGGCAAGGGACAGCTGTGACGGTCCGCGTCGCGCTCGTCACGGGCGCGGCGCGGGGCATCGGGGCGGCCACGGTCACGGCCCTGGCCGCGGACGGCTGGCGGGTCGTCGCGACGGACCGGTGCGCGGACGACCCGGCCGTCCCGTACCCGCTGGGCTCCCGGGCTGAGCTTGATCGCGTAGCCGCGGATGCCTGCGCCGCGGCGGGCAAGGCGGTGGCCGCCGGGCCGGCAGTGGTGGCCGCCGAGGCCGACGTCCGTGACCCGGACGCGCTGGCCGCCGCGGTGCGGCTGGCCGAGGAGCGCTGGGGCGGGCTGGACGCGGCGATCGCGGCCGCGGGCGTCATCGCCGGCGGGGTTCCCGCCTGGCAGGTTCCGCCCGGGCAGGAGCAGACGGTGCTCGACGTGGATCTCGGCGGCGTGCTGGCCCTGGCCCGGGTGGCCGTGCCCGCCCTGCTGCGGAGGCCGGAGCCGCGCCGCGGCCGCTTCCTGGCCGTCGCCTCGGCCGCCGCCACCCGCGGCCTGCCGATGCTCGCCGCCTACTGCGCCGCCAAGGCCGGCGTGGCCGGCTTCGTCCGGGCGCTGGCCGCCGAACTAGGCGGCACCGGCGTCACCGCGAACGCGGTCAGCCCGGGCTCGACCGCGACGCCCATCCTGGACGAGAGCGCCCGGCTCTACGGCCTGCCCGGCGCCGAGGCCTTCGCCGCCCAGCAGCCGCTGGGGCGGCTGCTGTCCCCGGCCGAGGTGGCCGCGGTCGTCGCGTTCCTGGCCGGGGACGGCGCCAGCGCCATGACCGGGGCGGTCGTCCCGGTCGACGGCGGGCTCGCTCTCTTACTCCTCGAGCGCGGCTACTCTTCCAGCGCGGCGTCCAGGGTGATGTCCACGCCGGTGAGCGCCTTGCTGACCGGGCAGCCCGCCTTCGCCTGTTCGGCCGCCTGGAGGAACTGCTCGGCGTTCAGGCCCTCCACCTCGCCGCGCACGGTGAGCTTGATGCCGGTCAGCTTGAAACCGCCCGCCGGGTCGGGCCCGAGCGACACGTCGGCCTGCACGTCGAGCGCCTGCGGGGTGCCGCCCGCCTGGCCGATCAGCGCGGACAGCTGCATGGCGTAGCAGGCCGAATGGGCGGCCGCGATGAGCTCCTCGGGACTGGTGTATCCCCTGGCCTCGTCCGCGGCCCGCCGGGGGAAGGACACCTCGTAGGTGCCGATCTTGGAGCTCGTCAGCTCGACCTTGCCCACGCCCTGCTCCAGGGTCCCGGTCCAGCCGGTGCGCGCGGTTCGCGTTGGCATCGGTTCTCCTCATCGTCTTTGACCAGATATCCGTGCCCACCCTAGTACGGCCGCATCCCAGCCGGTCAGCGTAGGTTGTCGTATATGGCGACCAAGACGAAGACCGGCAAGACCAGCCCGGATCTGGGGCCGACGATCTTCGTGTTGTTCGGCGCGACCGGCGACCTGGCCAAGCGACTGGTCCTGCCGGCCTTCTACCGGCTGTGGACGGAGGGCCTGCTGCCGCAGCAGTGGCTGCTGGTGGGCAACGGCCGCGGCAACGTCGCCCACGAGGACTTCCGCAGGCACGTCCACGACGTGCTCGACGAGTTCGGGCCGAAGCCGGAGTCGTCCGCGGCCTGGGACGCCTTCTCCCAGCGGGTGCTGTTCGCCGGCGGCGGCTTCACCAGCGACAGCCCCGGCAGCCTGCTCGACGTCCTCACCCAGGCCCGCGGGTCGGTAGGCGGCGACCCGCGGCTCGTGCACTACCTCGCGATTCCCCCGGTGGCGTTCGCCGAGACGACCAAGGCCCTGGGCCAGCACAAGCTGGCCACGGACGCGCGGGTGGTCTACGAGAAGCCGTTCGGCACATCACCGCAGTCCTTCCGGGCCCTGGACCGGGTGGTCCATTCGGTCCTGGACGAGCAGCAGGTCTACCGGATCGACCACTTCCTCGGCAAGGAAGCGACCCAGGACCTGCACCTGCTGCGCTTCGCCAACGGCCTGTTCGCCGCGATGTGGAACCGGGAGCACGTCGAGTCGGTCCAGATCGACGTGCCGGAAAAGCTCGGCATCTCCGATCGTTCGGTGTTCTACGACGCGACCGGCGCCGTGCTCGACATGCTCGTCACGCACCTGTTCCAGCTGGCCGCCGAGGTGGCCATGGAACCGCCGGCCAGCCTCGGGGCCCTCGACCTGCAGGCCGCCCGGGAGAAGGTCATCAGGTCGTTCCGGCCGCTCGACCCGGCCGAGGTGGTGCTCGGCCAGTTCACCGGCTACCGCGACGTGCCCGGGGTGGCGGCTAAGTCCGGCCAGAACACATTCGTGGCGGCCCGGCTGCGGATCGACAGTCCGCGCTGGCGCGGCGTGCCGTTCTACCTGCGCACCGGCAAGCGGCTCGCGGAGACCAGGCAGCGGGTCAGCCTGATCCTGCGCGAGCCGGCCGGGCCGCTCGCCGGGCAGTTGCCCGGCGAGTCCAACGTACTGTCGTTCTCCATGGCCGGCGACGGCGAGATCGACCTGTCGCTGCTGGCCAAGAAGCCCGGCCCGGCGCTCAACCTTGACCGCGGCACCGCCCCGCTGCCGCTGGGCACCCTGCCCGGCGCCGATCCGCTGCCGCCCTACGTCCGGCTGATCCACGACGCCCTCATCGGCGACCGCTCCCTGTTCACCCGCCCCGACGGGCTGGCCGCGGTGTGGAAGGTGGCCAGCCCGCTGCTGTCGGACCCGCCGCAGGTCGCGCCCTACGCGCCGGGATCGTGGGGACCGGCCAAGGCGCGGCGGCTGATCGCGCCGGGCCGCTGGCTGCTCGGCCAGTAACTGCTTAGCCGGCCGGCTAGGCGCGGCAGGTACCAGTTGAGGTCTCCGAGCAGGGCCATGGCGGAGGGGTATCCAGGACTCGATCGCGCCCGGTGCCTGGGTGCCGATCAGCCCGGCTCCCCAGCCGTGCTGGAACACCGCGACCATCGCCCCGTACGCGGCGCCCGCCGAGAGCAGGCTGAGCGTGATCGTGGTCGCCGCGATCACGATCGAGCGGAACGCGGTCAGCATCAGGATGAACGTGATCACCAGGACGAACACGAAGACCGGCACGATGCCGTGCCGCGTCCTGGTCCCGCCCCGCGGCCCGCTCCTCACGTTCACGGCGCAGGTAGAACAGGCAGTAGTCGACGCCCACCGCCAGGCCCATCAGCAGCATCACGGAGCTGGCCGAATCGTCCACATGCATCGCGTGGCTGATCAGTGCCAGCAGCCCGTTGGCCGCTGAACCCGGTCGGCGGAGGTATCGGGATCGCCCTTCACCGCGAACTGGATGCGGACGTCATGCCGGCTCGCGGATGCGGCCGGGGCGCGCATGTCCTCCACCCGCCCGGTCGCCTCGACGCCGGATACCACGGCGCGTACGGCGGACTGGAATCCGCTCGCGATCGCCGTCGCGGTGCGCCACCCACCCGGCGATCGCCGGCTTATATTGGCGGGGTGGGGCAGCCATGCCGCCTGACCATTCCGGCCTGCATCGGCTGCGGAGCGATGAGGCAGGACCAGAACTGTCCGGGGGATTGCTCGGAACGCAGGCTCGAGCTTGTCCGTGGTGACGATTACGGCCAGCTGACGAACGCCGCGGCGGCCTGCCGCGCTCGCCTCCAAGGACTCCGGCCTGTAGTCGCCGAACTGGCGCGGACGGAGCCAGAACCGGGCGGGTGGAAGGCCGCCTATGAGGCGCTGCAGCGGTCCGCAGGTCGCGCCGGACGAGCAGCGCGTCCAGATGCGCGTCCCACACCCGCTCGAGGTCGCGCATGAACTGGGCGATGGCCGCGGTCACGCGAACCGCCCACCCGGGCGATGAACCGCCGGAGGAATGTCGGGAGCTGGAGGTACCGTGAGCGCGTGCTCGAGTCGTTTCATCCGGCCGTGCGCGCCTGGTTCGAGGGGCGGTTCCCGGCCGGGCCGACCGAGCCGCAGGCCGACGGCTGGCGGGAGATCGCCGCTGGCCGCCACACGCTGATCGCGGCGCCGACCGGCTCCGGCAAGACGCTGGCGGCGTTCCTGGTCTGCATTGACCGGTTCTACCGCGCCCACGACCGGCAGTGCCCGCACGACCTGTACTGCGGGCATGACACCGGGACGCTACCGGAGACGGCGCCGCCGGGCGCAGGGCCGGCGTTGCCGGGCGCAGGGCCGGCGCCGCCCGGCACCGGGCCGCAGGTGGTGTACGTGTCGCCGCTGAAGGCGCTGGCCACCGACATCCAGCAGAACCTCGAGGCGCCTCTGCGGGAGATCGCCGCGGTATCCGGGCGGCTCGGGCTCAGCGCGCCGGCGATCCGGGTGGCGGTCAGGACCGGCGACACGGCCGCAGCGGAGCGCGCCGCCATGCTCAAGCACCCGCCCGACATCCTGATCACCACCCCGGAGTCGCTGTACCTCCTGGTGACCGCGGAGCGGAGCCGGTCCATGCTGCGCAGCGCCCGCACGGTCATCGTGGACGAGATCCACGCGGTCGCCGCTAACAAGCGGGGCTCGCACCTTGCCCTTACCCTGGAACGGCTGGCGCACGTGGCGGACGAGCCGGTGCAGCGAGTGGGCCTGTCCGCCACCCAGCGGCCGATCGAGATCGTCGCCCGGCTGCTGGTCGGCTCCGGACCGGACCGCGACAACCCGGACGGGACGCCCCGGTGCGCCATCGTGGACTCCGGCCACCGCCGGGCGCTGGACCTGGCCCTGGAGCTGCCCGACGACGAGCTCGGCGCCGTCCCCGCCACCGGGCAGATGGACCAGATCCTGGACCTGATCGCGGGGCACGTGACCAGCCACCGGACCACGCTGGTGTTCGTCAACACCCGGAGCATGGCCGAACGGGTGGCGCACCAGCTCGGCGAACGGCTCGGCGGCGAACTGGGCGCCCAGGTCGCCGCGCACCACGGGTCGCTGTCCCGGGGCCGCAGGCAGCGGGTCGAGGCCCGGCTGCGCGCCGGGGACCTGCGGGCCCTGGTGGCCACGGCCTCGCTCGAGCTCGGGATCGACGTGGGCCCGGTCGAGCTGGTGTGCCAGATCGGCTCGCCGCGCAGTTTCGCCACCTTCCTGCAGCGGGTGGGCCGCTCGAACCACACCCGCACCGGGACGCCCGCCGGGCGGCTGTACCCGACCTCCCGCGACGAGCTGGTGGAATGCGCCGCGCTGCTGCGCGGCGTGCGCCGCGGCAGGCTGGACGCCATCGTCGTCCCGCAGCGCCCGCTGGACATCCTGGCGCAACAGGTGGTGGCCGAGTCGGCCGCCGAGCCGTGGCCGGAGGGCGGGCTGCTGGACCTGGCCCGGCAGGCGGCGCCGTTCCGGGACCTGTCCGCCGAGGACTTCGAGGACATCACCGAGCTACTGGCCGAGGGGATCCGCACCGGCCGCGGGCGGCGCGCCTACTACCTGCACCGCGACCGGGTCAACGGCACCGTCAAGGCCCGCCGCGGCGCCCGGCTGGCCGCGCTGACCTCGGGCGGGGCCATCCCCGAGCTCGGCGACTTCCGGGTCGTCGCCGAACCCGACGAGATCCAGATCGGCACCGTCCACGAGGAGTGGGCGGTGGAGAGCAGGCCCGGCGACGTCTTCCTGCTCGGCACCCACTCCTGGCGCATCCGCCGGGTCGAGCCGGGCACGGTCCGGGTGGTGGACGCCAACGGCGCGCCGCCCTCGGTGCCGCACTGGCAGGGCGAGGCGCCCGGGCGCACCCGGGAGCTCTCCGAGGAGGTCTCGGCGCTGCGGCAGGCCGTCGCGGACCGGGAGCCCGCCGAGGCCAGGAAATGGCTCGAGGAGGAGTGCGGCATAACCAGGGCCGCGGCCGGCATGATCGTCGGCTACCTGCGGGCCGGGCTGGCCGCGCTCGGGGCGCTGCCGACGATGAGCGCCATCATCCTGGAACGCTTCTTCGACGAGGCCGGCGGGATGCAGCTCGTCGGCCACGCGCCGTTCGGCGCCCGGGTGAACCGCGCGTTCGGGCTGGCCCTGCGCAAGCGGTTCTGCGTCACGTTCGACTTCGAGCTGCAGGCGGCGGCCAGCGACAACGCCATCCTGCTCTCGCTCGGCCCGCAGCACAGCTTCCCGCTCGACCGGGTACCGAAGTTCCTGGCCTCCAGGACCGTGGAACAGGTGGTCCGGCAGGCCGTGCTGACCTCGCCGCTGTTCCAGGCGCGCTGGCGATGGAACCTGAACACCTCGCTGACCATCCTGCGGATGCGCGGCGGCCGCAAGAACCCGCCGGCCATCCAGCGGATGGAGGCCGACGACCTGATGGCGGCGGTGTTCCCGACGCTGGCGGCCTGCCAGGAGAACGTGGCGCCGGGCCCGCTGGAGATCCCCGACCATCCGCTGGTCCGGCAGACGCTGGAGGACTGCCTGCACGAGGCGATGGACATCGACGGGCTGCGCGACCTGCTCCACGGGATCGAGTCCGGCCGGATCGCCGTCATCACCCGGGACACCACCGAGCCGTCGGTGCTCGCCCACGAGATCCTGAACGGCCCGCCGTTCACCTACCTGGACGACGAGACGGAGGCCGGGAACCGGCGCAGCCGCCAGGTAACGGTCCCCCGCGGGCTGCCGGTGGAGGCCCGCGACCTGGCCCGGCTCGATCCCGGCGCGATCGAGCGGGTCAGGGACGAGGTCCGGCCGCAGCCGCGGGACGCGGACGAACTGCACGACCTGCTGATGACGCTGTACGTGGTGCGGCCGCGGCGGGAGTGGGACGAGTGGTTCGGGGAGCTCGCCGCGGCCAGGCGGGTGGCGGAGATCCCCGCGGGGATCTCCGCGGACGCCGGGACGCTGTGGTGCGCCGCGGAGCGGCTGGCGGTGCTCCAGGAGCTGTTTCCCGCCGCGCGGGCGACGGCGGCGCTGGCGCCCGCGAAACCCATGGGCCAGGAGACCGTGGCGGCCGAGATGCTCCGCGGCCACCTGGAGGTGCGGGGGCCGTCCACAGCCGGGGACCTGGCCCAGGCGACCGGGCTGCCGGATCCGGACGTGACCATGGCCCTCATCCGGCTGGAGAACGAGGGCTTCGCGCTGCGCGGCCGCTTCACCGACCCGGGAGGAACCGAGGAGTTCTGCGCCCGGCGGGTGCTGACCCGCATCCACGCGTACACCCGGCAGCGCAAGCGGCGCGAGGTCGAGCCGGTCACGCCCGGGGACTTCATGCGGTTCCTGCTGGGCTGGCAGCACGTCACCCCGGATACCAGGCGGGAAGGCACCCGCGGCGTGCTCGCGGTGGTCGAGCAGCTGCAGGGTTTCGAGATCGCGGCCGGAGCCTGGGAGAAGGCCATCCTCCCGGCCCGGGTGACCGGATACCGCCGGGAGTGGCTGGACGAGGCGTGCCTGGACGGCGGCATCGCCTGGGGCCGCCTGTCGGTCCGCGCCGACCCGGACGAACCGCCCCGCCGCGGTGGCCTGACCCCGTCCCGGGCCACCCCGATCACGCTGACGATCCGCGACGACCTGCCGTGGCTGCTGCGCGCGGCCCGCGGCGACCAGCACCCCGCCGAGCCGGGCCCGGGCAGCACCAGCGACGTGCTCTCGGCGCTGCGGGAGCGCGGCGCGCTGTTCCCGCCGGACCTGGAGACGCTGACCGGGCGGCTGCCCGCCGAGGTCGAGGAGGCGCTGTGGGACGGCGTGGCCCGCGGGCTGGTCACCGCGGACGGCTTCCGCGCCGTGCGGACGCTGTTCGCCCGCCGCGCCATGCAGAACGCTCCCGGCCGGCGCAGGCTCCGCCGGGGCAGCCAGCTCAGCTCGAGGACGGCGGGCCGGTGGTCCCTGCTGCCCGAGCCCGCGGCCGACTGCGATCCGGATGACCTGGCCGAAGCCGTGGCCGAGCAGCTGGCCGCCCGCTGGGGCGTGGTGTTCCGCGACCTGCTGGCCCGGGAGAACCTCGCCGTGCCCTGGCGGGACGTGCTGTGGGCGCTGCGGCGGATGGAGGCCCGCGGCACGGTCAACGGCGGGCGGTTCGTCGCCGGGTTCAGCGGCGAGCAGTTCGCGCACCCCGACGCGATGGGCATGCTCCGCGAGATCAGGAAGCGGCCGCGGACCGGGGAGACGATCGTGCTGTCCGCGGCCGATCCGCTGAACCTGGCCGGCATCGTGCTGCCCGGCCCGCGCATCGCGGCGCTGCGGACGAATAGCGTCAGCTACACCGACGGAGTCCCGCAGGCCCAGCGGGAGGAGGCGCAGTGGACGGCCACCGGCACCCGGTTACCAGCGCCGACGGCACCCTGGCCGTGCTGGGCGGCCAGGGTCACGACGCCATCGACTCGGCGCCCGCCGCGCTGGCGGGCGCACTGGAGCGGTTCTTCAGTTAGCGGCCGCGCGGCGCGGCAGCTTCCAGCCCGGGCGGGGGTAGTGGCAGGTGTACCCGTTGGGATACCGCTCGAGGTAGTCCTGGTGCTCCGGCTCGGCCTCCCAGAAGGGCCCGGCCTGCGTCACCTCGGTGACCACCTTGCCCGGCCACAGGCCGGACGCGTCCACGTCGGCGATGGTGTCCTCGGCGATCTTCTTCTGCTCGTCATCGAGGTAGAAGATGGCCGACCGGTAGCTGGTCCCGATGTCGTTGCCCTGCCGGTTCCTGGTCGTCGGGTCATGGATCTGGAAGAAGAACTCCAGCAGGTCCCGGTAGGACGTCTTCTCCGGGTCGAAGATGATCTCGATCGCCTCGGCGTGGCCGTGGTGGTTCCGGTAGGTGGCGTTCGGCACGTCGCCGCCGGTGTAGCCGACCCGGGTGGAGATCACGCCGGGCTGCCTGCGGATGAGGTCCTGCATGCCCCAGAAACAGCCGCCGGCCAGGATCGCCTTCTCGGTGGTCATGATGCACTCCCGGTGTTGTCGAACAGCTTGCGGTAGGCGCCGTAGCCCTCGCGCTCGAGGTCGTCGAGCGGGATGAAGCGCAGCGCCGCGGAGTTGATGCAGTAGCGCAGGCCGCCCGCCGCGGCCGGGCCGTCGGGGAACACGTGGCCCAGGTGGCTGTCCCCGTGGGCCGAACGGACTTCGGTCCGGACCATGCCGTAGCTGCGGTCCTGGTGCTCGACCACGTTGGACGGCTCGACCGGGACCGTGAAGCTCGGCCAGCCGGTACCGCTGTCGAACTTGTCGACCGAGGCGAACAGCGGCTCACCCGACACGACGTCGACGTAGAGGCCGGCCTCGTGATTGTTCCAGAACTCGTTGCGGAACGCTGGCTCGGTGCCGCACTGCTGGGTGACCTGGTACTGCTCCGGAGTCAGCTGGGCGACCGCCTCGGGGTCCTTGCGGTAGGTGTCTGACACGTCAGCTCCTTCACTGATTGTGCCGTCCGCTGGTTGCGGACGCGCAACGCGCCATGGATGAAACCGCGCGCCGCGCTCAGCTATTTCATGTCAGTCCCGGGCCCGTCCCGCGCGTTACAGTGGAGGTAAGGAGGCAGACACGATGTTCCGCGACCAGCCGCACCCTTGCTACCCGGAGAACCACACCGAGGACGGCTGCTACCCGGAGAACCGCCGGGCGGACGGCTGCTACCCGGAGAATCCCCCGGCCCCGCGCTCGGTGGTCGAGCGCTGGCTCGCCGAGGCCCTCAGAGATGCCAAGTCCCGGAGCGGGAGGCGCCGCCCTCGCCGCTGATGACGGCGGCCGCGTGACGGCGCGCGAGTTCACCCGCAGGAAACACCGCTGCCATACGGAGCAGCTGCGGGCCGGCCCGGCCGGCTTCTTCGGGATGGCCGGCCTGGAGGACTTCTGCCGGGCCAGGCTCCGGACTTCGGCCCGGGTCAGACGGCGCTGGCGGCCGTCGCCCAGCGGATCGATGATCAGACCCTGCTGGTCAGCGTGCTCGATGACGACGCCGCGCGCGCGGCCCCGCCAGCTCGGCGACCTCTGCGCCCGGGGGTTTCAGCCCAGCGTGATGCGGACCGACCGGTTCAGCGTGGCGAGCCCGGCGAGCAGCGTGCCCGCCGCGTCGCGGTCGGGGGTGAACTGGGGGAAGTCGCTGCCGGCGCCGCTGGTGCTGAGCTGCGCGGCCGTGGCCCCCAGCGAGATCAGCACGGCCCGGACGTGATCCGCCCGGCGGACGGACAGGGCTCTCTGGCCGGACAGCGGACCGACGTCGGCGGTGGTCCCCTCCAGCCAAGCGGCGGCGTGATCAGCCGCGGCTGGCCGGAGGCCACCACGATCCGCAGGAGCTTCCCGGCCCGGATGGCCGCGGCGAGCCGGCAGGCCAGGGACGGGCCGAGCGACGGCACCGGCGCGTCCCGGTGCGCCCCGATGATCAGGATCATGGGCCGCGCGTCCGGGAGTTCGTGGCCGCCGGGGACACCACCCCGCGGGCCATCGTCAAGGCGGTCAAGGCCGCGGCCGGGACGCTGGAACCCACCCACAGCATCGTCGCGGACGTGAGCCTGGGGCTCGAGCTGGCCGCCGGCCAGCTGCCTGGCTCCGGCCTTTACGCGGCCGACCTGGGCCGCCACCGCGTGGCCCTGCTCGAGAACTGGGACCGCCTGCACCAGCTGCGGTCCGCGGCGCCCGCCGGGCAGCCGCCGACCATCGGGACTCTCCGGCTGGAGATCGAGTCAGCCGCCTTCAGCGCGCTGGCGCTGGCCCTGACGGACGCCGGGCGGGCGGGGCCCGTCCCGGCGGCTCAGCGCGCGGCGGCCGGCCCCGCGGCGGATGGCCCCTCGGCGGCTGGCGGGCTCGCGCCGGTTCCGCTCACCCGGAGTCAGGCCCCGCTGCTGCTCGGCGAGTTCCGGCGGATCGCCGGCGCGCTGCGCGGCGCCCTGGTCCGGTCCCGACCGCGCCGGCGCCGGAGGACCTGACGGCGGGCTGCCTGATCGTCGATCCCGCGGGAAACGTCCTCCAGCCGGCCGGGGCCGGCTACATAATCCTGGGCAACTGCCTCGGAGAGCCGATTGATGACATCTGGGCGAGAATCGCGTCACCCGCCACGATAATCGAGAACAAACGCTGGCTCTCGGTCCTGGCCAACTAACATAAATATCCCGTCAGTGCTGGTCAGCGGGCAGAGGCGACACTATAGTGGATAGTCGCCGGTACGGCCGGGAACGGATGTCCGGCTCAGCTGGCCCCCGATCGGAATTTCCGGGTTACCGGGATCCGGGAAGATTCATGTAAGCGCGTCCGCTGTCTGCCTGCCTGGGAGAAGGAAATGCGGGATGCGGAAGTTCGCGGCGAGCCGGATGACCGTGCCGGCCCGGCCGCCTCGGTCGACATGGTCGTCATCGGGCATGTGGGCATCTCGATCGTTCACGCCGGGGTCGTCAGCTGGACGTCCGCCGGAGGCTCCGGCTACGCGGTAGCCGCCAGCGCCGGGGCGCTCATCGGCCCCCGGGTCGGCCTGGTCGCCCAGGTGGGAATGGGCTTCGACCTCAGCCCGCTGCGCCGCCGTCAGGTCGACCTGACCGGCGTGGCGGAGCTCCCCGGCCCGTCCGCCAAGCTCCGCATCCGCGAGTTCGGCGACGGCACCCGCTCGTTCAGCGCCGAGCTGGGCGTCGCGGCCACCGTCCGGCCCGGTACCTTCCCCGCGCGTTACCTGGGCGCGAGCTACGTTCACCTCGGCACCGCGCCGCCGGATCAGCAGCTGGCCTGGCTGGAATACCTGCGCGACAGCGGCTGCGGCGCGCAGATCTCGGCCGACATGTTCGAGCACTACGTGACCGCCAACCCGTGCGCCTCGCGGGAGGTGTGCGACAACGTGGACCTGATCTTCATGAACCAGGCCGAGTACGACGGCCTGTACGGAGACGCCCAGCTCCCGGTTCCGAAGGCGCCGCTCGTGGTCAAGCGCGGACCCGCGGGGGCGCGCCTCCTCGTGGACGGTCACCCGCAAGAGGTGGAGGCCGAGCCGGCGCAGGTGGTCGATCCGACGGGCGGCGGCGAGGTCCTGGCCGGCGTGTTCCTGGCGCTGCGCGCCGACGGGCAGCCCGAGCGCGAGGCCCTGAGATACGCGGTGCGCGCCGCGACCAGCTGCGTCGCCGACTACGGCGTCACCGGCTCGCACCTGGACGCGGAACTCGACGCCATCCGCCGCGAGGTCACCGGCGCGCCCGCGCCCTGACCGGCCGGTGGCTGGCTGGCCCGGTGTCTGACTAGCGGGGCGGAACGAACAGGGAATACAACACCCGGCTGATAGCCTTGTGCACAAGGCGGCGATTTTCGCCGCCGCTCCCGCGGGCGAGCAGCCCGCCGGTCGCCGTGTGAGCAGTTCGGCTAGATCAGCCGTTCGCCGTTGTCGTTTACGTCTGTCGAGCATGCGACCCCCGAACCACCGATGGAGATTTCTGCATGCCCCACAGTTCCAGGCGTCCGCGCACGTCTTCCCGGCGCTACGGCCGAGGTGGTGAGCGCACCACCCAGCGCCGCGGCCCGGCTGAGGCTAAGCACCCCCGGGCACCGCGGCCGCAGCGTGCTGAACCGCAGTCCGAGCTCGATCTCGCCCTGGCCGCCGCCGCGGCGGCGCCGCAGCCAACGGCGGCCACGTTCGCCGAACTGGGCCTGGACGCCCGGCTGGTCCGGGCGCTCGCGGCGCGTGACATCCGCGAGCCGTTCGCGATCCAGGCCCGGGCGCTGCCCGACGCACTGGCCGGCCGCGACGTGCTCGGCCGCGCCCAGACCGGATCGGGCAAGACCCTGGCCTTCGGCCTTCCGATGCTGACCCGGCTCGCGGCCATGCCGGACCGCAAGCGCGAGAAGGCACCCCGCGGCCTGGTCCTCGTCCCGACCCGCGAACTCGCCCAGCAGGTCGCCGACGCGCTCGCGCCGCTGGGCCGCTGCATCGGCGTGAGTATCACCACGGTCTACGGAGGCGTGTCTATCAGCAGGCAGATTGCCCGCGTGCGCGACGCCGACCTCGTCGTGGCCACGCCGGGGCGGCTCATCGACCTGCTCGACCGACATGCCTGCACGCTCTCCGACATCCAGGTCACCGTGCTCGACGAGGCGGACCACATGGCCGACCTGGGCTTCATGCCCGCGGTCACCCGTATCCTCGACGAGACGCCCGCCGACGGCCAGCGGATGTTCTTCTCCGCGACCCTGGACCGCGGGGTCGGCCAGCTTGTGACCACGTATATCAGTGATCCCGCGCTGCACGCCGTTACGTCCTCGACCGATTCCGGGCCCGCCGAGCACCGGATGCTCGTCCTATCCGCGCAGGACAAGGTGCCGGTCGCAGCGGAAATCGCCAGCAGGCCCGGACGGACGCTGTTCTTCGTCCGCACCAAGCATGGCGCGGACCGGCTGGCGAAACAGCTTTCCCGGGCCGGAGTCGACGCCGCGGCCATCCACGGCGACCGGAACCAGAACCAGCGGCAGCGGGCTCTTGACGCGTTCACCGCCGGGCATCCCCGCGTCCTGGTCGCCACCGACGTGGCGGCCCGCGGCATCCACGTCGACGACGTCGACCTGGTCGTGCAGTTCGACCCGCCGAACGACCACAAGGATTACCTGCACCGCTCGGGCCGCACCGCCCGGGCCGGAGCCACCGGCATGGTCGTCGCGCTGGTGGAGCACGGCCAGGTCCGCGATCTGGTGCGGCTGCACCGGGCTGCGGGCGTGATCGCGGACCAGCACGAGGTAGCGGCCGGGCATCACGTGGTCCGGCAGATCGCCACCTCGGGCACGCCCGTCCCCCCGCCGCCGACTCCGCCGACCCGGCAGGCGGCACCAGCGGCTCCGCGTCCGGGCAGGTCCGCCTCGCGGGGCTCGTCACCATCCGCTCGCCGTTACGGGAACGGCAGGCGCCCGGCTCGCCGGGCGGGCGGCGATGACGGCTTCGCCCGCCGCGTCGCGCCGCCACCCGGCCGGCCGAAGAACACGAAGCGGGCCGCCTGAGCCTGCCGTTCCATTCTGCGTTCGCCCCGTCGTCCGCCGACACTAACGCACCACGACACGCTCGTACATCACAGAACGCACAGGTATCAGCGTGCGACGCGGATGTCCAGGGACACGGCCCGGCCGGCGGCAATCACCGCGCAGGCGTGACCGCGGCCGATGGCGAGGGCGGCCGTGATACAAGGCCGTCACCCGCCTGATCACGTCATCCGGCACCGCGCTGAGGAGGTCCGGGACCCTCGGTCGCACGGCCTCGGCATGGGCCTGTTCGCCTCGCCCAACCGGGCCGGGATCATGAACAGCCTGCCGCCGGAGCGGCGCGGCGTCGGCGCGGGCATGAGCGCCACGTTCCAGAACTCGGCCATGGTCCTGTCCATCGGCACCTTCTTCACGCTGATCATCCTCGGCCTGGCCTCGCCGCTGCTGCGGGGCGGCAGGTACGTGCACGAGGAGCACGGCGAGGCGGTTCAGGACGCCGTCACCTCAGCCGGCGCCGCCAGGCCGGCCAGCGCCGGGACGCCAGCCGGCGTCATCGCGTCAGGCCACGACGACCTGGAAGGTGGCCAGGCTGGGGTCCTCCGCGTAGGCGATCCGGCCCCCGTCGGCCGCCACCTCGCGCAGCGCCGCTAGCGCCTCGGCGGTGATGAGCTCGCCCGGCGCCAGCACCGGCACGCCCGGCGGGTACGGAGCGACGAGCTCCGCGCTGACCCGGCCGACGGCCGCGCTGGCCGGGACGGTCTCGTTCGCCGCGAAGAACGCCTCCCGGGGCGCCAGCACCGTCTGCGGCCGCACCGTCCAGGCGGCGGTGGCGGCCGGGTGGCGCGGCCGGCCGCGGTGCCGTTCGACCGCGGCGATCAGCTCCTCGGTGAACGCCGCGATCCGTTCCTCGTCGTCGGCCATCGTCACGATGGGCACCACGGTGTCCCGGTCGCCCATCTCCACCGGCATGCCCGCGTCGATCAGGTCGGCCTCCACCAGCCCGCCGTGCGCCCCGGTCCCGGCCAGCAGCACCACCAGCTTCGCCGGGTCCACGCCGGGCCCGTCGAGCACGTCCACGCCGGGCACCTCGCGCAGCCGCTTGCGGGCCGCGGCCACGCCGCGCAGCAGCCGGGCGCACAGCCGCTCCCCGTCCCGGGCCAGCAGCGCCCGGGCCGCGTCGATGCTGGCGTAGATCGACCCGGCCGGGCTGGTGGTGTGGGTGGCGTCGAAGGCCCGCTCCAGCCGGGCCCGGTCCAGCCGCTCCGTCCTGGCCAGCACCAGCGCGCCCTGCGTGTAGGCGGGCAGGGTCTTGTGCGCGCTGGTCACCATGGCGTCGGCCCCCGCGGCGATCGCGTGGGCCGGCAGGTCGGGGTGGAAGCCGAGGTAGGCGGCCCAGGCCGCGTCGACGATCAGCGGCACGCCGGCCTGGTGCGCGGCCCGGGCGTGACCGGCGAGGTCGCCGGTGGTGCCGACGTAGGACGGGTCGCCGAGGATCACGCCGCAGGCACCGGGATGCGCGGC
>Ga0335069_10007337_pt1 | contig 15935 bp, 20 predicted proteins | sample Lox_Sample_11_FD_206714 | JGI IMG/M metagenome (GOLD analysis project Ga0335069, IMG submission 206714) | Soil microbial communities from Loxahatchee National Wildlife Refuge, Florida, United States - Lox_Sample_1.1 | ecosystem: Environmental > Terrestrial > Soil > Wetlands | place: USA... | reverse complement strand
AAGTAAACAAATTACTCGCGCAAATGGGCAAAACGAAGAAAATTGTGGAGTAGCGCAATTGGTAGAGCAGGTCACTGTTAATGATCAGGTTGTTGGTTCGAGTCCAGCCTCCACAGCTCTTCCTGAAATCATGATCATGCAAGAAGAACATAAGCTCTTTGCTGTTATGGGTTACGATAAGAAGTATTCCGCTATTCGGATTCCTAGGCAATATTTGCATATGAGTGATGAAGATCAGAAATGGTTTCTTAACTCGCAAGGGATTGCTGAGAAGCTTTTGAAGAAGTTGGGATTGATATGATATGGTGTAAAATATTTGGCCATAAGTGGCGCCTTCAATCTCAATTTAATGTTTTAGTTAGCGCTGATTTAACGTGCGAAGTTTTATTTAAATGCAAAAATTGCAATAAAAAAACATCTGAAGTTGGCCATGCTGGAGAGGGTCCTGGAAGCGTGGTATATTTTTCTTATCCTTCAAGCAGGAAGAGATGAGGCATTTATGAAAAGCCCACTCAAAGAATTAATAGACCCAACCCCTAAGCAACTAGATCCAAATAGGCATTATGATCTTCAACTTTACTGTAGAGAAACTAGACAGAGATATAAGATAGACTTCGAAGCCCCTATAAGTGTTGCGACTAATTCAGAGAAGCTAAAGATCATTGTCAAAATGGCTTTGGAGATGCTGATTAAAGAGGGGTTGAAATGAGCCCCATAGTCAGATCTTATTCTGTGCAAAAGCAGGTTGAAGATAACTTTCTTCCCACCTTTGTCCTCAAAATGAATGGTAAGCAGCAAGTTTTCGCAACCGCTCAATTCATGGGCCTTATGCGAGATAGAGAGATACCTAAGGTATGGTTGCAGAAGATCTTTAATGGCGAACAAGAAGAAGAGTTTATCAAGTGGCTATCTAAGTTTATCGCCGAATCCTTAATAGATATGGGTGAAGAGTTTCTAGAAAAGATGAAATGACTGATCCAGAGAAAATGCATGTCTGCCCGAATTGTGGTGAGAATGGCATAGAGGGTTGGGAATTAGATCCAGAGATAGATATGGCTTTATGCAATGCTTGCAATAGGCTTGTGAAGATCATCTGGATTAGGGATGAAGATAATGCAGATGGGAAGATCATAAATTGATTGACCAGAAAGAGCTTTTAGAAGAGATTGCTCTACGATTATTAGCCAAGCAAAGGATACCTAATGTCCTCGAAAGTGCGTTCGAAAAGCAAAAAGAGTTCATCAAAAATAAGAGCAAACAGAAGGCCTTATTTTGTACAAGAAGATCGGCTAAAAGCTTTACCGCCGGATTGTATCTTATTGATGAAGCGCTCAGAAATCCTGGATGCAATTGTCTCTTCATCGGACTTACAAGAGCTTCAGCAAAAGCTATTATTTGGAAAGATATACTTACTATCATCGATAGTAAATACGGGCTACAAGCTAGTTTCAACCAAACCGAACTCACGCTCACGCTCCCCAACGGATCCGTAATCTCAGTAACCGGCGCCGATGCCGATGAAAAGGAGATGAATAAGCTCCTAGGAAGGAAGTTCCGCCTTGTCTGTATCGATGAAGCTTCTATGTATACTATTGATTTACGCAATCTCGTATATGGTGTACTTGGTCCTGCAATGGTGGATCCCAATGACAACGACGAGTCGGGTACTATATGTCTTATGGGTACTGCTAGTGACTTTCCGCGCGGTTTGTTTTATGACATCACAATAGGTCAAGAAAAAGGCTGGGATCTCTTCCAATGGGCCGCATCCGACAATCCGCACGTCGCAAGAAAATGGGCTGAAGCGTTAGAGAAGATTAGATTAGAGCGGCCGACCTACATGGAGACGCCGCAATATAAACAGTGGTATCTTAATCAATGGGTGGTTGATGAAGAGAAGCTTGTTTATAGGTTTGATCTTAATAAAAACCTTACTAAGGTTATCCCCCATCTGCCTCATGCTGGGTGGACTTTTGTACTTGGAGTTGACACCGGTTGGGAAGACGATTCTGCTTTTGTACTCACTGCTTACCATACCAACCATCCTTATTTGCTGGTTCTTAAATCTTTTCACAAAAAGAAAATGACCTTCGATGACGTGGTCTTAAAGATTCAAGAGTTCATGAAAGACTCTGAATTCGCACCCCACCGTGTCATCATAGACGGCGCCAATAAACAGGGTGTCGAATCTATGAGACATAGATCTTCAATTCCTTTCGAATATGCCGATAAGCAGGATAAGGTTACCTTTATTGAGTTATGCAATAATGATCTCATTCAAGGCAACATTAAGATTATCGATAACGCCGAAAATAGAGATCTTTGGCAGGAGATGAGTTCTTTAGTTTGGGTGACCGATGGGGATAAGATTAAATATCCCAAGAAGGAACATCCTGCATTAAGCAATCACTTATGTGATGCTTTTTTATACAGCTGGCGGTGTGGGTGGCATTACGCATCTATCCCAGCACCTAAGAAACTCGTGGTGGGGTCTAGAGAGTGGTACATGCAACAATCAGAAGATATATGGGAAAAGGAAAAAGAGCGTTTAGAGAAGAAGTCTGAGTGGCCGGAAGAGGGGTCTTTAGGCGATCTCGGATAATCAACGGTTTTTAATCAAAAACCACTCATTCCACCATAATATGTACCTAATAATCCTCAAAAGGACATCAAAATGCTGCCTTTTCTGAAAAATAAAGAAGCGATGGTCTCTTCGAATGCCGAAGATGAGGTTTTAAAGAGAAAGCCAGACGATGGCGAACCTTATGAAATGCTTGATGCTATTGCCGAAGACATGCTGGCGGCTTTAGAAAGCAAGGACCGCGGCATGCTTAAATCCGCTTTAGAAGCTCTGTGTGAGTATGTGCGTCAAGAAGATATGGAACAAGACGAATCATTAATTAATAAGGAAGGTTAGTCATGACAATTAACAGCATTTCTTCAGTTCAAAGTACTGTATTCGGCGGCTTAGGCACCCAAACCTTTAATGTTGTAACCGCTGGTCTCTATACCTGCGAAGTTAAAGTATTTGTACCTTACCAAGCTTCAGGTAGCTCAAACAACTCATCTGTAACGACTGGCGGCTCAAGCTGCCTTGTAGTTGTTAACCAGAACGGCTCTCCTGTATTGACCTTGGGACTTCCTTCTCCCACGCAAGCTATTGTCGGTGGCTCGGTTCGTATCCAAGCAGCAGCCTCGGATGTGATCACTGTAGTCTGCTCATCGGCAGCAGCTGTAGATAATGCTCCAAATGCAATCAAAGGAATCATCAACCTCTATATGGGTGAATAATATGCCATTACACAAAGGAAGTTCGGAGAAAGCCTTTAAAGAAAATGTGAGGACAGAAATGCATCACGGACATCCGCTCAAGCAAAGTTTGGCAATAGCATACGCCATGAAAAGAAAATCAAGAAATAAGGCCCACGGAGGCGAGATGCATTGCGCCGATGGATGTGAAATGCTTCATGAGCATAAGTATGCAGATGGGGGAGATGTGCCTTCTCCGTCGCCGCAACCCAATGCTTATGAAAAAGCTGCGCACTCTATAAAAGATGCATTGATGGGTTCTGAAGAGGCTAAGGCCGAAGCTCCAGCGGAGCAATCGCCTCCGGACAATAACCCAGTATCTGCAGGTATGAAGAAAGCCTTCAAAACCCCAGGCTATGCTGATGGTGGTTTCATAGCTGAAGAGAAAGCATCGGGCTATGAAGATATGCCAGAAGAGCATGATCACATGAATATGGCTGCTGAGGATGAAGATGAAGCTATGATCAATAAGATTATGGCTCAGCGTTATTCTAAGGGCGGCCGCGTTGCTAATGATGTCGGCATGGGAGCATCTGCAGATCTTAAAGACAATCAGTTTGATGATCTAGTTTTAAGAGATGATCTCGAGTCTTCTTATACTGGAGCGAACTCAGGCGATGAGATTGGCGATGATCAAGAAGATATGGACCGTAGAGATATGGTTTCTATGATTATGAAGTCTCGTAGAAAAAAAGACCGATTACCTAGGCCAGCATAATGCTAGATGATCTTAAAGAGTTCGAAAAATTCTTGAAGATATGCAGGAAACAAGGAGTAACGGATGTTACCTGGAATGGTGTCGCCGTGAAACTTGGTGATCTGCCACTTAAGGCCAATGAAGATCATTCTGATGAGATCCCAACAGATGAGCTAACGCCTGATCAGCTTATGTATTACGCTGTCAGAGATGCCGAGGCTAAGCAGTGAAGTCTATCCACGAAATGGTAAACCAATCTCCAATTATGGAATTTGAAGGGTTTGTTTTAAGACCATTTGATGGCTGGCATTTGTGGTTTGAACATCCGGATGGATCAGGAACCACGCTTAGAAAAGATATATTCCTTGGAAAGTTAATCTCTTTATTTAAAGAGACCATGTGATGAAAATAAGCAAGGGCAAGAAAAGTCCAGATAAGATTAAGTTTAAGACGAGACCAGACGATGGAACAAACGGTGCTTCTTTGCTTGCGGAATGGTGGAAAGCAGAAGACGATAGGCAACTCGCCGCAGAATTATGCGGCAATCTTGCTTACCTCAAGACTAACCAGACTTACCGTATGCGTCAGTTGGCCGTGGATATCCGTCTCTACTGTGGCCTCTCGGTCTATTCTTATGCCGGTTCCAATGTATCCAAAATGGATCGGACCAAAACTCTTCCAGATGATCGTCCAACTTTCAACCTTATTCAGGCATGTACCGATACTCTTGTATCAAGGCTCACCCAAAATGAGCCCGCGCCTAAGTTTCTCACTGACGGTGCCGATTATAAGCAGCGTCATCTTGCGCAAGAACTCAATAGATTCATAATTGGTGAGTTCTATCAGACTAAGGCCTATGAAAAGGGCGCTCGAATGTTGCGAGATGGCCTTGTCATGGGTTGCGGGGCTCTTAAGGTCTATGAAGGCGAGGACGATAAGGTCTGTATTGATAGAGTCATGATCACAGATCTCTTCGTTGATGATAATGATAGTCTAAATGGCGATCCGCAAACTCTTTTGCAGATGAAACTTGTAGATAGAGATAAGCTTAGAGCCAATAATCCTAAATCCAAAATGATCATCAATGAAACTCCGCAATCTTACCCAGATAATGCGGTAGATACTGGTCGAACCACAGCAGACCAAGTCTTGGTCGTTGAGGGCTGGAAACTACCAAGCGGTCCGGATCCTGAAGCACCTGGTTATATGCCAGGTCGCCATGTGATTGCGACTATGGGCGGCATTATCCGTGATGAGCCATGGACTAAGATGAAGTTTCCTTTTGTATTCTTCAACTATTCAGATCCATTTTTGGGATTCTGGGGTCAAGGGCTTGCTACGCAGCTCTTTGGAACTCAGCTCTCCATTAATCGCATTATGTATACGATTACTAGAGCCATTTCCTTGGTCGGCGTTCCGAGAGTCTTCGCCGAACAATCATCCAAAGTTGTTAAAGCCCACAATAATAACGAGATTGGTGTGATTGTTACCTATTCTGGCGTTAAACCAAGCTATGAAGTAGCTCCCTGCAATGCTCCAGAGCTTTATGAAGAACGCGATAAGCTGATTGAATATGGGTTCCGTCAGTGCGGTGTCTCTATGATGCAGGCCACTAGCCAGAAACCAGCTGGCTTAAATAGTGGCGAGGCTATCAGGTCCTACGATGATATCAATACCGACCGCTTTGCTAAGATCGCCAAAAAATATGAAATGATTTATGTCGATTTAGCTTATCTCATTACCGATACCGCAATGGATATCGCCAAGCGCACAGGTAAATATCAAACGGTCTATCCGAATAAAGACGGAACTAAAGAGATCAATCTTCCGCAAATGGGATTTCTCAAAGACCCATTCGTTATCCAATGCTTTACTGAATCAGCATTGCCAAGAACTCCAGCAGGTAGAATCCAAACGGTTACCGAAATGGTTCAGGCTGGAATGCTTACCGTTAAAGAAGGCCGCCGCTTAATGAAGGCGCCAGATCTCGAGAATAATGAGAAGCTCGATAATGCCTCAGAAGAAAGAATATTCCAAATACTCGATAAGATTGTTGAAAATGGTGAATATACACCTCCAGATCCTTTCTTGGACCTGGATCTAGCTACGACTTTAACCGTTCAATATATAAATTTGTATCTTGCGGCTAATTTAGAAGAAGAAAAAGCCGATATGCTAAGGACATTCTTTAATCAGGTACAAACTCTGATTCAAGGATCTCAACCAGTCGCTCCGCCAGCTATGCCAACTCCAACGGCTAATCCCATGCCGCCTCCAACATCTCCTTTAATCCCCAATACTAATGCCCAGCAAGCGGCTTAGTTTTACATAACGACCTATGCAAAGGTCTTTTTCGAAAGGATTCGAAGTATGAAGATTTCTCCAGCTCCCAGTCTCGGTGTCGCTAGCGCAGATGCACAAACATCGAAAGTACAAAGCATTCGAGCTTTAAAGATGGCTACTAATGCGACGCCTCTAGCAACTCCCCCACCTGCAATAAATGAGCCAGAACCACTCATTTCACCCAATAATGAGGATAATTCTAATCCGACTGTAGAAGCTACTCAGCCGATTAGTCCCCAGTTTGCCGCTCTTGCAAAACAAAAGCGGGCCCTTCAGCAAGAAAAGAGGGCGTTTGAGGAAGAAAAGAAGGCATTTCTAGCGAAATCACAGGGAAGTGATCAGGTAGATATGACCCGATTGAAAACCGATGCCATTGGGTTTTTGCTCGAGCGTGGAGTCACGTATGAGCAACTTACGGACGAGATTCTTTCAAGACAAAATAATCCAGAGATCCGAACTTTGGAATCCAAAATCGCATCTTTACAAGAAGGTGTGGAGAAAAGACTTCAAGACCGGGACACTCAAGCTGAACAGCAACTTTATGCTGAAGTAAGCAGAGATGCCAAAAGCATAATCGCAACTAAGCCGGATGATTTTGAGCTTGTGAATAAAATGAATCGCGTGCCGATTGCTGTAGAAGTCTGGAAACGTGAGTACAAAGAGACCGGCGAGTTTCCTGATATGGAAGGAATCTTGCGGGATGTCGAAGATCATTGTCTCAAGGAGTGCCAGGAATTTACAGCTTTGAAAAAGATACAGGCGTTATTTCCCAAGCAAGCGCCTGAGCCGATGCAACGGCCCCAGGGAATGAGAACACTTACAAATAAAGACACAGCTTCCGTGCCAATGGGGCGTAGAGAAAGGGCTCTCGCCGCGGCGCTCGGAACATTAAAGAAATAAAGGATTATTTCTATGGCTATTGCTCCGGTATATGCCAACAGCTCTAACCAGCTGGCGGCACTTAAAGAATTGTACACAGATGATAAGGACTATATGAAGAACATCGTGTATGCAAAGAATCCTTTGCTTGCACTTGTTCCGAAGAATGAAAGTCCAGATGGTTTTGCAGGTAAATATATTCCAGTTCCTTTGGAATATGGCAACCCGCAAGGTCGCGCACATACGTTTGCTAATGCTCAGAACCAACAAACGGCTTCTGATGTTGTTAGCTACTTCGTATATGCGATCCAAGATTACCAATTGGTGACCATCACCAACTTGTTAATGGAGCAAACGAAATCCAATGCCGGTGCATTTGTTGATGAAGCAAGCCGCACCTTGGATAATGGCTTTCGCAACATCTCCAATAACATGGCTTTCGAATTGTTCTATGGCGGTACGGCAAGCCGCGGCGTAATCAGCGCTGCAGCTCCTGTTTATTCCGCTCCGAACCTAAGCTTTGTACTTGCTAACCCGCAATCGGTTGTTCAGTTTGAAGTCGGCATGACCCTTCAAGCTTCGGCAACGGATGGTGGTGCAGCATTACAAAACACGCCAGGCACGATTGATGCTATCCAAGTTACCTCGGTTAACCGCGGAACTGGTGCAATCAGTGGTGTGGTTGTTCAAGGTGCTCCGCAAACCTCATGGGTTTCTGGTAGCTTCCTTCAAGTCTTGGGAGATATCGGTATCGCTGGATCGAGCACGATCGCAGGTATGTTGGGCCTTTCTGGCTTAGCTGCTTGGGTTCCGGCTGTTGATCCTCCGAGCAACGATAACTTCTGGGGCGTTAACCGCTCGGCAGATCCTACCCGTTTGGGAGGTTTGCGCTACAACGCTTCAGCTCAATCGATCTCTGAAGGTATTACCAATGCCTTGGCGTTTGGTAACCGAGAAGGTGCATCGTTTGATCTAATCGTTCTCGACTTTCTTTCGTACTCGACTCTGATCAATGAACTTGGAGCAAAAGTTCAATATGTTCAGCTAGAGCATAAACCTGTTGTGCTCTCTAAATCTTCTCTGATTGACTTGGACACCCTAGCGGGCAACAAGGCGCAAGCGAAAGCAGCGTGAACGACTAAGTGAGAAGACCCGGAAACGGGATGCGATAGTCTGATCTGTGCGAATAAATGAAGGCACAGAGGGGAAGCCCGAAGAGGTGAGTACCCCCACCGAAAGGTGAGTAACAACATTGGATGAGGTAGAAGTAGCATTTGAAGCAATCCACTTCCATTCGGCATATGGCAAGATTCCGGTATTGGCAGATCGCTCATGCCAACCGCAAACTGCTTGGTGCTTGACCATGGATACCTGGAAGCTTCGTACCTTGGGTAAAGCTCCACATATCCTTACTTATGGTATGGAAGGTTTGGAAGGTTTACGTGTTGGTAATGCGGATGCTCTAGAGATTCGTATTGCTTACTACGGCAACTTGATCTGTTCGGCCCCAGGTTGGAACATGCAAGTAGCGCTTTCGGCTTAAAAAACCGAATACGGAGGCCTCCGGGAGAAATCCTGGGGGCCTTTTTATTAAATAACCGAATCAATCAAAAACCACTCATTTCACCACATAGTGAAGGCAATAGTGGCTATTGCCATACTGCAGGGCAAGTGGTTGGGAGCTACCCTGAGAGAAATCTCCCATCGTATAAAGGGACAGCTTTATGTCAGTTCAACGCGGTTTTGGTCTAAATGGTAAATCTTTCTATACTAACGTCGTTACCCCTCAATCAGTTTGGTGCAATTTCATCGTAGATTCCACGAATGGTAATGGTTTTGGGACTAGATCTCTAAAATCTAATGGTTATGTCGAAGCAGTATTCATGCATACCACGCAAACCCCAGGAAGATCTTCGGGTGGTAATTTAAACCCGAATCCTGCTGCTGGATATGCTCAAGTTATCTTTAAAAACAACTTCAATTATTATTTAGGTGGTTTTTCTGGCCAGATCACCCCATTAACCAGCACTTCGACGACCGCTACAACGGCTGGCAACGTTTATGTCATCACTGCACTAGGAACTGCTACTTTAGCACAGTGGCAAGCCGCTGGTTTACCGGCTGGCTTGGTTCCAACGCTCGGTCAAGCATTCGTAGCTATCGCAACCGGTACTATCGGTGGTTCAGCTCACGTAGGTCTTCCTGGAGAACAAGTAGCTCCGGTTGTAAGTGTTGTTGGTGATCCCAATACGGAAATCAGCAATTCCAACTTGGCTGTTAATTCTGGGGCTCAAGTTATAGTTCAATTCTCTGGCCCAACTGCGGCTGGTAACACGGCGCTAATCGCTACTGCGCCGGCTGATGGAACAGTAGTGGGGATGAATTTTAACTTTGACCGATCAAGTGTAACTATCGACGGTTTATAAGAAGCGCTTTGTAATCATTAGGGCGCCCTACTGCTAAGGTATGGGCGCCTTTTAACTAGGAATATTATATGGCCGTACCTTATCAGCCGCAGAACCTCACTGCAGAGCAGGCAGATGGTAATATACTTCTTACTTGGTCTGGCTCTCTTGGCGCCACTGGATATCAGATCCAGCGCTCTACTGACGGTGTTAATTTTAGCAATCTTGCTACTGTCGGAATAGTTAATCAATATCTGGATTCTTTGCCGGGTATTGGCATCGTTTATTATTATCAAGTGGCGGCAATCAATGGATCCGGGACTTCTCCTTACTCTTCTATCGTTCAAATGGTCGCGGCGCCCCCGAGCGAAATGTCTTTAGGGGAGCTAAGATTAAGAGCACAGCAAACAGCCGACAGAGTTAATAGCAATTTCGTTACTACCAGTGAATGGAATGCTTTTTTAAGGCTAGCAATGTATGAGTTATACGATCTTCTCATCACAAGCTACGAAGATTTATTTGCTTCTCAATTCGTTTTCATTAACACCAACGGAACTACTCAGAATTATCCTGTGCCTGATGGGGTTACTAATTATTTGGGCGGCGTTTACGGAGGAATGAGCGGAACTCCGGCTCTAGCCTTTTATAAATTGGCTGGTATGGACCTCGGAGTAAATACTAGCAACAATGCGTGGGTGACACTTCTTAAATTCGATTTCATCGAAAGGAATAGATATGTTTATCCCAATTCTACTTCTACAATTTATGGGGTCTATAACATGCGTTACAGACTCATGGGAAACTTTGTTAATATCATCCCAACCCCAGCTGGAAATCAGCAGATCAGGATGTGGTATTCACCAAAGTTGCCCGCCTTATTGCAGGACAATGATCTCACAACTCTCGGATATTCCGGATGGCTTAGATATCCCATTGTCAGAGCCGCAAAATATGCCTTGGACAAAGAAGAAGGCTCCGATACTTCAAAACTTGACCAAGAAATAGCCTATCTTAAGCTTAGAATCGAACAAACCTCTCAGAATAGAGATGCAGGTATTCCAGATACTATCTCGAATACAAGACAAGACCCTATTTACGGTGGAACTGGTTTCGCTGGTGGCGGCGGCGGTCAGGCGGGATGGTAGATGCAATCTCTTAGCACCAAATTGCCATGGGAGCTTGCTCAAACAAGATGGGCTTCGACCTTGAACCCCTTACTTGCTGTTCCAATATTGAATGGTATTCAATTAAAGGACATCGATTTAGTAGCAAACAAACCGCTAGCAATCAATCATTTATTACAAAGAACGCCTCAAGGTTGGTTTTTATTGGATAACACTGCCAATGCGGTGGTTTGGAGAACAGCGGATTTTAATTCATTGACGATTACTCTAGAAAGTAGTGCCGATACTAACATTTCAATTTGGGTCTTTTAGGAGAAGTTATGGCTAATACAGTTCCATCGCCAAATATGGGTATGCCAGTACCGGTAGTATCGGTAGATCCTGGTCCTGATTGGGCTCAAAACATCAATTCTTCTTTATCGATTGTAGATAGTCACAATCATACGACAGGTCAAGGAGTGCCGATTACGCCATCAGCTATTAATATTAATGCTGATCTGCCGATGAATACCAACAATCTCATTACGGCAAGAAGTGTGAGATTTTCTCCGCAAACCGCACCACTTGCGGGTGCTGGGGATCTCGGTTGTTTATTTGAGCAAGATGTAGACCTTTACTACATAGATGGATCTGGCAATGTCATCAGACTTACACAATCAGGAGCGCCCGCTGGAGCCACAGGAACTATTACAGGCCTTCCTTCTGGTACCGCCTCCGCCTCCTTCGCCGGAACGACTTTTACTTTTCAAAGTGCAACTAACACACCTGCATCTTTGGCGGTTGGCCCAACTACTATCGCACAAGCCGTCCCTTCCGGATTCGGAGTAACGATTAGTGCTAATGCGGGACAGGCATCAAACTATAATGTCACGTTACCGACAGCATTACCGGTCAACTCTTCATATCTTCAATCGGATCCTTCAGGGAATTTAAGCTTTGTAAGTCCAGCATCACTCGGTCGCGCTTGGTTAAATACGGGCGCTGGTTCAGCTTCAACGAATTTGGCTATTGCAGTCTTTTCGGTAATCCAAGAAAGCGTTGGCTCAGATATTACGGTCGTGGCTAACGATAACATAAATGGGTCTTCGTTTACGATTAATACCGCGGGTGTTTATTCGATATCTCACTCAAACGTATTTAATACAGCCGGACCCATGGGAATAAGTCTCAACTCCACCGAACTTAGTACCAGCATTGAGTCTATTATGGCGGCAAACCGCTTAGCTGGCACATTTACTCATGCGAACAATAATGCTGGTCAGGTTAGTTACACCACATACTTAAATCCTGGGGATGTTATTAGACCCCATTGTTATCCAGCTTTTACAAATGGATCAAACTTTCAGGAAGCTATCTTTCAAATTCAGAGAGTGGCTTAATGATTCAAAAACAGGCAGTTGATGTTAGTTTTGCGCAAGGCTTGGATACCAAGACTGATCCAAAGCGCGTGCAGATGGGTAAGTTTGTTAAATTAGAAAACTCCATCTTTACGAAAGGCGGCTTACTTCAAAAAAGAAATGGGTACGGAAAATTAACCTCGCTTCCGGATACGAGCTATTCCTATCTTACAACCTTTAATGGGGACTTAACGGCCATAGGTCAAAATATTGCCGCGTATAATGCCTCGAATGCTAGCTGGATTCAAAAGGGCTCACTCGAGCCTTTAAGTTTATCAACGCTGCCAATTATAAGAAACAATCTCAATCAGATTGCCTGTGATTCAGCGGTATCGCCAAATGGCTTAGTGTGTACAGTTTATCTGGAAACAGATGGAACAACAGTTACCAATAAGTACGTGATCGCAGACTCAGTGACTGGACAAAACATAGTTGCGCCCTCACTTATCCCGGTAACTTCAGGGGTTGTTTCCGGCGGGATGAGGGTGTTCGCCTTAGGCAATAATTTTGTCTTGGTTTTCACCAATACTATCACGGCGACCCACCATCTTCAATACATAACAATCAGTTCTTATACCCCTACATTTGTTACGCCAAATACCGATATAGCCTCTGATTACGATCCGGCAACTACCCTATCGTGGGACGGTTATGTCAATAATGATATTTTGTATATCGCTTATAATACTACATCTGGCGGTCAATCGGTTGTAGTGAAGTATCTAACTAAGACTTTGTTCTTATCTACCGGTACAGTTTTCGCGGGCTCAATTGCTACTATGATGAGCGTTACGGCAGATAATACTAACGTCAATAGCCCAGCGATCTACGTAAGTTTCTATGATTCTGGCACCATGAATGCTTACACTCTAGCAGTAGATAAAAATGCTCATACTTTGATGACTCCGCAACTTATAAGCTCTGCTGTTGTTTTACTCAATTTAGCCTCAGCGGCACAAAATGGTACATGTAGAGTTTTCGGCGAGGTACAAAATGCCTACGCCTGGAATTCTCTCATCCCAACAAACTACATTAGCGCTGTCGATATAACGCTAACTGGTCCAGTCATCGGATCACCCTATGTGGTCGTAAGAAGTGTGGGACTTGCTTCAAAAGCATTCATTATTAATGGGACTATCTACTTCTTATCGGCTTATCAGAGTGATTTTCAGCCGACTTATTTTCTAATCGATGGGACAAAAAGCACATCTGCAAGTCCTGTAGTTGCTGCGAAGTTGGCATATGAAAATGGTGGCGGTTATTTAACTATGGGACTGCCAAATGTCAGCATTTCTGGTACTGATGCGAAAATTCCGTATTTATTTAAAGATTTAATCGCCGCGGTAAATAAGGGAACGGCTGTACCAGCTGGAACACAAGTAAATGGCGTATATTCTCAAACCGGCATCAATCTAAGCAGCTTTAATATCGGAACGAGTGGCTTAGATACTTCTGAAATCGGAAATGATCTTCATATTACCGGTGGTTTTCTATCGATGTACGATGGATATCTTCCGGTAGAGCATAATTTCTTCCTATGGGCTGATACTGATCAAACCACTCCGACCAATACTGCTCTATGGTCTGCGACTGGCGGTAGTATGGCCGCGCAACCGGATGGCATAACTAATACGGATGCATATTTTTATCAGTTTGTTTATGAGTGGACAGATAATCAAGGAAACGCCTTTAGATCAGCTCCTTCTATACCGATACCGGTAACGACAACGGGGGCTCTATCGACGGGTAGTGTAACTTTGAATATTCCAACATTGCGGTTAACGATGAAAGTCGCCAATCCAGTGAAGGTCGTTATCTATAGATGGTCTATAGCGCAACAGATCTACTATCAAACAACAAGCATAACTTCGCCGCTGCTTAATGACACGACGGTTGATACCGTTACCTTTGTGGATACAAATTCCGATGCCACAATTTTAGGCAATAATATTCTTTATACAACTGGCGGCGTTGTCGAAGATGTAAATGCGCCGGCAAGTAATATCTTGGCTTTATTCGATACGAGATTATGGTTGGTGGATGCCGAAGATCCTAATCTTTTATGGTTTAGTAAGCAGGTCATAGAAGCCACGCCAGTAGAGATGTCTGATTTATTTACAGTATTTATTCCGCCTACGACCTCAACTGAGGGAACCACCGGACCGATAACAGCCTTGGCTCCGATGGACGATAAACTGGTCATTTTTAAAGAAAATGCGATTTTATATATTAACGGAAATGGCCCTGACAATACAGGTGCGAATAACCAATATAGTCAGCCGATCTTTATTACTTCGACTGTTGGTTGCACTAATCAAAAATCTATTGTGCTAACACCCACAGGGCTGATGTTTCAAAGCAATAAAGGTATTTGGCTTTTGGGTCGCGATATGAATACCAGTTATATCGGGGCTCCGGTTGAAAATTTCAATTCAAGTTTAGTGAATAGTGCGGTGAATGTTCCAGCAACCAATCAGGTTCGTTTCACGTTGGATGACGGAACAACCTTAATGTATGACTATTATTATGGGCAGTGGGGCACTTTCACAGGTGTTCCAGCTATCAGCTCCTGCATCTTCGAGGGCATGCATACCTTCATTAATCAGTACGGGGCTTCTTATCAAGAACAAGCCAATCAATATCTAGATGGCAGTAATCCCGTTCAAATGATGTTCGAGACGGGCCCTTTAAGGCTTGGGGATCTTCAGAATTATCAGAGAGCATATTTTTTCTATATTCTTGGTACCTATCTTTCGCCGCACAAGTTATTAGTTAATTTAAGCTATGATTATGAAGATACTCCGTCTCAAAGTCTTGTCATAGGTCCCGATAATTTTTCTACACCTTATGGATCTGGGCCATCTCAAAGTCCTTATGGTCAAGGAAATCCATATGGTGGTAATACTAATTTAGAATCTTGGAGAATATTTTTAGAAAGACAGCGCTGCATGGCCTTTGCGATTCAGGTGCAGGAGATATTTGATCCAACCCTGAATACAGCTCCGGGTGCTGGTCTTACTATTTCTGGTCTAAATGTTGTGATGGGCTTTAAATCTGGTTTCCGTCCGCAAGCCGCGGCACAGAGTGTGGGATAAGATGAGTCAGTATGCTGATTATTTGAAAGAAAGAAGTAACGATTTAATTATCGAAGGGCCTGAAGGTTTCGCGACTTACCGTTATTTAGATAATAAGAAGACAGTTTACATCGTAGATATCTATACCGTTCCTGATTTTAGACAAAAAGGTCAGGCTAGTTGGCTTGCCGATGCGATTGTTAAAGAGGCGAAAGACAGAGGATGCACTGAGCTTATTGGTTCTGTGGTGCCATCTATGAAAAATAGCACTGCGAGTTTAAAAGTTTTGCTTGGATATGGAATGAGTCTAGCAAGTGCGGCTAGTGATTTCATCCTTTTTAGAAAGGAAATTTGAATATGGGTGGTTCATCTGGGGGCGGGGGCGGAGGCCTTGTAAAAAGCGCGGTGAATGTAGGTAATGCATATTCACCTGTATATAGTGGATATAACCAAATAAGCGGCGGGGCTGTTGGCAATGCACTAGGCGGAAGCACCTTGGGTGGCGCTTTAACTGGCGAGAACGCAATGAATGCCGCAAATGGTGCATTTGGAGCTGGTGGTTTATCAAGGCCCCAAGGCGCAAATATTCAGCAGGGCACAAGTGTAAGTGATGTTCAAAATGCACAAGCCGGAGCTGCTAATTCTCTAAAAAATCAAGAGGCGCTTTTAGCTGCTCTTCAAAATCAAAATGGGCTTGGACAACAAAC
>Ga0335069_10007336_pt1 | contig 15935 bp, 21 predicted proteins | sample Lox_Sample_11_FD_206714 | JGI IMG/M metagenome (GOLD analysis project Ga0335069, IMG submission 206714) | Soil microbial communities from Loxahatchee National Wildlife Refuge, Florida, United States - Lox_Sample_1.1 | ecosystem: Environmental > Terrestrial > Soil > Wetlands | place: USA... | reverse complement strand
AGGCGCACAAACTCGGTGACGTCTTCCACGCGGTGAATGATGTAGGCGAGAGAGCCGTCTTCGCCCAGCACCGGCGAGTTCACCGGGCTCCAATAGCGCTCTTCGAAGCCGCCGCCTTCGGACTCGGGCCGGCGGATATCGTACTTCTGGACCGCCATTGCATCGGCCCGCCTCCCTACCACCACACGCGCCAGCGAGGCGCGCAGGTTCCGTACGCCAGTCGCCGCGGGGTCGTCCGGATTGTCCGGAAATACATCGAAGAGTCCGCGGCCGAGGATATCCTCGCGCCGGGTCATGGTGGCGAGCAGGTATGCATCGCTGACCGCTACGATCTGCAATCCAGGCGTGAGTACCAGGTAGAGACCCGGCGCCGACTCAAATAATGCCCGGAAATCGGGACTGGGAACTGGGCCGTCCAATTATTAGAAATTGTATCCGACAGGCGCTTTGTCCGCTCCTCATCAAGTCGAAACAATTCGACGATAGTATGTTCGTGACGTGACTTGCCAGGGTTGGATTAGTCAGGCGATTCTTGCGTTAATGCCCGTTATCGGGTTGGCGCAGACGCTTCCGACCGTGGAGCAGATTGTCGAGCGGATGCGGGCGGCCGACGCCGAGCGCAGCGAGCGGCTGGAGGGCTACACCGCGACTCGCCGTTATGTTCTCGACAATCACCGCTTCCATAAGCGAGCCACCATCGTGGCGCGCCTGACGTACCGGCGCCCTGGCGAGAAGAGCTTCGAAGTGGTCTCGGAGAATGGTTCCCGCCTCATCGGTGAGCGCGTATTGAAACGCGTTATTCATGCGGAGGAGGAGGCGTCGGAAGGCGCTAACCGCGGGCTGGCCCGTATCGATTCTACGAACTACGACTTGAAGATGCTGGGCGTGGACAACGAGGCCGGACGCAATCTCTATGTCCTGGCGCTTGAGCCCAAGTCGCAGAGCCCTTACCTGGTGCGGGGGCGGGCCTGGATCGACGCCGATGAATACGCTCTGGCGCGGGTGGAGGGCATCGTCGCCAAGAAGCCGTCCATTTGGGCCGGTTCCCCAGTGGTGCAACAGATTTACACCAAACGTGGCCCGTTTTGGCTGCCGGAGGAAAACCGGTCCACGACGGACGCGCCGGTATTCGGCAAGACCGATTTGGTGATTGAGTCGAGTGGCTATGAGATCCGCCCGGCGCTGGAACATGAAGCCGTTGCGGTGACAAGGGGAAATTGAACGACGAACGTGCGGACGGAGCCGCCGCCCCCGCGACTAGGCGCTGTATGGGCCGATATAGCCCTGCATCCGTACGAATACCTGGTCCGGCGCTGGAACTGGAAATCCGGCGCGACCAGCGCGATTGTTCGCGGAGTCATCTTCTTTACGGTGAACTTGGGAGCCGGGCGGGATGCGGCGCTCGGCGCGATGCTGACTGAATTCGGCTATCGTACGCTGCTGTCAGGAGCTGTTGGATCAGTCACGCAAGCGTTGCGGACATGTGAACCGGCGTGGGCCGCAGGACTGACGGCGTCCGTCATTCTGCCGCTGATCGGTCACCTGGTGGAGTTCACGGTGCACTCGCTCCGCGGAACGCCGCGCCTGGGCACAAGCGTGGCGGTGTCGATTTCATTTACCGTCCTTTCCACGCTATTCAACTTGTATGCCATGAGGCACGGCGTCCTGGTGGTGGGCCGCTGCGGCAGGACCCTCCTCCAGGACTTGGCCGCCATGCCACTGCTCATCGCCGGATTTGTCGCCGCCGGCCCACTGGCTCTATGGAGACTGCTTCGCCGGGCGCTGGCGACATGACCCTGCCCAAGGGCCTGCACCTGACGAATTTCTTCCATGCGAATTCGGAGTCCCGGAGGACGCCAGGACGGGAGCACATTCCCACCCGATGGAGCCGTTCGGCATTGGGCCGCCTAGCTTCTGTTGCGTAGACGTCGAACTGCTTGACGCTGCTACAATCCGTGGCTATGCGATCCCTGCTGCTCTGCTTCGCTGCACTGACAGTGTTTGCCCAGGCCGACTTGAATACGGCGCTTGCGCCCTCGCGCCAACGCATCAACGACATCGATGATCAGATCGTGAAGCTGTTGAATGAGCGGGCTGCTGTGGTGCACGAGGTCGGGGTGATTAAGAAGCAGTATCACGCGCCCGCCGACCAGCCTGGACGAGCCGAACAAGTCCTGCGCCGCGTTTCCGAACAGGCTCATGCGCCGCTTTCCGGCGAAGCGGTCCGCCACATTTACCAGACCATCGTCTCGGAAATGACGAATATGGAAGCGGCGGAGATCGCTCGCTGAAGTCCGGCTTATTGGCGCTGAAACTTTACCCCGTCTTTCAGGAGCTTCTCGTAGCGTTCCGGCTCTTCGTTCTGTTCTGCGCAGGCGTATTCGCGAACACGGGTGCCGTCGCGCAGCATGAGCGTCGAATGGTAGACCCAGGGCTTGGAAAAGACTTGCGGATCTTCCATGATGGCCTCGTAGTTGATCTGGTCCTTGTCCACGCGCGTGTATCGCTCTGTGACGTGCAGCTTGTCGCTATGAAACGTACCGGTTCCCACCAGCCAGGTCTTGTCGTTGAAGCCGGTGACGTCAACCACCAGCGTTTTGCCCTCCCAATGCGCGACCGAATCCCCGAGGTAAGTCGGCTCCATGTCATCGGGATGCTTGGCGTTCATCGGGATGACGCGAAAGACGTTCATGTATTCGTACAGAATGACGACCTGCTGCGGCGTCTGGACGATTTGCACGGGAAACAGCCCGAAGGAAACCAGACGCGGAATCCCGGCCGGCAGGCAGCGCGCGGTGGGGTCGTCGATACCACGATTCTTGTAAGAATCGAGCACCTTCTTTGCGGCCCAAGGCTGGTACGGCGCGCCTGCCGCTCCCGGCACGCGGGCCGTTGAACCGAGCGAGACCGGCGCATTCGGATCCTTACCAGTACCTCCCAGGCCGTTACCGGCGTTGGCCTCGTCCCAGGAACCTTTGATGGTGCTGCCCGGCTGCCAAACACCGGTGAGATCGGGATGGCCATCGCCGGAGCGAGGTGCGGGGTCTTTCGACTGCGCTGTCAGTAGTGCCGCGGCAATGACGCCGCAAGAGATCAAATAGAACGATCGCATGACGTGGTCCCTATTGCGCATCCACGGCCGGCCTCGTCCCACCGTCGCCCGTTCCGGCCGGAGGTCCGAAGTACAGTTTCTTGCCATCCGCGAAGGTTACCTGCCGCCCATGCGCCCAGTTCGTGCCGTCGCGAGCACGCCACCCGAATACGGTGACCTGGTCGCCCGGCTTCAGCGTCGCCTCGCGGTGCCAGCCCGTACGGCTGAGCACCACCGGAGGATAACCGTCCAGCCTCCAATTGGCGACGTTGCCTTTTTCGTCCTTCACGTCCATGAAGAAATGGCTGTGAGGATTGCTCCATTCCACTTTGGTCACCACGCCTGTGACAGTGACCGGCTTGTCGGCATCGAATTCAGCGCCAAACGAATGATGCGCCAGTGCGGGTGCGGCGGCCAACACAAGCGCCGCGCACAACCATCCGGCGGTAACAGAATTTCTCCGCATTTACGGGCTCCCCGGATGTTAATATACAGCATCCGCGAGAGCTTTCGCCCCGCACGACGGCTCGGCGCTAGTGAGACACCAGAACGCGTTTGGTGATCTGTGACGGATCCGCACCTACGCGGCCCGATTCCTCCTTGGTCGGCGCCGTGCCGAGCTGAAAGTCGAACCGGATCGACGGCAGATTCGGGAATGCCGAGTCCGGATCGTTCGTCTTCGTCTCGGTGATGAGCGAATCCGTGACGCCGAACACGGTGTCGGAATCAATGTGATCGTCGTTGCGGAGATAGAGGGCGGTGACCAGTTCCCGGTAGCCGGGCGCACCCACCAGGAAGTGGATGTGAGCGGGCCGGTAGCCGTGGCGGTTTTGTGCGCGGATCATGTCGCCCACGGGACCGTCCATCGGGATCAGGTATCCGAGCGGACGCACGGTTCGCAGGCAGTAGTTCCCCTCGGCATCCGCATGAAACCAGCCGCGCAGGTCCATCATGACCGGGTCATGCTTTTGTAAGTCGTAGTAGCCGTGATCGTCAGCCTGCCAGATCTCGACGGACGCGTTCGGGATTCCTTTGCCGGCCAAGTTGGTGATGCGGCCGTAGATACAAATCTCGGCGCCATCCTCGGGTTTGGCGATGGTTTCGCCCAACTTTCGCTCGGGAGCATTCTGCCGATAGAACGGACCGAGCAGACTGGTCCTTGTCCCGACCTCTACTGATCGCCTGTCGTGCAGCGTGTTGATCAGCGCGCTCACGCCGAGGGTGTCCGACAGCAGGATGAACTCCTGGCGGTAGGGCGTACAGGTCTGACCCACGGCGGTCAGAAACTTGATTCCATCCAGCCATTCCTCGGGCGTCAGATCGGCTTCGCGCGCGAAAGCGTGCAGATGGCGGACCAGGCACTCCATGATCTGGCGTAAACGGGGGCTGGGTGTCGCGGACATTTGCTCCAGCGCGACCTCGGTAATGGTCTTTTCGTCGATAGCTACCATGCGGGCCTCCTTGTGGCACACGTAGATTGCGGCGTTGGCGATTCGGATGTGCAATTTGGCTACCCCGGCCTAATGTGTTGCTATTCCGTTCAAACTGCACGAGTTGCCGTCCGTCAGCGGCATTTCGCGCAGGTTGATTCTGCGTGCCATGCCACAATGGAAAGAAATGGGGTTATCGGCCCAGGGGTTCGGCTCGCGCTTTTGGTCTTTGATCGGCGCCACGTTTCTGGGCTTCCTGGGCATCGGAACCGTACTGCCGCGCCTGGGTCCGCACGTCCGGCACGACCTGGGCGGTTCCGACCAGGCGGTCGGCTTCGTGATCGGCATCTTCTCGTTCGTCGCGTTGGGGTCGCGATTTATCTCCGGGCCGCTCACCGACCGGCGTGGCCGCAAGATCGCCTTCCTGGCGGGGCTGATGAGTTGCGGACTCGCTGGGGTCGCATATCTGCTGCCTTTGGGAATTGCCGGTGTTTACTGCGCCCGTATCCTGCAAGGCTTTGGTGAGGCGTGCCTCTACACTGGGGCGGCCGCATGGGCCGTCGAGGTGTCGGGCGTCCATCGCAGCGCGCAAGCCCTCGGCTACGTGAGCAGCGGCATTTGGGGCGGGATTTCGGCGGGGCCGCTGGTGGGCCAGTGGCTGGGATCGTTTGAACGGGCGGCGGCGATGCAGGTGATTTGCGCCGTGCTCGCCGTGCTCATCTTGACGCGAGTCTCGGAAGACTATCGGCCTTCGCCCTACGCGGCCCGCCGCAGTTGGCTGCCGAGCTATATCCTGACACCGGGCATCGCCGTGGGATTCGTGAATGTGCACTATCCCGTGATCGCGGGCTTTCTGATTCTCCACCTGGCGCAGCACGGCAACTCAGGGCCGGCGGCCTTTTCGGCCTACGCCGGTGTGATCCTGCTGGCTCGGTTCTTTCTGGGGGGCTTGCCGGACCGGGTGCATCCCCGGATCACCTTCTATTTTGGAATCTCGGCCATGGCGCTGGGGCTGATCGTGGTCGGCTTGGGGCCGTCGCCGGCCGTCGCAGTCGCCGCCACCGCGCTCCTGGGACTCGGCTTCTCGTTTCCGTGGTCGTCGATCGCCGCTACCGTGCTCCGGCGCACTCCGGAGACCGAGCGCGGTTCAGCGGTCAGCCTGTTAGGCGCCTTCTACGATCTTTTCGTGGGCATGAGTTCCGTTGCCGCGGGGGCCGTGGCCGGACGTTTCGGATACTCGGCCGCCTTCATGATGGCAGCAGCCGCGTTAGGAGCTGCCGCCATCGCGGGCCAGTTTGTCTTTCAACCTGGGCCAGCCGAAGTGGTTCTCTCCGATACGGCCGAGCAGGTTCTGGAACACGGCTGATACGCCGCTAGAACTGCAGGTGTAGCGATAGCTGCAGGAAGCGCGGGCTTTAAACCGATGTGCTGGTGTGAATCTCACCGCGCCCACGATTTCCAGGCCCGAGTTCGTAATGGTGTCGGTGGAGGCATCGTAGGAATAAAGGGCGCCATTGAACACGGTGAGCCGGCCGTATTTCTCCGAGAAAAGTCCATCGAAGTCCCAGCGCAGGCCGAGCGTCACGGTGAGATTGCTGCGAATTGTTCACGGGCACAGGCACGCGTTACTATCGGGCCGATACGGCCGGTGTAAAGCCGGCGCGCTGTTCCCAGGTCAGATTGGGAGTGAGTTTCCGCCGGAAGCCGGGTGGCCTCCCTGAACAATACGGTGATACATAGCCGGTTGTGGTGTCCACCTGGTTCATCAGGGGTGTGCCGACCACGTCCACTTTGGTGGCGACGGCTCCGACCCGCAAGCTGGCGTCCACCGTGGTGGTGCGGTCACCGTTCACCAACACTTCGGCGTGACTCTCGGTTGCGAAGCCTTCCTTGGTGAATGTCACTTCGTAAGTTCCCGTGGACAGGTTAGAGATCGAATAGACTCCGCTGGACTGGGAATGCACAGTAGTGGTAAGGTTTGTCGCAACGTTGCGCGCTTTAACGGTTACTTCCTGCACGGCGGCGCCAGTGGCGTCTTGCACGGTGCCGCTAATTGCGCCAAAGATCTGCTGAGCCAGGGCGGGCGCAATCCACGCGATCAACAAAACCGTGACGCCCAGCCATAAGAGCGCCAGGCGACGCACTACATTCCTTTGCGTTGTCATCACATTCCTCCTCGTCGATACTGCGTCTCGGCGCGGCGAAACCCATGCGCCGAGTTCCAGCGAGCGGCGGAGCGGCTCTTCACATCAAGAAATCAACTGTTTTTTAGCCAGACAGAACGCGGCCGGAGCGTTGGTCCAGAAGGTATCAATTGCATCCTGAAGCAGTAATGCTACAGATACCACGCTCGGATTTCAGATTGATGAAAAGCGAGCGTTCGCCATGCGGCAAGGACAGCACTCTGCAATGCCTCTTGGCGCTACTTAACCAAGTTAGATTGCGTTAAATACCGCAAGAAGTTCCAAAATTTTTGAGGATTCCGCTAGCGTTTGTGTTCGTGCTCGTGAGGCAGGCCGAGCTTGTTAACCGTGTCACCCTCGAAATCGAATTCGATGAGCACCGCGGGCTCGTCGCCGACCACCCAGCCTTCATGGCCCGGCTCTACTTTGACGAACTGCGGTGCTTTGTACTCCACGACGCAGCCATCAGCGAAGCGCACGTTAATCTGACCGCGTGCCATGAATCCCACGTGAGCATGCATGCACAGTTTGCTGCCGATGGCGGGGCTGAGATGCGTGGCCCAGTTGAATCCCGGCGGGTAGATCATACGCTTCACACGCGCTGTGCCGGCGCGGGCGATATCCACCTGAACGCCTCCCAGGTCGTGGTGCTCATCGGCGGTCATCGGCGCCAGGAGCGGATCGTTGCTGCTCATTGTTCCTCGCTTCGTTGGTGGATCGGGTCGACCCATCGCACCGGGCTCGGTTCCTCCACCGGCTCAATATCCAGGTTCACCACCACTGCTTCGTTGTCGCTGCGGACCAGCACGCATTCCAACGTTTCGTCCGCTGACGCGTTGATTTCCTGGTGCGGAACGTAGGGCGGAACGTAAATGAAATCGCCCGGCCCGGCTTCCGCCACGTATTCCAGGCGATCGCCCCAGCGCATGCGCGCCTTCCCTCGGACCACGTAGATCACGCTTTCGAGCGCGCCGTGATGATGCGCGCCGGTCTTGGCATTAGGGAAGATGTTGACGGTTCCGGCCCAGATCTTTTGCGCCCCCACGCGCGCGTAATTGATGGCAGCCGCCCGGTTCATGCCGGCCGTCTGTGGTGTGTTGGTGTCCAGCGAATTGCCGGGGATCACCTTCACCCCGTTGGCTTTCCAGTCGACGGTGCTCACGCGTGCCTACTTCGCCGGCGCCGGTGCTGGCGGCGCGCTGGGCTGCAGAGGTTTGTCAGTCAACGTCTCGCCGTTGGCCAATGTCACCGAGACGAACAATGCTCCCGGTTCGCCCGTCTTTTGGGGATTCCCAACCACGGTCACTTTGTCGCCAGGCTTCAATGAAGAAGATTTCCAGCCGGCGCGGACTAAGACGAACGGCGCGGTCATCTCGATGTTCCACGTCTCCACGCCGCCCTTGTCGTTTGGCACTTCCAGTTCGATCCAGGAGTGCGGATTGGCCCACTTGAACTCCTTCACCGTGCCGACCAGCGTGACGGTCTTGCCGCGGTCAAATCCGGCCATGGAATGATGCGCCCAGGCAGGTCCGGCGAACGCGAGAACAAACAGCACCGCGAACGCGGCCAGCGAGCTTTTCTTGATGATTGCGTGATTCATGATGTCTCCTTACTAGCGGACGTTCGTCGTGGTGGAGAGTACGCTTGGCATGTGCGCATCCAGATCCGGCAGACACGACGCCTCGGTAATGTCGGTGTCGTCGACGCGCCGCCAGTATTTCTTCCATTTCCATTCGCCGACCCAATTCTTTGGATCGGTCATGGCGTATTCAATTTCGAGCCTCGATCCATTGTCGAGCATGCGCATGCGTTCGACCACGTGAAGCTGGTCGCTGGCCGGGATTCCGTTGTCGATCCAGTGACGATCAGCGACAAAGCCCAGCGTGTCCACTACCAGCGTGTCGCCTTCCCAATGTCCGATGGATTCGCCGTTAAAGCTTGGAATAATGATGTCCGGATCCGTGTGCTGCCGCCCGTCCAGGTAAATGATGCGCACGCTGTTCATGAAGCCGCTGATCATGAAAATGACGGTGGGCTTCTGCACCATGGCGATGGGCCAGACGCGCGTCATGATGATGGGCAACCCGGCCGGCCAGCACAGCCCGATGTCGTCGTGATACGCCTTGCCCTCCGCGGCGGCTTTCTTCGCGGCGTCGTAATGAACCTGCGCGGCCGGGGTGAGCTTGAAGCCCTCCGGCGGTGAGAAGCGGAAGGAATTCCCCGGCATCCCTAATGCGTGCAACCACGTTCCAGTGATGTCAAATGCAGGCTTGGGGCGCGATTTCTCGAGATTCGAGGGGGCCAGCGCGCCGAGCACGGGCGGCGGCGCGGTGGGCTTCGGGGGAGCGGCCTGCTGGGCTCGCGCGCCCAGCGCGGTCACCAGCGTTCCTGCGACTAGCAGAGTTCCTGTCGTCATTCGAAATTGCAGCATTCGTGGCTCCTGGTCAACCCCTACTGGTCATGCAGCTTGAGGCGCACTACACCCTTCTCATCAACATATTCGCGGTTATTATCGCAGACGAATTCCACCATCTCATAGTCCGGAGCCATGCGCTTGTAGCCCAGCGTGTAGGTGACGGGCTTTTCGAGCACCACCGGGTCATCGATGGTCACTTGGTCGTGCAGGATGTCCGGAGAGAGCATGTGGATTCGTTCCGTCACGTGCATCTGCGGGCTATGTGGCATACCGCGGTAACCGGAAACGGAGGGCTTGATGCCGACCGTATCCACCACCAGCGTGTCGCCCTCCCAATGGCCCACCGAGCGCCCATAGTAACCTGGTGCAACATCTTCGATCTTCCATTGCGGCCGGTCCAGATACACGCGTCGAACCTCGCTGAAGGCTTCGGAAATGATGGTCACCTGCTTCGCAGTCTGGACGAATTCCACCGGGTAAATCGCGATCGACATCATGGTCGGCACGCCGTAGGGCACGCATTGAGCGCTGCCATTGGCCAGTTGTTCGCCGCGTTGGGCAGCAGCCGATTCGCGCGCGCGTTTCTCTTCATACGGCTTGGCGTATTCCGCCTTCAGCACCAGCGGCGAAGGCGGCGGTGGCGCAAGCTTGGCATCGCTGCCCGGTCCGCCCCGATAAATGCCCCAAACGCCGGTAAAATCGGGATGCGAAGCGGATTGCCCAGCGAGGACCACTGGTAGCAACAGCAAAATTACTCTCTTGAACATGTCGTTTAGTGCTGGGGTTGTGGTGGAGGAGGCGGAGCTTGCACCGGGCCGTTGTGCAGCACGCGACCGTCCGGCAATGTCGCGTCGTTCAGGAATCCGCCGGCCTGCCCGCTCTTCAAAGGACTGATCACCAGCGTGACTTTCTCGCCCGCCTTCAGCGTGTTGAACTTCCAACCGCTTTGCATCAAGATGCTGGGGCTGCCCAGTTCGATACTCCAATGCTTGGCGACACCCTTCTCGTCCGGCACGTCAATCTCGATGTAGGAGTGCGGATTCGTCCATTCAAACGACGTGACGGTGCCGACCAGCGTGACGTGCTTGGTCATGTCGAACATCGTGAAAGAATGGTGCGCTAACGCCGGTATCGATAAGGCGGTCAGGATGGCCAAACCGGGCATTTTTGCCCGCAAGAATCCGAACATCATCTTCACGCTCCTCAAATATCAGTTCTTATGATACGCCGTCTTACGCATTCACGCTTCCGTCCTCAAATGGCTGATCCGGCCGTAGCCGCGAGGCGAGCACGGCGCCGAGCAGAAGCAGAATAATCGAGGCAATGAAGGGAACCACCCAACTGCCGGTACGGTCGACGAGATATCCGAAGCTGGACGGCGAAACGAGGCCAGCCACACCAAAGCCGAAGTTCATCATGCCGCTGGCGGAGCCCGCGTAGCGCGGAGCGATGTCCATGGGAACCGACCAGATGGGCGCCACGATCAGCTCGGCGAAGAAAAAGGCCAGCGAAAGGCCGACAGCGGCAACTTTCAAATCGTGAATGAACACCACGGGCAGAAGAAAGACAAACGCGCCCAGAAAACCCGCGACAATCACGGAGCGGCGAGCCACCAGCACGCTACCGGTCCGACGCAATAGACGATCGCTTACCACGCCGCCGGCGGTGTCACCCAGCACGCCCGCAAACAGGACGCCGGCAGAGAACATGGCTGAAGCTTGCAAGTTCAAGTGGTAGTTGGTGAAAAAGAACGCCGGAATCCAGCTTAAGAACAACCACAGCGTCCAGCCGTAACAAAAGTCGACCAGCGTTACGGGAAGGATGCGCCGTGCCAGCCGCAGCCAGGGTGTCGCCGGACGGGAGCGCCTCGTGTGCGTCGGCAGAGCGGCGAGATCGCCCGCGGTGATCCGCGAGTGGTCGCGCGGGTCGTTGCGGTAATACAGGCCCCAAGCAAACAGCCATAGCAGACTGGCTGCGCCCAGAATGAAGAAAGAATGGCGCCAGGTTACGAGCGCAAGCAGGGCGGCCATCAGCGGCGGAGTCAGAGCATTCCCGATGCGCCCAAACGAGTGCGTGATCCCTTGCGCGAAGCCCCACCGCGATACCGGCATCCAGTTCGACATAGCACGCGTGGCCGTGGGAAACGCCGCGCCTTGGGCGAAACCTAGCGCCAGGCGCAGGCCGGCCAGCGAGGCGAATCCACCGGCTGCGCCAGTGAGCATGGTGCACAAGCCCACCATGGCGCAGCACGCCGACAGTGTCCAACGCGGCCCGAACTTGTCGCCCACCCATCCGCCGACGAGTTGAAAAAGAGCGTAGGGTACGGCGAAAGCAGAAAACGCGAGCCCCATTTGCGTGTTGCTGAGCCCCAGGTCCAGCTGCATGAGCGGAGCCGCTGTCGCGATGTTCACCCGGTTGACGAACAGGATCAAATACATCAGGCATAGCAGCGCCAAAACTACCTGGGGAGCACTGAACCAACGTCCGCGCGCGGAGGCTTGCCCAACCTGGCTGGGCGCCGGCGTCACGCAACCGGGCGCCAGCCGCCCTTGATTTGCGTGCGATGCAGAACGCGCCGGGTGCCCGGATCGAATGGATCGCGCCGGTGCATGGTGCAACGATTGTCCCACAGCACCACGTCGCCAACCTGCCATTCGTTGCGCCAGGACACGGCATCGTGCGAGACGTACGTCCACAGTTCATCCAGCAATGCTTCCGACTCCGAAAGGCTCAGGCCGCCGACATAGGCGTTGCGGCGCCTGCCGAGATACAGCACCGGGCGGTGCGCTTCCGGATGCGTCGGGACCAATGGATGATACACGCCGGGAGAGTTCATCGGATCGTCGGTCGCGTTCACTCCCTGCCGCACATAACCGCCGCTGTTGTAAGTCCCGTCATGTTTGAGCGACAGGCCCGCGATGCGCCGCCGGAGCGCATCCGGCAACGATTCATAGACCCGATACATGTTGCAGAAATACGTATCGCCTCCCGTTGGCGGCACCTCCAGCGCGTACAACATGCTGGCCTTGGGCGGCTCTTCCAGGTAAGACATGTCCGTGTGCCAAACTGCCTCGCCCGACCCAAGGCTGCCGATCGGCTGGCCGTTCTCGATGACGTTCGAGACGACGTAAATCTCCGGATGCCCCTCCACAAAACGCCGCCCGGTTTCCTGGATAGGCGCCCAATCCAGGTCACCCAAACGCCGGCTGAACGCGATCAGGTCGTCGTCCGCGAGACGTTGGCCACGAAAGCGCAGAACCAAATGATCGAGCCAGGCGCGATGGATGGCCTTGAAATCAGCGTCGGTAATCTTCCTCAGATCGACTTTCTCAATGTCCGCACCCAGCGCCGCACCGGTAGGCGTGATCGCAGCAGTTTCCACGCGTCTACTCTATCAAAGCGCTGGACTAGGTTCCTGAACTATCCTAGGGGACGTGCCGCAAACATCCATAGAACTCGGTCCGATCGGAATCTGGAGCTTTCAGTTGCAGCAGCAGCCCGCCGCCAGGGCGCAGGAGGCGGCGCGCGAGTTGGAGGAGCTGGGTTACGGCGCGATCTGGTTCGGCGAAGCGCTAGGTCGAGAGGCATTCACCCAGGCGGGCCTGCTGCTGGCGGGCACGAAGCGAGCCGTCATCGCGACCGGTATCGCCAATATATACGCGCGCGACGCGATTGCGATGAATGCCGCGCAGATGACCCTCGCGGAGGCATATCCAGGCCGGTTTCTGCTGGGCCTCGGCGTCAGCCACATTCCGCTGGTCGAGCAAATGCGTGGGCATCGTTACGAAAAACCAGTCGCCACTATGCGCGCGTATTTGGATGCCATGGATAAAGCGCCCTATCAGTCGGTGCCTCCGCCCGTAAAGCCGTTGCGCGTGCTGGCTGCCCTCGGCCCCAAAATGCTGGAGCTTTCCGCGCAGCGTGCCGACGGCGCGCATCCGTATAATACGAACCCGGAACACACCGCAGAGGCGCGGAGGATCATGGGCGCGGGACCTCTCCTCTGCCCCGAGCAGGCGGTTGTTTTCGAGACCGATGCTACGAAGGCGCGCGAGATCGCGCGTCAGTTCCTGAGCATCTATCTGCGGCTGCCCAACTACACGAACAATTTTCTGCGCTTGGGATTTGAAGAGGGCGATTTCAAAGACGGGGGCAGCGACCGGCTGATCGACTCCATCATTGCCTGGGGTGATCTCAACGCAATCCGCGAGCGGATCAAAGCGCATCAGGCGGCGGGCGCCGATCACGTGTGCATTCAAGTGCTGCCGGCCGATCCGGCTGCGCTTCCGATGCGCGAGTGGAAGGAATTGGCCGCGGCGCTGTTGCACTAACGGAACAGGTCTTGCTCCGGTGGACGGAGCAAGGAACGAGCGGAGCCTTCGGCCGGCTGCCACTCGAACCCGCGAATGAGTGCGACCGGGCAGCCCTCGGCTTTGCGCATCACCAGCCCGGCTGCGGCTGCCAGTTGATCGGCCACTGCGACTATCGTGCTGGCGAGCTTCCGACCGTGACGATCTGCACGTCCACGTTGGTCGTCCAGCGCTTCCATGCCGGCCACGCCGATGGCGACATCCACCAAACCTTCGCGCCATGGGCGGCCGAATGTGTCGGTAATGATCACAGCGCCACATTTGAGTTGGTTGCGAAGGCGTTGGGCTGACGCATCGGGATCCGCCGGCAGGATCGTGGCAAAGTCGCCGCCTTCGACGTTCGATCGATCGACGCCTGCGTTGGCGCAGATGAAGCCCTGGCCAGTTTCGGCGATCAGCACGCCTCGATCCATCTTCACGATGCGGCGCGATTGTGTCAGGATCAACTCGATCAGGCGCGCATCTTTCTTCCATTCCGCTGCCCAGGACCTGGCCAGCGCGGAAGGCTGGATCGTGCGCAGATCGACAATCGCGCCTTCCGCCTTGGAAACGACCTTCTGTGCGACGGCCAGCACCACCGCAGCATCGATCCGCTGAGATTCCCGCGCGATCGCGTCTTGAATAAGCGCCGCCAGATCGTTGCCCGGCTGCACTTCGGGCAGCGTTTCGAGCGGAGCTATTTCGACGCGCATGTCGATCGCAGGAAGGCCGACACAGGACCGTCGCGCTCACTCGTCAAGAGCTCAGCGACGTCCTCGGGCGTGTCGATGTCGAACATCAGACCGGGCAGGCGAAGGGCCTCCCCATACACGCCTTTGGCGCGTGCCTGGTCCATGTGAGCGCGGAAGCTGCCCGGGCCGAATCGGCTTTCGATCACGTTAGGCGGCGTGCGGACCAGCGCGTTGGTCCCGGTGCCATCGCTCGAAGGCACGACGATCAGCCCGGGGCGCGCAGCAGCAGCCAGCTCCTTGAAATCGTCCGGCGTGACACGCGGAACATCGATCGGCACCAACATCGCCGTCGTAGCGCCCATTTCCATGACACGCAAACAGGCGGCATCCGCCGAAGCGCTGTGGCTGAGCTGTTCTTCTTCCTCGAAGACGATGACTCCGCTACCGCGGGCGTATTCAGCGACGTCGGGATCGCTTGTCACGACGACCACGCGGTCGATGCCTTCCGCCTGGAGCAGCGCCGCCAACGTCTGACGGTACAGCAAACGAGCCAGTGTCTCCCGTTCCTCGGGCGCGAGATAGTCTTTCAAACGTTGCTTGGCGTTGCGAGGGTCCTTCACGGGCAGAATTGCAAAAATCATGCGCCGATCCCCAATTCCTCCGCCACAACTCGAGCCAGAGCCTTTCGCTCGCGCAGCCCGCGCATGATCGTGTCCGTCACAACCGGTCGGACGCCTAGCGCCTCCACTTTGCCGGCCTGCTTGCGATCGACATCATCGAGAACAAACACGCCGGCGAAATCGGCATACAGTTTGGCCACTTCGGAAGCAGCAGCTCCCAGTTGCATGCTCTTCATCATTTTCGCCGCCGGACCCTTCAGTGCTTTGCCGCCCACGATAGGCGAAATCGCCACTACGCGGTCGCGCCTGCCCTGCAAGGCTTCGCGTATGCCTGGAATCGCCATAATCGGCCCGATGCTGATGAACGGATTGGAGGGGCAAAGGATGACAGTCTCGGCCTCCGCGATGGCCTCCAGCACTCCGGGGGAAGGCTTTGCTTCCGACGCGCCTTCGAACCGCAAGCCCGCGACGGCATCGCGCGCCCGGCGCTTGACGAAATAAGTCTGAAACTCCAGTTCGCCGGCCGGCGTGCAAATCCGCGTCCGCACGCGGCCATTTGACATAGGAACGATCCGTGAGCGAACCCCGAGCGCCGAAGCAATCTCCGCGGCGACCTCGGCCAGAGTCGCGCCCTGCCGCAGCCGTTCCGTGCGGTACAGGTGCGTAGCCAGATCTCGATCGCCCAGCTGAAACCAGGTTTCCCCTCCCAGCCGCCCTAAAGCCTCAAGGCATTGGAAACTATCACCGCGAACGCCCCATCCATGCATCGGATTCGCGAGCCCCGCCAGCGTGTAAGTCACCGTATCCAGATCCGGCGAGATGTGCAGCCCGTGAATCTCTGCATCATCGCCCGTGTTCCCAACGACAAACACCCGCTCCGGGGCGATCACGCGCGTCAGGCCGTCCAGGAACCGCGCCGCACCGACACCGCCGGCCAGCGCGACCACCGGACGCCGCTTCATACTGCGCCTGCTTTTGCCGGAAGGCCCGTAATCCTCATGCCGGAATGCTTCACCTTGTGGCGCAGGTTGAGTGAAATGAGGAGCGCGGCGCTATTTTCCAAGAGCCGTGCATTGTCCAATGGTCCCGCGTCAATCGCGCGCACACCGGGGATCAGCTCCGCCAACTCCGCCACAGCCGCTTTCGCCTCCGCA
>Ga0335069_10007335_pt1 | contig 15937 bp, 15 predicted proteins | sample Lox_Sample_11_FD_206714 | JGI IMG/M metagenome (GOLD analysis project Ga0335069, IMG submission 206714) | Soil microbial communities from Loxahatchee National Wildlife Refuge, Florida, United States - Lox_Sample_1.1 | ecosystem: Environmental > Terrestrial > Soil > Wetlands | place: USA... | reverse complement strand
TCGCGTCCTCTCGAGCAAGAGTGGCAACCAGGCGTTCGGGTCGTCCCCGACCTTGGCGCGGATCTCGTCCAGGAGCGCCACGTTGTCGGTGGTGGCCGACAGCACCGTGATGAAGTCTTCGAGGCCGCTCAGGTCGAGCTCGCAGATGGCACTGGTCGCGCCCTGCTTCACGAGAAATCGCCGGCCGCCCTTGGCGCCGAGGCTGCGGACGATCTCGAACTCCGCGTGGGTGAGCCCGAAACCGTCGAGGTACTCGCTGGCCACCGCGTCCGGATTGGCAAGGAAGATCTTGGTCACGCTTTGCTCGACCATGGTCCGCCCGATCGGGTGGCTCAGGACGTCCGACGGGCTCTGTGTGTCGAAGATGCCGAGGCCGTTTTGCTTCCGGATCGTCTTTTGCTTTTGCTTGGCGAAGTCGCTGAAGATCTCGTGGTCGAGCGCCTTCCAGAATTCGGAGATGACGTAGATCAGGCGTTCACCCGTGACGAGCTCTTCCATGACCTGGAGGAGGTAGAGCATCACGGGCGTGCGCACCTCTGGCAGGTCCAGGAACTCCGTGGTATCGAATCCGATCACCGCCGAGCTTGAGAGATCGCCGAGCCGATCCTCGGCTTCGTCGAACACCCAGCCGAGCGCTCCTCCTTCGCACCAGCGCGCAAGTCGCTCGTTGAGGCTGTTGGCACCGAGCTTGGGCAGGTTCTGCCTCAGGGCGGAGAACCGTCGGAGCGCTCGGGGCATCATCGCCACGGCCTTCACGGCGTCTGCGATGGCCCGCTCGTCGGCGGGCAGGAGTGGCAGGGCCGGCGTCTCGATGCAGGCCTTGACGAGCTGTTCCCAAAACTGGAGCCGTGCGGGCGCGGGCTCTTGCTGCAGTGGGTTCAAGCCCGTGGGCTTGCCGGCCTCGAGGATCAGGTAGCGGCCGCCGAGCGCCCGCAGCGCGATCTCGCAGCCGCGGTCGAGGTCGAAGAGGACGAGGCGGGGAGAGGGCTGCCACTTGCGAGTCAGCGTGAGGAGCAGCATCTCGAGCGTCGTCTTGCCAACGCCCGTGGAGCCGATGATGAGCGTGTTGCCCGGAAGCTTGGCGTCGAAGGAGTTCTCGCCCTCGGGGCTTGTGTGCAGGTTGAAGTAGTACGGCTGCCCGGAGGGCGTGGGCAGGACGGTGAGTGCCTCGCCCCAGGGGTTGCCATCTCTCTTGCCGGATGGGAAGTTGTGCGCGGCGGAGAGTGCCGCAAAGGCGCGTGACGAGAGCTTCGCGTCCCGTGGCCGCCAGCGCCAGTTGCCCGGCATCTGGGCGAACCAGGCGGCGTCCGCGACCAGGTCGACGGGTGCGAGCTGGAGGCTCGAAGATTCGCTCATGGCCCCGATGGCCTGCGCAGCGCGCCTTCCGGCGTCGGCCACGTCATCTCCAAAGACGACGAGGCTGTAGTGATACTCGCCCATGCAGAACTGGCCGTCGCCCAAGTCGTTGAGCGCCACGTCCATCTGCGCGACCTGGCTCTCGACGACGTCGTCGCTCGCGATCAGCTGGTCGCGCTGGAGCTCGAGCGCACGCATGGCCTCGCGCCGGGGCAGCATCGAGAAACTCTGCGTCTCGATGAACTCGCTGGGCTCGTAGAGCAGCGCATCGAGGACGCCCGGCTCGATGGCCTCGGCGTACTCGCGGATGTCGACCAGGGCGGCGTAGCGGCTGCCGCCTGGGGATCGGAGCTCCAGCTTGTCCGCGCCGAAGAAGATGCGTGTGTCCGGTAGCGTCCGGTAGAGCGGCCCGGGTCCGTGCACGATGGGCCTGAAGCGCCCGTTCACCAGAAAGCCGAGGAACTCCGCCACCTCGGAATACGTCCGGCCTGCGTGCCGACGCCAGCCGAGGAGGCGCGGGCCGAAGCCGCGAAGGGATCGCTCGACGAGCGCGGTCGCCTCGTCCATCTGGGCGAGCGCAAAGACCTGTGCCTGAGCGATGGCCGCGCGCGAGCGCTGGGCCGGCGAAAGCGCCCGGCTCATGCGCGAGAGGACGGGTCGATAGACAAGCGTGAAATAAAGGTCGCTCGCCATCATCTGGCGCCTGCCGAGCTGGGCGTGGTACGCACGTGAGAGCTCGCGCGCAAAGCCCTCCCGAGGCTCTTCCAGGGCGTCGGTCACACGCCGGTGCAGGCGGTGCATCCAGATCGCCCAGTGACCGCCGGCCAAGCTTCGCAAGAGGCTGCAGATGGCCTCGTGGCGCTCGCTGATGAGCGTCTCATCCGCACACTCGAACGGCACCCCGGCCAGCCGCCAGACGCGCAGGTAGTCTCCGCCGCGCGTGATGACGTCGTGCTCGGTGACGAGCGACGAGAACGGGATGAAGCGCGCGAGCGGGTTCTCGCGGGCGGCGCGCATCCAGTGGCGCGGCCTCGCGAGCGGCCTTGCGCGTCGAACGGAGGCGGAAGGAAGGCTAGGCACGCCAAGCATCGCTCGCTCCTCGATAGACGGTCGGGGCGTAGCTGCGCGCACGCCAGAAGCGTCGGTTGCGGTCGTATAGGCCTAGGCGCGCGGCGAGGTAGAGCTGCCGAAAGCGCTGGTCGTCCTTCCTCGTCACGAACCGCATCCAGACCAGCGCAGGGACGGCAGCGGCGATGGCGCCGACGGCGGTCCACCACGTGAAGAACGCACCACCCCACATCGCCACCAGCATGCAGGTCCCGAAGAGCGTCACCAGCGGCACGAGCGGAATGCCGAACTTCATCGCCGGCCGCGTCGCGCCCTTGTAGATCGGCTCGAGCGGGATCACGGGACCCCGCTCAGGTGACGATGTAGCTTGCGAACGCGGCCGCGCCGCCGATCAGCGTTCCGCCGATCAGGACGTTGGCCACATCGGCAAGGCGTGCGCCCTGGAAGACCATCTTGAAACCCGCCCAGATGATCGCGATGGTCACGACCGCCACCGAGATGGTGACCAGGATCGCGTTCACGTTCTGAACAGTCGTGTTGATGCGGTCGAAGCCTTGCGCGAGGGCAAGGCCAGGCAGCGTCCCCGACAACACGAAGGCGGCCTTGCGAACGTGGCCGACCAGGGGCGCGAAGTGCTTCATGAGGTCTCCTTTGCGGGGTGGGGAAGGGATGGGACGCGGGGGAAGCGCCACGGCTCGCGCTCACGACGCGGTGCACATAGCCATCGCGAACGCCGACCACGAAGTTGCCGCTGAAGTAGCAGGACAGGGCCGCCCGCAATGCGCGCTGCGCGCTGACCCGACGCGGCAAGGCGCGCTCGAAGCAGTCGAGGAGAACGGTTTGCATCGCCTCGAGATTCGCGCACGGCTCGAACGCGGTCTCGACGTCGAGACCGAGCCTTTGAAGATTTCGGGCATTGATCTGGGCGAGGCCGACGCTGTAGTTCCAGCCCTGCGCGCGCAGCATGCGGGCAGTCGCAAGTGCTTCGGGACGATTGCGCGGCTGACGCTCGAGGGCGCCTGCGACCACGCCGATCGCGTTCGGGTTGAAGGCGCTTTCGGTGGCGACGACGGCGCGGGCCGTTCCCGGATCGATCAGCGGTGCACACATGGCCGCGACCGCCATGAAGGTGGCGAGGTCCATCATCAGCAGCCCTCGCACGGGCTCGCCGGCTGCGGCTGACCGAGCCATCGGGCGTAGTCGTCGTCGAAGCGGGTGTCCCATGTGCCGAGCTGGGACTTCGCAGCCGGCGAGAAGTCCGTCGACGTGCCACCTGACATGCGCCACCACGTGCGCGACCACATCACGCCGTCGATGTCGATCTCGACTGCACCGTCGTAGTCGCAGCTGTAGCGTGTGCCGCTCTCCAGGTCCACTGCGTGCGTGTACTGCGGCGGGCAGAACGCCGGCGGGTTCGCCCATTGCTGTGAGCCGGAATTGCCCGCCCCGGACATGGAGCAACTCGGAAACGGATGGCCGTGCGCGAGATCGTTCAGAACCTCCAGGATGGGTGCGACGCATTGCGGGATCGAACTCCAGCTCGGCGCAGCAAAGCAGAGCAGGACGAGGCAACCGTCGGCGGCGTGGCTCGGTACGGGGCAGCCGAGCAGGCCGGCGAGCGTGACGGCACCGGTGGTGTGGATCAGCCGGCGCGCGCGGCGCGCGAAGGCGCTGGCGTTTGGAATGAAGCGCAGAGCAAGTGACATGTTGTTGACGTCGTTCGGTCAAGAAGAAGCGACATCAATCTAGGTGTCACTCGCGCGAGCGGCGCGACCAGATTTGCCGAAAAAAGAGCGGCATCCGCGGCCATCGCGTACGCCACGATGTGTCTGCGATGCGCCACGTCGCGATTTGCGCCGACGACAAGGACTGCCCGATCGCGGTCCCGACGGGCAAGATGAAGGACGACGTCTTGCTTGAACCCGCCGTCGCCGAAGCGGTCTCGACCTACAAGCTCCTCTTCTTCGAAAAGCCCACTCGGCTCCCCATCATCTCGGCGCAAGTCCTTCACGCGCTCGAGGGCGGATGAGGCGCTCGTCCGCCGCTTGATGGCGCGCCTGATCGGGTGGCCATTTCGCGGGTGGCTCGATGAGGCCGTACTCGGCCGCCACGCGCGAGGCGGCGCGCCGACTCGGGGCGCGAAGCCTTGCGCGCATCCGCCGAAAGCGCGAGTCCACTGCCGGGATGGACAGTCCCAGCTTGCGGGCGATCTCCTTGCTGCTGTGCCCTTCGGCCGCGAGTGCGAGAAGGCCACGGTCGCTGTCGTCGATCGCCGCGTTCGCAATGAGCTCTTCCCGGATGCGGGCCAGCCACCACTCGTGGAATTCCATCGCCACGCTGCGCGCCACCAGCTTGAAGACCAGGTAACCGTCGCCCTCGAAGTAGTCGGGGACCGACGACCCGAGGAAGAGCACGCCCATGCGGGCGAGCCCGCCGCTGGAAGGGGTCGGCACGATGATGCTCGAGCGAAACCCGAATCGATGCGCGAGCTGCACGATGCCGCGCTGCTCCTCTGTGTGCGCGTCGAGTTCGCTGCCGCGGATCGGCTCGGAATGGGTCAGGGCGTACGCCAGCCACGGATCCTCGGCGTGGGCCGTCAGCTCCTCGTACTCCGTGCACCACTGCGGATCGCAGTTGAGAAGCAGCCGATACGGAATGCCGGAAGCGTCGTCTGGCATGAAGCTAGCGAACAGGGAGACCTCGGCCCCCATCCGCGCCGTCACGTCTTTGAGCAGTTCCACCGCGCGGGTCACATCGCGGGCTTTGCCGATGCTGCGGACCACGGCACTGACACCAGCGAGATAGCCGGAGGCGGCAGTGAGCTCCTCGAGCGATGGGCGGCTCTCAGGCTCTGCTGAAGAGGGCACGTCCGTTCCTTCTCAGATTGGCAAAGAGAAGGGGATAGTTGAAGCGCAGGCGGTCGCTCTCGCACCACCGGACAAAGCTGCTCTCGTCGCCAAAGTCGCTCACTTGAACGACGGCGCTCGATCGTGCCCGGCGGCGACTGCGTTCCATGTGGACACGGTCGTCGATTCGCTTCAACCGAATGGAGAGGGTGCCGTCCTCACTGGTCAGCGTCAGTTCGTCGTGGGACGGGCTGGTGCGGAGGCGGCCGAACTTCTTCGCCCTGCGCCGCCTCGCGGCCGCGCCTAGACGTTCGTCGCACTGCTTTGCGTGTTGCCGGTCTCGGTCTGCGCGCGCGGCGCCGTCACGTGGCGCGCTCGTCGGACCGCTCGGTTCCACGCCGGCGGTGTGGCGGCCCATGTCGAGGCGACGAAGCTTCATGAGAGAGGTCCGCTCGCGAGCGCGAAAGCGCCCGTGATGGCGGTGAAAATCGAGCTCTTCGAAATACCAAAGCTCAAACAAACATGTTCTAAGATGTCCTTAAGTGCAAGTCGGTTCGCGTAGGGTTTCGGGGGTGAGGTGGCGGTGGTACGAAGTGGTGTCCGTCTCGAACGGCAGCCGATGCCGACGGGTCGAGTTCACCTGAGCGAGTGCTAAAGGAGGAAGCCCGCCGTGATCGTCCTTTACCAGCGAGCTCCACGGGCGGACGCTGCGTGGTGGCCAGGCCGGCACCCCCTGGCGGCGCTCGACGCCTTGTTCTGGCCGGCAGCGTGGATTGGAGTTGCGCTGGCTGCTCCGGTGCGCGAGGGCTTCGTCACCTGGGTGGTGATCGCCTATGCGCTCTTCAGTGGCGCCACGCGACTTCACACGGCGATCGCACACAACGAGCGTTTCCGGTTCACGACTTGGACGTGTGGAAGGGCGATCGTGTTGCTCGTGGGTATCGGGGTGCTGATGAAGCTCGCGTTGGTGCTGGCTGGCGTCTGAATCCGGCTTGCTCATGGCTCCGGGTCGCGCGCACCGGGGATCTGGCTTGGCGAGCATCGTCGTCACGGTCGGTGTCTGAAGGGGATGCGACCAACGTGTCTTCTTCGGCGAAGTCTAGGCAGCGCAGCGCGCGCGGCCATCCTGTCCGGTACTTACGTAAATTTGCGTAATCCGCGATGGCTGCTGCCGGGGCCGGGATGGTTGTATTTGTTCCGGCTCGCGGTCGCCGCCGGAGGGACCTGATCACATAGAGCGGTCTCAGATGGACTGCTCTTGTCTTACCGAGTAAAACCGCGACATGGCCGCCGTCACTCTCTCGGGAAAAAGGGCAGATCGTGATCCCGCTCGAGATCCGGCAGCGCTATGAGCTCACGCCCGGGACGCAGGTCGAATTCGTCGACGAGGGCGGCGTGATCCGGCTCGTCGTTCGCCGGCGCATCGCCCACTCCGATCCCGCCGCCGGTTACCGTCTCGTGCGCGCCAAGCCTCCGGGTCCGGGAGCGGGCCCGAGAAGGCTTGCGGACTTCGAACCGGCGTCGCTCCTCAAGCGCCGCAAGTAGCGTGCGGTCGCTCGACACGAACTCTACGAGATCGACCGCGCGCAGGTGTGCGGCGTGCTGGACCACCTGCTCGGCATGCCCCATGTCACGGTCGACAATGGGAAGCCGTGAAGGACGCCGTCGACCTTCACCGCCGCGGAGTCGATTTTGCGGATGCGCTGCACTGGGCCTGCAGCAAAGGGTGTGATTCGCTCATCACGTTCGATCGGCGCTTCGCGAAACTCCTCCAGGGACCGGACGCCATCCCGGCCGTATCGGTGGCGCGCTGCGCCGCCACGCGGCGCTCCGTGCGCGGGGGGGACGCGCCCGACGGGTCAGTGAGTGGCAGATCGCACCGACGGTCGCCATGTCTTGGTCGCCGGCAATGTAGCCCCACGGTGCGCCTCGCATTTCATTTGCCATTCGTGTTCATCGCGCCGTCATAGCCCGGCTTGGCGGATCCGCGATGCTTTGCGCAAGCCGATGGGCGAGCCGTGCGGCACGGTGCTTGCGAGCGAGCGGGCTGGTGCGCGGTGGGTGCCGCGCGCGAGCCATCCCATGACGACCCGCCAGATCAACTTCCGCACGTTCGACCTGAACCTGTTCCGCGTCTTCGACGTCGTCATGACGGAGCGCAACGTCACGCGCGCGGCCGAGCGGCTCGCGATGACGCAGCCCGCGGTGAGCAACGCGCTGCGTCGACTGCGCGACTCCACCCGCGAAGAGCTGTTCGTGCCGACCTCGACAGGCGTCGTGCCCACGCCCCATGCACAAGTGATGTGGCCGGCGGTGCGCGCAGCCCTCGCGCGGCTGCAGGAGGCCGTGGCGCGACCAGACTTCGACGCGAGCCGCGACGAGCGCCAGTTCACGCTCGCGATGGCCGACGCCACCGCCGCGCTGTTCCTTCCGACGCTTACCGAGGTGTTGGAGCGCGAGCAAGCGCGGGTCGACCTGTGCATGATCGGCCTCACCACGCGCGATCCCCGCCCGATGCTGGAGCGCGGCCAGGCGGATGTCGCGATCGGCTTCTTCCCCGACGTCTGCGCCGCGCTCGCGGCCGAAGGCGATGCGGCGCTCGCGCGACTGGACCGCTTGTACCAGTGCCGCTACGTGTGCGTGATGCGCCGCGGCCATCCGCTTGCCGCCGAGGGCGCGCTCACGCTTGATGCGTATTGCGCGGCCGATCATTTGCGCGTGAGCTTCGCAGGCCGGCCGCGCGGGTTCGTCGACGAGGCGCTCGCACGGCTCGGCCGCCACCGGCGCGTGATGATCACCGTGAACCAGTTCGCGCTCGCGGCACCGGTGGTGTGCCGATCCGACTTGCTGACCGTGCTGCCGCGCAGTTACGTGCCGGCCACGGGCCTCGCGTCGGCGCTGGCGACGCGTGAGCTGCCGTTGGAACTTCCTTCCATCGACGTGGGCCTGCTCTGGCATCGGCGCCACGAGCAGGACAGCGCGCAGGTCTGGTTGCGCCAGACGATCATGGACGCTGCGGCCCAGGTCGTGGCCGGCTTGTAGGTCGACGGTCGATACGGGCGCGACGCCCAACGGCCCTGCCGACGGGAGCGCGGGCATTCACCGCACTGATGACTGCATTCGCGGTCGCAATTTCCCACGATGCCGGGTTTACCCTAAGGTCGGCGTCATCGCCACATGGCTCCTGAGCAACCGGCCCGGGGCCCGGCATCAAGGCACCAATTCATGGGTACTTCGACCGCACTTTCCTCGACAGCTGGCCGCGCCGTAGCGTCGGCGGGCACGGCTCCTTGGGTTCACTGGCTGCGCCGCTTGAAGCAGCGTTTCGCGCGCTGGTCGCATGGGTCCGATCGAGCGCTGCGCGACCTCGCAGAGCTGTACGCGCTCGCCCACCGTTGCGAGCGTCACTCACCCAATCTTGCCAACGAGCTGCGCTACTTCGCGACGCGCCACGCCGACGACGCGTGCACATCGCCTCACCGGATGGGATCGCCCCACCGCTGATCTTGCGGCCGACGTCGATCGGCACGCCGAATGCCGTTCCTTCATGCCACGAAGCGGCACACCGACACCGGCGTGCGTGCTGCCGCCCCAAGCGCTGCTCGAAGGGCGCAGGGACGGTTCGTGATAGTCCTCGACGAGCACGACCAGGCATCGGCTCGGCCAGTTCACCTGCTGCGCATCCAGGACGATATGGCCGTCGGCGGCGGCCTGCGCGGCGGCGAGCACATCGTCGCAGAAGGTGAGCTCCCTTCCGGTTCGGGAACGAGTCCGGTGTTTCCCAGTGTGCACTCGCCGCACGCGCCGACTAGCGGTCTGCGCCGCGACGCGAGCAGCGCGCGCAGGCGCGCTCGTCGTCGATGTCGAGCGAAGGGATTGGGCCGCCGCTGAGTCGATCACAAGTCCAATGGGAGCTGATCGACCCGCTCTTCTCGGTGGGGGATTCTTGACGACGGACTCCGGCGTCGAGGAAGGCCAGCGGCAGATTCGATCTCTTGTTTCATCGCCGAAAGGAGGTGCCGGTGAAACATGTGGCAGGCCATCGCCTCGATCGGCGTCCAAAGCAGGCCAAAGCGCGTGCCGCTCATGTACTGCGTCGTGACGCTGACCTCGGTGCCGCCTCCCTCGAGCGATCGCAGCAAGTAGCACCCGCCGATCAGCGCGAGCCCGCCGCAGACCCTGAGCTGCTGCTCGATCACCTCGAACTCGTAGCGACGCGGCGCTTCGATGTGCGTGATGCGCTTGATCAGATGACCGCGCTCGTACAGGCAACGGACCTCGTTTCCGACCTGCGACTTGGCGCCTTCGGTGCCGATCGGTATCGGAAGCAGCAGCCGCAGGTGCAGCGGCGGTCGCCTCCGGATATGTTCAAAGAACAGCAGGTTGCTCCAGACCCTCTCTGGAGGCACCGCGAACAGCATCCGTGTGACGACCGACGTCGTCGAACGCGTTGTCGCGGGTTTCGCGTGCACGATCCGCGCCGGATGCGCGTGGAGCGCGTCGGTCGCGCCATTCACTTCGAAAGACATCGGTGCTCTCCTGCCGAACTCGTCGACAGGATGCTGGCGCGCGCGCGTCACACGCCTGTTTCGCGGCGCGTGCAGGTGTGAATCGGCTCTTGTCAGTCCTCACAGCGACGCTACTTCCCTCACATCGACGACGCCCCACAGCATCGATCGGTCGTCGGCCGCGCGATTGGCCGGGAGGTTGCCCGCTGGTTCGCGAAAGCTGCGGAGCACGCAGACCGCGCCGGGCGCAGCCGCGCGCTTCACGGCAGCCATCAGCCGCGGCGCGTATGCACCATCGGCTCCGTCAAGGATGTTCGACAGGGTGAACGCATCGAAGCTGCCGGACGGCTGGTCTTCGAGGTAGGTGGCGGCATCGGCGTGCACGAGTCGTATCGCGCTCGCCGCCGGTGCGGGCGGATCCTCGCTCGACTCTCCGAGCAGAAGAGCGCGCGCATACGGATTGGCCGCATTGGGATGGCGGGCGAAACAGCGCTCCATTCGTCCACGCAGGATGGCCCCGAGCCGCCGCGGTAGAAAGTCGAGGAACGGCTCGGCGTAGACGGCACGCAGCGCCGTCAATGAAAGCATTCCGTCGAAGGCTGCGCGGAATCGGCGCGTGTCGAGGTGGTCTCGCCAGAACGAAGACTGCGCGCTCGGCACCTGCAGGTCGAGGAACGTGCGCAGCCTCGACGAAGACCAGCCCACGGTCCACGCCAGGGTCCGCACCGTGTTCATCGCACGCTCGGCAACGCCTGGCGTGGCGCGCTCGCCCGCGATCCGTCGTTCGGCATAGGCCAGCTGGACCGGGTTGATATCCACCGCCACGACCTCGTGGCGCCGCGCCAGGCTCATCGCGGTGCATCCTGCCGACGCGATGCAGAACACGCGCCCGCCCGGTCGAAACGCGGCGAGCTCGATCGATGCATCTTCGTACATGCGCCCGAAGAGCACCTCCCCGGGCCCGTGGCGCGCATCGAAGCGACCGCTCTTCCACGCGGTCTCGGTAGAGGCGATCATCATGCCGGCGGAGGTAAGCCGGCCATGACCCATACCAGCACGAGGAACGCGAAGTTCTTGACCACCATGCCGCAGGGATCGTGGATGATGCGATGGGCGAACCGAAGGCCGCTGGCATTCAGTGCGACGAGCAACAGCGTCTGGGCGATGGCGCCCAGCAACGGCTGCACCCCGCTCAGGGCCCAGATTCCCAGCCCGACTTCGACGATTCCGAGCACCTGAAGAAACAGCCTCCCGATGCGAGGTCCGAAGTAGGGAACAGTCCTGACCACCTCGAGCTCGTGCGGCTGGCCCCGAAGGAGCTTGCACCACAGGCCCTCGTAGAGCCAGACGGCGGCCACCGCCGCTCGAATCAGCCAGACCGGCGCCAGCAACTGCATCATCGGTGTGGCGCGGCTACTGCGATGGCGTCGCGGAGGGCTCGAAGTTGTGGCCGGCATCGGCGTGACACTGCACGCAATCGAGGGGACCGTCCTTGAGCATGGCGGCGTGCTTGTCGGCCAGTTTGCCGGTCGCCGCGTCCAGCTGGTGACAGCCTTTGCAGGTCACGTAGTTCGTCCGCCTGAACCAGGCTTCCACGTCCGCGGCGAGCTGCGGCTGCCTCGCCTTCCACTTTTCCTCGGTGGAGATCGTGCCTCGGAGCGTCGCGATCGCGTCGTGCATGCCGTCGACCTCCTTGGTCCACATCGTGCCGAAGATGTACTGGAACGGAGTCGCAGGTCGGCTCTCGAACGGAATGTGGCATTCGGCGCAGCTCGCTCGAACGCCGTGAGGGTTGGCGTAGTGCGGTGATTGCCGGTAGGCCGCGTCGGCCCACTTCATCGAGTGGCATGCGGTCGCGCAGAAGTTGTCGGTGCTGGTCGCGTTGACCGCCCAGGTGGTCGCACCCGCGCCAACGAGGCCGACGACGATGCCGAGCGCCACGAGGAGCGCGAGGCCCCATCGGAATTGGCCGCGGATCCTTGCGGGACCCGCATCGTGTCGATTGCCGGGTCGCATGGGACTACTCCTTCAGCGCGAGGATGTCGTCCGCCATGGCACGGTCCTGAGCACTGGCCATCGACGTTGCCGATGCCGCGCCGGGAGCAGAGGGCAGGCAGATCGCCGGCTGAGCGATGCCCGGTCCAACAGAAGTGAGAACATCGTTTCGATTCACGGCAGCCTCAAGTTTTGATTTGGGCAGGCGAAACGATGAGCCGATCGAGATACGCATTCATGTCATGACAAATTCAGGGCTAACGGCTCCCCCGGCTTTCGGTGCGTGCTCGCAGACGCAGGCACATGGCGGACCATCGTGGTCTTGCGGAGGCTCCTGAACCGGGTTTCAGCAGTAACGCCCGGGGCACCGCGCCCTGCGAAGCACTCCGTCGAAGCCTGCGTCGTCGGGGCTGGGCCTCGCCGTCGTGCGCTCGATCATCGGTTGCATCGCGGCACCGCTTGCGTGCTCCGCAGCGATGCGACGGAGACGGTGCTCCCGCTGCGCTTCGCGTCGCCGCCAGCAGCCGCAGGCCGCTCGATCGTGTTGCGCCCCTAAGGGCGGCGTGTGTTATCTGTCATGTGAGCCCTGGCGCCGCGCCGCGCCGGCGACGCAGCGGCCGTCGACCCTACCGTCGATGGCAACGACGTCGTTTCTCTGCCGGGCGACCGCCGCGGTGTTCGTGCGCGCGATCGCGGCGCTGCTCGTCGGCTCGGCCGTGTCGTGCTCGGTCGGGCCGCCCTACGTTCGGCCTTCGGTCGATGTGCCCGCGTCGTATCGGGAGGACGGACTCTGGAAGCGCGCCCAGCCCGGATCGATCGACCCCCACCAGCCGTGGTGGTCGTGGTACCGCGATGCCACGCTCGACCAGCTCGTGGCGCAGGCCAACGCGGCGAACCAGACCGTGCACCAGGCCGAAGCCCGGTACCGACAGGCCGTGGCGGCCATCGACGAGGCGCGCGCGGGCGCCCGCCCGCAAGTCGGCCTCGCGGCAAACGCCGGTCGAGGCACTTCGTCGGTGAACTCGCACAACCCAACGACGACGCTCAGCGTGGGCCTCACCACGAGCTGGGAGCCCGACCTGTTCGGCGGGGTGCGCAGCGCGGTGGAGGCGAACCGGGCATTGGCGACCGCGAGCGGCGACGACCTCGCGGCGGAGCGGCTGGCCATCCAGTCGGCGCTCGCGCAGAGCTACTTCCAGCTGCGCTGGCTCGACGCACAGCGCGCGCTGTACGACCGCACGATCACGGCATACGCGAAGGCGCTGCAGCTCACGCGCGCCCAGTACGAGCAGGGCGTGGCGTTGCGCACCGACGTGGCGCTCGCCGAGACGCAGCTCACGTCGACGCAGGCACTCGCCGTCGATCTCGAAGCGCAGCGCGCCGCGCTCGAGCACGCGATCGCGATCCTGATCGGGCAGTCGCCGGCCGCATTCGCGCTGCCGGCGCTGCCTTCGCCGGACCACGTGGCCGCAGGCCTGCCCGGTGTGCCGGTCGCGTTGCCCTCGGAGCTGCTCGAACGGCGGCCCGACATCGCGGCCGCAGAGCGGCGCGCCGCGGCTGCGAACGCGGAGATCGGCGTGGCGCGCGCGGCGTACTTCCCGAGCCTGTCGCTGACGGCGAGCGGCGCCGGTGCGGCTGCTGCGCTGCACACGCTGATCGAGGCGCCCGTGCGTCTGTGGTCGCTCGGAGCGAGCCTTGCCCAGACGGTGTTCGACGGCGGCTTGCGCGATGCGCGCTCGGCCGAAGCGGTGGCCGCCTACGACGGCACGGTCGCGAGCTACCGCCAGACGGTGCTCAGCGGCTTCCAGCAGGTCGAGGACCAGCTCGCGACCTTGCGCGTGCTCGATCGCGAGTTCGCACTGCAGGACGCCGCGGTGCGGTCCGCGCAGCTCGCCGAGCGCCTCGCGCTCGACCAGTACCGCGCCGGCACGGCCACCTACCTCACGGTCATCACCGCGCAGACGCAGTCGCTTGCGAACGAGCGCACGGCCGTGCAACTGCGCAGCCGCCAGTACGTGGCCAACGTCGCGCTGATCGTGGCGCTCGGCGGGGGCTGGCCCGATGCCGCCACCACGAGTGCCGCCCCTGCACTGGCTGCGCCATCTCCTTGAGGATCTCATCATGACGAGCCCCACGCCGAACGAAGAGCCCACGCCCACGTCCGGGGCCGAGCCCGCCCGCACCGAAGGGGCGTGGCACCCGCGACGCAGCCTGGCGGTGTTCGGTGGGGTGGTGCTGATCAGCCTCGGCGCCGCCTGGGTGTGGCGAAACGACGAAGCGCGAACCCGCGCGGTCTCGCCGGCCGCGCCCGTGCTCGTCACCACCGCGCCGGCGCTCGAGCAGGACGTGCCGGTGTTTCGCGTCGGCGTGGGGACGGTCACGGCCCAGCAAAGCGTCACCGTGAAGGTCAGGGTCGACGGTCAGCTCGACCGTGTCAGTTTCATCGAAGGCCAGGACGTGAAGGCCGGCCAGCTACTGGCCCAGATCGACCCGCGCCCGATCCAGGCGCAGCTCGACCAGGCACAGGCACAGCGCTCCCACGACCTCGCCCAGCTCGCCAATGCGCGCGCGGACCTCGTGCGCTACACCAACTTGCTCGCGCAGGATGCGTCCACCCGCCAGCAGGTCGACACGCAGAAGGCGCTCGTCGCGCAGCTCGAGGCCCAGGTGCTGCTCGACGAGGCGCAGATCCACTACCAGCAGGTGCAACTCGCCTATACGCGCATCGTCGCGCCGATCGCGGGCCGCACCGGCGTGCGTCTCGTGGACGCCGGCAATATCGTGCACGTCACCGACACGACCGGACTCGTGGTCATCAATCAGGTCGACCCGATCACGGCGCTGTTCACGCTGCCGGAGGAGGCGTTTCGCGCCGTGAGCGCGGCACAACGCAGCAGCCGACCACCGCAGGTGCTCGCCTATCCGCGCGAAGGCGACCGGCCGCTCGCCACCGGACGGCTGCTGCTCGTCAACAACCAGATCGACACGACCACCGGCACGGTGCAGCTCAAGGCGCAGTTCCCGAACCCCGCGCACGCGCTGTGGCCGGGCCAGTACGTGAACGTGCGCCTCGTGCTCGACCACGAGCCGCATGCGCTCACGGTCCCGGCGGCCGCCATCCAGCGCAGCCAGGACGGCACCTTCGTCTGGCGCGTCGACGCCGACGGCAAGGCGGGCATGCAGCCGGTCGACGTGGCCTCGATTCAGGACGGCCTGGCCGTGATCCGCAAGGGCCTGCAGAGGGACGAGCGCGTGGTCGTCGCCGGCCAGTACAAGCTGCGCGACGGCACGCTCGTGGCCGAGTCACGGCCCGCCGTCACGGGCGCGACCGGCACCGCCGTCGCCGAGAACGACCCAGCAGCCCCGCGAGCGCGACGCTGAGATGAACGTCTCGGCGTGGTTCATCCGGCACCCGATCGGAACGACGCTGCTCGCGGTCGCGCTGCTGCTGGTCGGCATCGCGACGTATCCGCTGCTGCCCGTCGCACCGCTGCCGCAGGTCGACTTTCCGACCATCCAGGTGTCGGCGAACCTGCCGGGCGCGAGCCCCGAGACCATGGCGTCGAACGTGGCGCAGCCGCTCGAGCGCCAGTTCGCGCTCATCGCGGGTCTCACGCAGATGACGTCGACGAACGGCACCGGCTCCACGCAGATCACGCTGCAGTTCGACCTGAGCCGCGGCATCGACGGCGCCGCGCTCGACGTGCAGACCGCGATCAGCGCCGCCGCGGGCCAGCTGCCGAGCAACCTGCCGAGCCCTCCGACCTATCGCAAGGTCAATCCCGCCGACTCGCCGATCCTGGTGCTTGCCGTGCAGTCGAAGACACTGCCGCTGATCCGGGTCAACGACTACGCCGACAACATCCTCGCGCAGCAGATCTCGCAGATCTCGGGCGTCGGGCTCGTGAACATCGGCGGCGTGCAGAAGCCCGCGGTGCGCGTGCAGCTCGACCCGACCAAGCTTGCCGCGCTGGGCCTGGGCCTGGAAGACGTGCGCACGGTCGTGTCCACCATTTCGGTGAACCAGCCCAAGGGCACGCTCGACGGCGCGCAACAGAGCTTCACCGTCTACACCAATGACCAGCTGCTGCAGGCGCAGCCGTGGAACGACGTGATCGTGGCCTGGAAGAACGGCGCGCCGGTGCGCATCCGCGACATCGGCGT
>Ga0335069_10007334_pt1 | contig 15938 bp, 8 predicted proteins | sample Lox_Sample_11_FD_206714 | JGI IMG/M metagenome (GOLD analysis project Ga0335069, IMG submission 206714) | Soil microbial communities from Loxahatchee National Wildlife Refuge, Florida, United States - Lox_Sample_1.1 | ecosystem: Environmental > Terrestrial > Soil > Wetlands | place: USA: Florida... | reverse complement strand
ACTGAGGCCTGCACCTTCGACGGACTCGACGGCGCCATCGACGACGCCTGCCGGATGGCGCTGCGCAACGCCGTGCACGGCGCGCAGACCGACGATCGGCGGCTCGCCGAAGCGGTCCGCGCCTCCCAACACACGGTGCTCGGCTATTTCTTCGATTTCGAGCGCCGCGACAAGGAGACGGCACCGACGGCGGAGAACACCTATCCGCTTGTTCAGCGCAGCGCCGACAGCCAGGTGGAGCGGGTGCCGCGCGCCACCTTCGCGACGCAGAACCTGCCCGAGCTGGTCGCCGCCGCCCGCGGCCTCGGCTACTTCAACTTCTTCCCCGACGCGGACGGTCTCTTCCGGCAGGCGCCGTTGGCGGTCCGCTTCGGCGAGCGCGTCGCCCTGCCGCTGTCGCTGGCGATGTTGCAGGTCTACTGGCCCGATCGCCCCCTGGCGATCCGCTTCGGGCCCTCGGGCGTGGAGTCGGTGCACCTCGGCACGCTCGCCATTCCGGTCGCCGAGGACGGTCAGCTTCTGGTGAACTACCGCGGCCCGGGCGGCACCTTCCGCCACATCTCGGCGGCCGACGTGCTGGACGGTCGCGTCCCCCCCGAGACGTTCCGCGACAAGCTCGTCCTCATCGGCGTGACGGCGGTCGGCGCCGGCGACGTGCGCGCGGCGCCGTTCGACGCCGTCTACCCGGGCGTGGAGATCCACGCCACCGTGCTCGACAACATTCTCCGGCAGGAATTCATCTACCGGCCGATGTGGTTGGGATCGGTGCGCGCCGGCCTGGCCGACGTCGCGGTGATCTTCCTCTTTGTGTTCTTGCTGGAGTTTGCCCTTCATCCGCTGCGCGGCTTCGCCGGCGCGCTGGTCGTACTGGGCACGCTCGGTGGGTACGTGGTGGGAAGCCAGCTCCTGTTCACCAGCACCGGCGCCGTCCTCAGCATCGCGTACCCCGCCCTGGCCATCAGCCTCACCTACCTCGGCATCAGCGTCACGCACTACCTCGTGGTCGATCGCGAGAAGCGTCACGCCCGCCGGGTGCTCAGTCTGTACCTGAACCCTTCGCTGGCGAACTACGTCAGCGAGCACCCCGAAACGCTCAAGCTCGGCGGCGAGAAGAGCGACCGCACGGTGCTGTTCTCCGACATCAAGAGCTTCACGCCGATCGCCGAGCGGCTCAACCCCGAGGAGCTCGTCGAGCTGCTCAACCTCTACCTGGGCGAGATGACCGACATCGTCTTCGCCCACGACGGCATGCTCGACAAGTACATCGGCGACGGCGTGATGGCGGTCTGGGGCGCGCCGATCCCGCAAGCCGATCACGCGACGCGCGCCTGCCACGCGGCGTTGACGATGATCGAGCGCCTGGTGCCGATCAACGAGGCGTGCACGGCACGCGGCTGGCCCACGCTGAGCATCCGCATCGGCCTGAACAGCGGCCCGATGGTGTTCGGCAACATGGGGTCGTCCGGCCACCTGAGCCTCACGGTCATGGGCGACAACGTCAACCTCGGCGCCCGCCTCGAGGGGATCAACAAGCTCTACGGCAGCGCCATCATCGCCGCCGAGGCCACCATCACCCTGGCCCGCGACGTGGTCGTCGCGCGCGAGCTCGACCTCGTGCGGGTGAAAGGCAAGGCGCAGACCGCGCGCATCTTCGAGGTGCTCGGCCCGGCCGACACCGCGGGTCGCTGGGCTGAGCTGATCCAGCACTTCCACACGGGCTTGGAGGCGTATCGGGCCGGCGACTGGGCCGGCGCGATCGCGGCGCTCGAGCGCGCCCAGCGCGTCCGCCCCAAGGACGGCCCATCGGACCTCTATCTGCGCCGCTGCCGTGAGTACCTGCGCACACCGCCGGCGCCGGGCTGGGAGCCGGTCACCACTTTCGGCGAGGCGTGAGCGACGCTCACATTGTCTCCGAGTGGCGGCGGCCGTCTCGGCCACCAGGTGCGCGGAGCGCACCTGCGCGCCTCCTCTGGAAGCGCGGCGGGCGGGACGCCCGCCTCCACTTCATAGGGATCGGATCCCTACCAAGGCGCGACGCGCTATCGCGTCTGGCACAACCGAGCGCACCGGCCCAGAATGCAAGTCCGATGCAGCGCGCCCGCGTCTCCTTCCCACTCCGCCGCCGTGCGCGCCGTCTGGGCGTGCTCGCCGGCGTGCTGCTCGCCGCCTGCGGCGAGAGCTCCATCGCGCCGCCGCCCACCCGGTATGCGTCGGGCGGCTTGCACCTCGCCATCGAGATCGCGACCGACGATCTCGTCCACTTCGAGTACTCGACCGGCGATGAGCCGATCGCGACCAGCCCGATGGTGGCGCGGACCCAGTACCCAGGTCCCACGCAATTCTCGAACGATGGGCACGGTCGGTTGGCGACGGCGACGCTGGCGCTCGCCGTCGACCCGCAGTCGTTGTGCATCACGTTCACCGATCGTCGCACCCAATCGACCACCCCGCTCACCGTGCTGTGCCCGGCGACCGCAGAGGACGGCAGCAGTGCGCTCACGCTGACGCCGGAGGCCACCGAGCAGCTATACGGCCTGGGCGAGCACTTCCTGGCGCCGAATCAGCTCAACGGCGATCTGCTCGGCACCACCATCGGCCCCGGCAACGACTTCGGCAACGCCATCACCAGCTTCAACGGGGGCAATACCGGCCACGCGCAGTTCCCCGTCCTCTATGCCGTCGGCCCGGCGGGACGGAGCTACGCCCTGTTCGTCGACCAACAGTATGCCCAGACCTGGAACCTCGCCGGCGACCCCTGGCAGGTAAGCTTGGCGGGCGGTGCGCGGCGCGGCTACTTTCTCGCCGGCCGCGACCCGCTGGCGGTGCGGCGCCAATACATGGACCTGGTCGGCCACCCGCCGGTCCCGCCGAAGAAGCTGTTCGGACTGTGGGTCTCCGAGTTCGGCTACGACAACTGGGGCGAGCTCGAGGACAAGCTGCGCACCCTGCGTGCGAACGCCTTTCCGGTGGACGGATTTCTGCTCGACCTGCAGTGGTTCGGCGGTGTCTTCCGCCGGCCCTCGCAGATCGGCTCGCTCAGCTTCGACGCGAAGAACTTCCCCGACGCGGCGGGGGAGATCGTCCGTCTGCGCGAGCAGCAGGGGATCGGCCTCATGCCGATCGAAGAGCCGTACGTCGACGCCAGCCAACCGGTGTATGCCGACCTCGCGGCGCGCGGTGACTTTCCGCTCGCGTGCGACGGCTGTCTCCCGGTCGATTTCAACACCTGGTGGGGTCACGGCAGCATGCTCGACTTCACCAGCGAGGCAGCGGGCGACTACTGGCACGACACCAAACGCCAAGCGCTCACCGAGCTCGGCGTGCTCGGGCACTGGACCGACCTGGGCGAGCCGGAGACGTTCTCCGCCGCCGCGCGCTACGGCGGGTTTCCCGCCCTCGGCCTGCACGGCGAGCGCGACGTGCACAACCTCTACAACTTCGATTGGGCGGCGAGCATCGCGCGCGGATATGCGCGCCACGCGAACGCCGCGCGGCCGTTCATCTTGTCGCGCTCCGGCACGTCCGGTATCGCGCGCTTCGGCGCCGCGATGTGGTCCGGCGACATCGGCGGCAACATGGGCAGCCTCGCCACCCAGCTCAATGTCCAGATGCACATGTCGTTCTCCGGGATGGACTACTTCGGCAGCGACGTCGGGGGCTACTTCCGCGCCGCCGCGGACGGCGATCCCAAGGAGCTCTACACCCAGTGGTTCGCCGACAGCGCGCTGCTCGACGTGCCGCTCCGCCCGCATACCGAGAACCTCTGCAACTGCTACGAAACCGCCCCCGACCGGGTCGGCGATCCGGCCAGCAACCTGGAGAACCTGCGGCTGCGCTATCGGCTCATCCCCTACCGCTACACCCTCGCCCACCGCGCCTACCGCTTCGGCGAGCCGACCGTCGCTCCGCTCGTGATGTACTATCCCGACGATCGGACCGTCCGCACCATGAGCGACGAGAAGCTCCTCGGTCGCGATCTCCTGGTCGCCACGGTGAGCGCCTACGGACAGACCGAGCGCGACGTGTACCTGCCCGCTGGGACGTGGATCGATTTCCGCACCCAGCAGTGGCTGGACAGCGGGGGCGAGTGGATCGTCGCCGTGCCGATCCGGCCGGGCGGGCGCCTCCAGCTCCCGCTCTACGCGCGCGCCGGCGCGATCATCCCGATGATGTTCGTCGACGAGCAGACGATGAACGCGCTCGGCCAACGCCTCGACGGCAGCACGCGCGACGAGCTGATCGTCCGCGTCTACGCCGACGCGCACCGCACCGGCTTCACGCTCTATGAAGACGACGGTACGACCACCGCGTACCGGCACGGAGCGGTGCGGACCACGGCCATCTCGCAGCAGCAGGAGGGCGGCGTCGTCACCGTCGCCATCGCCCCCGCCACCGGCGGCTATGCCGACGCGCCGTCGCGCCGCGACACGGTCGTGGAGCTCGCCACACGGGATCTCTCCGCCGCGGGACCGCAGAAGGTCACGTTGAACGGCCGTCCGCTCCCGGCCGCGGACAGCCTCGCCGATTTCGAACAGGGCGATGCGGGCTGGTACAGCGCCGGCGACGGCCTGCTCCGCCTGCGCTCCGGTGCCATGGACGTCAGCCTTCCGAAGACCTTCGAAGTTCGCCTCCGCCGCTGAGCCCAACCGTGCCCAGCCGGCGCCTCACGGCCGGATGCGGATCGTGTAGTCCCCGGCCGCGCTTGCGACCAGACGGAGAGCCTGGTTCCCAACCTGCATCGCGACGCCGGCGGGTTGATCGACCGTCAAGTTCGGATAGTGGCGGCTCGGCACGAACAGCTCCGTCACCTGGCCCACCTGGATCGGATCGACCGACCACGAGAACGTGAACTCCTTGGTGGCCAGATCGAAGCGCATGACCGTCGGCGTGCCGGCGATGCGCCGCGCGTACGGGCGCGCCAGGATATTGACCAGATCGCCCTTCTCGTTTCCGGCCGCGTCGACGACGCTGAACGTGTTGTCGGATGGGAAGTACGCCCATACCGCGCCGCCGACCAGCCGGCTGTCCTGTTCGGCCAGCGTGTCGCGCAGGAACTGCTCGGTGGCGGCGAGGAAGCCGCCGTCAGCGTTGGTGTTCCCGCCGAACTCGCCGACCACGAGGGGGCCGCCGAAGGCCTGTGCCTCGGTCAGCGCCATGGCGTAGTCGGCCGTGATGGCGCTCGCATCGCCGTCGTACTTGATGTCGGGCGACCCTCCCGTCTCCGTATAGAGATGCGGGGCGTACACGACGTCGGGGCCGAAGGCGTCGGTGAAGATCGGCAGGCCGACGTTGCGGGACACCGGCGGCTCGAGGAAGAACGTCTGCGTGGCCCCCTCGGCCTGCACCGCGCTGCGCAGGCGCCGATAGAGTGCGTAGAGCGACTGGGTCTCGTTCGGAAATCCGGGTGGGCAGCCAACGGTCTCCGGCTCGTTCAGGAAGTCGAGCCCGGCGATGCGGTGATCGCCGGCGTAGTGCCGCGCCACCAGCTGCCACACATCGACGAAGTGGTCCTGCAGCGTACGCCCGTCGGGCGCCGCGAGCCCCTGGATGAACTCGCACCCGGCCCGGATCACGCCGAGGAAGTCGTTGGTGTAGTTGCGCCCCTCGCAGGCCCACGCCGGCGCGCCGTTGCCGCCGATGCAGGGCGACCACAGGTATTGGTGCATCTCGAGGACCACGAGGATGCCGTGCCGGGCGGCGAATCCGACCACGGGGTCGACCTGCTCGCGCAGGTAGGCGTCGTCGAGCTGATTCGGTTGCGGCTCCAGGTAGCTCCAGGCGATCGGCAGGCGGATGACGTTGAACCCCCAGCTCTCCATCTGCGCAAAGTCGGACTCGTCGGGACCGTTCGGGTTGCCGATGAAGTTACCGAACTCGAGGCCGGAGTAGTTCGCACCGCGCAGGACGACGACTCGGTTCTGCGCGTCGCGCACCCAGTCGGCATCGGCATGAATCTCCAGGGGTTCGAGACTGGCGAAGGTCGCCGTCGCGGTCGCGGTTGGGGTGGATACCGGCGCGGTCTGCGTGGCGGTCGCCGTCGCCGTGACGGTCGGTGCGGGTGGCGTCGCGCTCGCGGTCGCGGATGCGGTCGGGCTCGCGGTCGACGAAGGCGTGGCGCTCGCAGTGACAGTCGCCGTCGGCGTCGGGGTTGGGGAACCGCCGTTGCCGGCGCAGGCAGCAAGCAGACAGAGGCCGATCGGCAGGGCCGCCGCGTAGCGCATTGTCCAGCTTCGTCCGGCCGAGAGCTGAGAGTCAAACTTGCCGGGCGGCCCGCTCCTTGCACCGTACGGCGCGGACTTTGACAAAGCCCCGCCGTGTAGGATTGCCTCACGCATGCCCATCGACGCCCCCGACGCCTCCAACCCGGCGCTGGCTCGACTCGCGGCGAGCGTGCGCGAGTTGATCGACGTGACCGTCTCTCTCGAGGCCGCGCCCGAGCGGCTCGACGACGCCGCGGCTCGGATCGACCGGCTGGTCGCCGAGCTTCGTCCGTCTGTCCCGAGCCCGCCGCCGGCGCGCTATCCCGGCGGGGGCGGCACGCCGGCCGACTTCTTCCCCTACGACTACGTAATGGGGCGGTGGAACCCGCTCGCTGCGCCAGTGCGTTTCGAATGGCAGGATCCGCTGGCGATCGGCGTCGCGACCTTCGGTACGCCGTATGAGGGCCCACCCGGCTGCGTACACGGCGCCGTGATCGCCGCCGCGTTCGACCAGGTGCTGAACGTCGCCAACCTGATGAGCGGTTCGGCGGGCCCGACCGCCCGCCTGGAGATCCGGTACCGCCAGCCGACGCCGCTGCGCCGCGAGGTCCGCTTCGAGGGCTGGGTGAAGCAGCGCGAAGAGCGCAAGATTCACGCCGCCGGCCGTCTGTTGGTCGACGGCGCCGTCACCGTCGAGGCGGAGGGCCTGTTCGTGGTGGTGGACGCGGACCGCGTCATGCGCATGCTCGAGCGCTAGCTCGCGTCGCCGCGCCGATCCCACGGTAGCCGCTACCCGCCCGCGACGGTCACGCGTTCGAGCACGTTCGGCACCTCGTCGGCCTTCCAGAGCGCCGAGCGGAAGTACTCGAAGCGATGCCACGATGCGGACAGGTTGCCGAAGAACGCCGTGCGTGGGTCGGCGCTGGGGCCGGCCGAGTGGGCGAAGAGCGCCTCGTCGGGCTTCGACAGATCGCAGATGAAGCGGCTGGTGGCGCCGACCAGAGCGTAGAGTCTGCCACGGACGGGCACCGAGCGCGACGGGCTGACGGTGTACTCGTCGCCCGGGAAGGGACCTTCGAAGGCGACGAAGCGTTTGCCCAGCACCGGCAGGATCGACAGCGCGGTTCCGAGCCGAACGCGCTGCGCGGTCCCCCAGCGCCAGCGCTCCGGGTCGAAGCCCTGCGCCGCCGCGATCCGTTTGACCACCGCAAAGAACGCCTCCCGGATCAGGTCGTCGATCGCGCAGCCCGCGGCCCGCTCGATGTCGGCGCGGAACGGGTCGTCCGGGTCGAGGAGGAGCCGGTGCATGCGCGGCATCGCCCGCCGCCCGTTGGCATAGCGTGCCCCGAGCTGCGGGCCGAGGACCGGAGCGAAGAGCTTCGCCGGCAGCCCTTGTTGCAAGAGCCCGAACAGTAACGCGCCGCATGAATCGCTGGGAAACGCTCCGTCCCAGGCGCGCCAGCGCTCGAGCGCGCGCGCCGCGGTGTCGTTGCCGACGATGTCGCCGACGGCTGCCGCGATCGCGTCGCGCAGCGCGGGCGCGTAGTCGGCGACCACGTCGCCCTGCAGCGCCGCGAAGGTCTCCGCCGTGTGCGCCGACTGCGCGTCGAGGACCGCCTCGATGCGGGCCGTGCGGTAGCGCGGCTCGCAGTGGGTGGCCGTAAAGGCGAGGGCGTGGGAGTCCGGATCGGTGATGGAGTTGGCCGAGGCGACGAAGCCGCGCGGCGGATCGCGCAGCTTCGGCATCGCCTCGAACGACACCCAGCCGTCCCACTGCGCAGCGGGATCGTCGGCGTCGCGCACGAACAGACCGTCGTGGCGGCGGCGGGGGAGGCGCCCGAACAACTCCCAGCCGATGGTGCCGCCGCGATGCGCGTAGACGTGATTGAAGTCGAACGGCCCGTCGTTGATCAGCGCCAGCGCCTGGCGGTGCGCGTCCACCGTCTGCGCCGCGGCGAGCGCCAGATAGCCTTCGAAGTAGTGCGCCAGATCGCTCGGCACGGCGCGCACCGCCAGCTCGGTGCCATCGTGGTGTCGCCAACCGGGATACACGATGCCGTGCTCGCAGGCCTCCCATTCGAGCACGACCCGGCGGCCGAGGCGCGTCGGGAGCTCCTCGCGGTGCTTGGTGATCGCGCCGCTGCCAGACAGTGTCCGGTAGCGCGACGCGTCGTCGGCCAGGCGCTTGATCCGATAGACGTCGTAACCGTCTCGAAATCCGGTGGTGCAGCCCCAGGCGAGCGCGCCGTTGTGCCCGAACCCGAACACCGGACAGCCCGGAAACATCCCGCCCTGCACGCGGTACGCCGGGCAGTCGAGATGGACGTGGTGCCAGAAGGTGGGCAGCACGAACGGGACGTGCGGATCGTTCGCCACCAGCGGCGCGCCGGTGGCCGACCGCGACGGCGCGACGGCCCAGTTATTGCTCCCGCCGCCCGGCGCGTGCAGCGGCATCTCCGGCTCCGGCACCTCGCCGCGCGGCGTGTAGCTCGTCGGGACATGCTGCCACGGCGCTTCGGGATACAAGCGCCGCGCCGCCTCGTCGCCCAGCGCGCCGCGCACGGCGTCGAACGTCAGCTCGTTCTCGAAGGCGGTGAGGGAGATGACGAAGCCGCATGTGCGACCGGCAAGGAGGCAGTCGGCCGGATGCCACGGCCGCACCGGGCCCACCACGAGGTACTCGGGAGGGTAGCAGCCGCGCATGGCGGACAGCCCGGCGTTGACCCCCGTCGCAAAGGCCTCGAGCAAGGCCGCCGCGCGCGGCGAGAGACGAGTGAAATCGGCGCGGCTCTGGGCTTCGAAACCGAGCGGACGGACGAAGCCGTCGATGTCGGCGACCCGCCTGCCGCCAAACAGCAGGTGACGTTTCGGCGCCCGCAGATTGCCGATCAGACCGCTGAGTCGGCCGGCGCCGAGGTGGCGGATGACGTCGAGCGAAAAGAAGCGATCGGCGGCTTGAACGAAGCCCAGCGCCGCATAGAGATCGGGTTCCTGCTCGGCGTAGATGTGCACGACGCCGTTGGCGTCGCGCAGCAGCTCCAGACGCCCGCGCATCGGCGGCAGATTGGCCGCGTCGACCGCGGGAAACGTCTGGGGCCGCGGCGGAGCGACAAGCGTCCCGAGCAGTCGGGCCAGAATCGCGGCGCGGCGCTTCCGAGGGAGAATCGAAACGGGCACGTTCTGCAGGTGCCTACCCGTTTGCCGCCGGCGGCTCTAGCTACCCCCGTCGAAAACGCCCGCGGGAGGCGCGGACGTGCGTCGCGGCTCAGCGCACGTGCGGCAGCACCCGCTCGCCGAATTCGCGGATCTGCTGCGGGCTGCTGAAGTTGATCGCCAGCAGCGACAAACCGTGTTGCCGTTCGCGGCGCTTGAGCTCGGCGATCATCTCGTCCGGCGTGCCCACGAGACCGATCGGGTGGCCGATGAATGCCTCGGGCGTGAGGCCGAACAGTCCGGCCATGCGCTCCGCCAACGCCTGAGTGTCGCGCGGCGACGCGGTCATCGAATAGTTGAAGACCGTCGAGGCGAAGCGCACGCTGCCGGCGAGCCGGCCGGCCTTCACCGCCGCGGCGCGCACGCGCGCGAGCTTCGACGGCAGGACGGCGTCGTTGAACTTCTGCAGCTCCTCGATCGTCGTCGTGCCCGCGGCGCCGATCACCGGAACCATGTGGATGATGTCGGCCCACTCGCCGGCACGGCGGAGAATTCCGTTGCCGCTGCCCCCGAGCATGAGCGGGGGGCCGGGCTGTTGCACCGGACGCGGACGGCAGACCGCGTCGGTCACCCGGTAGTAGCGGCCGGCGTACGTCGACGGTCCCGTCCACAGACGGCGCATGATCGCCACCGCTTCGTCCATGCGCTCGAGCCGCTCGGTCACGTCGGGAAACTCGATACCCATCATGGCGAACTCGGCGCGCGTCCAGCCCGCGCCGACGCCGGCGATGACGCGGCCCCCGCTCGCCTCGTCGACCTGCGCGAACAGCCGCGCCGTCATCGCCGGGTGGCGGAACAGCATGCAGGCCACGTGGCTGCCGATGCGGATCGTCTTGGTGCGCTGCGCCAGCGTCGCCATGACGAGGAACATCTCGTAGGCCGGCGTGTCGGTCTGCAGCGTCCCGAGCACCTCGAACACGTAGTGGTCGGGCACGAAGACGACGGAGAAGCCGAGCGATTCGGCCAGCAGCGCCTCCTCGACAATGGCCTCGATGCCGGACTGATCGTGGCGAACCTGCCCCCCGCCGACCTGAATCGCGAACTCCATGCGCATGCCCCTCTCGGACGTTGGACCCGCACCCTATGCCGGCGGGAAGGGAGCGTCCAGAACCGGGCGGCCGCTCACGCCACGCGCGCCAGCTCGTCCAGCGCGGCGGCCAAGCTACGCGGGCTGCCGGCCGCGAGGAGCGCGTCGCAATGCCGTTGATACGAGGCCATGACACTGTCGCCCGTGTTCCAGCGCTCGCGCGGTTCGGGGTTGAGCCAGACGACACTCCGCACCCGCCGGCGCAGGGACTGCAACAGATCGGCCCGCGGCGGGCGGCGGTTGTTGCGCGCATCGCCGAGGACGAGCAACACGGTGTTGCGGCCCAGGAGGACGCCGCGCGCTTCGGCGAGCGCCTTGAGCACGGCGCCGAAGTCGGAGCGGGCGTTGAGGTCGATGCGTTCATGGGGCACCACGTGACCTCCCTCGAAGGACACCGCGCAGGGACGATCGACGTAGGCGAACCACGCCGTGCGGCGGAAGAAGCGCCCCGCCGGGGTCAGCAGGGCGAGGAGGAAGTCGGCAGCCGTCGCGGTCGAATACGAGAGGTCGACGAGCGCCAGCAGGTCGGACTTGCCCGGCCGTGGCGCGCGCAGCAACAGCTCGATGGGCACGCCACCGCGCGTCAGCGCGCGCCGGATCGTCCGCCGCGGGTCGAGTCGGCCGCGGCGCGCTCGCGCGATGCGCCGCGACCAGCGCACGCGCAGCCGCCGGCTCAACTCGCTGACCAGATCGCGCAGGGCCTCGATCTCGCGACCGTCCATCTCCCGAAACGGTTTCGCCAGCAGGGCGCGCCGCTCCGCGAGCTCGCGCGCGGCGCGGTCCCGCGCCGGGTCCGGGCCGGGCCGCTGCTCGTGTCGCTCCTCGGTGCTCGCGCCGCGGCCGCGCTCCGGCTGCTGGGCGCGCCCGCCCTCGAGCCCGCCCCGGCCGCCGCCCTCGCCGGCGCCTGGCGGTTGACGGCTCTCGCTTCGGCTCCGGCTGCGCGGCGGCAGGGCGAAGTAGCGGTCGAAGACGTCGTCGAACGTCCCGCGGTCGGCGTGGTCCTTCACCAGCGTCGCCGCCAGGGCTTCGCGCAGCACCGGCCGCTCGATGCCGGCGCGCGCCACCGCGGCCGCGGCGTCCAGGCTCTCGCTCACGCTCGGGGTCAAGCCGGCTTGGCGGAGCGCATCGATGAAGCCGATCAGCTGCTCCTTCACTCAGCGCACGCCCTTCAGGCCTTCTGCGCGGCCGCCAGCAGGCCGGTGACCTTCCCCTCCGCCTTGCGGATGTCCTCTTCGTGCTTGAGCACGAGGTTCAGGGTCTGCCGCACCGCGGCCGGATTGAGCTCCTTGATCTGCAGGGCGCGCAGCGCACGCGCCCAGTCGAGCGTCTCGGCGATGCTCGGCGCCTTGTGCAGATCGAGCTTGCGCAAGCCGTTGACGAAGCGCGCGACGTGCTCCTGCAGCCGAGGCTCGAGGTCGGGCACCTTGAGCGCGATGATCTCGCGCTCCTTCTCCACCCCCGGGAACTCGATCCAGAGGTAGATGCAGCGCCGTTTGAGCGCTTCGGACAGCTCGCGCGCGCGGTTCGAAGTCAGCACCACCACCGGCCGGTGTTGCGCGCGGACCGTACCGAGCTCGGGGATGCTGACTTGGAAGTCCGACAGCAACTCGAGGAGGAAGGCCTCGAACTCCTCGTCCGCCTTGTCGATCTCGTCGATCAGCAGCACGACGCGGCGCGGGCTGGTGATCGCGCGCAGGAGCGGCCGCTCGAGCAGGTACTCGCGCGAAAAGACATGCTGGGTCACCTCTTCGCCGCCGAGGCCCTGGTCGCGATCGGCTTGGATGCGCAGCAGCTGCTTCTGGTAGTTCCACTCGTAGAGGGCCTTGGCCTCGTCGAGCCCCTCGTAGCACTGCAGGCGAATCAGCTCGGCGTGCAGGGTCTCCGCCAGGACCTTGCCGATCTCCGTCTTCCCGGCCCCGGCCGGGCCCTCGATCAGCAGCGGCCGCTCCAGGGTCAGCGTCAGGTAGAGAACGGTCTCGACCGCCTCCGTCGTGATGTAGCGGGCCCGTTGGAGCCCGCTGCGGATGAAGTCCCGCGTGACGTCCACGTCCGGATGATGAGCCGCCGGGAAGCCGGCGGTCAAGACGACGCCGAGCGGCCGCCGTGATGGACGCTCAGAGCCCGCGCCGCGCCACGGCGATGGCCGACGGCCCGAAACGCTCGTCTTCCCACGCAACGTACAGCGCGCGGCCGGAATCGACGGCCACCGACGGGTGGGACTGATCGCTCGGGTCGTTCCCGCTGTCGTCGACGCGCTCGTCGGCGTCGAAGGAGGCGCCGCCGTCCCGGCTGTGGGCGAAGAAGATGTCGTTGTCGCCGAGGCGATTGTCCTGCCAGGCGACGAACACGTCGGCGCCGGCCACCGCGATGTCCGGGCTCCACTGGTTGCTGGGCGTGTCGGTGTTCGCGTTGAGGCCCTGCTCGGCCCGGTCGACCACGAGGCTGGGCGAGAAGTGTCGTCCGCCGTCGGTGCTGCGCGCGTAGCGGATGTCGGTGTCGGGGTCCTGTGCGCGGCGATCGGCCCAGACGGCGTGCAGCGTCCCGCGCCCGTCGGTGGCGAGCGCCGGGTGATCGTGGATGCGCTCGGGGCCGATCGCGTCGTCGACGCGCCGGTTGCGCTCGAACGACGCGCCGGTGCGCGAGCGCGTCATGTAGATGTCCCACTGATAGTTGCGGAAATCGGTCCAGGCGACGAAGAAGGAGCCGCTCTGTACCGCCACGTTCGGCGCCCACTTGTTGTCGAGCTCGGCCGCAAAGCTGGTCGGCGCGCCGCGGTCGACGCGCACGGCACGCCCGAGGTTGGTGCCGCCCGCGCGGCCGCGGCTGGCGTAGATGTGCTCGAGCGGCAGACCGCCCGGTGAACGGTCGCGCTCGTCGACCCAGACAACCAGCGGGTTGCCGGTGGCGTCGATCGCCAGCGCCGGGTTCCACTTCCCGGCGTCGTCCGCGCCGTTGTCGACGCGCAGATCGGGGCCGAGCTTTTGGCCCGCCGCGTCGAAGCGCGCCAGCTTGATGCGCCCGCAGTCGTCGGCGCGGCCGTCGCAGAACTCCTGCCAAGCGACGAACACCTGGGCGCCGTCGCGGCGCACGGCGAGCGCTGGCCGCAGCTCGACGACCGCTCCCGCCGGGTTGTCGCTGACCCGCTGCACGGCGAACGTCTGCCCGCCGTCCTGGCTCACGGCGAGGTAGATGTTCTCGAAGCCGTCGCGGCTGTCCTGCCAGGTTGCGTAGACGTTGCCCCCGAACGCGGCGATGCGCGGCCGGCGCTGCTCGCCGAGCGCAGATGCGGAAGGGAAGCGCGCCGGATCGAAGGCGGTGGGAACCGTTGCCGTCGGCGTGCGCGCCGGCGGCTGGACGCCGTCCGGCAGGGCGAGGTCGGCTTGCAGCACCGATTCCCGGTAGCCATCCTCGCAGGCGCCAAAGCCGTTCGGTGACGCGCAGTGCACGCCCGAGCCCGGCAGCAGCGCCACACCGGATTGCACCAGGGCCGCCCGTCGCCGCGCCAACCCGAGCGTCGGCTGCGAGACGATCGGGTCGTCGACGATCCACGGCGCGACGGTAACGAAGCCGCCGTCGCTGTTCTGGCCGATCCACCCGTTGGGCACGGCGAGCTCGGCGGCGACCGGCTTGCGCCGCTTGCCGAGGATCGCGCCCTGCCCATCGAAGGTCACGTCGAAGAGGTTGCCGACCAAACACGGCGTGAGGTTGAAGAGGAACGACGGGTTGCGCTGCACCTGCGCGAAACCGCCCGCCTTGAACCCATCCGGCAACCACGGATCGACCTGAAACGCCCACGAATCGAACGCCTCCGGCTGGATGACGAGCTCGGGCTGTTTGGCATCGTAGCGGTCGTTGACGTCGATCATCCACGCGTCCTTCGATGTCACCGACGCGAGCCGGCCGACCGGCGTCTCGAGCACGTCGAGGTTGCGCACGGCCCCGAAGGAAAGGCCGAGCGGATCCTGCTCGATCTCGGTGAGATAGGCCTTGTCGAGGCTGCCGCGCAGCACCCCGCCGGTCTGCGAGGGACTGCGCACGGTGTTCGCGTGCGCGTCCGGCAACAGGATCTGGCCGTCCGGAGCGAAGACGAACAGGGTGTTCACCGGCGTGCCGGCCACCGCCTCGTAGGCGTAGGTGCGGGTTTCCGCCTCGTCCGGATCGCGCAACAGCGCGACCAAGTCGGGTTGATCCGCTGCCTCGATGCGCTGCGCCGGGGCGACGTTGACGCTGGCCGCAACGTACACGCCATAGGTCATCGCGAGATCGCGGAAGGTCTCGTAGAAGGCGCGGTAGTAGGTGTCCGTGGCGCCCAGGAACAGATAGGCGAGGCCGGGAAGGCCCGGGTATCGTCCGGTGTAGTAGTCGACCTGCGGCTGGTAGGCCATGGTCAGTATGAAGAACGCGGTCGTCGACCCGCCCTGTTCCAAGGTCACCTTCCGCGCGGCTTCCCCGCGGCTGCCGATCAGGCCGGCAGCGAGCCCGACGTCCTCGGGAAAGACGATCAGCGCGTCCGCAGGGGCGTTCAGGTCGCGCGGCCGGAGGTGCGCGGCGATATCCTGGACGCCGGCCTGGACCAGCTCGGCGCGACGCGGGTGCGAGGCATCGACGAGCGCGAACATCTTGTCGCGAAAGTCGGCATACGTGTCGGCGGAGCGCAGCTCGACGCGCGGGTTGACAACGAAGACGCGCACCGGATGGGCGAGGGCCGGCGAGCCGAGCAGGGCCGCGCAGATGGCGGCAACGACGGGCAGGCGCGTCATCTTGAAAGCCTATGCGATGGGCGGATTTGGTGCCAACGTTCTCGGCCGCGGCGCGGCGACCGCCACGCGTGGGCTCAGCGGTGTCGGGTCAGCTCCCGCAGCTCGCGCAGGACCGGCATGGCGTCGAGATCGTCGTCGGTCAGGCGGTCCCACTCGATCCCGGCAGGCGCCACGGCCGGTCGGCGCACGGTGATGGTCTCGTCCGGCGTGACGATGAGGGCCAGGGGCAGATCGTTCGATTCGCGGGGGAAGGCGCCGACGACCTGGAGCGCGTGGACGGTCGTGGCGACCGGCACCGGCGGGTGCCCGAGCTCGCGCAAGATGGCGAACTCGAGATCGCTGTAGCCCTCGCCCTTGCCGCAGCGACGGCCGTCGCGGGTCACCGCCACCGATCCGGCGACGATGGCGTCGAAGCGAGGGAGCTGGCGCAGCGGCACCGGCTCGCCCCAGCGTGTGCCGCGCGACAGGCTCGCCGCGTCGGCGATCTTGTCGGGCGGGATCTTCGCCGGGTCGAAGCGACGGAAGCCGCCGCGCAGGCGTGGCGTCGGGACATAGACCACGATGCCGCGCGCCAGCGCCGCCGCCCGCAGCGGCCGCTGCGGAGCGTCGGGGTTGACCTTGATGCGTCTGGCGCGCGCCAGCAGCGGGTGGTCGAGCAAGCGCTCCGCGGCCTGCTCG
>Ga0335069_10007331_pt1 | contig 15940 bp, 11 predicted proteins | sample Lox_Sample_11_FD_206714 | JGI IMG/M metagenome (GOLD analysis project Ga0335069, IMG submission 206714) | Soil microbial communities from Loxahatchee National Wildlife Refuge, Florida, United States - Lox_Sample_1.1 | ecosystem: Environmental > Terrestrial > Soil > Wetlands | place: USA... | reverse complement strand
GCGTAGGGGTTGCGCCGGTGAAGTAGGTCGTCAGCAGCCCGGATTGCCCAAGTAAAGTCTCCGGCACCCTGGCTGAAACGATGCGCGAGGAACCAGCAGAATAGTCCGGCGAACAGACCGAAGCTCGACGCAAGCAGAACACGGGTTCGCGTCTCGGGCAGGGACACAGTAAGTTGTAACATGAGCGGTTGCGGGATTGATCTTCGGGGTTGGTGCGAGGAAGGTTTTGGCTAGAGTCGGGTTTCGCTTGCTGCTCGCATTTCTGATGTTTACCGCGATGTGGATATACGTGCAGCGCGTCCTCATTCCACACCAGGGCAATGAGGGTGTCATACGCCAGATTCCCCGTGGCAATTTGTCCGATCTGTATCCGCGCTGGCTTGGAGCCAGGGAATTGTTGCTGCATCACCGTGATCCCTATCGCGCTGACATCACACGTGAGATTCAAGTCGGGTACTACGGACGCCCGCTCGATCCAGGCCGCCCGAATGATCCCAGAGATCAGCAGGCGTTTGCCTACCCGGTTTACGTCGTGTTACTGCTGGCTCCTACAGTGACGCTGCCGTTTGCCACCGTACACCGGCTGTCATTCTGGATTTTTCTGTCACTGACGGTAATCTCGATTCCATTGTGGATGCAGACGCTCAGATGGCGAGTCTCAAAGATCTCGCTGGCCATATGGGTTCTGCTGACTCTGAGTTGTTTTCCAGCCATTCAGGCTCTCAAGCTGCAGCAATTGACAATTCTCGTTGCGGCGCTTGTTGCAGGGTCGACGACCGCGCTGGTGCATCGTCGTTATGTTCTGGCGGGTATCCTCCTGGCGATCGCCACAATTAAGCCCCAGCTTGTAATCCTGGTATTCGTCTGTGCACTGATCTGGGTTTTTGGCGCATGGCGTGAGCGCCAGCGCTTCTTCTGGAGTTTCGCCATAACCAGTTGCGTGCTGGTCCTTGCAGGGCAGTTCTTGCTACCGGGGTGGATCACAGAATTCCGCGGCGCGATGAGAAGCTACTCCGACTACACCGGGGGTGGAAACCTGCTGTTGGACCTTCTACCCTCGCCGTTAGGGCAGATAGCGTCGGTTTCCGTTGTCGCTGTTCTTCTCGTCCTGGCGTGGCGTAACCGGCACGCGGATCAGGAGTCACTGGCCTTCCAATGGTTGCTGTGTACGGCTCTTGCGACAACTCTGCTGGTCATACGATTCTCGCCCTATAACGAACTGCTCCTGCTGCCCGCGGCCATGATTGCGCTGCGAGCGGGCGAGCAAATCTGGCGAAGCAGTCCGGTATCGCGCTTTCTTTTTTCGATCGCAGCGGTTTCTATTTTGTGGCCTTATATTGCAGCCGCTTGCCTGGTGCTCGCGCTCGCGCTTTTGCCGGCTTGGAGAGTACAGAACTCTTGGGAACTGCCGTTTTATGCGACGTTTGCCGTCCCCGTGATTGTTTATGGGCTGCTGTTCGCGTCGAAGAACGTACTGGTGAACTCGGACCACAAAGCATCGCAGTGATTTTCTAAACTTCGGTTTTTGGGACGGCAGCGAACACACGCATAAATCCCGGTAGGGCGAGCATTGTCACCCGTCGCAATGCTTGCGACATTGCGAGGCGTCAGAGTAGTCTGTTGGCTGACGTTGAACTCAGCCGCGTGCGGAATCGCGCGCTGAACGAGACCTTTGCCCGCGTGCCCATGGCCGTCAACACCATCAGTCAGCCCAGTTCTAGTTCGGGAGTTTACCCCGCGCTCGTCTTTGTGCAGGGCAGTGAGCAGAAGAGCATCGTCCTCAACCGTTCCCCTTTTACCGTTGGACGCAAGGTGGACAAGGACCTGGTGATCGCCGATCCGCGCGTTTCCCGCGACCATGCGCAAATCCTGATACAGGGTCACGAATTTTACCTCGAGGATCTGGGCAGCAAGCACGGGACGTTCGTCAACGGTGAGCGTGTCCAGCGCCAGAAGTTGGAGCGCGGAGACCGGCTGGAATTTGGCGCGCGCGATTCGGCATACGTACTGTTCAACCCGGCGCACAACACTTCGAACACCGCGCGAGAGTTTCTCAGCCAGATCTCTGGCATTCAGATCAGGCAGGAAACGACCGATCTCGAAAAGCTGCGGCTTTTCCTGGAAGCCGCGCGTAAGCTGAATACGGTTGGAGTACTGGACGAGATCCTGATGACGATGCTCGACGTGACGCTGGATTTGACGCGCGCCGAGCGTGCCTACGTTTTTCTTAAGGATGAGGATGGAAAGCTGAGCCTGAAGGCGGGGCGCAACTCGAAGAAAGAGCCTCTGCTCGACGACAAGACGATTTCACGTTCGATTCTCGAAGAATCGATGCGCTCGCTTTCGGAATATGTTTACACCGATACGAGCAAGTCGCTGGAGCTGGCAGGGCACCATAGTATCGTCGCCAACGATTTGCGCACCGTGGTGTGCATCCCTCTGCGCAAGGTGCAAATGCAGGCGACACGTGACACCCAGACTGCCGCACCGGGCCAGGCTCCCGAAGCGATGGGCGTGCTCTACGTGGATTCACGTTTTGCGTCGCGCGATCGTGACATACAGGGCGTCAGCAACGACATTCTGCACGCGATCGCGACAGAGGCCGCATCACTGATCGAGAATGCGCGGCTGGTACAGGCCGAAGAAGAGGCGAGACGATATCAGCAGGAGTTGAGCATCGCCGCGAGCATTCAGCAGCGGCTCATGCAGGTGAAGATTCCCGAAGTGCCATTTGCGAAACTGCGCGGGAAGAATTTGTCTTGTAAAGAAATCGGCGGCGACTTTTTCGACGCAGTCAATACAAAAGAAGGCTTAGCCGTCGTGCTCGCCGATGTCAGCGGCAAGGGAGTGTCGGCGGCCCTGCTGGCTTCTACGTTGCAGGGAATGATCTATTCGCATCTGAGCGCCGGGATGCCTCTGCTCAACGTGGTGAGCGCCGTAAACCGCTTTTTCGCGGAGAAGATGGAAGGCCAGAAGTATGCGACCGTCCTGATCGCGCGACTGCGCAAGGACGGCGAACTGGAATACGTAAACTGCGGCCACGTGCCGCCCCTGCTGGTGTGTGGCAACGAGGTCATGCGACCCCCGCATGGAAATGTTCCAGTGGGCCTGCTGGCGGATGCGACCTTCGAAAGCGCGACCTGCCAGATGAAATCGGGCGACCGTTTCATTCTGGTGACCGACGGCGTGACTGAGGCGGAGGATCCGACCGGAGAGTTCTTCGAAGACTCGCGCCTGGAGCAGGCGGCATTGCGGTATCCGACCTATGAAGGAATCTTTGCGGCCGTGTCGGAGTTCTGCGCGGGCAATCCGCTGAGCGATGACTGCACGGTGGTGGAACTCTGCTATACGAGTTGTGAGAACTGAATCTGAATGAGAGGAAAAACGCTAATCGGGATCAGCCTAGGCTGGCTTGCGGCCGCTGCCGCGGAATTACTGCTATTCGATAGGGCGATCGGGTTTGTATGGATGCCATCGAATAAGTTGAAATCGTTTGTTGGGCTGGTGTGGCTCTCTCTATTGGCTTCCAGTTATCTGCTATTCCTCATCGGATGGACGGTACCGCTCGGAATTGGAATTTACCAAGTGTCACGGCATCGCTGAGCGTTCAGAGTTCGCATCGCCCTCAAAGTGCCGCCTTAACTTCAGCGCGCATCTCGCTCCTCGCGTAAGATGCGTGCAGTGTCAAGCGAAACGGAAACGGGCTCACGCTGGTGCAGCATGTCTGCAAATTCTGCCAGTGTCGGACGCTCAGCCATTTCTCTCAATTCCGAGATCAGATATTCTGACACAGACATGCGGGCCTTTCGTGCGCGAGTTCTCAAACGACGGTGCAGAGCTTCGGGCACGTTGCGGATATGTATTACTTTCGCCACATTAGTACGTTAGGACCTATTCCGGAATACGTCAACGGTCCGGCGGTCACTCCACCTTCACCCGAAAATCCGTTCCCTCCCATCGGTTCTCCTTCGACCAGAAAAACGTGAACACCGCCTCGCCGCCGGATGGCAGGGAAGCGGTTGGAAGATCGAGAACATGAATTCCCAGGCCGGTGTCGCGTGTGTTCGTGTCGTGTGCGGTCTTCCAGTCGTCCACGCTCCAGTGAACGACCGCGGGCGAGAGCATAACGATGCGCAAGGTTTTATTTCGCGGGACGCTGCGCGTCTTATTGTTGAAGCGCCAGCCGAAGAATTGGCGCACGGGCTTTTCGTGCAAATAGCGCTGGACGGTTTGCGGGGGCTGGTCGAAGATTTTACCGTCGCGTATCGAGCGGCGCAGCTTGATGTATTCCGAATGCGCCCAGACCAGCGGACAGGCGGAGCCGGAGGGTTTCCCGCGGAACAACTCCAGCGCCGGGATATCCGCAGCATCCCAGACTTGCTCAGGCAGCAAGCGTCCCTCGCCTGCAGTCGAGTTCTCCATCACGGTCAGAAGAGCTTCCGCCTCGTCACGATGACCAGCGGCCAGCGCATAATGCGCACGCTCGCCCGCGAGCAGAGGCCACGGGCGCCCGATTCCAGTTCCATCGAACGCGGAACCGTCAGGGTGTTCGCCATAGCCGTCGCCGTTATAGCGATACCAGCAGGGGCCCTGCGGTAATTCAACGGCTAGCAAGGCGTCGACCACACGAAGCGTGTTGAGGATGAGTGGATCATCTGGCGCCCGCAGGCCAAAACGTACCAGTGCCAGGGCATCGGGGCTGATGATGTGATACGCGCGCTCGCCATCCTGCCCGGGCGGCTTGTTCTTGATGGGAACAAATCCCTGTGTAGGCGAGGCGGCGCCGTCGGTATCGGGTGGAGCAATGCGCACATAGTATCCCGAGACACCGAGTTGCTGCGCGAGGTCTCCGCCATCCGCGTATGTCCAGCGCTCGATGTTGTCATTCCAGGCATCCGCGGTTTCACGCATGGTCTGCGCCTGATCAGAGTGACCGGTGCGATCGGCAATATCCGCGGCCGCGAGCAGCGCAGAGATTTCCGCTGCGAGCGTGAATGGCGAGTACCCCGCATCTTCTTCCCAGCGGTCCTGCTGCGTGACGGGTCCGTTGCAGATGATGAAGCTCACTGCTTTCCGCACCATGGGCCACCAGCGATCCAGTTTCCCGAGAGCCTCAGGCGCTTCGCGGCGCATCAGGTCAACGAGCAGGATAGGAAACGCGGTTTCATCCATCTGGATGCCGCTCCAATACGGACGTCCGTCGAGCCACAAGTTCTGAGCCCAGTTGCCGCCGGCCTCTTGTGTGGCTTCAAGATAGCGCAGAACGCGGGCAGCATCGTGGACGGCACCCGCCGCGAGCAGCGCCCCGGCAGTTTCGACCAGGTCCCGCGGCCAGACGAGGTGATATCCGCCGAGGTCCTCGTCGCCCTTATTGAATCCCCATGGTATGGACAAGCTGGCGATGATCCCGCCCAGGAAATCCTTGGATTCATGTGTGCGTAACACCGAAGTCGAGGTGCGGTAAAGATCGTTCTGCCGCAAGGGTTCGTCAAGCCGAATCAGCTTCTGGTGCCACGTTCGCCATTGCGAGACGTAGTGCGCGCGAATCTCGTTGTAATCTTCAAAGAGAGTGGAACGGGCCTGCTGTCCTGCTTCGGTCCAGATGGATCCGAAGCCCAGCGCCAGCACGAACTCGCCGTTGCACGCGGCGAGGTCGACTTCGCCAGTGAAAGCGATATTGCCGTTCTCAGCTCGGTCGTATTCCCATTCCATTCGGAAGTGTTCCGAAATATCCTGCCACCCATCGGAGGAGCCGACGAATCCGACAGACATCTTTTTCCATGGCGCGGAAGAAGCGAAGCTCAACGTGGCGCCATCGTGCTGGGCGAAGAACATGGGGAAGCCCTTGCAATCTCCGATCCAACCGGTGTTGCCATTTCCACAATTCGCCAGGTGGGGCGAGAGCAAAGCGAAGAGATGATAGTCGGAAAGCTCTCCCTCGAGCGGTTCGAAGCGGATTTTCTGTAGAACCACGTTGCGATAGGGGTCAGTGAGAACTTCTTTGTGAATGCGGTATCGGCCGGAGATGTCCGTGTTCGTAAGCAGGTAGACCGGAGTGCCCGGTTCGCAGGGGCGATTCTCAAACTTGCAGTGGCGTTTCTCTTCCGAGAAGAAATCGCGTCCGTTGGTCACGATAAATCCCATGTCACGGGTGCAGGCTTGATCCACGCGCGGAAAATAGACCTCGTTGAGGATTCCGTGGCTGAGGGTGAACCAGACCTTGCTGTGCTGATTCAGCGCCGTACCGACGCCCGTTTTTGCGCTGGAGGTCCAGCGCGGTGGAATGCCCGGCCATCCGGGCGCGTAGCGGATTTCAGCCATTCGGTTCTAGTCCCCAGTGTCAAAGCGGGTCACGCCGATTTGACATAACATTGACATGCCAAGCCGGCGCTTCTGCTACTTCTGTCATCGAAGTAGTCAGCGCCCCGGATAGTTTTGGTTGCAACCGCACCGAGTTGAAAGATAATAGTCCAGCGCGGGCGCGAAGAACATGCGTAAAGCCGTAGATGCACGAGGTTGGTTGTTGGCCGCAATTCTAGGTGCATGTTGCACTCTGTCTTCCGCAGCGCACGCAAAAGACATCCCGGGGCCAACGGCCGCGTCTCCGCTGGACCATGGTTTCAGCGGCCTGTACAACCTCGATTTCAACGGAGCCCACCAGGATTTTACGGCTTGGCAGAAGCTCCATCCGGACGATCCGATGGGTCCGGTGAGTGAGGCCGCCGGGTTCCTGTTCTCTGAGTTCAACCGCCTGGGGGTGCTGGAAGCGCAGTTCTACGAGAACGATCAGGCCTTCGCCGACCGCCCCAAGCTCAGTCCCGATCCCGCACTTCGCGATCGTTTTCGCGATGCCATCTCGCGGACCGGGACCCTGGCCAGGGCCAAACTCGCCAAAGATCCCAAGGACCGCAACGCGCTGTTCGCCACAACGCTCTCTTCCGGTTTACAGGCAGATTACGCCGCTTTGATTGAGAAGCGGAACCTCGCATCTCTTCACTTCACCAAGCAGGCTTCGGCTTCCGCCCAGCAGTTGCTTGCGGTTTGCCACGACTGCTACGACGCCCTTCTTGCGACGGGCTTCAGCAAGTACATCATAGGGAGCATGGCCGCTCCGGTCCGCTGGGTACTTCGCATGGGCGGTCTGCCCGCCGACAAGCAGGGAGGCATTTCGGACCTGCAGACAACCGCAGAGCACGGCCACTACCTCGCTCCATTCGCGCGAATTCTGCTGGCGATCGCCTACGTTCGAGAGAAGGACAAGGGGCGTGCCCTGGAATTGCTTTCCGGACTGCAGCGCGAGTTTCCCGCCAATACTCTCTTCCCTCGCGAGATCGCGCACTTGAGCGCCGCAAAATAAAGTAGCGTAAAGCTAAAGTACAGTAAGTCCTGTATTCCCAACGCGCAGCGGGCCGAGGTGTTAACCCTTTCACCAGAAATTCACTCGTTTGTAACCATCCTTTAACACTTGGCCGATAGAACCAGTTCATATACCCACAAAAGGAGGAATTATCGAGTGATGCGCAAATTGCTGCTTCTCTTCGTGTGTGCGCTTCTGGCTTTGTCCGCTTTCGGGCAGACTACGCTCAACGGAGCCGGTGCTACCTTTCCCAACCCGATGTATTCCAAGTGGTTCAGTGAATATTCCAAGCTTCATTCCGACGTTCAGATAAATTATCAGCCGATCGGTAGCGGCGGCGGCATCCGTCAGGTCACCGCGGGTACGGTCGATTTTGGGGCCAGCGACATGCCGATGACCGACAAACAGCTTCAGGATGCAAAGACCAAGATCCTGAACATACCCACCGTTCTGGGTGCTGTCGTTCCCGCTTACAACATCCCTGGAGTGACTGGAGAAGTGAAGTTCACTCCTGAAGTTCTGTCAGGCATCTTCCTGGGAAGGATCGCGCGCTGGAACGACAAGGCGATCACGTCGGTGAACCCGGACATTAATTTCCCTGATAAGGAAATCATTGTCGTTCACCGTTCCGATGGCAGCGGCACCAGCTTCATTTGGACCGATTACCTCTCGAAAGTCAGCCCCGAGTGGAAGTCGCAGGTCGGCGCCGATACCTCAGTGAAGTGGCCAATCGGCATGGGCGGCAAAGGCAATGAAGGCGTTTCCGGTCTCGTCCATCAGCTCTCCGGCTCCATCGGATACGTCGAGCTGATCTACGCAATTCAGCAGAAGATTCCCTACGGCTCAGTTCGAAATTCCTCCGGAAACTTCGTCAAGGCCTCTCTGGAAAGCGTAACCGCCGCCGCGGCATCGGCTCCCAAGATGCCGGCGGATTTTCGTGTATCCATCACCAACGCGCCGGGCAAAGATGCATATCCGATTTCCAGCTTTACCTGGCTGCTGATCCCCGTGCCCTCCAAGGATGTGAACAAAGGGAAGATTCTGCATGATTTCCTAGGTTGGATGGTGACGGACGGCCAGCAAATGACCTCATCCCTGAGCTACGCGCCGCTGCCACAGAACGTCGTGGCGAAAGTGCAAGAGGCCATCAAGCAGGTCAAGTAGCAATAGTCGAACCTGGGGTCGTTTCGTCGACGGAAAAAAGGAGAAGATGAGAATGAAGTCCGCATGGATGTTGTGTGCAATTTTATCGCTGGCGGCAGGACTGGTTGCGCAGACCAGCACTGCGCCGAAGACAACAAAAAAGAAAGCGGCCGCAGGCACCATTACTGCGGCTGATGTGCAATCGTTGAAAGATGCCATTGCGGCGCAGCAGGCCGCGCTGGCGCAGCAGCAGCAACAGATTCAGGAACTGCGCAACGAACTGCGGCGCAAGGACCAGGCAGTGCAGCAGGCCCAGACCGCCGCGACCGATGCGGCCGGGAAAGCCGATGCCGCTCAGTCCACGGCCGCGCAGCAGCAGGCTTCGGTCACCGAGTTGAAGAATGATGTCGGCGATCTGAAGGGAGCCGTCGCCAACACAGTCGTCAACCTGCAAGAGACCCAGAAGAGTATCGCCGAGCCTCCGACCGCGCTGCACTACAAGGGCGTGACGATTACGCCGGGCGGTTTCCTGGCGGCAGAGTTCGTGCGTCGCTCGCGCGCTCTGGCCTCGGATATCAACACTCCATTGAACGCGATCACAATGCCCGGAGCTTCCCAGAGCACGATGTCCGAGTTCTTCGGTTCCGGACGTCAGTCGCGTGTTTCGATGCTGGTGCAGGGAAAGCTGAAGAGCGCTACCCTCAGCGGCTACGTCGAAGCCGACTTCCTCTCTGCCGGCGTTACGTCCAATAACAACCAAAGCAACAGCTACACCTTGCGGCAGCGGCAGGCGTGGGGACAGGCTGCCTTTGACAATGGCTGGAGCTTCACCGGCGGCCAGATGTGGAGCCTCGTCACCGAAACTACGCATGGCATGGACAATCGCACGGAAGCCTTGCCGATGACCATCGACCCGCAGTACACGGTCGGCTTCAGCTGGGCGCGACAGTACGGTCTGCGCGTGGTCAAGAATTTCAACAATAAGGTGTGGTTTGGCGTTTCAATCGAGAATCCGCAGGCAACCGTCAGCACGCACGGAAACGCGGCAAACTTCCTGATCGGCTCGGCCGGTGCAGGCGGCGGACTCTACAACGGCGCGATCACGAACTGCAGCACCAGTGCTACTGGACCGGGTGGTGCGCCTGTGACCACTTGCAGTCCGGCAGCAACCTACTCGTTCAATCCCTCGCCCGACATCATCGCCAAGGCGGCGTTCGAGCCGGGATTCGGGCACTATGAAGTATTCGGGATCTACAGCCGGTTCCGTGACCGCATCTTCCCCTGCGAGAACGTAACCACGACGGCTCCTTGTCCGGGTACCACCGGGCCGAGCCCCATCGGTGCATTCAACTCCTCCAAAGATGGCGGTGGCGTCGGCGCCAATGCGCGCTGGGCGGTGTACAAGAAGGGTACCAATCGCCTCGACTTTGGATTGCATGCCTTGTACGGAAGCGGTGTGGGTCGTTACGGCACGGCGGGTCTGGCCGATACCGCCATCACGAACACCGGAACCTTTCATCTGATTCGCAGCTCTCAGGGGCTTGCGACTCTGGAATGGCATGCTTCGAAGCTGGACATCTACCTCAACACCGGAGCTGAATATGCAAGCCGCACCGTCAGTTTCGATCCGATCTCGGGGAAGACAGTCGGTTACGGTTCGCCGCTGTTCAGCAACTCTGGATGCTCCACAGAAACCGGTCCGGTCAACGCAACGGGTTTCCTGCCGGGAAGTCTCTCGAGTTGCACGGCTGACACCCGCGTGGTGATCGAAGGCACCGCGGGCTTCTGGTACCGCTTCTACAACGGACCGAAAGGCCGCTTCCAGTGGGGACCGCAATACTCCTACGTGACGCGCAACACCTGGTCGGGTTCGCTCGGCCTGGCGCCGCACGGCATCGACGGAATGATCTTCACGTCATTCCGCTACTATCTGCCGTAACCAAAAGAAATTACTGCAGAATAAGATCGGCGCCCGCAAATTTCCGGGCGCCGATTTTCTTTCCGCCCGCGCCGGAGATACTGCTCTTGATTCGCTCGCAGTCAACGTGCCGCAAATGCTTTATACTAAGTGTCCGCAGCGCAGGATGGGGAGCTTGCGCAGGCGGATTCCGCTCGGGTCATCCGATAACCGTCCATGGCACGCGTCTCGCTGGACAACCCACAGTATTTCCTCAACCGAGACACCTCCTGGCTCGCGTTCAACCGTCGTGTGCTCGAAGAGGCTGAGGACGAGGACAATCCGCTGCTCGAGCGGATGAAGTTCCTCTCCATCAGCGCCAGCAACCTGGACGAGTTCTTTGAGGTCCGCGTAGCCGCGATGATGCAGCAGATTGAAGACGGCTACAACGAAGCTGGACCGGACGGCCTGACGCTTACGGCCAAGCGGGACATCCTTTCCAAGCTGACGCACGAATTTGTTGACGACCAGTACGACTGCTGGAATGCGCGGCTGCGTCCCGCGCTCTCAGAGCAGGGAATTCGCGTCCTTGGGCTGCACGAGCTGGATTCCGATGCGCTGCGGTTCGTGGACGAGTACTGCGAGCGAGAACTCGATCCGCTGCTGACGCCGGTGACGGTTGACCCCGCGCACCCGTTCCCGCGCGTCATTAACAAAGCTCTGTGCGTGGCATTTCTCTTGCGGCGTCGTCGTCGCTCCGCATTGACCTATACCGGAGTCGTATCGGTGCCTCGAGTCTTGCCGCGACTCATCCGGCTGCCCTCGAGTGATACTGTCGACTTTATTTTCCTTGCCGATCTTGTCGCCCATCATGCGGTGCGCATGTATCACGGCTACGATATCGTTTCCTCGGCGCCGTTCCGCGTAACGCGCAACAGTAATCTTTACCTCGCCGAGGAAGAAGCGCGCAGCTTGCTGGAGTCGGTGCGGACTGAATTGCACAATCGCCGCAAAGGCGATGCAGTTCGTATGGAGATCGAAGCCGAGGCCGATCCGGAGATCATCGACCGGCTGCGGACCGTGTTTGAACTCGATCCTTGGCAGGTGTTCCCGGTGAACGGCCCGGTGAATCTGGTGCGCTTGTTCAATGTCTACGAGCAGGTGAACCGGACGGATCTCAAGTATCGCAGCTTCTCGCCCCGCGAACTGCGCCTCACGTCGAAGTCCAAGGACCTGTTCGAAGAACTGCGTGCGCACGATGTGCTGCTGCATCATCCGTTCGATTCGTATGATGCCGTGGTTTCATTTATCGAGTCCGCGGCGGAAGATGATCATGTCCTATCGATCAAGCAGACGCTTTACCGGACCAGTGAGCATTCCTTGATTGTTCCGGCGCTGATCGAAGCAGCATCGCGCAAAGAAGTTACAGCCGTTGTGGAATTGAAGGCGCGCTTCGACGAGGCTTCGAATATCCGTTGGGCGCGGGATCTGGAAGACGCTGGCGTGCAGGTTTTCCACGGCCTCGTCGGGCTTAAAACACATTGCAAGCTGTCATTGCTGGTCCGGCGCGATCCTGACGGAGTCACGCGGAGCTATTGCCACATTGGTACCGGCAATTACAACGCGACGACGGCCAGAATATACACCGACTTGAGCCTGTTTACCGCAAATCCGGAAATCACCCGTGCCGTTCATGACGTCTTTAGCTTCCTGACGGCTTACGCCGAGAATCCAAGCTACGAACCGCTGCTGGTCGCTCCTTTGGATCTTGCGGAGAAAACCATCGCATTGATCGACAGGGAAGCCGAGCATGCGCGGCAGGGGAATGCCGCCCGCATCATTGCCAAGATGAATGCGCTGTTGGACAAGAATGTGATCGAGGCGCTGTATCGTGCATCGCAGGCGGGAGTGGAAATCGATCTGATCGTGCGCGGAATCTGTGCGCTACGGCCCGGAGTGCGTGGGGTGAGCGAAAACATCCGCGTGCGCAGCATCGTTGGACGTTTTCTGGAACACAGCCGGATTTACTTCTTTGCGAACGGCGGGGAAGAAGAGATCTATATCGGTAGCGCCGATTGGATGCCACGCAATCTTTATGAGCGCGTCGAAGTCCTGGTGCCAGTCAGGGATGAAATGCTGCGCAACCGGGTTCGGCACGAGATTCTTGATGCTTACCTTGCCGACAATCGCAAGGCCCGAATCCTTCTGAAGGATGCCAGCTACATTCGTGCGTGGCAGCCCATGCACGGGAAACGAAACCGGCGTCGTCCGATTGGGGTAGCTGCTTTCAGCGCCCAGGATTTCCTCATGACCGTTGCCGAAGGTAAAGCGCCCGCTGCCTTTCCGACGATCGAGTCTCCGAAGAGACGTACCGTCAAACGCGCCATTCTGGCGGGTAGGGTACGATAGGAGAGTACGGTAGATAGATATGATCCTCTACTTCTTGCGGCACGCCAGCGCCGGTGAACATTTCGCCAATCCTAAAAAAGATGAGAAGCGCGCCCTAGACAAGGAGGGCATCGAGCAGTGCGGCTACATTGGCCGCGCGTTGGCATCGTTGGATGTACAGGTGGATATCATCGTTTCCAGCCCGCTGAAACGCTGCACACAGACCGCCGCGCTGGTCGGAAACGAGTTGGGATACGAAGGCAAGTTGCAGCTCGATGCCGGGCTGCGGCCGGAAGCCGGGCTCGCCGATTTCCGGAAGATCCTGGACAAATACTCCCGCCAGGAAGCCGTGATGGTGGTCGGCCACAATCCCAATCTCAGTCAGTTTCTTGGATCAGTGATCAGCGATTCGGGCTGCGAGGCCTCCCTTGAACTGAAGAAAGGCGCGGTGGCGAAAGTGGAGATGCGCCGCACTTCCGGCACACTGCAGTGGTGCGTCACCCCGAAAATTCTGCGCACGCTCTACGATGCCGCGATTGAAAGCTCGCGGCCGAAAACTTCACGGAAGTAATCGCGCTCTTTCTCGATCGCCCACAGTTCCAAATCCATCCCCATGCGACGCCGCGGCACGAGCGTAAGGTTCACCTCGGGGGCGTGGACCCGTATGCGAATCCTTCCCAGCGCGCGGCTGCGGCTCAGGTTCAGCGCCCTGGCCATGCGCAGCAGCACAATCGCCTTCAGCACATTCGGCCGATCCACAGTGTCAATGGCCTTCATCGGCCCGTCCTCCACCGTGGGTCGCGATTTTCCCAGGTAGCGGGCGATCGCCGCGATGATTCTGCGCTGCTGCGGCGTATAGCCCAGGATTTCGGAATTCGAAATGATGTAATGCGTGTGCCGGTGATGCCCGTTGCGGTTTACGTAATCTCCAACTTCGTACAGCATGGCGGCAGCAGCCAGCCACTCACGATATTCGGGAGGGAGCCGATGCACAGAACGCAGAGCCGAGAACAGCGAAGTGGCGGCATCGCGAACATCCATCGCATGCTTGCGGTCAATGTGATAATGCTCAACCGCTTTGAGAATGGACTCCCATCGCTCGGATTCGATTTGCTTGCCTGACCGCGTGCTGCGGTCATAGTCGGCGGCCATCTGGGCCAGAACGCCGTCGCGTAGCCCGAGCGGCGAGTAGCGGAATCCCTTGAGGCGCAGGCGATCGAGTAGTTCGTGATAAACGATCGCGCCGGCGACGATGATTTCAGCACGGCGCGGGCCAATGCCCTCGATTTTGCGGCGCTCGATGACCGGCAGCCGCGCCAGGCGATGCGCGATTCGGCTCATCTCCGCCCGCGATACCATCATTCTCTGCCGATTCCGCCCATGCCGCATGTGCCCGGCGACCGCGGCGAGGGCCGCGGCCGTGCCGGACGTAGCGATCACGTTGCTCACTCGAGCTGACCCGACACGCTTTACAATCCGGTTTACCTCTCGTGTCACAAACCCTTGCAGACGATTGATTTCACCCTTTCGCGCCGGATCATGCCGCAGGAATTCATTCGTGAGTCGCACGGCACCCAAGGGTAGGCTGATGGCGTCGCGAATGTGTCCACGATGCGACACTGTTAGTTCGCAGCTTCCGCCGCCCAAATCCATCATGAGCGCCGGTACGCGATCCACCCGGGAGCCGGAGATCAGGCCCAGATGAATCAGCCGCGCCTCTTCCACGCCGGAGACAATCTCCACGCGCCAGCCGGTTGCCGAGCGCACCCACTCGATAAAGGCCTGTGAGTTGCGCGCATCGCGCAGCGCGCTTGTGGCGACTACGCGAACTGTGTCAGTGACGATTTGCTGGGTAGTGCGGTGGAACCGACGCAGCACCTTGATCGTCTCAGCCATCGATTCCGGTGTGAGGAATCCTGAGCTGAAGACGCCCTCGCCGAGCCGCGTGACTTCGCGGTCTTCGTGCAACGCGCGCAAGCGTCCGGCCTGCAGGCGCGCAATTTTCAGACGAACGGAATTGGAGCCGATGTCGACCGCGGCGAACGTGGGCATACGAAGCCCCACAGTTTACATGCAGAGGAGAATCGAGGCACAGAAGTTTGCAGACTGCGGCTCAGAGCGCTGTGGTCTGCGAGTCAGTGAGACTGCCAGCCCTACGCTGCGGCGGCACTTTTCCGTTGCTCAGCCACTTGTTTCTTCTTCGGGCGCTGAACAGTTGCGATTTCCTGCTTTGAGATAAGCTGTGATTTCGAGGCGGAAACCGCTGCCACCGCTACCCGGAATTTGCCTCGGGTAACGTTATAGAGTGCCGCGACAAGTGACGACTCATTCACTGTGCCCAGACGCTCGACGGCAGTATGTGTCAGGGTCAGCCAGTCATGCCAGTTGCCAAGAGCATCCTGCAGTTTTTTCAGGTCCGCCAGGAATTTGGCGCTGTCGGCGGACTTCTGAGCGAACTCCGCGGCATAGCGCGCGCGCTTGACCATGATCCGGTAGTGATGCAGGGTCTTTTCATCCGCCACGTTGCTGAGATCGACGGTGCTTAGCATCTGTCTGGCGACGGCCAGCGGGTCGGGCCCGGAATCGAATTGGAGCGAGCCGGCAGCTCGCTTCATTCGCTTCCGTATCTCGCGGATGTCATCCTTCTTTAGCAACTTGCGCAATTTTTTCTCATGTTGTGCACGAAGCTCAAGCAAGGCTTGAATGAGTTGCGTTTTCCGGCGGGGTTCTTGCGGGACTTTGAAGCTCCGCAGCGCCTGCAATTGCACATCGACATCGCGCACCTTTCCCGCAGACCTGCGGATGCGATTCAGCATCTTGACGAGTTTCTTGTGCTTCCCGCCCCCGCTATTCGCCAATTTCTCGAGCAAGGTCTGCAGGCGGCGTGTGCTGGTCCGAAAGCCATGGACGGCGTCGGCTTTGTCTCCCGACGAGAGCCGCAGCAGTTCACGCTCTGTTCTTCGAAAAATGGATTTGCAGCGATCCGCAGCGATAACCATAAAGTCGGTGTTGTGAGAGTGCCGGTCCGGTGAGATCGCTTGCTGGAACATCCCGGACACGGAAGAAAAGCGCTGCTTATTTTAACACCTTTGTAACAACCGTCTGCTACGTTTGAGTGATGGCCAATCCCGCGTTCCCACGGCCTGATATGCCCG
>Ga0335069_10007330_pt1 | contig 15941 bp, 11 predicted proteins | sample Lox_Sample_11_FD_206714 | JGI IMG/M metagenome (GOLD analysis project Ga0335069, IMG submission 206714) | Soil microbial communities from Loxahatchee National Wildlife Refuge, Florida, United States - Lox_Sample_1.1 | ecosystem: Environmental > Terrestrial > Soil > Wetlands | place: USA... | reverse complement strand
GGTGCAGCTGGTCATCCCCGCCTGCTGCGGGGCGGTGATGGCCGGCTCCTTCCCCTTCGCCGCCTTGGGCGTGCCCACCCTGCTCAGCACCTTCGCCTCGGCCGCCGCGGTGGCCACCGGACTCTCCCGGGTGGCCAGGATGAACGGCGAGGCGACACGGGTGGTGTGCTGGGCGGGTGACGGCGGTACCTACGACATCGGCATGGCCACGCTCTCCGCCGCCGCCGAGCGGAACGAGGACGTGCTCTACGTCTGCTACGACAACGAGGTCTACGGCAACACCGGCGGCCAGCGCTCCTCGGCCACGCCCGCGGGGGCCTCGACCACCAGCACGCCGGGCGGGAAGCGGGAGGAGAAGAAGGACATCCTCGGCATCCTGGCCGCGCACCGGATCCCCTACGCGGCCTCGATCTCGCTGGCCCACGCCGACGATGGCCTGCGCAAGATGCGGCGGGCCCTGGACCTCGGCGGCTTCCGCTTCCTCCACCTCCTCTGCCCCTGCCCCACCGGCTGGAAGTCGGAGCCGGCGTTGGGGATCGAGCTGGTGCGGCTGGCGGTGCGGTCCGGGCTCTTCCCGGTGCTGGAGATCGAGGAGGGGCGTCGGCTGAGGGTGAGCGTAGAGCCGGACTTCTCCATGGAGGCGCTGGAGCTGTACCTGTCCCTGCAGCGCCGCTTCCAGAGATCGGGCCTATCGGCCGAGGACCTGAGGCCCTCCATCGACCGGCACTGGCGGGAGCTACGGGCCAGGAGCGGCCGCATCGTGCCGGCGGAGCGGGCCAGGTAGGAGGCCGCATGCAGAAGGACATCGGCGAGCGGATCCGGAGGATGCGCGAGGCGCAGGCACTCTCGCGCGAGGAGGTGAGCCGCCTGGCGGGGGTGTCCACCGAGCGGCTGGCGGCCTTCGAGGAGGGGCGGGAGGTGCCCTCGATCGGCGTGGTGATCAAGCTGTCGCGCGTCCTGGGCTCGCGGATGGAGGGGCTGATCCTGGGGCGGGAGGGGGGGGAGGTGACCTCGCCCTCGCTCACCGTGCACCGCGGCGCGCGGCCCACCGGGTACGAGTACGGCGAGACGGAGCAGGGCTACACCTACCGGACCCTGACCCGGCCCGGCACCCCGGGTCACCAGATGGAGCCCTTCCTCCTCACCTTCGATCCGGCGGTCACCGACGCCAGGCCGATCGCCCACGACGGCCAGGAGTTCGTGTACGTGCTGGAGGGGGAGATCGAGCTCAGCTACGACGACGACCGGGTGACCCTCCGGCCGGGCGACTGCGCCTACCTCGAGTCCTCGCACCCGCACCTCTTCCGGGGCCTGGGGGAGTCGCCGTCGCGGATGTTGGCAGTGGTCAGCTCGGGCTGACCGGCGCGCGGCTCTCGGGCCGCAGGCGCGTCTCCGGGCGGCGGTCGGCCCCGGGAGCCGGGCCGGCTCGCAGCCACGCCCCTCAGCCGATCACGTCCAGCGCCTCCGCCACCGAGGCGACGCCGTCGATGGCCAGGCCGGCGGGCGGCTGGCAGTGGCGGGCGCTGGCGGCGGGGAGAAGGGCGCGGGTGAAGCCGAGGCGGGCGGCCTCGGCCAGGCGGGCCTCGGGCTGGGAGACGGCACGGACCTCGCCGGCCAGGCCGACCTCGCCGAGGAACAGGGTCCGGGCGGGGAGCGCACGGTCGCGGAAGCTGGAGGCGAGCGAGAGCACCGCGGCCAGGTCGGCGGCGGGATCGTCGACCTCCAGGCCGCCGGCCACGTTCACGAAGATGTCGCTGCCCAGGATCTCGAGACCGACCTTCTTCTCCAGCACCGCGGCGAGGAGGGCGACCCGGTTGCTGTCGATCCCCAGCGCGGTCCGCCGGGGCGTGCCCAGCCCGGCGCTCGCCACCAGGGCCTGGACCTCCACCAGCACTGTCCGCGTTCCGGAGAGGACCGCGGTCACGGCGCTGCCGGGGGCCCCCTCGGGGCGCTCGGCCAGGAACAGGGCCGAGGGGTTGGGCACCTCGGCCAGGCCGCTGGCCTTCATCTCGAAGACGCCGATCTCGCTGGCCGAGCCGAACCGGTTCTTGTGGGCGCGGAGCACGCGATAGGGGTGGGCGCCGCCGCCCTCGAAGTAGAGGACGGTGTCCACCATGTGCTCGAGGACGCGGGGGCCGGCGATGGCGCCGTCCTTGGTGACGTGGCCGACCAGGAACACCGGGGTCTCGGTGGTCTTGGCGTAGGCCAGGAAGCGGCCTGCCACCTCGCGGATCTGGGTCACGGTCCCGGGCGCGCTGGGCAGCTCGGGCAGGTACTGCGTCTGGATGGAGTCGATGGCCACCACCGCCGGCGAGAGCCCCTCCGCCACCCGGAGGATCTTCTGGGCGTCGGTCTCGGCCAGGACGTGGAGGTTCCGCGCAGTCACCTGCAGGCGGTCGGCGCGAAGCTTCACCTGGCGCGCCGACTCCTCGCCGGAAACGTAGAGCACCGGGCGGTCGCCGGCGCCCCGGGCCAGCCGGTCGAGCGCGGTCAGGAGCAGGGTCGACTTGCCGATGCCCGGATCGCCGCCCAGGAGCACCAGCGCCCCCGGCACCACCCCGCCCCCGAGCACCCGGTCCAGCTCGCCGATCCCGGTCCGCCGTCGCTCCTCCTCGCTCGCCTCCACCTCCAGGAGCGGGAGCGCCCGGGCCCCGCCGTTCCAGCCCCGCGGCACCGCGCCGTCGCGCGGCTCCGGGGCCAGCACCTCCTCGTGCAGCGTATTCCACTGCCGGCAGGAAGGGCACTGCCCCAGCCACTTGGGGCTCTGGTGGCCGCACTCCTGGCAGGCGTAGGCGGTGCGGGCCTTTCCGGCGGGGCGGGTCATCCGCCCAGACGGCTACCACGGGGGGCTGACGCTCGCCGGGCAGGCGCGGAGGCCGTGCTCCTCCGCGGCCGCCCCAGGGCGCCAGGGAGGGTTCACCAGGGGGCGAGGCCCATCTGGTGCTTCCCCAGCGGCGTGAGGTCGTCGACGGTGGCCCGTCCCTCGACGTCGACCTCGTAGTCCTCGGCGGCGAAGTCGGGGCAGGAGCGGCCCTCCAGGAAGGCCTGGGCCTGGCGCGGCAGGAAGGCGGCGTTCTTCTCGCACCAGGGCGCGGCCCCGATGTAGATGACGTTGCTCGAGCCCTTGCCCTTGTGCTCGCGCTCCACGGCGTGGATGAGATCGCTGTGCCACCAGACGGTGTCGCCCGGCCGCACCCGCGGGATGGAGACCAGCGCCGAGGAGGCGGCCTCGTGCCAGCGCGCGTCGAACGGCAGCGCCTTGCCGGCCTTGGCGCCGCAGAGGTCGTCCGGGGCCACGTCTGGCTGCAGCGCCCGCAGGAGCAGCCAGCCCATCAGGTTGGCGATGGGGATGAGCTGCAGGGTGCCGTCGCCGGGGCCCTGCTCCGACATGGCGGTCCAGCCCTGGAAGGTCCGGAAGACGGAGCAGACGGCCGGGGAGGGGATCTCCTCGGTGGTGACCCGGTGGGTGGCGTCGAACGGATCGTAGCGGGTCGGGTCGCCGAAGAAGACCTCGCCGTAGACCTGCTGGTAGCTCGGGTCGCACCAGCGCTCCACCGAGCCCCCGTCGGCGTGGGGAGAGAGCCCCAGGGTGGTGTCGCCGGGCTGCCGCCGCCGGAGCCGGTCGGCGTAGCTGCACTCGCGGCCGGAGTCGAAGGCAGGGCCGGAGGCCGGCTGCCGCCAGAGCCGGTTGAGCGCGGCGCGCACGCGGGCCAGCTCCTCGCTCTGACGCGCCTGCACCTGGGGCTTCGACCAGTAGAGGCTGTAGATCTGCGGTGAGGCGGCGCCCAGGGTGGCGAAGTACTTGTCGAGGCCGACCCGGCTCCTCTGCTTCTCCAGATAGCGGCTCCGCTCGATGTACTCGCCGATCTGGCCGTTCCAGGCGGCGATCCGCTCGGCCGGGAAGACGCCCCGGACGACGGCGCAGCCGCGCCGGCGGACCCGGTCGGCGAGCGCGGCCGGGACCTCGCCTGCGGCCAGGTCGCGGTACGGGATCTCCGGCACGGCGCCGCCCTCCCGCTCCTCGCGGGCGACCGCGGCCACCTCCTTCTCCACCAGGGTCGAGAGGGTCCGGAACCGGGCCTCGCGGTCCGGGATCCGGCGGGTCAGCTCCTGCTTCACGCGCACCACCGCCGCGGCGGGGTCCTTCATCCACTCCTGCATCGGCCTCTCTCCTCTGTCCTTCCCCTCCACGAAGCTCCTCGGCGCAGGTCCCGGCCTCCCATCACCCCGCCGCCCGCCCCGCCCGGCGTGCCGCCTCCCGGTGGCGGTGGTTGGCGTAGTGGATGGCGCCGATGGCCTGGGCGAACTGGGCCACGGTGTGGTGGGGGTTTCCCTCCAGCTCCTGCATGAACCGGGTGTTGGCCAGCTCGTCGTCGGCCACCCCCAGCACCAGTGAGGGCTCGATCCGCCGCGCCCCCTCGAGCATGAGCGCGAAGCAGGGGCGGTGCTTCACCAGCCGCCCGAAGAGGATCCGCTCCCGGGCACGCGGCGCCAGGAGGAACTCGGTCTCCCGAAAGGCCACGGCCAGGAACTCGCCCATCTCCCGGAAGATGCGGTCCACCGCCGGCTCGCCGCCGCGCTCCGGGATGCGCATCAGGAACTCCAGGAACGGCTTGCGCAGGTCCTTCGGGGCGGTGGGGACCTTCAGCGAGTCGCCCTCCTCGACCAGGAATCCGCGCTCCCGGATCTCGCGCCAGAGCGCCGGGCTCTCCCGAGGAAGGTACTTGGCCGCCAGGCGGAAGACGCCGCTCTGGCTGGTGTACTTCTGGAGCGTGCCGGGCAGCCGGGTGTTGAAGTTGTTCACGCTCCGGGCATCGTCCGGCTCGAAGCGGCGCTCGGGGTAGCTCCCCAGGTCGATGACGCAGTTGTACACCTCGAGGGGGATGTCGGGGATGGCCCCGGCCTCGGTGACCCAGCCGGTGCCCAGCTCCGTTCCCAGGGTGTGGGCGAAGACCCCGCTCTCCACCGAGCGCGGATCGGCGGCCGCCGCCTCCACCGCGGCGGTGAAGGCGGCCATGGGCCCGTCGTTGACGATGCCCACCACGCCCTCGGACCCGACCCAGGCCCGGAGCTCCTCGTCGAGGTGCGAGAGCTTGCGGAACTCCCGCTCGTAGTCGATGGCCGGGTTCTCGCGGATGCCGCGGGTCTTGTAGACCTCGCCGCCCACGATCTTGTCCCGCACCACAACGTCCGGGAAGCAGAGCCCGATCCCGTCCAGCCGGAAGCCGGCCCCCGGGGCCCTGCGCTCCCCGGCCTCGACCGCCTGCGCGATGCGGGAGATCTCGGCGCCCGGCGCGAAGGCTGGCTCCAGGGCGTCGCCCAGCGCGGCCGCGGCGCCGGCGTCGGCGGCGCGGAGGGCCTCGAGCCGCATGAGCCGCGTCAGGACCACGATGGGGTGGATCAGCTGGTCGATGGCGGTGAAGGAGGCCGGGAACCAGTCGTACTCCATGAAGCGCACGACCTTGCCGCGCACCGCCAGCGCCAGCTTGATGTCGGTGCCGCCCACGTCGATGCCACACAGGATCTTGCGCTCGAGCCCCTGGACCGCGTCGCGGCACACCTCGAGGATGCCGCCCGCCGCCGCTGCCGCCGGCGCCGGGGGGGGCGGGGGTGCCGCGGGTGCGGCGCGGTCCAGGGTGCAGCGGAATCGGCGGCCCGGCGTGGCCCCGCGGCCGGAAAGCGACTCGATCATCCGCTCGGCCACGTTGATGGCCCGGCCATAGCCGCTCCGGTCGCGGCGGGAACGCTCCAGGCCGAACTCGCGCACGAAGGCGTCGGCGAGCAAGCCGAGCTCGGGCGGGTCGCCGGCCGCCTGGAGCCGGAGCTCCTCGCCGCCGATGGTGGAGACGATGTTGTAGAGGCTGGCCAGGAAGTACTCGATCGCCAGGCCCCTCTCCGGCTCGGCCAGCCCCTCGAAGCGGGGCAGGGTCAGATCGTAGGGACGGGGTGCGCCGTCGAGGTCGCGGAAGGTGCAGCGGACGGTGAACGAGGCGGCAGGGCCGAGCGCGGCGAAGCGCCGGCGCACCTCGCCGATGTAGACGGTCTCGCCCGCCTGGGCGGCGGTGACGAGCTCTCGGGTCGGTGCCTTCACGGTTCCTCCGGGTCGCGGCGGGGAAGGGGGTCACACCACGGAGAGGCCGCGCCCGACCAGGACGGCACGGAAGCCGGCCAGCTCCTGCTCGCTGTAGGAGGTGGTGCGGTCCGCCAGGGCGTGGTCCTTGCCCATGCGCCGGTACTTGGCCGCCGCCAGCGGGTTGAAGTTCATGAGCTCGACCGAGAGCGACCGGTCGAGGGAGGCGATGAGGTCGGCCACCGCGGCGAGGTTCTCTGGATCGGCGGTGAAGCCGGGGACGAGCGGCACCCGCAGCCGCAGCCGCTGGGCGGCGGCGCCGTCGAGGGTCCGCACCAGGCGGCGGAGGTTCTCGCGGATGGTCGAACCGTCCTGGCCGGTGGCGCGGGCGTGGCGCTCGGGGTCGGCCAGCTTCACGTCCACCAGGAACAGGTCGATGAGGGGGAGCAGGCTCTCCACCGTCTCCCAGGGCGCCTGCAGGGAGGTTTCCAGGGCGGTGTGGATGCCCAAGGCCTTGACGCCGCGGGCCACCTCGGCCACGAAGGGTGCCTGAAGGAGGGGGTCGCCGCCGGAGAAGGTCACCCCGCCGCCGGAGACGTCGTAGAAGACCCGGTCGGCGGAAAGCTGGTTCACCGCCTCGTCCACCTCCAGGTCGCGCCCGTCGAGCCCCAGGGCGTTGCGCGGGCAGGCGGTGAGGCAGTCGCCGCACAGGTCGCAGCGGGCGCGATCGAGCTTCCAGCCGGCCTCGCCCAGCGAGATGGCCCCGCGGGAGCAGGCCTTCACGCAGGTGCCGCAGGAGGCGCACAGGTTGGGGAAGTGCCAGAGGTGGATGGCGCCCTCGAGCCCCTCCGGGTTCTGGCACCAGGCGCAGCGCAGCGGGCATCCCTTGAGGAAGAGGGTGGTGCGGATGCCCGGCCCGTCGTGGACCGAGAAGCGCTGGACGTCGAACACCCGGCCCATCGGTCAGGCGTCCTCGAAGCTGGTGCGGGCGATGATCTCGTTCTGCAGTTCGGCGGCCAGCTCGGTGAAGTAGGCGGTGTAGCCGGCCACACGGATGGTCAGGTTCCGGTAGGCGTCCGGGTTCTTCTGGGCGGCGAGCAGGTCCTCCCTGCGGACCACGTTGAACTGGACGTGGTTGATGTGCAGCCGGACGAAGGCCCGCAGCATGGCGGCGAAGGCCTTGGCCCCGTCGGGCGTGCGGAAGGTGCTGGGGAGGAACTTCATGTTGAGCAGGGTGCCGTTGCTGCCGCGCCGCGAGTCGATCCGGGCCACCGACTGGAGCAGGGCGGTGGGGCCGCGCCGATCGCGCCCGTACACCGCCGACATGCCACCGTCGGCCAGCGGGGACCCGGGGAGCCGCCCGTCGGGGCCGGCCCCGACGTTGGCACCCATGGGGACGTGGGCACTGACGGTGTAGAGGCCGGTGTGGTAGCGACCGCCGCGGTAGTTCACCCGCCCCCGGAACTTGTCGGAGAAGTAGGCCACCCAGCGATCGCCCAGGCGGTCGACCCACTCCACGTCGTTGCCGTACTTGGGGGCCTTGTTGAGGAGGATCTGGCGGAGGTCCTCGTCCTGGGCGAAGCCGGTGCGCAGGGCCTGGAGCAGCCGCTCCCTGCTCACCACCTTCTGCCGGTAGACCAGCTCGTCGATGGCCGCCAGGCTGTCGGCCACGTTGGCCACCTGGATGGCCTGGATGCCGGAGAGGTTGTAGTGGGCGCCGCCGCGGGTGACGTCGAGCCCCTTCTCGAAGCAGTCGTCGATCACCGAGGAGAGGAGCGCGGTGGGGAGGAGCCGCTGGTGGATCTCCTCCACCTTCTCGCAGGCGGAGATCATCTTCTCGAAGAAGTAGTCGATCTGGGCAGCGAAGGCCTTCTCCACCTCGGCGTAGCCGGCGTGGTCGGTGAGGGTGCCGGTGTGCGGCCCGAGCTGGGCGCCGGTGAGCAGGCACTTGCCGTCGTTCAGGGCCAGCTCCAGCGCCTTGGGAAGGTTGAACATGGCCGCGTCGCTCCACCCCAGGTTGTTGCCTTGGGTGGTGAGCTCCACGCAGCCGACGATGGCGTAGTTCACCGCGTCGTGGTGGGTGATCCCCTGCGCCTCCAGGGCGGGGATGATGCTCTCGTCGTTGAACACCTGGGGCATACCGCTCCCCAGGCCGATAACCCGGGTGCACTCGTCGAGCAGCTCGTCGGGCGAGCGCTCGTGGACCCGGGCCGAGAGGTTGGGCTGGGGCAGGCCGAGGTGGGCCTGGGCCTGGAGGAAGAGGTAGCTGAGCTCGTTGGCGGTGTCGTTGCCGCGCTCGTCCTTGCCGCCCAGGGCCACGTTGAAGCCGATGGGGAAGCCGGCGAAGAAGGCGGCGCTGTGCGAGTTCCGCAGGTAGACGACCTGGTTGAACTTGAGCCAGAGGGCCTCGACCAGCTCCAGGGCCTGGGCCAGGTCGAGGCGGCCCGCCTCCAGGTCCTTCCTCAGATACGGATGGAGGTACTGATCGGCGCGCCCGGGTGAGAAGGAGGAGGCGTTCGACTCGAGGTGGAGGAGGACGAACAGGAACCAGAGCGACTGCAGGGCCTCGCGGAAGGTCTCGGCGCCGCGCACCGCCAGCTTCTCGCAGACGCGGGCGACCTCCCGGAGGTTGGCGGCCGTCGCCGGCTCGGCGCCGGCGGAGAGCTCCCGGGCCAGGGCGGCGTAGCGACGCAGGAAGTCGGAGGCCGCCTCCAGCACCAGGATGGCGCACTCGAAGAACTCGCGCTGCTCCGGCCTGGCGGCGGCGAGCCGCTCCTCGGCCTCGCGGCGCAGGCCGGCCGGCCCCAGGGCGATCCACTTGGCGGTGTCGGGGCAGATGTGGCCCTGGGCGTGGTCCTTCTGGTTGATCTTCACCACCCGTGCGATGGCGTCGAGCTCGGGGCCGTGCTCGCGGCGCAGCGTGTCCTCCAGGCTCCGACCCTTCCAGTAGGGGAGGATCCTCTCGCGGAAGGCGACCACGTCCTCCGGCCGGACCTGGAACTTGTCCTGGGGCCGCGTGGGCAGCCCCTCGATCTCCTTGTTGATCCAGGAGATGCCCGCCTCGGGGAAGACCACCCCGGCCCGAACGCCGCGGGTCCGGTTGCCGACGAGGAGCTCCTCGGGGTCGATCCCGATGGCGATCCGGCGCATGGCCTCGGCCAGGGCCAGCGCCCGCTTCCTGGGCGTGGAGGCGTCGGGGTTCCGCTGGTAGACCTCGGTGATGAGGAGGGCCTGCTCGAGCGAGAGGTAGCGTGGCTCGCCCAGCATCCGCTCCTTGAGGGCGCGGATGCGCGGGCTCTGCGGCAGGCCGGCGATGATCTCGTGCGCCGGGGTGGGGGAGGGACGGGCGGCGGCGGAGAGCGCGGTCATGAGGGAACCTCCACGGTGAGGAGGTTAGTCGCTCCCCCGTGGCAAAAGAACCGAGAGACGTCGCCAGAGGGTGGACGGGAGTGAACTGGCCCCCACCCCACCGGGGCCAGGGAGGAGCCCATCCCGGCCGGGGCGGGCGGGCCCTGGGAGCCTGCCGCCGTCGCTACTCGGCCGCGTTCTGCCGGCGGAACTCGCTCGGGGAGCAGCCGCTTTCCTTCTTGAAGACGCGGGAGAAGTACTTCACGTCCTCGAAGCCCACGCGTCCCGAGATGTCCTCCATGGTGAGCGCTCGCTGCAGGAGGAGCAGCTTGGCCTTCTCCACCCGCACCATGTTCCGGTAGTGCATGGGCGTGACTCCCATCTTCCGGCGGAAGATGCGGAACAGGTAGGACGGGCTCACGTAGGCGGTCTTGGCCAGCGCCTCCACCGGGAAGTCGTGGGCGTAGTTCTCGTGGATGTAGCTCAGGCAGCGCTCCACCTGGGTGTGGCTCTCGCTGGCTGGCTGGGCGAAGTGCTGCCGCAGCAGGAGGACCATGGTGCGCAGGTGGTTGGCGATGATCTCCGCCGCGAAGGGGCGGTTGCCGGTGAACTCCAGGTAGATGGTCTCGAACAGCTGGCGGAAGGATCCGCGGGCGTCGGGGAGCTTGATGGCGTGATCGTAAAGGCCGCAGGGTCCGAGGTCGGCCCACAGGCAGATGATCTCCTGGCGGTGGGCGAAGTCGAGGTGCTCGGTGTGGGCCAGTCCGGGCGGGTAGATGAGGACGTCGAACAGCGAGATGTCCAGGAGGTCCGCGCCGGCGTCGACGTTGGCCTTGCCCTCGATGAAGAAGATGAGCTCGAAGTAGGGGTGCGAGTGCTTCTCGAAGTTCCAGATCTGGCTCTTCCCGTCGAAGCGCTCGCAGAACTTCAGCTCGGCGCGCTCGAGGGAGATGGTCTCGAGGAAGGCGGGGATGGCGTCCGCGGCCATGCTCGACGCCATCCTAGCCCCTCTCCGGGTGAGGGGGCGCACGGGCCGGCCGCCCGGCGCCCCGTCTGGGGTCCGCGTCGACGCGATGGAGGACGCGCAGGGCATCGCCGCTCGCTACTTCGCGGCGCGCACAACCCGCACCAGCTGCTTGACGGCATCGGCCGACGAGCCGTCCGAGTTGAACGCCCTCGACACCACGACGTACACCGCCTCCTTGACGGATTCGGGCATCGCGTGGCCGTGGGCGAAGCTCCCCACCATGGTGTTGCTCTTGATCGCCATCTTGAGGTCAGCCATCGACTTCTTGCCACAGAGGTCGAACCTGGCGTCGGGCACGTCGGTGCGCGCCGGGATCGACCCCTTGATCAGGCTGAAGGCCTCCTGGAAGCTGGGATCCAGGATGGCGCTGGCGAGCTCGGTCTGCGCAACCAGCTGCTCCTCGCGGTTCTGCTGCCCTTGAGGTTCGACGAGCACCGCGCTCTTGGCGAAGGGCCATATCCTGCGCGGGTTGGACATCGCGAACTGGTCGGCGTTGAAGATGAAGTCGCCCTCGGTGCCCGGGTACTGGAAGCACAGGAAGTCGACGTTGGGCTGCATTCCGGCCTTGAGGAACTCTCCCTTGGCCCAGTCGCCCATGATCTGCATGGCGGCCTTCTTGTTGATGACCATGGCGGTGGCCGCGTCCCAGTCGCGGCCGGCGAAATCAGGGTCGACGAGCGTGCGGAGCTTCTTCATCTGTTCGAAGGCCTTCTCCATCGTCGGAGAGCCGAGGGCCTTCGCGTCGAGGTCGATCATGGCCTTGCGGTAGAAGTCGGGGCCGCCGGCGGACATGACCGCGCTATCGAAGAGCGTGGCCTCCTGCCAAGCCTGGCCGCCGTGTGCGAGCGGGATGTAGCCGGCCTGCCTGATCCTCGCGGAGATGGCCATGAGCTCATCGAAGGTCTTGGGCGGGGAGATCTTGAGCTCGTCGAAGATCGCCTTGTTCGCCCAGATCCAGTTGGTGCGGTGGATGTTCATCGGTGCGGCCACCCAGTGGCCCCGCCGGTCCTTCGAGAACCGCTGCAAGGGGGCCGGCACCACCCTGTCCCAGCCCTCCTTGGCGGCGACACCGGAGAGGTCGCCGAGCAGGCCCTCGTTTGCATAGTCCACGATGGTGAACCCGAGCATCTGCATGGCGTCGGGCGGGGTTCCGGCCGCCATGCGCGCGCGGAGCACGACGCGTGCTTGTCCGCCGCCGCCGCCGGCGATGGGGCTGCTCTTCCACGAATACCCGCGCTTCTGCATGTCCTCCTTCAACACGTTCAGCGCCGCGGCTTCGCTGCCCGAGGTCCACCAGTGGACCACTTCCACGGACCTCTCCACCGCCGCGGCCACGCCGATGCTGACGACGCCGGCCACGATCCCAGTCGTCCACCTGCGCAGCATTTCTCTTCTCCCTGGACTGAGCGCGACAAGGAGCGCGGACGCATCCGCCGATGGAGGCCCCCGGCAAACCTGCCCGGGCGGCGAGCGTCAGACGGTCTCGCGCTTCACCTTCTGGTTGAAGCAGTCGAGCCAGATGATGGAGACGATGACCGCGCCCTTGAGCAGCACCTGGTAATAGGAGGCGATGCCCAGCATGTTCATGACGTTGTCCAGCATGCCGAACACGAGCAGGCCTAGGCCGGACTGCGGGATGCCGCCGATGCCGCCGGCGAACGAGGTGCCGCCCACCACCACGCCACAGTTCACCACCAGCGCGGTGGTCTCGCCGTAGACGGGGGAGCCGGTGTTGAGCTTGGAGGAGAGGAGCACCCCGGCCAGCCCGGCGGCGGCCCCGCTGATCACGAAGGCCACCCACTTGGTGGCGACGACATTGATGCCCGAGTAGCGGGCCACGTCGTAGTCGCCGCCGATGGCGTAGAGGTTCCGGCCGAAGGCGGTGAAGCGCATGAGCAGGTAGCTGCCCACGAAGCACACCACCATGATGATCACCAGGTTCGGGACCCCGTGGAAGTCGCCGTTCCCGATCACCATGAAGGCCGGGTCCTTGGCGGGAATGGGGTGCGCGTCGGTGAGCTGCTGGGCGACACCGGTGAGGAGAAGGCCCGTGCCCAGGGTGATGATGAAGGGCTCGGTCTTCTGGTGCACCACCAGGAAGCCGTTCACGAACCCGACCACCGCCCCGAATCCCACCGCCATGAGGATGGCCGCCCACATGGGCATGACGTCGAGCAGCTTGATGGCCAAGATGCCGGAGACCACCAGGATCCCGCCGATGGAGAGGTCGCAGCCGCCGCTGATGATGGTGAGCGTGACCCCGAAAGCCAGGATGAGCAGGATCGAGGTGGAGTTCAGCATGTCCAGCAGGTTGTAGGCCGTGTAGAAGTCCGTGCGGGAGAAGATCATGCCCACCAGCATGATCAGGATGGCCGCGAAGGCCTTCTGCCGGGTGAGGATCTTGAGGAGCGAGCTCCAGACCGTCGTCGACCGGGTCGCCGTGGTGTTGATCGCAGTCGCGCTCATGGCGGTCGCTCCCTAGACCTGCTTGCGGTTGTCGAGCCAGATGGCGAAGACCAGGATGGCGCCCTTGACCGCGACCTGCAGGTAGGTGGAGACGTTGAGGAGGTCGAGGCAGTTGGACATGAGGGTGACGAGCAGCACCCCCATCACCGTGCGCAGCACGCTGCCCTTGCCGCCCTTGAGCGTGGTGCCGCCCACCACCACCGCCAGGATGGCGTTGGTCTCGTAGCCGGCGCCGATGACCGGAGCGGCGGTGGTGATGCGGGAGAAGAGCACGATGGCGCCCACGCCGGTCATGAAGCCGCACAGGGTGTAGAAGAGGACCAGCGAGCGCGAGACGTTGATGCCGGCCAGGCGGGCGGCGGTCATGTTGCCGCCGGTGAGGCGGATGGCCCGGCCCTCCACCGTCTTCTCCTGGAAGATCCAGAGCACGGCCAGGCAGCTGAGGAAGATCACGAAGGACACGGAGAGCGGGCCCAGCTTCCCGCCGCCGATGGTCTCGAACACCGCCTTGCTGGCCGAGATGTCCCAGAAGTGCATGGTGGCGCCGCCGCTGTAGAGCAGGGCCAGCGCCGAGAAGACGGTGCTCATGCCGAAGGTGAGGAACAGGGCCTCGGCCTGGGTCAGGGCGCCCGAGCTCAAGATGACGACGGCGTTCAAGAGGCCGCAGACCGCGCCGACCACCAGCCCGACGAGGAGCGCCGGCACCTGCCCGAGGGGCTGGATGAGGGAGATGGTGACCACCGCCACCAGGTTGATGGTCCCGGCCACCGACAGGTCGATGAAGCCGCCGATGATCACGAAGGTCATGCCCAGCGAGACCATGATCAGGGGCCCGAACTGGCGCTCGATGTTGACCAGGTTCGCCGGGAGCATGAACTTGGGCTCGACCACGGCGGTGATCACCACCAGCGCCGCGATCATCACCAGCACCAGGTAGTCCCGGAGGAACGAGGCCCCGGCCCTCCAGGCGCCCTCGGAGGCGACGCCCGCAGCGGCACCACCGGCTCCCACCGCACTGTTCGTTCCCTGCATGGTCGTGGCTCTCCTCTACGGAAGAGGGCTGCGCACCTTCGACGTTCGGTCCGTGGGTGGGGGCCAGGGCTGGGCGCCGGCTGCCACCCGCAGGCGGCGGGGCGCCATGGCTATGCGGCCCCCCGGCCCATGCCCAGCGCCGCGCTCATGATCTCGTCTGCGGTCGACTTCTCGGGCAACAGCTCCCCGGTGATCCGCCCCTCGAAGATGGTCAGCACCCGGTTGCTCATATTGAGCACCTCGGGGAGCTCCGAGGAGATGAGGATGATCGCCCCGCCGCTCTCGGCGATCCGCTTCATGAGCAGGTAGATCTCATACTTGGCGCCGACGTCGATGCCGCGGGTCGGCTCGTCCATGATGAAGATGCGGGGGGAGATCTCCAGCCAGCGCCCTACGATGCACTTCTGCTGGTTGCCGCCGGAGAGGTTGCGGGCGGCGGTCTTGGTCGAGGGGGTCTTGATCGCCAGCGCCTTGACATGCCTCGCCCCGATGCCCTTCTCGATCGACCTCCGGATGAACCCGAACCGGCTGAACTTCCGGAAGGCGGCCATGGAGATGTTGGCCTCCACCGAGAAGGGCAGCACCAGCCCCTGGAGTTTGCGGTCCTCGGGGATGAAGCCCAGGCCGGCGTCCTTGGCATCCCGGGGGTTCCTGATGCTGACCGGCTTGCCGTCGATCCGCACCTGGTGCCCCCGGACCTTGTCGGCGCCGAAGAGGGCGCGGACGATCTCGGTCCGGCCGGCGCCGACCAGCCCCACCAGCCCCAGGATCTCCCCCTGGTGCAGGGTGAAGGAGATGTCGTGCAGCTTGCGGGTGTTGATCCCCTTGACCTCGAGCAGCGGGGCTCCCACCGCCTGCGGGCGGGGGGGGTACTCGTTCTCGATGGTGCGCCCCACCATCTTGGTGATGAGCTCGTTGCGGGTGAACTCGCTCTTGGGCTTGGTATCGATGATCCGCCCGTCGCGCATGACGCTGACGACGTCGCAGAAGTCGAAGACCTCGGCCAGCTTGTGGCTGATGTAGATGATGGAGATGCCCTGCTCCTTGAGCTGGCGGATGATCTTGGCCAGCTCCACCAGCTCCTCGCCGGTGAGGGAGCTCGAAGGCTCGTCCATGATGATGAGCTTCGACTTGAAGGAGAGCGCCTTGGCGATCTCCACCATCTGCTTCTCCGAGACGGAGAGCTCGGAAACGAGCTTGGTGGTGGGGACCTTGCAGGCGATGCTGTCCAGGATCTCCCGGGCCTTGGCGTGGGTGCCGCGCATGCCCTGCATCTCCCGGAAGCGGCCCAGGAAGACGTTCTCGCCCACGCTCATCGTGTTCACCAGGTTGAGCTCCTGGTAGATGATGGCCAGCCCGCTCTGCATGGACTCGTGCGGCGTGGTGCGCTCGATGGTCTGCCCGTCGAAGACGACGGTCCCGCTGTCCTTCTCGTAGACGCCGGAGAGGATCTTCATCAGCGTCGACTTGCCGGCTCCGTTCTCGCCGACCAGGCCGTGCACGGTGCCCCGCCGCACGTCGATCGACACCCCGTCCAGCGCCCGGACCCCCGGGAACGACTTGCTCACGTCCCTGATCGAGAGGATGACGCCCGAGCCAGGAGCTTCCATGGTCCCACCCTCGGTGAACCGGATCGAAGACGGCTCGCTCCGCCAGAGAGGCGGAGCGAGCCTATCAAGATGGAACGCTTCTTACCACTCGGGCGGTTCGAACGTCTTGACCGAGTCCTTGTCGATGACGGCCAGCGGGACCCAGTTGATGGGCTGGACCTTCTTGCCCGCCAGGACGTCGCGGGCCAGGCCCAGGTCGGTCTTGGTCATGAGCACGAAGTCCTGGGCGATGGAGACGGCCTGCTCGCCGTTCTTCACCTGGACGTAGCCGGCCCGGTTGCCGTCCACGCCGACGATGAACAGGCCGGACATGTTGGCGGCCTTGGCGGCCTGGATCACGCCGGTGGCGCCGTTGTCCCAGTGGACGAACACGCCCTGGATGTCCTTG
>Ga0335069_10007329_pt1 | contig 15943 bp, 21 predicted proteins | sample Lox_Sample_11_FD_206714 | JGI IMG/M metagenome (GOLD analysis project Ga0335069, IMG submission 206714) | Soil microbial communities from Loxahatchee National Wildlife Refuge, Florida, United States - Lox_Sample_1.1 | ecosystem: Environmental > Terrestrial > Soil > Wetlands | place: USA... | reverse complement strand
CTCGCGGGCCTGCCGCCGTACGAGCGGCCGATGAACATGATGTTCCAGAGCTATGCGCTCTTCCCGCATCTCTCGGTGTGGGAGAACGTCGCGTTCGGCCTGCGCCGCGCGCGCGTGCCGGCGCCCGAGCTGAAGGAACGCGTCGAGTCGATGCTGCGCCTCGTGCAGCTCGAGGCCTATGCGCGGCGCAAGCCGCACCAGCTCTCCGGCGGCCAGCAGCAACGCGTGGCGCTCGCGCGCAGCCTCGCCAAGAAGCCGCAGTTGCTGCTCCTCGACGAGCCGCTCGGCGCGCTCGACAAGAAGCTGCGCGAGGAGACGCAGCTCGAGCTGTCGCGCATCATCGAGGACGTCAGCGTGACCTGCGTGATGGTCACGCACGACCAGGAAGAGGCGATGACGATGGCCTCGCGCATCGGCGTCATGAGCCAGGGCCGCCTGCTGCAGGTCGGCGCCCCAGCCGAGATCTACGAGACGCCTGCGAACCGGTTCGTCGCCGACTTCATCGGCAACGTGAACCTGCTCGACGGCAAGGTCGTGGAAGACGAGCCCGGACATGTCGTCGTCGAGTGCGCCGACATGCGGCACTGGATCGGCCATGGCATCACCGGCACCTTGAACATGCCCGTCACGGTCGCGCTGCGGCCCGAGAAGATCCGCATCTCCGCCGAGCCGCCGCACGACGACGAAGGTGTCGGCGCGCCCTTCAACCGGGTGCGCGGAACGGTAAAGGACCTCGCCTACTTCGGCAGCTACACCGTCTATCACCTCGCGCTGCCGAGCGGCGGGGTGCTGAAGGTGAGCCAGTCCAACGTCGAGCGCGAGACCAGCGGCCATCTCGCCTGGGGAGACAACGCCTGGGCGACCTGGTCGCCGCAGTCGCCCGTGGTGCTCACCTCATGAGCGACGACGCGGAGCGCCCGGCCGCTGATCGCGCACGCGCGGTGCGCACCCGCGTGCTGGGCGGGCGCACGCTCGTGGCCGGCATCCCGTTCGTCTGGCTGCTCGTCTTCTTTCTGCTGCCCTTTCTCGTCATCCTGAAGATCAGCGTCTCGGAGATGGACGTGGCCGCGGTGAAGGACCTCGTCACGTGGCAGAACGGCCGCCTCGCGTTCGATCTGCACGTGGGCAACTACGCGACGCTGGTCACCGACGACCTGTATTTCCTGACGTATGTCGCAAGCCTCAAGTACGCGGCCGTGACGACGGTGCTGTGCCTGGCCATCGGATACCCGTTCGCCTACTTCATGGCGCGCGCTCGAGCCACCGTACAGCCCGCCCTGCTGCTGCTCGTGATGCTGCCCTTCTGGACGTCGTTCCTGCTGCGCGTCTACGCGTGGAAGGGCATGTTGCTCCAGCACGGGTGGGCCGCGGACCTGATCGAGGCGCTGGGACTCGATCGCGCGCTCGCCGCCGCAGGCCTCATCCCCGGCCCCGGCCAGCTCATGAACACGCCGTTCTCGCTCGTCCTCGGCATGACGTACACCTATCTGCCGTTCATGATCTTGCCGCTCTATTCCACCTTGTCGAAGATGGACTTGCGGCTGCTCGAGGCCGCGGCCGACCTGGGTGCGAGCGCCTGGGTCGCGTTCTGGACCATCACCGTGCCGCTGTCGCGCGCCGGCATCGTGGCGGGCTCGATGCTCGTGTTCATCCCGTGCGTCGGCGAGTACGTGATCCCGGAGCTGCTGGGCGGGCCGCAGACGCAGATGATCGGCCGCACGCTCTGGGACGAGTTCTTCAGCAACAACGACTGGCCAATGGCCTGCACTGTCGCCGTGACGATGATCCTCCTCATCATCGTGCCGGTCGCGATCTTCAGCCGCTATCGAGCCGAGGCGACGGAGCGGCCCGCATGAGCGAGGTGGCGCGGCGCTTCTTCGCGCGCGCGTGGCTGGTGCTGGGCTACGCGTTCCTCTACGTGCCGATCGTGGCGCTGGTGCTGTACTCATTCAATGACTCGAGCGTGCCCAACGTGTGGCACGGGTTCACGCTCAGGTGGTACGGGGCGCTCGCGTCCGATGACGAGCTGCTCGGCGGGCTGTGGCTCTCGCTCAAGGTCGCCTTCGTGACCGCCTGCTCCTCGGTCGTGCTCGGCACCCTGGCGGCGTTCGCGCTGGTCCGTTACCGCCGCTTCTTCGGCCGGACCCTGTTCGCAGGCATGGTCGCCGCGCCGCTCGTGATGCCCGAGGTCATCATCGGGCTCTCGCTGCTCCTGATGCTGGTCTCGGCCCAGCGCATCTTCGGCGTGCCCGAGCGCGGCATGCTCACCATCTGGCTCGGCCATCTGCTGCTGGGTCTCGCGTACGCGACGGTCGTCGTGCAGGCGCGGCTCTCGACGCTGAACGTGCAGCTCGAGGAGGCCGCGATGGACCTCGGCGCGCACCCGTGGCAGGTCTTCCACCTGGTCACGCTGCCCCTGATCGCACAGGCGCTCCTCTCCGCGTGGCTGCTCACGTTCACGCTGTCGCTCGACGACGTCGTCCTGTCGGCGTTCCTCTCCGGGCCCGGCGCCACGACGATGCCGCTCGTGATCTTCTCGCGCGCGCGGCTCGGTCTCAACCCGACCGTGAACGCCGTCGCGACGCTGATCGTGCTCGTCGTCTCGATCGGCGTGCTCGCGGCGAGCATCATCGTCGCGCGCCAGGAGCGCCAGCGGGCGCGCGACCTCGCCGCTGCCGCGCGCGCATGACGGCCTCGGGCAGCGACGGCGCGCGGCGCGTGCCGTGGACGGCCTATGCATGCCTCGGCGCCAGCATGGCGGTCGTCGGCAGCTACGTCGGCCTGTCGAAGGTGCTCGTCGCGGTGTTTCCCGTGTTCCTCCTCGCCTGGCTGCGCTTCGGCATCTCGGCCGTCGCGATGACGAGCTGGCTGCGCGCCGAGCGCGGTTCGGCTCCGCTCACGGCGCGCGACCATCGCCTGCTGTTCGTCGAATCGTTCTTCGGCAATTTCCTTTTCTCCATCTGCATGCTGTTCGGCGTGGCGTGGAGCTCCGCGCTGGCGGCGGGCGTGATCATGGGCGCCCTTCCCGCCGTCGTCGCCGTGCTGTCGCGCGTCGTGCTCGGCGAGCGCATTGCACCTCGCACCGCCGCTGGCATCGCGTGCGCGGTCGCGGGCATCGTCCTCGTCTCGCTCGAGCGCCACGCGGGCCAGGGAGGCGGCACGCTGTGGGGCAATGCGCTGCTGTTCGGCGCCGTGTGCTGCGAAGCGACCTACGTCGTCATCGGCAAGCTGCTCGCAGGCCGCATCGGCGCGAAGCGCATCAGCGCGCTCATCAACCTCTGGGGATTCGCGCTCGTGACGCCCCTCGGTCTCTGGCAGGCGTCGGCGTTCGATTTCGCCTCCGTGCACACGGCCTCGTGGGCATTGCTGGTCGGCTACTCGATCGCGGCGAGCATGCTGACGGTCTGGCTCTGGATGACGGGCCTGCGGCACGTGCCGGCCTCGTCGGCCGGCGCGTACACGGTCCTGCTGCCCATGAGCGCGGCCGCCATGGGCCTGGTCTTTCTCGGCGAGCGGTTCAGCGCCGGCCTCGCGTTCGCGTTCGCGCTCGCGCTCGCCGGGATCCTGCTCGCGACGTGGCCCGTGCGCAGAGCGCCGCTGCCCTGATCAGCGCTTGCGTGCGAGCGTCACGCCGTCGCCGACCGGCAGCATCGCCAGATCGATGCGGTCGTCGCGCATCAGCTTGTCGTTCAGCGCCTGCAGGGCCCGCGTGTCGGCGTCGGTCGCGGGACGCGCCACGGCGCCGCCCCACAGCACGTTGTCGATGGCGATCAGGCCTCCGGGACGCAACAGCTGCAGGCAGCGCTCGTAGTAGGCGTCGTAGCCGCTCTTGTCGGCGTCGATGAATGCGAAGTCGTAGGCCCCCGCCTGGCCGCGTGCGAGCCGTGCGTCGAGCGTCTCGCGCGCCGGCGCGAGCACGAGCTCGATCTTGTCCTCGACACCGGCCTCGCGCCAGAACGGACGCCCCACGCGCGTGTATTCATCGCTGACGTCGCACGCCAGCACCCGGCCATCCGCAGGCAACGCGAGCGCGACGGTCAGTGCGCTGTAGCCTGTGAAGACCCCGACTTCGATCGTGCGCCGCGCGCCGAGCAGGCGCACGAGCATGGCGAGCAAGGCGCCCTGGTCGGGGCCGATCTGCATGCCCGCGTGCGGATGTGCGCGCGTCGCTTCGCGCAAGCGCACCTGCGCGGGATGCTCGCGCGCGCCGTGGGCCACGAGATAGTCGAGCAGGGTCGCGTCGAGCGAGAGCGTGCGGTTGGCCATGGTCGGTGCAGAAGCGAAGATGTTGCGATGATGCCGCGGGGCTCAGGCCTGCGCCGCGACGGTCGCTGCGCGGGCCGCCCGCGCCTGCGCGGTGCGCGCGAGTCGCGACACTGCCGCCGGTGGTTGGCCGCGCAGGCTCGGATCGGACCAGACCTGACGCCAGGCGCGGGCACCCGGTTGGCCATGCCGCAGCCCCACCATGTGACGGGATGCATGCGTCCACGGCTCGCCTGCGCGCACGAGGCCTTCCATGTACACGACCATCGCGGCCTCGACGTCGTCGGGATCGAGGTCGCTGTGCGGCGCGCCGAGGAAGCGCGCGTCCCACGACGCGAGCGACCACGGCCGGTGGTACGCATCACGGCCGATCATGGCGCCGTCGAATCGTTGCAGGTGCGCCGCGACCGCCGCATCGCCTGAGATGCCCCCATTGACGACGAACGTGCGTTCCGGGAAGTCGTGCTTGAGGCGTGCCACCACGTCGGGACGCAGCGGGGGAACTTCCCGGTTCTCCTTGGGGCTTAGCCCCTTGAGCCAGGCGTTGCGCGCATGCACGATGAAAACGTCGCAGCCGGCGTCGACGAGGGCGCCGACGAAATCGCGCACGAAGCCGTAGTGCTCGTCGTGGTCGAGCCCGATGCGGTGCTTGACCGTGACGGGAACGTGGACCGCATCGCGCATCGCCCGCACGCAGTCGGCGACGAGTGCGGGCTCGGCCATGAGGCAGGCCCCGAACGAGCCGCGCTGCACCCGCTCGCTGGGGCAGCCGCAGTTCAGGTTGATTTCGTCGTAGCCCCAGCGCACGCCCAGGCCCGCGCAGGCCGCCAGTTCATCGGGCTCGCTGCCACCGAGCTGCAGCGCGACCGGGTGCTCGGCCGCATCGAAGTCAAGGTGGCGCGCCACGTCGCCGCGCAGCAGCGCACCCGTGGTCACCATCTCCGTGTAGAGACGAGCGCGACTGGAGAGGAGCCGGTGGAAGTAGCGGCAGTGTCGATCGGTCCAGTCCATCATCGGCGCCACAGATAGACGCCATGCGCTAAATGACTGTCGATGTTGAACTTCTTTCACTTCGTTTGTAACCTTTTAGCCCCGTGTGCACAAAACAGTGCACACGAGATGCACACGGCGGATATGATTGGTGTCGATCCAGTACATCTCTGGGTGCACACGGTTCGCACACGCCCGTGTGCACGGCGTGTGCACAAGGGGGAGCATGCCGACGATCACCAAGCTGCCGAGCGGCAAGTATCGCGCGCAGGTCCGCATAGGCGGCGTCTACCGCGGCGCGACCTTCGGCACCAAGCGCGAAGCGCGCGACTGGGCCACGATTGTCGAGGGCCAGGCCCACCATGTCGCGGCGAGCGGGTTCGCGCCGCCGCCGAAGGACGCGACGCTCGCTGACCTGATCGACAAGTACCTCGAAACGGTCGCCACGCACCCAGGCAAGACGAAGGCTGCGACGCTCACGATGTTTAAGCGCGACGCGCTCGGGAAGGTGTCGCTCTCTGCCCTGTCAGCGATGGTGCTGGCCGACTTCGTCGACCGCCGGCTCGCCCAGGGGGCCGGCGGAGTCACAGTCGCAGCCGACCTGTCGTTCCTGTCCGCGGTGCTCAAGTGGGCGCGCCACGCCCGGCGATGGGACTTGCCGGCGCACTTGCCTGCCGATGCCCGCGCAAGCCTCGTGCATCGTCGCGTGAGCACGCGAAGCCGCGAGCGCGACCGCGAGCCCACCCCGGAGGAGCTCGCGCGCCTGTACGCGCACTGGCAGGCCTGTCGGCGCCAGCGGATCGACATGGAGACGCTGTGCCGATTCGCCCTCGCCTCCGGCATGCGACAGGACGAGATCTGCCGCATCGAGGTCGATGACGTCGACCGTGCTGCTCGCACCGTCGTTATCCGCGATCGAAAGGACCCGCGCGTCAAGCAGGGCAACGATCAAGTCGTCCCTTTGCTCCCCGACGCCTGGGCGATCGTCGCGCCGCTGCTCGACGGCCGCGCCGGCGAGCGCATCTTCGGCGACCTGCGCACGGCGTCCGTGTCCACCGCCTTCACGCGCGCCTGCCAGCAGCTCGGCATCGTCGACCTGCACTTCCACGACCTGCGGCACGCAGCGACGGCGCAGTTTTTCCGCATGGGGCTCGACATCCCTCGCGTCGCGCTGCTGACCGGGCACAAGACCTGGCAGCAGCTGCGCCGCTACACCGACATCAAACCGTCCGACGTGCATGAGGCCGTCGCGCGGCACACCACCGAGCGCACGAACCTCGTGCCGCTGCGAAATCGCCGTGCCAAGGGCTCCCGCTGATGGACGCGCGCCGTCGTGCTCCGGTTGATCCGTTCGGGCTTGGCGTAGACAGCTACAACCGAATGTCGACGGTACTCGGCAATTTCGGGCGCCTGGATGCTCTCGACTGGTTCCGGCAGCTCGGCGACGCATGGTCCGCATGCGACAACATCGCACGATCGCGCTCGGTGCTGCGCGAGCTGCTGTCCTCAGCGACTCGCGCCGAGTTGGACGCGATGATGAAGGCCGACGAGCGCGCTGCTCTCGCGGCTCTCCCAGAGCGATTTGAGGTGTGGCGCGGCTGCTATGCCATCAACCGGCGCGGCCTATCGTGGACCTTGGACAGATCAGTCGCCGAGGGGATCGTGGCGCTGAACCGATACCGGCGTCTCGGTGAGGTGCCGATTCTTCGGCACGGCTACGTGAGGAGAGATCGCGTCGTCCTGAAGCTGGACCGGCGTGAGTCGGAGGTCATCGCTCCGCGCGTGTTTCGCATCACCGAGTCACGCCTGCAGGTTCGGGGAGGGCGCACGCCGCCGGCATAGCGGCAAGAGAGCAGTCGGGGCCGGAGGGTGCGTCAACACCGACCGACCCCTAACCCACAACGATGGAAGGACCCCATCGATGAAGGCTAAGACCATTTTCACATGCTGGGCCACACTGCCCGACGGGCGCGTGAAGCGCCTCACCGTCAACGCGCACTCGCAGGATGGCGCCCTGGCCACTGCGTTCGCGCTCGCGCCGACCTCGACCGCGATGAGCTGCAGGCTCGAGTGCGACCAGCCGCCGCGCGATGCTCTCGCGCTGCTCGATCGTCGCGCCACTCCGAGGGCGCGAGCATGAGCCGGCCCGAGCCCATCCTCGGGCGCCTGCAGGCCCTCGAGATCACGCTGCTCGACGCTGCGACGCGCCTGCGCGGACTGCAGGGCATCTGCGAGGACGCCGTCACCGGCCTTTTCGCGGACTTCGGCACCGACCGCGAGGTCATCTACGCGATGATCGATGCGCTGCGCGAGGAGGTCTCGATGGCCGAGGCTGCACACGATCGCATCGCGCGACTGCGCGAGTCGCTCGCCGCAGCGGCCGCAATGCCCACCATGACTCTGGCCCGGAGAAACGCATGACGACCCCTGTACTCAACGACGACGCCAGGCGTGTGGTCGTCGGCGCCCTCGAAGCGGCCTTCGACGAGCTCGACGAGAACGTCCGCACGCTCGAGGCCCTCGCGGACTCGGTGAAGTTGCTCGCCCGCCGGGGCGGGCACGAGGACATCGAGCAACTTGCCAAGATGCTGCGCGAGGCAGCTTTCTTCGTGCGGGACGTCCAGGACGGCCGCAACGGTCAGCTGCTCGAGGCCCTCGGCATCAGCTGCGACGACTACCTCAAGGCGCGCCAGGGCGCCGATCAAGAGTAGGAGCCGGGGCCGTGCCGCGACAGCGCCGCGAGGACGCACCAAGTCGCGCCCCTGTGGCGCGCGATCGCCCCAGGGCTGACCCTCCGACGCCGATCCCCGCAGCGCGCGCACGGCGCGCTTCAGCGCCAATACCGACCAAGGCGGCCGACGACGCCCGAGCGCGCAGCGACGCGATCGGCTACTGGCTTGAGGAGGACATGCCGCCCGCTATCGATGGTGTGCTGCGTTCGCACGGCGTCGATCCGAAGCAATTCGCGGTCTGGTTCGGTCCGAAGCTCGGGCACTACCGTGGCATGGCGGCAGCTGCGGCCGCCAGAGCAACGGCGAGCGAGGATCTCGCGATGCTCCGCGGCCTCGCCAGCGTCGGTGAGGCCGGGTCGACCCTCCTCTCTACGACGGGGCCAGCAGGACGCGCCGATGAGGAGCTCTTTTTGGAAGCGCACGCGGCCGGCGTCGACTGGCATGCGCTCCGAGCTCGACTCGTGCAAGACCTGATGACGCTACGCGTCGTTGCATCTCGAGCGGCCGCGAAGCGGGAGAGCGCGCCCGCGCAGAAGCCCGGCGCGAAGCTGCTGGCCCGTCGCGACGAGCTACTCCTGAGCGTCTACCAGCGGTTGCGCGGCCCCGCCACTGGCGCAAAGCCCATGAAGGCCGCCGTCGCGTACGCCCTGATCGAGCAGATCATGATCCTCTGTCAGGTGGAGGTCGGACGAGAGAACGCCATCGAGAAGGCGATCAAAAAGGCCCGGACGAAGGGAAAGAATAGACGCGACTGAGGCCTCGATTCTTCCCCCCGAAATCGATGGAGAGTTACCGACCGCTCTCCTAGAGTGCCCCTCGTAGAAACCGAATGAGGGGCCCATGGCAAACGATGATCAGGGCGACCGCCTTCAGCGGCTGACGGACCCGGCAACGGCGGTCCGCCGCGAACTGGCGAACGCACTCGATTGCGCGATTGAGGAGGACCTCGAGGTCCTCGCCGGCATCACGCCGGGCACCAGCCTCAGCTGGCGGAAACGCGGCGTCGGACCGCCGTACGCGATGCTCGGCAATGAGCCGCTCTACCCGCGCAAACAGCTGGCGGAGTTCGTGCTGCGTCGAGTGCGTGAGCGGGCCAATCGGCTGCCCCCGAAGGACACGCTGTGAGCACCAAGGTGCGCGCCCTGCGGCCGCAGGACGAGGCCGCCATCGCCACGCCGTCGCGCAAATTCGAGCGCGGCCTGCAGGCGCGCGCGGCGCTGCTCGGGTGGGCCCTGCAGCCGCAGCCCGACGGCAGCTGGAGCGCCTCACGCTGGGGCCGCGTCCGCGAGTTCGGTGACGACGTGGAGCTCGTCGAGGCCTGGCTCGAGCGGCAGGAGGGGCGGCGGGCGTGAGCATCGAAGCGCTGCTGTGGGCCGTGCGCATGCGCGGGCTTGACCTCGCCGCCAAGGCGGTGCTGGTCGCTCTAGCAGATGTCGCTCGCGACAGGCTGGCCTTCCCGTCGGTCGACACGATCGCTGCGGCCACAGGGGCGCACCACACGACGGTTCCGCACGCGCTCAAGCGCCTCGAGGCAGCCGGCTTGATCGTGAGGACGGGCCAGCGCAGGGGACTCGGCGGCGCAACGGTCTACGCGCTCTCGCTGCCGCGCGACGACGCGGGAAGTTCGCCGGAAAACCGGGTGACTTCGGTCGATCAGGCTACGGACGGAAGTTCGCCGGAATTCCGGGCCACTTCAGATCCGAAGTTCCCCGGTTTTCCGTTGGAAGTGGCCCGGAATTCCGGTGACGAACCTATTGAACCTAATACAAGAAAGAAAAAAAACACGCGCACGCGCGTGTCCGTCTCGAAGTTCTTCACTGACATCCAGCCTCAGCTGCTGGCCGACTGGCAAGCAGTTCGGAAGGCCAAGCGCGCAGGTCCCTTCAGCGCAACGCTCGAGACCCATCTCCGCCGCGAGGCCGCCAAGGCCGGCGTGACACCGGCGCAGGCGATCGAGCACTGCGTGGCGAAGGGCTGGGGTGGCTTCGAGGCCCGTTACCTGCTCGATCGAGGGAAGCCGCGAGCGCAGCAATCGTTCGCGTCGATGGACTACGCCAAGGAGGTCGCCCGATGAACCTACGCAATCCGTGGGACGCGATGTCGCCCGAAGAGCGAGCGTGCAGGAACGCCGAGTTCGAAGCCGAGCGCCAGACCGAGCGCGCCCTCGAGGACGCACGCCGGCAGTCCCGCCGTATCGAGCTCTCAGGCCTGATCGGCCGATATGCGTCGGCGACGTTCGACACGTTCCGCGCGACCCGCAAGGAGCAGCGCGCCGTCCTCCAGGCCTGCCGGCACTTCGTCGACACGTTCGAGCCTGGGCGATGGGGCGCGCCCTTGCTGATCGGGCCGCCGGGCACGGGCAAAACGCACCTCGCCAGCGCGATCGTCCACGCGCTCGTGTACGAGCAGCGCTGCCGCGCCACCATCACCACGGCGCGCGGGATCATCCAGCGCATGCGCGCCACCTGGCGCGACGGCGCGCACGAGTCGATGGAGGACGTGCACGACGCCCTGCTGCGGCCAGCGCTGCTAGTCGTCGATGAGCTCGACCTGGACACGGACGGCGAACGCGCCCTGCTGCTTGCGGCTATCGGCGCGCGCTACGTGGAAGAGCGCGCCACGATCGGCATCAGCAACCTGCCCCTGCCCGATCTGCAGCTCGCGGTCGGCGCGCGCACCCTCGACCGTCTGCTCGAGCAGGCCACGGTGCTCCGCTGCGACTGGCCCAGCTTTCGGAGGCCTGCGCAATGAGGGCCAAGCCTAAGCAGCCGCAGCCCGCCGTCGCGTGCGCCAACTGCAGGCGTGCACGAGAACGGCGCGCCGCTCCGTCAACGCCGCCAATTCCGAAGCGGGGGTCGCAATGAGCCAGTCGTGGATCGACCGCATCGCCGAGGCGCAGACGCTGCGCTTCGAGTGGATCGGCGGCCGGCGCTACGAACGCAGGCGCTACGGCAGCGAGTCGCGCCTCGTCGCTGCGACCTGCCGCGACTGTGGCGTCGCGCGCGGCAAGCTGCACGTTGTCGGCTGCACGGTCGAGCAGTGCGGGCGCTGCGGCGGTCAGGCCATCACCTGCAACTGCGACGAGCTCGAGGCGATCGCCGATGCGAGGGGCGCCGCATGACGCAGCAGATCGCGGCCAGGCCGCCGTGCGCGGGGATCGCGGAGAACCCCGCCGAGGGCGTCCGCTCGATGCGCGAGGTCGAGCCAGGGCGTTCGATCGCGGAGCTCGCGGCGGAGCTCAACCCGGCGCCGAGAAAGAACGCCGCCCTCGTCTGCCGCCTCAACGGCGAATGGCTCTCGCGCATGACCGCGGCTGAGCACGATCGGGTCGAGCTGCTCGAGCAACTGGGCCGCGAGGACGACGCCATCGCGTTCGAGGAGGAATGCTGCCGCGCAATGCGCGCCTGGCACGACGTCCGCGTCGAGAACGGCGACGTCGTCGAGTTCTTCGAGATGCCGGAAGGGAATGGCCTGCGAATCGTCGCCGGCGTTGCCCTCGCCCTTGTGGACTCCACGTTTCTGCACACAGGCTACCTCACGACCTTCGGCCTGGCGATGGCGGCCGGCGGCGTCATGGACCCCCACCTGATCCCAAAGGAACCCACATCATGTCCTTGCTGAACGTCGTCGTCGGCGACGCGCGCGTGCTGCTCGCCGTCGACACCGCCATCCGCTTCCCATCGTCTCGCACGTTCGACGAGCTCGGCGAGTCCGTCCCAGTCGCCGAACACGCCAGCAAGATGACCCTGCTGGTCGGCACGGGCGCAGTCCTAGCTGTGCTCGGCAGCCTCGCGATGCTGCACGACCTCGCGTATGAGCTGGTCCCGCTCGAAGGCAGCTTCGACCGCATGCGCGATGCGCTGCCCGGCACTGCGGAGCGGGTGTCGGCGCACCGGCAGGCCCGGGCTGACCGGCTCGGCGTCAACCCCTACGTTTTCGAGTCGGCGCACATCGTCTTAGCCGGCGAGTCGTCGCAGGGCCTGGGCGCGTGGGCCGTGACGCTCGAGGGCGGGAAGGCGTCGGCGCCGTTTTCGCTGGCCCCTTGGACGGCGCACCCGAGCTTGCCCGGCGAGCTCTACAGCCGCGCGCCGCAGACGCACGAGCAGGTGCTGGCGATCGCGCGCGACCAGGTGAAATGGGCGCGCGCGTTCAGGCCGAGCATCGCGGCCGGCGGCCGGCTCGTCATCGCGGAGATGACGCCTTGGCGCACCACGATCACGACGCACGACCTCGCCACACCGGTCGCGGTCGATCACCTCCCTCTCCACGCGGCCGAGCCGCAGCGTGCCGCCACCGCGGTCCACCCTTGAAAGGCAACCACGCCATGACCCGCTCAATCCTCGCTCTGCTCGGCCTGCGGCCGTCCGATGTCCCCGACGACGCCCGCGAGAAGGTCGATCGCTTCTCGCGCACGACCGTCGCAGCCTCGATCGTGGACCAGCTCAACCGAGAGGACGAGGCGAAGCGACGCGAGCTCGTACGGCAGCTCGAGGCCCTGCCGGCGCAACACGGCCCTCGCATCAATGCTGCGGTGGCGCGCTCAAGCGCTGCCCTGGCGGATTGCGACGAGGCGCAGGAGGCCTTCACGGCCAAGCGCGCGGCCTACCTGGCGGCGGAAGTTGAGCGTGTCGCCGCCGACGCCGGATTTCGAGAGGCGCATGCGCGTCTGGTGGCCGAATTGCGGCGCGCGTCGCATCCTCTCTTGAGAGACCTGGTCGTGGAATGCACTCGGGTAACGGACTGCGTCCGCGCGTCGTCCCGGCTTGAGACCACAACGACGCGTAAGCCCGATGGAAGGATCGCCCCAACGCTGCGTAGCAATCAGCCCGAGCTGCTCGCCGCGTGTGAAGCGATCGCGGCCATTCGCGCTGAGGCCGAGGATCGCATGCTGAAGGCGGAGCCCGTCGACGACATCGTCGCATTCGTCACGCGCGCTCTGGCGCAGCTGCGGCGTTTGGCCGCACCGTTTCAGATCGCTACCCGCGGGATCGATGCGGAAGGGAATCTCGAGCAGACCCCGACGCTGGCTCGCCAAGGCGTCGCGCTGCACTCGCGCGAGTTCAACGCCGCCGACGCGCGGGCGCTGGACCTGCTCCTGCACCACGAGGCCGGGCACGCGGTCGTCGCAGAGAAGCTCACCGGCGTGCGCGCCACGATCACCTACAAGATGTCTCGCCAGCCCGACCTGACGCTCCGCGGCGAGTGCCATAACGCACCCGTGTCGAGCGAGCGCGACCAGGCGCTCATCGCATCCGCCGGACCCGCGGCCGAGGCGCTCTTTGACGACCCGTACCTTCCCGAGCCATCACTGCTGAGGTCCATCGGGCGGCGCCTGTCCGGCAACGATCGCACCCTCGCCGGAGCGTTCCTTCACGACCCCGGGGTCATCAGGGAGGCGATTCGGCTCGTGCGCGCCCACTGGCCTGCCATTGAGGCGCGAGTGGCGATTGAGCGGCCGCGCTTCACTGCGCAGACGGCATCGCGGCAACCGGAGGCAACGACCCCGGCGCCGCGGCCGCTGGTGCGCACGGTCCCGACCGCCGCGACGGCCGAGGCCGTGCTCGACCTGCAGGCTCGCGCGGCCGCCGCGGCGACGCAGCTGCGCACGCTGCAGGCGGTCGGTGCCCGCCGGCCGCTGAGCGAGTCCGAGGGCAGCATGGCTTGGCTCGCGGCCTATCGTGTCCGCGCCATCCCGGGCTTGATCGCCCAGGAGCAGCGCCTCGCCGCGCTCGAGGCGGCGGATCTCGTCTGAGCCAAAGAGACCGGACCGTGCCGAACTGCGAGCCTATGCCCGAATTTGGCACGTAGGGATCTGTGCGGGAGGCGCTCAGTCATGTCCCTACGGTAATCCACGGCCAAGTAGCAGACGGTCGCAAGGGCCGCTTCCGAGGTGGCTTCCGGGCCTTGGCATGACCAGCCGGGATGGACGAATCGGGCAAACTGACCTTCAATTCGAGCACCGGTACATTCCGGTGTCGCAACTGCAGATCCGGCGTATGTGCATGATCAAGCGAAGAACTTCAGATGTGACGCAGATATCGTCGCGAGATATTGCGACATATGGGTCGTCTACTACTCGTTAGGCCTCGATGTCCACGCACAGCGCGATGCACAAGCACTACGGGATGCCGCTGTCCGAGTGGGTATCCCGCGTCCCCAATGAGCTCGCGGTCGACGCGGTGGGCCTTTGGCAAATCGCCTCCGTCCTCGAGCGGGAGTTCGGCCTTACCGGGGCCGAGCTAGAGGCGCAGGTTCGCGAATGCGTTTCGCGGGTGGTAGGGCACGGCGCCCTTCCGGTGCAGGGCGGCCCCGACCGGACTTGGATCGTGAGAGAAGATCTTGCGTATCCGCAAGACGCGGCGGTCGAGCAAGTCGTCCAGTACTGGAAGGGCCTAGGCCGAGAACCGACGGTTAGTGACGTCTGGTTTGTCTTGCCACGGTTTCTACGAGGAGTCGATGCCTTGTATCTTGATTCCACCGGTTCTCAGCGCGGTGCCGAAGGGTCAGACTAATGGTGGTGGAAGGCGGTGGGCAAGTGGGCAGAGCACCGCGCGGTGGGCAACGCGTAGCGTTGTCCACGGTAAGCCGGGGCGGTTCGATCGCAGATCGAACTGTCCACTTGTCCACCGCCCTCGCGCCTCGAAGGTTCGCGGTCGGTGCGCCAAACCCGATATGCCTATGAGCACGCAGCTCGCGGGTTAGCCTAAGGTCAACGCACCGGCCCGTTTCATCCAACCGTGTAGCCCGAACAGTTGTCGATCATGAACATGCATCTGCAAGGTGGGGTAGCGAAAGGTGGAGGCAGGTTCAACGCAGGCGTCGACGTCAGCAAGCATCATCTGGATGTTTGCGTCGGCAGTGACGTTCAGCGATGGCCCAACGAAGCCGACGGATGGAACGAGTTGACCGCGATGCTTCAGGCCTCCAACGTGGATCTCGTGGTGGTTGAGGCGACGGGCGGCTACGAGCGAGGCGTGGTGAGCACGATGCAGACGGCGGGCCTGGCCGTCGCTCGCGTCAACCCGCGGCAAGCGCGCGACTTCGCCAAGTCCATGGGCGTGCTGGCCAAGACCGACCAGGTCGACGCGAGGTGCCTGCGCGATTTTGCAGACGTGCTGGCACGCCACGAGAAGCGCGCTCAGTACGTCACGCCCATGCTCGACCCCGAGCGACAAGCCCTGGTCGAGTTGATGACGCGTCGACGCCAACTCGTGGACATGCGGGTGGCCGAGCACAACCGTCTCGAGCATGCTGGCAAGCACACGGCGCGCAGCATCAGCAGCGTCATCAAATTGCTGGACAAGCAGCTCGCAGCCATCGACGCGCACATCGACGAGCACATGGATCGTCACTTTAGGACGCAGCGAGAACTGCTCGACAGTGTCAAGGGCGTCGGTCCGGTCTCGATCCTGACGCTGACGGCGGCGCTGCCGGAGTTGGGTCGGCTGCGTCGAAGGCAGATCGCCAAGCTCGTCGGCGTGGCGCCATTGGCCGACGACTCGGGCGCGCGACAAGGCAAGCGACGGGCATGGGGCGGGCGTTCACAGGTGCGCGCAGTGCTGTACATGGCCGCGGTGGTCGCCATGCGTCACAACCCGGTGATCAAGGCGTTCTACGAGCGCCTGGTTGCCGCGGGCAAGCCCAAGAAGGTGGCGATCGTCGCCTGCATGCGCAAGCTGCTGACGATCTTGAATGCGATGCTGCGCGATCACCAAGCCTGGGATGCAGCAAGGCACCTAAATCTCGCCGTCAGGGGTTGACTTTGAAGACAGTTGCTAACCCCTCCATCGAGCGGACGAGCAGCAGCCGGCTTCGCCGTCTGGCGTCCGCGGCTCACGTCGCACTACAAGGGCTTCCCCAATTCGTCAAGCCATAGCGGTTCCTGATGCCTTTGCGAGTGACGACTGCGTCCTATTCGAGCGAGTGCGGACTGCCAAACTACAACCGGTCATGCTGCA
>Ga0335069_10007328_pt1 | contig 15944 bp, 6 predicted proteins | sample Lox_Sample_11_FD_206714 | JGI IMG/M metagenome (GOLD analysis project Ga0335069, IMG submission 206714) | Soil microbial communities from Loxahatchee National Wildlife Refuge, Florida, United States - Lox_Sample_1.1 | ecosystem: Environmental > Terrestrial > Soil > Wetlands | place: USA: Florida... | reverse complement strand
AGATTCTGGACGATCTCCGCTCCGGAGATGTGCGCGCGATCGGCGCCGCCACCCAGCGGAATTTCGACGGTCCCATCAAGACCATCATTCCCTGGGCAACGAATCTCTATACCGAAACCCTGATCCAGCAAGTCCGGACGGAATTCGGTGACGCGTTCTGGGGCTTCTGGATGCTGGGCGGCATGTCGGGCGGAGGCATGGGCTTCATCTTCGATCCCGCCATCAAGGCGGAAGCTCAGCAGCGGCTCGGACCCCTGATGCGGGAAGTAAGTGGAAGGCTCGCCGGGGGCGTTCCGTTCGCGATGGACCCGGTGGTATACGACTTCTCCATCAATGAGCGCGGGACCTTCGCCGAACTCTTATCAGGCGGCGCCGCCGTTCTGCCCGATGGCTATTACAACCTGATGCTGCCGGGAATCTTGCGCAAAGACCAGCGGCTGCTTACCCAGGGCGAACGATACGACCTCGAGCGATTCAGCCTCTCGTTTCACTCTGGTAAAGCGGTGCAGGAACGAACGCGGCATTTCCTCGATCGCCTGTTGCCGCAGGCGCACGCCATCGAAGAACGGACCGGGACGCTCGAAATCCTTCTGATGGAGAATGGCTTCGATCCTATCCAGCACGAACGGATCCAGGCGGAACTACGCGCGGGGCAAATCGGCCTTGCGAAGAACAGGCTTACCTCCTCGGTGCAAATCGAGGATGTCTCGGCTGCAAATGTCTTCGACGCGCGGCTGGAACTCGACGCGGAATATCGCCACTTGGGCCAAGCCGCCCTGGCGGCAGGCGAAGTCGCAGTGGTGACGCTTGCCGGCGGCGCCGGCAGCCGCTGGACCCACGGAGCGGGCGTAGTGAAGGCCCTGAGTCCCTTCTGCCGTCTCGCCGGGAAACACCGCACATTTCTTGAGGTACACCTGGCGAAGAGCAGACGCGCCGCCCGGCTTTCAGGACATCCTGTGCCGCACATCATCACTACCAGCTATCTGACGCACGAGCCGACCGACGAGCAATTGCGCCGGGAAGGAAACTACGGGTACGAGGGACCGCTGTGTCTCTCGCCCGGACGAAGCGTAGGACTGCGCCTCATTCCCATGGTGCGCGACCTTCGCTTTGCATGGGAAGAGACGCCGCAGCAGTTGCTCGACGCGCAGGCGCAGAAGGTGCGCGACAGTTCCCGCGCGGCGCTGATCGCGTGGGCGACCCAGTCGGGCGAGGGAAGCAATTACACCGACAATGTTCCCCTGCAATGCCTGCACCCCGTGGGTCATTGGTACGAAGTCCCGAACCTGTTTCGCAACGGCGTGCTGCAACAACTGCTTGCGTCGAATCCGAAGCTGCGTTACCTCATGGTGCACAACGTCGACACCATGGGCGCGGATCTCAATCCCGGAATTCTCGGCCTGCATATCGCTCGCGGCAAGACCATGACCGTGGAAGTGATCACGCGCCGCATTGAGGACCGCGGCGGCGGACTGGCTTGCATTGATGGGCGGGTGCGTCTCGTCGAAGGCATGGCGCTGCCCTCGGAAGAAACGGAATTCAAGCTTTCCTACTACAACTCCAATACCTTCTGGATCGATATCGATGCGTTGCTTCGCGTCTTCGTCCTGACCCGCGATGATCTTGCGAACGGAGACAGGGTGGCGGCCGCAGTTCGCGTGGTGGCCAACCGCATGCCCACCTATGTCACGCTGAAGGACGTCAAAAAGCGATGGGGCAAGGGCCAGGAGGATGTCTATCCCATCGCCCAGTTCGAAAAGCTCTGGGTCGATATGACAGCTCTGCCGCAGGTTTCCACAGAGTATGTTGTCGTGCCGCGTCGCCGCGGTCAGCAGTTGAAAGAACCCGCCCAACTGGACGGCTGGCTGCGCGACGGCTCCGCGGAATATGTGACCAGCCTGTGCGATTTTTCCAACGCGTGAGCGATGAAAGCAACAAACCCTCCGAATTGTCATCCTGAGCGAAGCGCCGCACGCCGGCGCGCAGTCGAAGGATCTGCGGTTGTTTTCCGCAGCCTCTCCGGCTGTGCACCCTTTACGATAGAGACGTGGCTCCCATGGCAGAGAAGAAGAATCTTTCCCCCGAAATCATCCTTCATATTTCCCAAATCCTGAACCTGCCCGTACGCGGCCTGGCAGCCGTGATCGAATTGCTGGACGACGGCGGCACAGTCCCTTTCATAGCGCGCTATCGCAAGGAAGCGACAGGCAATCTTGACGAAGTCCCGATCCGCGCCATCGAGCAGAAGCTTGCGTATTTTCGCGACCTTGCAGACCGGCGCGAAACCATCCTCGCGTCGATCGCGGAGCAGGGCAAGCTGACCGACGAACTCAAGGCGCGCATCGAAGCTGCTCTCGACAAGAACGAGCTGGAGGACCTCTACCTGCCATTCAAGCCGAAGCGCCGCACCAAGGCGACCATTGCCCGTGAAAAAGGCCTGGAGCCGCTGGCGCAATACTTATGGGGCCAGCAGCCGGCAGCGATCCCGCTCGCCGCGTTTGCCGCGGAGTTTGTGAATGAAGAGCGCGGCGTGTCCACGGTGGACGAAGCGCTTGAAGGCGCGCGCCACATCGTCGCCGAATGGATCAGCGAAGACGCCGAGGTTCGCAAGGCGCTGCGCAAACTCATGTTCGACGAAGGCGTGGTCGTCAGCCGCAAAATGACTGACGCCGTCGATGAGCAGGAAAAATTCCGGATGTATTACGACTACAGGGAGCCGGCCAAAACCATCCCGTCGCACCGCATGCTCGCCATCCGCCGCGGCGAGAGTGAGAACGTGCTCTATTTCCACATCGAGATCGAACCGGAGCGCGCCGTGTCGCCGATGCGCCGCCAGATTCTGCGTGCGCCAGGAGACTGGACTCCGCAACTTGAACTGGCCATCGACGACGCGTGGAAGCGCCTGCTGAATTCATCCATCCAGGCCGAAATCCGACTGGAGTTGAAGCGCCGCTCCGATGCCGAAGCCATCAAGGTGTTTCGCGACAATCTCTACAACGTCCTGCTCGCACCACCCGCCGGGCCCATCTTCGTTCTGGGCATCGACCCGGGACTGCGCACTGGCTGCAAGGTCGCTATTGTCGACGAGACCGGCAAGCTGCTCGAGCACGACGTGCTCTATCTGCACACCTCGAAACACGGCAACGAGCAGGCGGCCGCGAAACTCGAGCAGTTGTTGCGCCAATACAAGGTGCGCGCCATCGCCATCGGTAACGGCACTGCATCGCGCGAGACCGACGCTTTTGTGCGCGGATTCCTCCGCGACAAAGGCATCGATGACATCTTCTCCGTCACGGTGAGCGAGTCGGGCGCCAGCGTCTATTCGGCTTCGGACATTGCGCGCCAGGAGTTCCCCGATCTCGATCTCACGGTGCGAGGCGCCATTTCCATTGCACGCCGCCTGCAGGATCCTCTCTCCGAACTGGTCAAGGTCGATCCCAAGGCGATTGGTGTAGGCCAATATCAGCACGATGTCGATCAGCGCGAACTGGCCGAGTCGCTCGAGAATGTCGTCGAGAGCTGCGTGAACCGCGTCGGCGTGGATCTGAACACATCCTCATGGACGCTTCTGCGCCACGTGGCCGGCATTAATGAACGCACCGCTCTCAACATCGTGAGCTACCGTAATCAGAACGGAAGCTTCCGCTCCCGCGTGCAGGTACTGGAAGTGCCGGGCGTCGGGCCAAAGACTTTCGAGCAGGCCGCTGGCTTTCTGCGTATTCGAAACGGCGAGAATCCCCTCGATATGACGGCGGTGCATCCCGAGTCCTACCCGGTCGTCGAGCAGATAGCGAACTCATTGAACACGACGCTTACCGAGGTCATCCGCGCGCCGCAACTGCTCGAAAAGGTGGATCGCAGCAGGCTGTCCGCAGGGTCCTACACCATCGACGATATCCTGGCCGAGCTGCGCAAGCCGGGCCGCGATCCGCGCGAAAAGTTTGTCGCCCCCACTTTTCATGAAGGCGTGCGCGAACTTGCCGATGTGCAGCCGGGCATGGTGCTGGAAGGCGTGGTCACCAACGTGACGAAATTCGGGGCGTTCGTAGATATTGGCGTTCACCAGGACGGTCTGGTACACGTCAGCGAGCTCTCCAATCGCTTCATCAAGGATCCCGCGGAAGCCGTGAAAACCGGCCAGATTGTCAAAGTGAAGGTGTTGAGCGTCGATGTCAGATCGAAGCGCATTGGGCTCTCCATCAAAGCACTGCAGGCGCCGCAGCCGCGCGCGCCGCAGCCGGCGCCCAAACCGGAACCTACTTACCAGGAGAAACTCGCCGCGCTCTCGACGAAGTGGAAGGTGCGCACATAGGTATTTGACCGCATGTTTTTGTTCCAATCAGGGGTGCCCCAGGTCTCGAGTTTGAGACCTGGGGCTAGTACGCCGGCTGCTGCCCCCAGTAAGAGTAGGCTGAAGTACCTATGAACAACCTGACGTTGAGCCACAGCTCATGCAACGATAGCAACTGCCGTTGCGGACCATGATGGCTCCGCAGACGCCGCAACTGGGAGCATCGCCCATGTCGTACAGATCGCGCATCGCGTCCGATGCGTGGTAAATACCGCGGTCCTCCACCCCTCGGACGAAGACCTGTCCGTGGGGACCCTGGTCCTGCAGTTCAGGCCCGTGCGCGGACCCTTCAATTGGTGTAACCGACGCGGTGCTCTCGGGAGCGATGCCGCCCGCCGGAGCGGACGTTGACCCCATGACCGCACCGATGTTCGGTTGCGTGCTTACCTGGTTGAGCTTGCGCGCCACTTCCTCTGCCAGCTTTGCCAACTGCCCCTGCGAGATGCCGCTCTCGTCTTCCGGTTCCGTCTCGGGCAGGATCGTTGGCGGAGTGGGCAGCGACGCCGGCTGCGGAGCCAGGCCCGCAAACAACGTTAGCTGCTCGCCCGAGAGGAATCGCAGGTTGAGCCAGCGGAAGATGTAGTCCATCAGGCTCTTCGCGTAACCGATCTGCTCGTTCCCCGTCCAGCCCGAAGGTTCGAACCGTGTGTGCGCAAACTTCTCGCAAAGCACGCGCAGTGGAACGCCGTGCTGCAACGATAGCGATATCGCGGTGGCGAAGGAATCCATCATGCCTGACACAGTCGAGCCTTCCTTGGCCATCTTGATGAAGATCTCGCCCGGCTGGCCGGTGGGATACAAACCAACGGTGATGTAGCCCTCGTGGCCGGCAATGGAGAACTTGTGCGTCACTGAAGCCCGCTCTTCCGGCAGGCGATGGCGTACGGCGCGCGGCGGAGCATTCAGGTCCTGCGCGGCCGCCTTGGCTGCGGCATCAAACGCGGCCGACGCATTGAGCACCGGCACGGCATTGGCGTTCGCCAATTCGTCCAGAGTCTTCTGGAATGCGTTCGCAGCGGCGATCACCTGCTTGGCGCTGACCTCGAGTTTTTCCCCGATCCTGGCTTCGAGCGCCTTCACATCACCCTCGGCTGGTGCGCGGCCTACAGCCATCTGCGTGAGCACACGGCTGCCAACCATGTCGAGCGCCGAAGGCTCCTTCTTCGAATCCATGCTGGTGTTCAGCGGCTGCGTGCCCTTGGAACCGTCACGATAAATGGCCACCGCCTTGATGCCTTGCCGCCATGCTTCCGCGTACGCTTCGGCAATGTCATCCACACTCGCTTCCTGGGGCAGGTTCACGGTTTTCGAGATCGCGCCCGACAAAAATGGCTGCGCGGCCGCCATCATCTTGATATGGCCCATGTAGTGAATCGACCGCGTGCCCTTGGCCGGTTTGAAACTGCAGTCGAACACCGGCAAGTGCTCGGCCTTGATGCCTGGAGCCCCTTCAATGGTGCCGGTCGCGTCGATGTAGCTGACGATCGCATTCACCTGGTCATTGTTGTAGCCCAGCTTGAACAGCGCGGCAGGCACGGTGTTGTTCACGATCTTGATCATGCCGCCGCCCACAAGCTTTTTGTACTTCACCAGCGCCAGGTCGGGCTCGATGCCCGTCGTGTCGCAATCCATCATGAAGCCGATCGTGCCGGTCGGAGCCAGAACGGTGGTTTGCGAGTTGCGGTAGCCGTGGCGCTCACCCTGAACCAGCGCCATGTCCCAGCACTCGCGGCTCGCGTCGATCAGCGCATCCAGCTGCGGCACAACAAACGGTTCGCCGCTGCTCTTAGACTTGCCGATCTTGTTCACCTCGGCGCGATGCATGCGAATGACGTCGAGGAACGGCTCGCGGTTGACATAGAAACCCGGGCAGGCGCCTCCAGTGCGCTCCACGCCGGCGGTCAGCGGCGTTGCCGAGGCAATCGACGGGCAGGCTCCGGCCATCACCGCCGACTGCAGATAGGCCTGTCCGCACATGATCGCGGTCAGCGCCGCGGCAAGATCGCGCCCCGCAGCCGAGTCATACGGCAGCCCGAACGCCATTAGCAGTGCGCCCAGGTTCGCATAGCCCAGGCCCAGCGGCCGGTAATCATGCGAGTTCTTGGCAATGGACTCCGTCGGGTAACCGGAGTTGTCCACCAGGATCTCCATAGCCGTGATCACGATCGAAACCGCGTGACGATAAGCCGGAATGTCGAATGTCCCCGCCGGGGTGACAAACTTCAGCAGGTTGAAACTCGCCAGATTGCACGCCGAGTTGTCCAGGAACATGTATTCACTGCATGGATTGGATGCGTTGATGCGCGCCGTGTTCTTGCTCGTGTGCCAGCGGTTGATGGTGGTGTCGAACTGCATGCCAGGATCGCCGCACTCCCATGTGGACTTGGCGATCTTGTGCATGATGTCGCGGGCCTTGTACTTCTGCACCGGCTTGTGGTCCTTCACCGCGCGCGTCCAGAACTCGCCGTCGCTCTCGTAAGCGCGCATGAACTCATCGCTCACGCGGACGGAGTTGTTGGCGTTCTGGAAGAAGATCGACGAATAGGCTTCCGAGTCCGGACCGCTTCCGTCGTAGCCTGCGCGGATCAATGCGAAGGCCTTCGCCTCTTCTTTGGCCTTGCACTCAATGAAATCCACGATATCCGGGTGATCGACATTCAGGATCACCATCTTCGCCGCCCGGCGTGTCTTGCCACCCGACTTGATGACGCCCGCAAACGCATCAAATCCACGCATGAAGCTGAGCGGGCCTGAAGCCTCCCCTCCACCCGACAGCAGCTCTTTCGAGCCGCGGATCGGCGAAAGGTTCGTGCCCGTCCCCGAACCCCACTTGAACAGCATGCCTTCGGTCTTTGCCAGCGTCAGGATCGAGTCGAGGGAGTCTTCAACAGCATTGATAAAGCACGCCGAGCACTGGGGATTCCGATACCCCGTGACCGAGAACCGGACCCCGCCCGTCATCGGATCCCAGTGCCAGTTCTGCGCGTCGGAGTTGGGCTCCAGCCGGTCGCAGCCCACGTTGAACCACACCGGGGAGTTGAACGCCACCTTCTGCGTCAGCAGCATGTGCGCCAGTTCATCGTGGAAAATCGCCGCATCTTCGAGCGTGGCGAAATAGCCTCCCTTGATACCCCAGTCGCGCACCGTCTCGGCCACGCGGCCGACCAGTTGGCGCACACCGGTCTCGCGCTCGGGTGTACTCAACTGCCCGTGCAGGTACTTGGAGGCCACGATGTTGGTCGCTGTCATCGACCAGTCGATGGGCACCTCCACATCCTTCTGCTCGAAGATCGTATTTCCCTTGCTGTCAGTAATGGACGCGGTCCGGCGCTCCCACTGGACTTCGTCATAGGGAGACGCGCCGGCGGTTGAAAAGCGGCGGGAAAAGGTTAATCCGCCCTGCGGGGAAGACGCAGTGACAGATGCGGCAGAAGCATGGAAATGGGCCTCATTCATGGGATCTCCTCAATCGGCAAAAAATCCAATTCCGGTCCGTCACGCGGCCCGAAACGGGCGAGTCGAATCTGCGTGCTGTGATGCAACGGACGGAATAGGGGTGGCGCGATCTACCGCGAATCCTCTACTGCTGATGGGCTGCCGGCGACCGTTATAGTGCCGATGCTCATTGCAGTCCGTTTACAGCCGCAGATGGAAAAATACCGCTGTCTATGGTGCAAGTCAAGCTCAAACCACTATATGTAGTATTTTATTTGCGATTACCGGGGTAATACCACAAGCATTGGACTTTTGCTGTGGAAAGCGCCTCTCCGTTTCGCGGGGAGCGGTTTGCAGCCAGGATCTCCGCAAAACAGGGACCAGCCGAGCCAATTTGTACCCCCTTTCGCATGCCCAGAGTTCACCCTCCAAGGCTAGTCCCGGCGAACCCCATGAACAAGGCGCAGAAATGGTGCATTTCATGGATTCCCTCTTGTGCAAATGTGGGCAACTAGGGACAGATCCCTGGAACTTGCTGAAAATGGTTCCTTACCCTCAGTCAGACACACAGGCCCAGACCCGCTTCGCTTGCGCAAATTGGGGGGGTGGTAAACCGCGAACTCGCGGCCGGCTCGATTCGCACCGCCTCAGCCGGCTGATACGCTGGGCTGGTGACATCATCAGTTCAAAGTTCGCTTGGCTGGAAGCCGGTCGCCGCGCCGCGCCCCATCGTCATGCGCGGCCGCTACGTAACCCTCGAGCCCCTTGACGCCGATCGGCACACCGGCTCCATCTGGGAGGCCGTACGCGGCCATGACGAGCTGTGGAAATGGCTCTCCGACGGGCCGTGCGAATCTGAGGCCGCCCTGTACGGAGCTCTTGCCGATAAGCAGACCTCGACTAGTGCGGTTTTCCTGGCCATTGTTCCGGAAGGCCCCCAGCCGCCTTCGGCTCCCGGCTATCCGGCCGCAGCCGGCTACGCCAGCTACATGCGCATCGAGCCCGCCCACGGCGTGGTCGAAGTGGGCAATATCCTGCTATCCCCGCGCCTGCAGCGCACCCGGGCCGCCTCCGAAGCCATGTATCTCATGGCTCGCCATGTTTTCGATGACCTCGGCTACCGTCGCTACGAGTGGAAGTGCAACGCCCGGAACTTGCCCAGCCGGCGAGCGGCTTTGCGCCTCGGCTTTTCCTTCGAAGGAATATTCCGCCAGCACATGGTCGTCAAGGACCGCAATCGCGACACGGCCTGGTTCGCCATGCTCGATCACGAGTGGCCGGCGCGCAAACACGCCTTCGAGCAATGGCTCGATGAATCCAATTTCGACTCCCAGGGGCGGCAAAGAACGCGCCTGGGAGCCGGCCTCCTTGCGGAACAGGATCACGCTCGGGCGAAGTACCTGCCGGAAGCGGAACCCTTCAAGCAGGTACGGAATCAGAGTTGAGCCGAACTGTCAGTTCCCGCCCGATACAGGTTCGGTTGTGAGCACCAGCGGTTGCTGATCGGCCGCGGCAATCTTCTGGTAGTAGTCGCGAAGGGCGGGATACTCCTTCGGATCGAGCAGGACGAACGCTCGCGCGAAGATATGCTTCATGTCGATCACGCCGGGCGAAACCTGCGTCTTGACTACCAGGGCAGCATGGTCGGGCCATGGAAACTGAGCCGGCGCAGGAGCGCTCTGCACGCTGAACCCTGCAGGCAGGTGGTATATCACGTCGTCGATCACCTGTTCGGCATATTTCATGTCCACCGCCGATTCACGTTTCTCCTCGGACACAAACTGGGCGTGCGCCGCGCTGGAGAACAAAAACGCCGGCACGATCAGCCGCTTGCCCGTCACGCTTCCCAGCGGTCCCGAGACTTTCGCGGTTGCTGCGAGGTAACCATTCGACGTCTCCAGTCCCTCCAGTTTCTCCACGCTTGCGTTGATGCCCTGCGGCAACATCGATTTGAGTGCGGCAGTGAGTTGCAGCTTGACGTTCTCGACGTCCATGCCCAGCCCCAGTTGCCGCCAGTGCATTGCAGCGGGACCGTTCATGAGCACCTTGACCGTCCCCGTAACCGAACCGTCGGGCGATAGCGTCAAGTCCGCCGCGTGGGCCGTGATTGCATCCTTGGAAAGATTCGGAGGAGTGTAGGTCGGCACCTTCGATGCCTGGCTCAGTCCTCCCGCCAGGAGGTGCGTCCAGCTCAGTTGGCCGAAAGGACAAAACTTCTGGCCCGGATCGAGGTAGACATCTTTGCCATCCAGCTTCAGCAGAACCATGACCGAATCAAGCTGATAGAGGGATAGAAAATTCGGGTCGAAGATGCGCCGATTGCGATCCGCCACCTGCATCGCATAAGCTTCCAGCCCGGCCGCGCGCGCCAGGGCCAGGTAAAGCGCGGCGATCTGATCGGATGTGCCACCTTTTTCGTTCCAGATATCCTCAGCCTTCTTCAATTCGCGCTTCATGTGCATCTGCATCCGCTCGGCATCCGAGCGCGCTCGCGTGAAGTCCGTGTTCTCGAGCCCCTGCACTGCGTCATACAGCTTGCGTGCCTTCGCCTCGGGAGTGGACGCTCCGGCGGTCAGCTCGGCAGCCACTGACCGAAGCTTGTCGGTTGGAGATGCAAACTCATCGATCCCCTTCGACCAGCGCTTCTGTTCCCCGTCCCAGTAATCCGTGGCCGTGACGTACGGTGTCCAGTAGAACCGCACCCGGTAGCGCGTGGCATCCAGCGGCGGAGCATCCGCTTCCTCCCGAATCGGCGGAACGTTTTGAATATCCAGGGTGAAGTCCAGTTTGGGAGCCGGGGCCCTTGTCACCGTGAATCCGGGCGGCAGGTGTTGCGTAAACACGATATAGCTGGCTCTTTCCCCGTCCACGTAGTGCGTTATCAGCCCGCCAACCACGTTCCGTTCCAGGTCGTTGAGGGGGTTGTAATAGAAATGCGCCTTGTGGATGAAAATTTTCTGCTGGACATCCCATTCCGGAGTTTCCCACGCCAGCTGGGAACTTTCCAGGCTCGCCATCGCCTCCCTCTTGTCCGCTTCCCCAAGCTTGTCGAAGAAATGCATATCGGCGCCCGTCATCGGCCGCGTCCAGCGGTATTCGAGAATGCTGCCCACCGTTACGTTCGGCAGGTTGAAAACCAGCTTGTGCAGTAGGATCGCTCTTCGCTGCCCGGCCAGCAGATCGTCTTCCGAAAGGCTCAGCGGATAAATCGACCCGTCCGGATGGATCGTCCGGCCCTCAATGATCGGTTTCCCCTCGAAGCCCGGTATGTACGGAACTTCGACGGTCGCCCATTCCTTGCCCAGCTCGGTCAACACCTTGATGCGGGCGTAGCCGCTCGTGTAATGAGAAAAGTTATCAGTTGCCTCTTCGCGATAGAGACAGACCGCCGGCGCGCCGGGAGCCTTGGGATCGGAGGTCATCTGCAGCTCTTCTTGTGTCGGCTCCTGGAACTTCTGGGCCGTGCAGAGACGCGGGAGAACAGCTGAGCCGAGCAGAGCTATGACAAAGAGAGTACGACGCACTTTCATCGTTCCCTTTCAGACTCCGCGGCAGAGAAAGAAAAGGCCCTGCGCGCAGATCGTGACCGAGATGGAATTGGAATGCCACCGCATGATATCACCGGCGCGTGTTCTGCGCCATAAACACGGAGGGTCCTGCGCTGGGAACGCAAGGCCCTCGGTGCTGGATGCGCTGTTTGCGATCAATCTGCCGTGTCTATACGAACATTGGAGCCATCACAAAGGTAACCTTGCATAGCGGGTTGATGAGCCGGCACCACCCTGTCAGAAAAAACGCCGCCCGTTTCCAGGCGGCGTCTTCCTCAATTTGCGAGATGGGAGTCAGTTGCTTTCCTTGGTTTCAATCCTCATGCCATAGAACGATCTCCGCACGAAGAAAACCGACACCAGGAAGAATATGACCGCCAGCACGTGTGCGAGCAGCGGCTTGCCGGAACTGAGTGTCACGGCAAGCTCGACCGCAAGCAATCCGAACAAGGTGGTGAACTTGATGATCGGGTTCATTGCCACCGACGAGGTGTCCTTGAACGGATCGCCTACGGTGTCACCCACCACGGTCGCGTCGTGCAGAGGCGTCCCTTTCTGCTTCAGGTCGACCTCAACGACTTTCTTCGCATTGTCCCATGCACCGCCGGCATTCGCCATGAAGATGGCCTGGTACAGGCCGAAGATCGCAATCGAGATCAGGTAGCCGATAAAGTAGAACGGCTCAAAGAACGCAAACGCAAGCGTTGCAAAGAAGACGGCGAGGAAGATGTTGAACATTCCCCTCTGCGCGTAGCGCGTGCAGATCTCTACCACCTTCTTGCTGTCACTGACCGAGGCCTTCTCCACGCCTTCCAGTTTGATGTTCCTCTTGATGAACTCGACCGCGCGGTAAGCGCCGGTGCTGACCGCCTGCGTGGAAGCGCCGGTAAACCAGTAGATCATTGCCCCGCCAGTGATCAGCCCGAGCATGAAGGGTGCGTGCAGGAGTGAAAGGTTCTGTACGTTGTGGGTCAGTCCGCCGGTCAGGGCCATGATGATGGAGAAAATCATCGTGGTTGCGCCCACCACGGCGGTGCCGATCAGCACCGGCTTGGCCGTAGCCTTGAATGTGTTGCCAGCTCCGTCATTGGCTTCCAGCAGGTGCTTTGCGCGTTCGAACTTCACGTCGATGTTGTAGTCCTTCTTCAACTCGCCTTCAATGCCGGGAACATTTTCGATCAGCGACAATTCGTAGATGGACTGAGCATTGTCGGTAACCGGCCCGTAGGAATCTACGGCAATCGTGACCGGACCCATGCCCAGGAAGCCGAATGCGACGAGGCCAAACGCGAAGACGGCGGGCGCGAGCATCAGGGCTGTCATGGACGTGCCCGTACTGAAGAAGAAGCCCAGTCCCATGAGTGCGACCATGCAAAGTCCCAGCCAATAGGCCGAAAAATTGCCTGCCACGAATCCTGACAAGATGCCCAGGGACGCGCCGCCTTCTTTCGCCGATGTTACGACTTCCTGCACGTGGGCCGAGTTGGTGGAAGTGAAGACCTTGACCAATTCTGGGATGACCGCGCCCGCCAGGGTTCCGCAGGAGATGATGCACGCCAGCTTCCACCACAGCGTTCCGTCACCGAGAGTGGGGATCATGAGCCAGGAAACGAGGAAGGTGAGGACGATGGAAAGGATGGAGGTGATCCATACCAGCGAGGTCAACGGCGCCTCGAAGTCCATCTCGTCGGAGTTCGCGTATTTCGCGCGCGCGATGGCGCCATTGAGAAAGTACGCGGCCGAGCTCGATATCAGCATGGCCACGCGCATGACGAAGATCCATACCAGCAGTTGCACCTGGGTCGCGGGACTCTTGACAGCCAGCAAGATGAAGGTGATCAGGGCCACGCCGGTGACGCCGTAGGTCTCGAAGCCGTCGGCGCTGGGGCCCACCGAGTCGCCCGCGTTATCACCCGTACAGTCTGCGATGACGCCCGGGTTGCGCGCATCGTCTTCCTTGATCTTGAATACGATCTTCATCAAGTCGGAGCCGATGTCGGCGATTTTGGTGAAAATGCCGCCGGCAATACGCAGCGCCGCGGCGCCGAGCGATTCGCCAATCGCGAAGCCAATGAAGCAGGGGCCCGCATAATCGGCCGGGATGAACAACAGGATGCACAGCATGATGAGCAGTTCGACCGAGATCAGCATCATGCCGATGCTCATGCCAGCCCTCAGCGGAATCGCAAAACATGGATACGGTTTGCCCTTCAATCCCGCAAACGCCGTGCGCGAGTTGGCAAATGTGTTGACGCGAATTCCGAACCACGCCACCCCGTAGCTGCCACAGATGCCGACGATGCTAAAGAACAAAATGATCGGCAGCGTCACCCATATCGGTTTATTCGGCACCGGCGCCAGAACGCCGAAGTACAGCGCGATAATGACGGCGATGAATGCCCAGAGCAGAAGAATGAACTTGCCCTGCGTAATTAGATACGTTTTGCAGGTCTCATAGATCAGTTCGGACATTTCGCGCATGGTGCGATGAACGGGCAGATTCTTCAACTGCACGTAGATCGCCAGGCCAAACAACAGGCCACCAACGCAGAACAGCAATCCGATCGTCAGCAGGGCATGTCCGGTCATGCCGAAGAAATTACCGGTCTTCAAATCCGGCAGCACCAGGTTGGCTTCTCCTCCGCCCCCGTGCTCCGACTGCCCGTAGGCGAACGTGGGCAGCAGCAGAGCGAAGATGGCCGCCACGGCCTTGTATTGCCGCTTCAGAAACGCCTCGACGCCCACCTTAATTGCGGCTGCAATGCGCGGCATGTCGGGCGTTCCAGTGTCGGAGCCAATTACCTGACGTGCGAATAAAAAGGCGACGATGAGCGGTAAGACACTCACGCCGAGAGAGAGGTACACCCAGTTCGTTGCTGTCACATCTCCTCCAAGGTTATGGCTTCAAGCCGTAACGGGAATCAATCCGGCCGCGGCGGCCCCAAAATGCCTGGGAAAGTCAACCCGGAAGCGTACCATCCGTATCTACCTCTGTCGAGTGATTGCAGTCACAGAGAGGTCTGACGACCATGGGGACGCCGGCACCGGAACTGGCCGTGGGCGTATCGAGTACGCGGGTAGCCTAAAATGCCAATCAATGACACGCACAATGACTTTCTCTACCCTGCTCACGCCCCGGCAGGCCGCCGAGAGACTCGGGATCAGCTATCCGGCGGTCAAACACTGGATACTGGCGGGGCGCATCCGAACGGTGAGGACGCCCGGCGGTCACCACCGCGTACCGTTGGAAGCGCTCGACGAGTTTCTGCCTCTCCCTGTCGCCCGCGCCGGAGCTGCCCGCATCAGCGGGCGCAACCAATTGATCGGGACCGTGCTGGAAGTAACCATCGAGGGCTTGCTGGCCAAAGTCGTGCTTGCGGTGGGAACCCAGCGGGTGACAGCCATCATCACCTCCGACAGCGCGCGCGAACTGGAGCTCAAGCCAGGAGAAGAAGCACTCGCCCTCATCAAGGCCACCGAGGTCATGATCGGCAGGCCATGAACACGCCTCCCGCTTTTGGCGGCAGACGATCTCACCAAAGACAGTCCTTCCGCGCCCCATGCGTTCCCCATCCGCAAATCCCCCCCGGGCCGAACTCTTGCCAGCTACTGACCTGCAAACCTGGTGACGCCGCATGCCTGCGGTGAGTTGGTGAGAAACAATCACCGAAGAATTCGAACTTTCTAGGGCGACCTGCGCCGGAGGGACCGGTGCATTGACGAATCAGCTGGGAGCAGAGACAATAGGGGAGTTGCATCCCCGCAGCGCGTGTGGGCCTGTGGCGCAGTTTGGGAGCGCGCTTCCATGGCATGGAAGAGGTCGTCGGTTCGATCCCGACCAGGTCCACCAAATCCTTTCAACAACTTAGATGGCCTTTTGGATTCTTCCTGAATCTCTTCCAACCCAAGGTTCAACCCAACAGTGTTAAGCCACAGCGGACGTGAGCTTGATGGCCTCAAGGAATTTCTCTTGGGCGGCCACCTGTGCCGAGTTCACGCGATGGGTGTAAATGGCGGTCGTTGTCGGTTTGGCATGCCGCATCATGCTCTGGATCAGCGGCAAGCTGACGTCGTTCGAGGCCAGGAAGGTCGCCAGAGAGTGACGAAGGTTGTGCCATCCAAAGCGGCCATGATAGCCCTCGGGGATTACGCCGGCTTTGACCGCCGCCGGCCGAAGATAATCTTGTCCGGCGGTGCTGGCCGTTCGTGGGGTTTTCCCTTTGGCCCTGTCGGAGGCGAATACCCAGTCCGTGTCCCGGGCGTAGCGAGATTCCCGGCGCCAGGCCTGGAGTGCATCACGAAGGACAGGATGCATCGCCACCTGGGTCATGCTGCCTTCATTCTTGCCGGCAGTCTCTTTGCCCTTCGACCATCCGCGGCGAATGTTGATCTGGCCCTTCTGCCAATCGATGTCTGACCACTTCAAACCGAAGGTTTCTTCGGGCCGCAGGGCCGTCGCCGCATGCAGCAGGGCCAAGGTCCATTCGAGCAGTGTCTCAGGCGTGTCGAGCTCCTTCAGGATTACGATCATCTGTTCTGGGTTAACCACCGCGGCTTCATAGTCCGAGCCGGATTCGCTTCGGGCCAGAATAACGGGGTTGGTTGGCCTG